>ENA-UOXR01001703-UOXR01001703.1-bioreactor-metagenome-genome-assembly--contig:-NODE-1703-length-22244-cov-4.483528_pt1 | contig 22244 bp, 20 predicted proteins | sample MGYA00238164_ERZ764825 | MGnify/ENA primary metagenome ERZ764825 (study PRJEB28920, sample SAMN05720171) | bioreactor metagenome | isolation source: Anaerobic biogas reactor | place: USA:Washington...
GCGGCTTTTTCGACTCCGTCCTCGACAGGTACACCGACATGGCCGTCATGGGGGCCATTCTCTTCGTTTACGTCCGCCAGGGGAGCACGGGATACGCCATGGCCGCCTTCGTCGCGGTGATCGGCGCCGCGCTCATACCCTATGCCCGCGCGCGGGCGGAGGCCGCGGGTCTTTCCGGCAAAACAGGTCTCCTCGAGAGGCCCGAGAGACTCGTCCTTCTCATCATAGGCCTCTTCGTCCCTTTCCTCCTCAACTGGATCATCATCATCCTCGCAGTCCTCACCCACGTGACGGTCATCCAAAGGATCGTGCATGTGTGGAGACAAACCAGAAAAACGGCTTGAACCGCTTAAGCCGTTTGAGCCGCTTGAACGTCAAGAACAACTGCAAATCTCAGCGAGACGAATGGATAGTGATGGCATCGAGTCTTTCAACGTTCAAGCAGTTCAAGCGGTTCAAGCGGCTGCAACCGTTTCTTACCGGTTCACCATGTTGAAGATCTCTTCCTTGAGGATGTTCTTTGCCATCTCCCGGGGGATGCCGGACTTGATGACGGTACCTTTCTTGAAGAGCATGGCGCTGTTCGCGCCGAAGGCGAGGCCTATGTCCGCCTCGCGCGCCTCGCCGGGGCCGTTGACCTCACAGCCCATGATGGCCACGTCCAGGTACGAATCGAAGTCGTTGATCTCCTTTTCGAACTCCTCGACTATCGCCGCGAGGTCCACTTTCGTCCTGCCGCAGGTGGGGCAGGAGATGATGTTGATGCCCCGTTTTCTCAGGCCCAGGTCGCGCAGGATGTGATAGGCCGCTATCACCTCGTACACGGGGTTGCCGGTCAGCGAGACCCTGATGGTGTCCCCGATACCTTCGTGGAGCAGTATGCCGATGCCGATCGCCGATTTGATGGCGCCGGAGAAGACGGGGCCTGCCTCCGTTATCCCCACGTGGAGGGGATAATCGGATCTCCTTGAGAATTTCCTGTAGGCGTCGATGGTCTCCCTGATATCCGAGGCCTTGAGCGACACCTTGAGCTCCGTCCATCCCACGTCCTCGAAGAGGGCCACGTGGTAGAGGGCGCTTTCCACCATGGCGTCGGCGCTCGGCCTCGTGTACTTCTTAAGGACCCTTTTCTCCATGGAACCGATGTTCATCCCGAGCCTGACAGGTGTCTTCGTTTCCAGGGCCGCGGCAGCGATCTCCCGCATTTTGCGCAGGTTATTGATGGTGCCGGGATTGATCCTGATGCAGTCGATGCCGAGTTCCATGGCCTTCAGAGCGATCTTGTGATTGAAGTGGATGTCGCCGATGATGGGCACGTCCACCTCCTTCCTGAGAAAGGGAATTATCTTGCAGGTCTCTTCCTGGGGCAGGGCGATCCTGACCAGCTCGCACCCGGCCCTCTTCAGTTCCCGTGTCTGTTCGAGGGTCTCCATGAAGTTCTCGGGGTTCGTCTTGAGCATTGATTGCACAACAATGGGACTTCCTCCCCCTATCGGGACCCCGCCAACCTGTATCTGCCGTGTCTTTTTTCGTTTCATTTCTTGTTCCTTGAATTGGAGTGACTGAACCTCGCTTATCATATCCCCGCCGGGAGCGGATGTCAATCATCAGCGGAGGCAAAAAAGTGTCCTTCTCCCGCGCCACATGTGATATAGTGAAGCAAACATGAAGGACGGCAGAAAACAAGGCATTCTCCTCATAGCGATAGGGATCTGCATTCCCCTCTTCGCCCTGCCCTTTGTCTCCGGTTTCGATATGGATAAGGGGTTCATGGACAATTTCTACAACGCCGGTATCAGGATATCGAAAGGTGCCGTTCCCGCACCGCCCGACACCGCCGGCAAACCATCGGACGACACCCCGGGGAAGAGCCCCTTTTCTCCCGACAGGATGCGGATCGAGAAGATACCCTTCAGGTTCTTCCTGGTTCCCACGTTCATCCTCCTCTACATCGGGATCGTGATGATCGACAAGGCGAAGTCGAAGGCGAAACAGACCCGGGAGCCGTAGGAGCTTTTCCCGCAGGTCTTCCGCTGCCTCATTACCCCTTTTCACGGGTCGGAAGCGCCCCTTGAGGCCCCGTCACCGGCAGACAGCAGGACCGCCTCCTTCGCGTGACAAGGTGCTTCCTCGTTAACAATTTCACTTGACTATGGGTAAGTGGTTGAGATAGTGTTTTACAGCAATTTCGGCACCTTTAATATTCATATAAAAATCACCAAACCGGGAGGACGGGTTACTATGGACAAATGGACCTTTGGCTTCACGATGGTTGTTGTCGGAATGGGCGGTACCATATGTACCCTCATTGTTTTCAGTCTCATTATGTCTGCTCTCAAGAAGGTCTTTCCGTACAGGAAAGAAGAAGACAAATAAAGGGAGGATTGGGGCATGTTTGCTGATTCGGTAATGAGCGGTTTGAATGGACTTACGGCTGGTTTCGCGAACCTGCACTGGTCGCATCCCGTGATGATGATCATCGGCGGGCTGTTGCTGTACCTCGGCATCAAGAAGGACTGTGAGCCTCTGCTCCTGGTTCCCATCGGATTCGGCTGTATCCTCATCAATATTCCCCTGGCGGGACTCATGGACAAAGAGGGATTCCTGCGCATCATCTACGACGCGGGTGTCATCACGGAACTCTTTCCCCTCTTCATATTCATCGGCATAGGAGCCATGACGGACTTCGGGCCCGTTCTGGAAAACCCCTATACTTTCCTCCTGGGAGCGGCAGGCCAGTTCGGAATATTCATCACTCTCCTTCTCGCTCTCGCTCTCGGCTTTCCCTATAAGGATGCCGTGACCATCGGCATCATCGGCGCCTGTGACGGTCCCACCGTCATATATGTGGCCTCGCAGTACGCTCAACACCTGCTGGGGCCCGTGACAGTCGCGGCCTATTCATACATGGCCCTCGTGCCGGTCCTTCAGCCCCCCATCATGAGGATGCTGACGACGCAGAAGGAACGCACCACGGTCATGAAGAGCCACGCAAAAAGCGTCTCCAAGACGACGAAGATGCTCTTTCCCATCGTCATCACCATCGTTGGCGGTCTTATCGCCCCCAAGGGTCTCCCCCTTCTGGCGACGATCATGCTCGGCAATCTCATGAAGGAGTCGGGAGTCGTCAGCAGGTTGACGAGCGCGGCGGAGAACGAGATAGCCAATATCGTGACACTCCTCCTCGGCATATCCATCGGCGCCACCATGAGCGGGCCGGTCTTTGTGCAGCCCAAGACCCTCATCATCCTTATCCTCGGGCTTCTCGCCATATGCCTTGATACGGTTTTCGGCATCCTTTTTGGGAAAATCCTCTACGTTGTTACCGGAGGCAAGGTCAATCCGCTCATCGGCGCTTCGGGTATATCGGCCTTTCCCATGGCGGCCCGCGTCGCCCAGAAGGAAGGATTGAAGTATAACAATAGAAATTATCTTCTCATGCACGCCATGGGAGCCAATGCCGGCGGGCAGGTCGGGTCGGTGATGGCGGCCGCCGTCATGCTCTCCGTCCTCAATGGAATGGGCCTCATCTAGGCATTAGAACAGGGAACGGAATTGAACGGGAGCCGGACAGGCTATGACTGTCCGGCCCTTTTTTTGGACGTTGTTGGGGGCAGAGAAAAGGGGGTGCCTGGAGTGGCACCGCAATTCGGTCTTTTCGTTCGATAGTGCTTGCTTCAAAGAAGTGACTTGTTATATAGTAGCTCAGTGTCAATCACAATCAAAGCAAGTGCAGATCTTTAGCTTGTCGGGGTGACTGGGGAGAGCGAATGCTCTCGGTCTGCTTGGTGACGCACGGAAAAAGGGGGTTCAAGGCCTATGGATTTTGTGCAGACTGCATCACTCGTGATCTTTCTGGCGAGCATCATCCTCGTCATAACAGGCTGGATCGACAGCGTTCTGGCCGCGTTGCTGGGCATCCTCTTCATGGTCTTCTTCGGGATCATGTCGGACATCGATGCCTTCAAGATCGTTGACTGGAACGTTATCATCATTCTCCTGTCCATCTGGATCATCTCCGGGTACTTCGGGAAGTCGGGGGTGCCCGATTTCCTCTCGGCGGCTATCCTCAGGTTGTCGAGGGGGAATGTGGCCCTCTTTGTGACCATGATCGGTGCGCTGGCCGGATTCGTCTCCATGCTGATCGACAACGTGGTCGTCGTCCTCATGTTCGCACCCGTCATCTTTCACGCCTGCCGGAGGTTCGGTTTCCCCGCCTTTGCGCCGGTGCTTTTCCTTGCCCTCTGTGCGAACTTCATGGGTACTGCAATGCTTCTTGGTGACCTGCCTCCCCAGATGCTCCACAGCGTCTCCGGCATCGAGTTCGCGGGTTTCATCTGGCAGCTGGGAAGGCCGTCCTCGTTATTTATCCTTCTCATTTCGTATGCGGTTACTTGCTGGGTCTTCTACATGATGTTCAAGAAGAAATACAGAGGCATAACCATGGACGTGGCATCCATGAATGAACGTCCTCTTGACCATATCAAGGACAAACCCTTTGCGATCACCGTGTGCGTCGTGTTCGCCCTCACGATCCTGGCCATGGCGCTAAGACCCATCTTCGGCTATCATCTCGGTTTCATAGCCATGTGGGGGGCCATCTGTCTCATCCTCGTTTTCGAGATGTTCAAAGACCGGTTCACCCTGGAGATACCGAGCCTGGAGCACGTCCTGTCTGAACTTGACTGGCGCGCCGTGTTCTTCTACGTGGCTCTCTTTGCCCTTGTCGGCGGTCTCGAGCATTCGGGCGTCATCAAGCTGGTGTCCAACATGATAACCCCGCTCATCAAAGAGAGCCTTGTGGTGGGAAGCAGTCTCCTTTTCTGGGTCACTGCTCCTATCGTGGGTATTGTCGAGCATGACGCCTATATTCTTACCATGCTCTACGTCATCCGTGACCTCGCGAAGGAGACGGGCATGAACCCCTGGCCCCTTTACTGGATGCTTCTGTGGGCCGGTACTCTCGGCAGCAACCTCACCATCGCCGGAGCGCCCGCGCTCTTCGTCGCGAAGAACCTTGGCGAGAAAGAGGACCAGGTGAAGGTGAAGCTCAAGGAGTTTCTCAGCATGACCGTTCCCTTCGTGATAGTATCGCTCATTGCCTGCTATATCCCGGCCATGCTTATCTGGGTCTTCCCGTTCGCGAAATAGGGAGGTGTATCATGGCAATATTGACAATTTCACGGCAGTTCGGCGGCGGAGCCAGGGCAATAGCCCTGAAGATCGCCCGGGACCTGGGCTACGAGTACATCGACAGGTCCACAATGTTCAAGGACATCTCGTCGGAGGGCCCGCGCTGGGGGACGTACGCGAAGGACTTCGATGAACACTATCCAAATGTCTGGGAGCGCAACGACTGGTCCTTCAAGGCCTTCGTCGCCATCATCCAGAACCTTATTTACAGCTACGCGCAGCGGGACAAGGTGATCATCGCCGGCACGGGAGCCACGTTCCTCCTGAAAGGGATCCCTCACGCCCTCAGGATAAGGATAGAGAGTTCCATGGAGGACCGCGTAAACAGGGTCCAGGGCGACCAGGTGATCAATGAGGCCACGGCCCGCTGGATCATCGAGAAGGTCGATGCCGACATGGCACGTTCCATGTACGTCATCTACGGCAAGGAATGGAACGATCGGAAGGAATTCGACGTGGTCTTCGACAGGTCGAAGCGGACCCAGGAGGAGATCATCGATGAGATCAAGAAGGGGCTTGCCGCGAAGGAGGCGTTAAGGACGAAGGAAGCGCTGGACATCCTCAACCTCAGGGCCGTTGCCGCGAAGGTGAAGGCCGCGATCCTGACGGACCCCTCCTTTACCGTTTCCTATCTCGACGTCGCTCCCAAAGAGGGGGGGATGCCCCGCTACGGGCTCATCGTGAGGGGTTTCGTGCACGAGACGGACGACGCGCAGAGCATCAAGGAAAGGGCGAAAGGCATCGCGGGCGATCTGCCGCTCGAGTTTGACATACAGTACCAGATGCTTCCACGGTTCGGCCACTTCGATTTCAGGTAGGATCGAGTTACGCAAGTTCCGACTCCCCGGTGATAAACGCCGGGGAGTTTTTTTGTCACGTCCCCTGTGCCGCCTCGCGGGCCAGGCGCTGGGATTTTATCTTCATGAGGGAGCTCGTCGTGGAGCGCTCCATTTCTTCAAGCTTCGACGTGATGAAGCGGATGGTCTCGGTCAGGCGGGGAATGAAGGAATGCTCGAGGGCGTTCACGCGCCGACGTGTCTTCTCCACTTCCTTGCTCAGCCGGCGGACCGTGTCCTCGGTCTCGGCCATGGAAAGGAGCTTCGGAAGGAACTCGCGGAGTTTCGCGATGGCCATGTCGAGTTCGGCCGACGTATGCACCAGGGAGTAGCGACCCGTGGCCTCCCCGTAAGCGATCTCCAGCTTCTGGACCCTGACGCTCATCAGCCGCGCGGGGCGGACCGTGAGCGCGAGGTCCTGCATGACCGATTCCAGCGCGTTCTCCGTGATGGAGCGTGACGAGGTGATCTCGGCAAGAACGAAGAGCTTCATGACGTAGGGGAGCTCCTCGTCGACGATCTGCCGCAGGTTGCGGTACTCGCGGGCTATGGTCATGAATTCCTTTATCAGGCCGTCGAGCTTGTCCTTGAGGAGTTTGTGCCCCCGGCGGGCGACGACGAGCCGGCGCCTGAGTTTCAGAAGCTCCATTCGTGTCGGGTTAACGGCGAGTCTCACAGCAATCCTCCGGGATCACGAGGTCTTCGGGTAGTAGCGTTCGATGAACTCATCGCGAACACGCTTCAAGAGGTTGGGCGGGAGCATGCCGAGAAGCTCCCAGCCGATGCGCAGGCTTTCCTCTATGGTCCGGTTCTCGTATTCGCCCTGGCGGACGAAGCGGTCCTCGAAGGCATCGGAGAATTTCACGAAAAGGACATCCTCTTCCGTCAGCGCCGATTCTCCGAGCACGACGGCGAGCTCCCTCGCGTTCTTTCCCTGGGCATAGGCCGCGTAGAGCTGGTTCATGACGTCCGAGTGGTCCTCCCGCGTCTTTCCGGCCCCGATGCCCTTGTCTTTGAGTCGCGAGAGGGACGGAAGGACGTCGACGGGCGGATAGATGCCCTGGGTGTGGAGAGGGCGGAGGATGATGATCTGCCCCTCGGTGATGTAGCCCGTCAGGTCGGGGATGGGGTGTGTCTTGTCGTCCTCGGGCATGGTGAGGACGGGGATCTGTGTTATGGACCCGTTCTTCCCCTTGATGCGTCCCGCGCGTTCATAGATCGTCGAAAGGTCGGTGTAGAGGTAACCCGGGTAGCCGCGGCGTCCGGGGACTTCCTTCCGTGCCGCCGAGATCTCCCGGAGGGCCTCGCAATAGTTGGTTATGTCCGTCAGGATGACGAGGACGTGCATGTCCTTCTCAAAGGCGAGGAACTCCGCCGTCGTCAGTGCCATGCGGGGGAGGGTGAGCCTTTCGATGGGCGGGTCGTCGGCAAGGTTGATGAAGAGGACGGAACGCTCTATGGCGCCTGTCTTCCTGAAATCGGCTATGAAGAACTCCGCCTCCTCGAATGTTATGCCCATGGCGGCGAAGACGACGGCAAACTTCTCACCCGTCTTGAGGACCGTTGCCTGTCTCGCGATCTGGGCGGCGATCCGGGAATGGGGCAGGCCCGAGCCGGAGAAGAGAGGCAGTTTCTGGCCCCTCACGAGGGTATTGAGAAGGTCGATTGTCGAAATGCCCGTCTGGATGAACTCATTCGGGTAGTCCCGGGCGTAAGGATTGATCTGGTTGCCGTTGACGTTGAGATACTTTTCGGGGATGATGGCGGGACCATCATCTATGGGCCGACCGGAGCCGTCGAAGACGCGGCCGAGCATGTCGATGGACATACCGAGCTCCATCCCTTTGGCGAGGAACTTTACCTTCACGTCCTGCGGAGAGAGCCCCCGGGTTCCCTCGAAGACCTGGACCATCGCCTTGCTTCCGTGTACCTCCAGGACCCGGCCCCTGCGGATGCTGCCGTCCTCCAGCTTTATGTCGGCAAGCTCTCCGTAGGTCACACCTTCCACGTCATCGACGAGCATGAGCGGCCCGGCGATCTCCTTCACTGTCCTGTACTCCCGAATGATGTTTCCCATCGTTTCATCTACCTCGCAATCTCATTACCAGACCAGCGCACGAATGCTGTTCACTATGTCCCCTTCGATGGAACTGAACCGTTCCAGCTCCTCCTCGGGAATAAGCCTTGCCCGTGTTATGTCCTCGAGAACGTTGAGCCGAAGAAGGGCCTCCAGAGTGGCTCCGTCGGCAAGCCCCGTCCGTATCTCGTCGTAGTAGCGCAGGATGAGATTGAGGAGCAGGAACTGCTTCCTCAGGGACGTGTACGTGTCGCGGTCGTCGAAGGCGTTCTGATGGAGGAAGTCCTCCCGGATCATCCTGGCGGCCTGCATGAGGAGCCTGTCCTCGAGGGAAAGGGCGTCGATGCCGACGAGCCTGACGAGCTCGTCCAGTTCCGCTTCTTTCTGAAGGATGGTCATGGCCCGTTTCCTGTTGACGGACCACATCTTGTCTATCTTGTCGTCCGCGTCGGCGTCGACGATGTCCTGGTAGAGCGAATAGGACGACAGCCAGTTGATGGCCGGGAAATGCCTGGCGAAGGCCAGCTTGTCGTCGAGGCCCCAGTAGACCTTGACGACGCGGAGCGTTGTCTGCACGACGGGTTCCGAAAGGTCGCCTCCGGGAGGGGAAACGGCCCCGATGATGGAGACCGCACCGCGGCGGTCATCGGTGCCTATGCACATGACCGAGCCTGCCCTTTCATAGAAACCGGCAATGCGGGAGCCGAGGTAGGCGGGGTAGCCTTCTTCCCCGGGCATTTCCTCGAGGCGGCCCGATATCTCCCGCATGGCCTCGGCCCAGCGGCTTGTGGAATCGGCCATGAGAGCGACGGAGTATCCCATATCGCGGAAGTACTCGGCGATGGCGATCCCCGTAAAAACGCTTGCCTCTCGGGCCGCGACAGGCATGTTGGACGTGTTGGCGATAAGGACCGTGCGTTCCATCAGGGGTTCTCCCGACTGAGGGTCCTTGAGGTGGGGGAATTCCATGAGAACGTCGGTCATCTCGTTGCCGCGCTCGCCGCAGCCGACATACACGACGATCTGCGCGTCGGCCCACTTGGCGAGCTGGTGCTGCACGACGGTCTTGCCGCTCCCGAAGGGTCCCGGGACGCAGGCGGTGCCGCCCTTCGTTATGGGGAAGAACATGTCGATGATGCGCTGCCCCGTCGTCATGGTCTGAGTTGGAGGCACCTTCCGCTTTGTCGGGCGCGGGTCGCGGACAGGCCATCTCTGGACCATCGTCACACCGAAGGGGCCCTCGGGACTCTGTATGACGGCGATCTCCGTGTCCACGTTCCCCGTTACGGGACGTATCTTCCCCACGGTCCCCGACTTGCCCGGCGGGACCATGATCTTGTGGCTGACAAGAGCGCTCTCCTCTACGGTTCCCAGGATGTCGCCCCCTTTCACGACATCGCCGACGCGGGCCAGCGGTACGAAATCCCATTTCTTTGTCCTGTCGAGGGCCGGGCGTTGGGTTCCCCTCACGATGTATTCTCCGAAATCCTGCGCCAGGACATCGAGAGGTCTCTGGATGCCGTCATAGATGGAACGGATAAGACCGGGACCCAGCTCGACGCTGAGCGGTTCGCCGGTGCGCACAACGGGTTGACCGGGACCTATTCCTTCCGTTTCCTCGTATGTCTGTATCGAGTACTCCTCACCCTTGATCTCGATGATCTCGCCGAAGAGCTTGATCTCACCCACACGGACCATCTCGAACATGCGCGCGCCCGACAGGCCCCTGGCAACGACCAGCGGTCCCGAGACCTTTATCACCTCTCCACTTATTCCATCCATGCTGTCATCCCTCATTCCTGTTCACTCGTTTCAGTATCTTCCTTCTTGAAAAGGTCTATACCCATGGAGCGTTCGATGGCCTTTCTCATCTCGTTGTACCCCGTCCTCGGGCTGTCTTCATACATGGGGACCACCGTGAGAATGACGTCGCTCCGTGACCGGAATTCCTCGACCACCTCCGGAGCCTCAGCCGCGATGCTCTCGGTGACGAGAATGAGCCCTATGTCGCTCCTGCGCGAAAGCATGAAGAGCTCCTCGGCAAGGTCTTTCGGGTCCGATACGGCCACGATCTCGAAACCGATGCCCTTGAAGCCCAGGATCAGGTGCTTCTCGCCAACAATGCAAGCCTTAGCCATAGACATACCTCAACCGCGGACCCAGGATATCCTCGTTTATCCTGTTGATCTTTCCCGTGACGACGAGCTTGAGGTTCTGGATCTCGGCCTCAAGCGCCATGAGGAAGGCGAAGACCCGTTCGGGTCCCGACGTTTCGAGGCGCGCGAAGGCGGAGAGGTGAAGGACGAAATTAGTTACCTTCAGCTCGAATGTGGAGATCTGGTCGTCGTAGGGCATCTGCAGTGCGCGGGCCAGCACGTCCCCGATCTCGCCTCCCACCAGCTCCGGCCACATGGCAGGGTCCGGCGCGCCCGCCAGGTCCATGATGAGGGGGTTTTCCTCTCCCACGGGCAGGAAAAGATCGATGACCTGTTTCAGGTCGCGACCCTGTCTCTGCACGCGCCACAGGGAGGAAACGGCATGCCCCAGGACGCTTTCCTGAACGCAGGAGCGGATGAGGGGACTGTCGATCTCGTCGGCCAGCATGAGCAGGTGGCGGAGGTATGCCCCGTCGACGAACATGTCGGACATGGATTCATCGAGCTCGCCGAGGTCTATTCCCGCGCCGGTGATCCGGTCCCTGAAAGGGGCGGGCAGGTCAGCATAATCTCCATCGAGAACGGCGCCTATTACCTGTTCCCTGACCATGCCCGGCAGGAAACGGCTGTCTATGCCGGAAAGGGCGCTCTTTATGTTGAGATAGTCGTTTCGTATGAGGAAGAGGTCAACGGGAACGGGTGAAGGGCACTCGGCCCTGACCGATGTGGCGAGGTCGTAGAAGCATTCGTCGGCAATGGCGCTGAAATCATCCCAGGGGACGCCGGGATCGAGATAGTCCTCGATCAGTGTTCCCTGAAGGTGCTGGTACACGTCTTCCGTATGATGCATCTCTATGACGAGGGTGAAGAACTCCCTGGGCAAGAGCTTCGTTTCAAGCGCGCTGATCCTGCCGCAGACGAAACCCCAGTCAGGTCGGTTCTTGATGAAAGGCAACATGTAGCCGGCAGACAGTCTCATTCGCGTGCAAGGTCCTCAGCGATCTCAGGCAGGATCGATCTCTCTATATCCTGAAATATGGTGCCTATCGTTGCGTCCACCTCAAAGTCATCGCTTATGAAGATGAATCCGCCCCTTTCCGGGAGCGGGTCCCGGTCGATCTCGATCGCCGTTCTCTCACCACCCTCTGACGCCATGCCGTCCAGAAGTTTTGAGAATACCTCCCTGTCATCGGGGTGGACCCGTATCCGCCCTTTCCCGCCGTGGACGATCTTTTCGAGGAAACCTTCCATCACCCGTCCATACTCATCGGCGGGCCAGGCGAGAACCGTCTCGCGGGCCCTGTCGAAGATGGCCCGCAGGGAGGCGTTTCTCGCTTCGAGGTACTCTTTTCCGGCAGTTCCCTGGAAGTGGGCCAGTTTTCGGGCATACTCTTCCTCGATGAGACGGGAACGGGCCTCATACTGGTACTCGAATTCCCGACGCAGGTTCTCCTTCTGGATATCCAGCTTCTCTTTCGCCTGTCTCGCGGCGGCGGCATTGATGTGTTCCGCCTCTGTCCTTGATGCCTTCAATACCGCTTCTTTGATCTTGTCAAGACTCATGGCCCCGCACGGCTCCTTTATCCGTCTACTGTGGCAAGAGCTGCAGCACAGAGGGTTGCGTGAGGAAGATTATGAAGAGGATCGTCGCAAGGAGGGCCACGACGGCGTAGGTCTCGACGAAGGCGGGGAAGAGGATGGCCCGCCCCGCTGATTCCGGTCGTCTCGCGATGAGCGCGATCCCGGCGGCCGATGCCTCTCCCTGCTTTATGGAAGAGACGAGCTGGGCGATCCCGTTACCGAGGCCGATGAAGAAAAGAGCGAGGCCCGTCCCGAGGGATATCTTGAGGTTTCCCCCCCCGATGAGTCCCGTCTGGGTCATGATGAGGATGGCGGCGATAAAGCCGTAGAATCCCTGCGTGCCCGGCAAGGCGATCATGATGAGCATGCGCCCGAAAAGCTCCGGTTTCTCGCGCATCACTCCCGCTCCGGCATGGGAGGCGATGGCGATCCCGCAGGCCGAACCGGCGCCCGCCAGGCCAAAGGTGAGGCCCGCCCCCGCGTAGCAAAGACCGCGACCAATCTCGATCCATTCTGGGGTCATTGTATTCTTCCTCCAAGGTTTTTGTGATTATCCATTTTTTGTGCCCTCCTTTTTCATCTCGCACAGCGGCGAGTCGAACCCGAGGGGCTGGAAGGGCCGCGCCCCCGCGTCATAGAAGCGCCCGAAGAACTCGACGAATATGAGGCGCATCGAGTGGACGAAGGCGCCCAGTAGACTGATGACGAAGTTGAAAAGATGGCCCGCGACGACGATGAAGATGAAACAGAAGAGTCCCACGTAGGGAATGTCCCTCAAGAGCCCGCCGAGCATGTTGAAGGTCGTGCCCACGATCGACGTGGTGAGACCGAGGGCAAGCAGCCGGCAATAGGAGAGGACGTCGCCGATGAAGGCGGTGATCCCGTAGCTTCGCACGATCCCGTAGAGGCTGACGACCCCGCCCAGGATGCGGGCGACAGGGCCCTTCATGTCCCGTCCCTGCGTCAGGATGAGCCCGAGCGCCCCGGCGCCGAACAGCGCGAGACCGGTCCGGTAAAGGGTCTGGGGAGTATCGATGAAAAGCTTGCTGACGATTATGAGCAGGCCAGGGAGTGTCAGGTACCAGAAGAGACCGTCAAAGACGGCACTCTTCCAGTCTCCCTTCCTGATCGCCCCGTACATTCTGAGGGCGATCCCGAAGAACTGGTTCAGGACGCCGATCAAAAGGGCAAAGAGCAGGGCGTAGATCGTCTTGCTTATGGGGTCGAGAACCACGAAAAAGGCCTGGACTCGCATGAGGAGATTGTTCTCGCCGAGATACTTCTCCATGTAGAGGTCGCCGAACCAGGACCCCAGCAGGGCCCCGAAGATGACGGTGCTTATGCCGCCGCCAAGAAGGATGCGGCCGAAGTCCGCCACGCCCTGGTATTGCTTTGTTCTCTTTATCAGGTAAAGGGAAGTGGCGATGAGCATAAGGCCGTATCCCACATCGGAAAAGCATATGCCAAAGAAGAGATAGAAGTTTATGTGCAAATAGGGTGTCGGGTCGAAGCTGCGATACGGCGGCAGACCGAACATCTCCACCAGCAGTGAGAGAGGCCGGAAGACCTTCGGGAGGGAGAGGCTCACCGGCACGTTCTCGTCCTCGGAAGGATCGTCGAGGATGACCACGGAGTCGGGAAACTCTTTGGCGAAGGCGCTCTGCAGGCGTTCCACATCCCGGGCCCGTATGTACCCGGTGAGGAGATGGACCCATTTTCCACCGAGTGTCTTCGTCAGTGCCAGGCGCTCGTTCCTTGCGGCGGTCCAGAATGCCTTGAGGATGATGAGGGAGCGCCTGTCGGAGGCAAGCGCCCTGACCCTGGCGATGGTCTCATCGATCGTTGTGGAAAGCTGGACGAGGTCCTCCTCAAGAGCCCTGACGTGGTCTCCTATCGTGCCGGAGAGGTCGGGAAGGCCCGTTTCTATAAAGGAAAGCCGGGACAGCTCATCCTTCACCTCGTCCGCGTCGTCAGCAAGGACAGCGATGAGTACCCTGACGTTGTCCCTGTTCGCTGTCTTCTGCCCGCCCGGGGCGGGTGTGAACCCGGAGGGATAGACGCCGCAGGTGTCGGACCCTTCCTCGATCGGTTCCCACGCGATATCGGTTAAGGGGGATGCCGGTCCCGAGAGATGCTCCAGGTTCTTGCGGGGCAGATGACCGAACAGGAGACGGACCCGGCGGGGACGGTGAAAGTCTTCCATTGTGAACGACAGGTCGCACAGGGGCATCAACGTTGCCAGGCGGTTCTCGATATCGCCCTTTGCGCGTTCGCTGCGCCTGAGTATCTCGTCGAGCTCATTTGCCTCACGGGAGCGGCCAGCGAGGTCGTAGTTCTCCGTCGCGTTCTTGAGCTCCTGTTTATCGATCATCTGGGGGACTGGCGTCAGGCCCTGAAAGAACCCCTGTTCCTCAGGCGCGTATGTCTTGAGGAGGTTCAGTATGGCGTCGATCTTGTGCAGTATGTCATCAATGTCTTCTGTGGAGACACCTTTGATCCTCAGGTCGGGGGCCGTGTCCGTGAGACCTTCGGAGGCGTCGGTGACGTCAACGACGCCAAGGGAGCTGACGGTGCGCAGAAGGCGCTTGCTGCTGTGCATGGGGCTCAGGATCGTCAGCTTCTTAATGGGGTCTATCGCCATTCGTTTACCAGTTGTGGAACCTGTCCAGTATCCTGTTGACCCCGCGGGTAGAGAACTCTTCGGGCGCTTCCCTGACCGCCCGGAGTTTTTCGGCGTGCTGCGCGGAAGCCCGGGAGAGGGATTCTGCAAATCCTTTCTCCACCTCAGTCTTGAACTGAGCAAGGCGGGCCTCGAGCTCGGCAGTAAGCTCCTCGCGGTACCTGGCGAGCTCGTCATCTACCGATGCGAGGACCGCTTTGGACCCGGTGTGGGCAGCCTCGATGATGCCGTCCGCCTCCTGTTCCAGCGATATTATGTTGTCAAGCAGGGATGTCATATCGTCGTTCCTTCTCGTCATTCGAAAGGTTATGCGATATCAACCGAAAGACAGGTCCGGCTGGATGAATAAGCAATTGAGCACTATTGTTACATGGATGGGGTACTGTATGTCAAGTTTTTTCTATCCAGTGATAAACAGGTGCATACAATGATACACAGGCGAATCCGCACGGGTTTCCGGGGCTCATTGTATCTTGTCGATATCCCTGGATTTGCCGATAACTATCAGGATCTCGCTGTCCTTGATCACATAATTGGGAGGTACCATCGTCACTGTGTCGGTCAGGGTGTCCCGTATGGCAATGACGTTGATATTGTGCTTGCTCCTCAGGTGAACATCCGCCAGGGTTTTTCCCTGAAAGGCGGCGGGTGGGGCGATCTCGCCGATGATATAGTCCTCCGCCAGGGGAATGTAATCGAGTATGTTGGGAGATATGAGGCTTCTGGCCACCTTGCTTGCCATCTCCTTCTCGGGGATTATGACCTCTGTGGCCCCGACGCTCTCCAGGACCTGCTTGTATTCGACGTTGGGAGCCTTCACGATGATGTTCCTGATCTTCATCTGCTTGAGGTGGAGGGTGATGAGCGTGCTCGCCGCAAGGTCCTCGCCGAAGGATACGACGACGACGTCGTTCTCTCTGAGCCCCAGCGATTCCAGGACGTTTTTCTCCAGTCCGTCGCTCACTATCGCCTTCGTGGCGAAGTCGGCCATGTTCTGCACCACGTCCTTGTTCTTATCGATGGCGATGACCTCCATGCCGTTTTCGTAGAGTTCTTTTACCAGGTTGAAGCCGAAGATCCCGATACCGATGACGACGACCCTTTTCATGTATCCTCCCTAACCGACCATGACCGTTTCCTCGGCATAGGCGATGCTTTTCTTCCGTGACGCGAGAGTGAGCGAAAGCGCCAGCGTGAGGGGGCCGACGCGCCCGGCGAACATAAGAGCAATAACTGCCAGCTTTTGCGCCGTGCTCAGATGGGGCGTGACGCCCATGGAGAGGCCCACGGTGCCGAAAGCGGAAACGGCCTCAAAAAGGTATTCCAGGAACAAATGACGCGTCCTGTCCGGCGGCAACGACAGCGAAGGGGAGAAAAGAAGGAACGAGGTGATGAGCACGATCGAGAACGCCGAGGCGAAGATGATGGAGATCGTCTTGGTGACGGTCTCCTCGGGGATGGTCCGGTTGAACACATTGACGTGCGTATTCCCCTTCAGCCGGTTCCAGAGAAGCAGGAAAAGCACCGCGGCGCTTGTCGTCTTGATCCCTCCTCCCGTGGAACCTGGTGAGGCGCCTATGAACATGAGGATGAGGAGCACCAGGATGGATTCATTCGTGAGAGCCCCTATGTCGATGGTGTTGAAGCCGCACGTCCTCGCCGTGACGGACTGGAAGAGGGGGATGAGGACCTGTGACTCAAGGCCAAGGCCCTTGAGCATAAACTTTCTCTCCAGGACATAGATCAGGACCGCCCCTGCCGCGATGAGAATGGAGGTCGTGATGACAACTATCCTGGTATGCACCGAGAGCCTCTTTCGCTGGTCTCTGTTGCGCTCGATGATCTCGTGGATCACGATGAACCCGATCCCACCGATGATGATAAGGGATATGACCGTCAGGTTCACGCCCGGGTTATCGCGGTAGGACATCAGGCTGTCCGGGAAGATCGAATATCCGCAATTGTTGAACGCCGATATCGCGTGGTAGACGGCCCTCCAGATGGCCGTGCCGGGATCGGATCCCTCCACGAAGCAGAGAAAGAGGATGGCCGCCCCGGCCGCTTCGATGACAGCGGTGTAGAGGACGACAGACCGGAGGATGTGCAGGAAATCGATGCCTGGAGAGTGGGCGAACGTCGACTGGACGATATCCTTGCTCTTGGCCGAGATCCCGAAACCCATCATTCCCAGGAAAAGGACGGAGAATGTCGTGATACCGAGGCCGCCCGCCTGCATGAGAAAGAGCGTTATCGTCTGTCCGCTCAATGAGAGGTCCCTGCCTATGTCTATCACGGTAAGACCGGTGACGCAGACGGCCGATGTCGACGTGAAGAGGGCGTCAACGAGACCGAGCCGGCCCGGACGAGCGCTGGACGGCAGCGACAGCAAGACGGTCCCGACGAGGATGATGAAGATGAACCCGAGGATGAATATGCGCGCGGGCGTGAGACGCCGGGAGAGATACAGCCTCATTGAAAGCGATAGATCAGTTGGCATGGTCTTTACGTGTTGGGTGAAATGTTATTACATTACCATGGTCAATTGCAACAGGTGGGTCGCCGGGCGGCCGATGTCCTGTCACGGCAGGGGAACACTCTGACCCGGGAATTACATTTCGACGCGCGTGATCACGCCGTGGAGTTTGTTCAAAGGGAGGTCGTGGAACTGGATGAAGGGCGGGGTCAGCCTCTTTAAGATCGCGAACACCTTCCACAGGGGCCTGTCCGTCGCTATCTCTTCAAGACCGTAAAAGATGACCTTTTCATTGATCCCCGCCTCCTTCATGATCTCTTCGATCTTGACGACCTCCATGTATCCCATTTCTATCCGGAACGCTTCAAGCCCGTCAGCCAGCGCATCCTGGAACGAGCTCTGCACGCCGAAGGGCTGATCGAGGGTCTTTATGGAGACGATGACGTTCGTTTCGTAGATGATGTGGTTCCGGAACATGGTGTGGACAATATAAGGAGGTATCATCTGCGGGTCACGGGCAAAGTAGAGGGCGGTCCCACGGATCTTGTTGAGCTCGCGGTAGACCTGGTTGTAGCTCTCCAGGAACACGTCAAGCGGCAGGGGCCGTATCCGGCGGTAGAGCCTGCGCTGGCCCGCCGTGTACACGAGCATGACCAAAAGAGGAATGAGGGCGATGATGATGGACCAGTACCCGCCATGGGGTATCTTATAGGTGTTGGAAATGAGAAATGCAAGGTCGACGAGCGTCACCAGGATGGCGACGGTCATCTTGAACCATTCCCGGCGCAGGTGGAATATTGCCGTCATCATGATCCCCGTCAGCGCCATGGTACCCGTGACGGCGAGGCCGTAAGCGGCGGCCAGGCGGTGCGACTCGCGGAACTCGACCATTATGAAGAGGACCGAGAGAAGGAGGAACCAGTTGACGAAACCGATGTATATCTGCGACCGCAGCCTGGGCGAGGTGTATTCCACCTTGAACATGGGAAGGAGCCGGGTGTTGATACCCTGGTAGACTATGGAGAACATGCCGCTTATCATGGCCTGTGACGCGATGACCGTGGCGATGATGCTGAGGATAAGGAAGGGCACATACAGGACAACGGACTGACTGAGGATCATCCCGAAGAGCGCGTTCGATGTGCCGCCATGATGCGTGAGGATGAACGAACCCTGCCCGAGGTAGCTCAGGGCCAGGGCAAAAAAGACGAAATACCATGCGCGTATGATGGGTTTGCGGCCGAGGTGCCCCATGTCCGCGTACAACGCCTCGCCCCCTGTCGCGCAGAGGATGACCTCCGAGAGGACGAAGAAACCGGCAATACCCTCGTGCCAGAGAAATCTGGCGGCGTACCAAGGGTTCAGGGCCTTGAGGACCGAGGGGGTGTGTATGATGGACAGGATACCGGACAGCGAAAGCGCGAGGAACCAGATCACCATGAGGGGGCCGAAGGCCCCGGCCACCCTGTCCGTACCCTTTTTCTGGAAGGCGAAGAGTATGATGGCAATGATGCCGGCAATCGCTATGAGTGTCGTCTGCCGTGTTCCGCTGAAACCCGGTATGAGGAGTATGCCCTCGACGGCGCTCAGGATGCTGATGGCGGGAGTTATCACGCCATCTCCGGCGAGGAGGGATACGCCGATGAAGGTGATGACGGTGACGAAGACCATGGAACGGGTCTTTTTCAGAAGGCGCACGAGCATTCCCCTGAGGACGAACGCGCCGCCTTCACCTTTCTCGCCGAGGCTCATGGCCAGCCACGCGTATTCGATGGTCACAAGGACCGTCATTGTCCAGAGGATAAGTGAAAGGACCCCGATGACATTCGCCTCCGTGGGCTTCATCAGGAGGAATATGATCGTGATGGTGTATATGGGACTCGTCCCGATGTCCCCGAAGACGAGTCCCAGGGATCGTACGATCTCTTTGATGCCGGAATCCTTGCTTTTTGTCGTCGGGGAGGTGGTTTCCATGGGGTCTCAAGGTTCCCTGATATGTGGCAGTCTGTATTCTAGACCCAATCAAGGAGAAAAGCAACGTTCGCCATGTCTGAGGGGCGGGAAAAATGCGTTGACAGGGAGGGCCGCATTTTCTATAGTGTGTTTCGAAGCGCACAGGTTAGCGATTGTATGACCATGCTGGAAGGCGGCGGGACCATGAAGACGACCAAATGTTCATCAGTTCCATTTTCCGGCCTTTTGCCAGCGCTTTCCCTCCCGGGACCTTTCGGCCCGCCTTATCGGCTATTTCCTGTCAGTGAACCTTCCGGGCCCCGATGCCGACCACACGATATGCGACCGCCATTTCCCGGGGACGAAGAGGGCTTAGGAAATTTGATTGACACCCTTTTTGGAATAAGTTCTAATGTAGTCAATCCTGTTTTGGAAGTAAATTGATATAGAATGCACATAAATATCGGTTTTAATAGTGAAGTAAAGCGTTTTTCAAAGCAGGCGATAATGAGGGAACAATAAATACCATATCTCGAAGGGGAGTCATGGAAAAGATTTGCATAGTTAAACGGAGAAAGACGACAGCGCAGGCAACGCAGGATCCTGTTGTTGAGATCCATACGGCTCCACCTGTCACGAGCCCGGTCAGCGACCAGGAAGTCACCGAGATAGAGCAGATCCCCGAAGTATCAGCCCCGGCTCCTACCGCAGGTTCGCCGGAAAGCTTCAACATTCAGGACGGGGATCACCTCATATTCAAGGAAGTGGCGGGGGAGGAGGAGCAGATCTTTTCCATTCAGCTCAGCCCCCAGCAGTCCGAGATCGTCCAGTCCATGAACTGCATCAAGGACCTCTTGAGCGGCAAGCATCACGGGGTCAAGATGTCTATGGAGCAAACAGCCGACGGGAGCACAGCATTCAATTTCCACTTCAAGCCCGTCTACACGACACGCATGCTGAACCCCAACGATGTTTCCACGATGCTCCAGATAAGCAAGAGCATGCTGTACCGCCTGGTGAAGGAGAAGGAGATCAAGAGTTACAAGATAGGGAAGCTCAGGCGGTTTCTCCTTGAAGATGTTGTGGATTATTTGAGCAACAGTCTGCAGATGTAACGAAACAGCGATCATGCTGTCTGGTGGGGATATGGCAGGGTAGCCTGTTGCCCGACAGAAGGAGGACACAACACATGTACACTGAGTACTGGGGCCTGAAAAAGCCGCCATTCGACAATGTGCCGGACCCGTCGATGTATGTTGATTCTCATCTCTCAGTGGAAAACACTGTCGCAGAGACGCTCTTCGCGATCGAGGAAGGAAACGAGTGTCTCACGGTGATCGTCGGCGACGTGGGGCTTGGCAAGACGTTGTCGTTGCGCCTCATCCTCGACTCGCTCGACCAGAGCAAGTACAAGATAGCCTTTGTCACGAACCCCGATATGTCCTTCGTGCAGATACTCCGCGAGATCATAGGTCAGTTGACCGGCAAGGAGTGCGAGATCCGTGGAAAGACGGAACTCCTCGAGGTGTTCAACAAGCTTCTCTTTGAAACGGCCGATGAGGGAAAGAAGGTCCTTGTCTTCATCGACGAGGCCAATGCCATATCACCGACAAATCTCGAGAGCCTGCGGCTTCTCACGAACATGCAGGACGATACGAGAAATCTCTTCACCATAGTCCTTGCAGGCCAGATGGAGCTTGCAAAGAGGCTCGAGCACCCGAAGAGGGCGAACCTGTTCCAGCGTATCGGCACGTACAACAGGATCGAAAAGATGGACAGCGAGGAGCTTGTCAGGAACTATGTCGACTCCCGTCTGAAAATGGCGGGCGCCCCGAGGCAGATCTTCACGGATGACGCCGTCCGACGGCTCTACCAGTACTCTGAGAACGGGGTGCCCCGTCTCATCAACAAGATAGCGAAGCTGTGCCTGAAGGCGGGAGAGACGAACAACTTCGACGTCATCACCGGGGACATTGTTCAGCAGATCGGCCAGCGCTTCCTGAAGATGACAGGTCCCGCCGTGCAGAAGAAGAGCGTGAAGGAGCGGCCCGTGAGAAAAGCAAAGGCAGCCGAGCCGCCTGCAATGCAGGCCCCGGCCGTCGATGTGCCGCCGCTTGAGAAACCCGTGATGGCACCGCCTCCTCCACCACCACCTCCTCCTCCAGCGGAAAAACCCGTGATGGCAGCACCTCCACCTCCCCCACCAGTACCAGAGAGGCCCGTGATGGCACCTCCACCACCTCCACCTCCACCTCCACCTCCACCGCCTCCACCTCCACCGCCTCCACCTCCACCGCCGGTACCGGAGAAGCCCGTGATGGCGCCGCCTCCTCCACCGCCTCCACCTCCTCCTCCAGCGGAAAAGTCCGTGATGGCAGCACCTCCGCCTCCTCTGCCGGTAGAGGAAGAGACGCCGCCTCCGCCGGCGACGCCGGCTCCAACGGGGCAGTTCTTTGCCGGTCCCGCCATGCAGGGACAGGAGGCTGCGGCAGGAAGATCGGAGGTAGCGCCTGAAGTGGTGGAAGAGTTGCCCGCGCCTCCCCCCGTTATCACTCCCGCGGAAGAGAAGGAGCCGGTGCTCGAAGCCGCCCCCGAGGGAGCCGGGCTGGCAGAAGAGGAGCAACTGGAGTTCGGAGAAGAGGCCGGAGCTGTTGCCGAAGAGGTCGTGTCGGGGCCCGAGATGAAGCCTGAGGAGGTATTCAGGCCTGTTGAGGTGAAAGAAGAGGCTCCACCTGCGCCGCCACCTCCGACAGAGAGGCCCGTGATGGCACCACCGCCACCGCCACCGCCACCAACGGAGAGGCCCGTGATGGCGCCACCGCCACCGCCACCGCCACCTCCTGCACCTCAAGAGTCGCCGGAGGCATATGCCGGGGCATCCGCGGAGGGTGTGGAGGAGCAGGCGGAGACAGAGCCCGATGTGGCGGTCATCGCCGGATGCAGGATCAGAATAGAGATCCCTCCTCACATCGCGGAACAGACGGTGGGGGCCGGTGTCGATCAGAAGAGAAAGGTGGCGGGCGTTCTGGCCGCACAGACATTGGAAAAGAACCCCCAGCTCACGGCCTCGCCAACCGTCGACCCCGTCTCCATCTGGAGCGAGATATTGACGGTTATCATGAAGAGGCTGGAAGCATAACGCCGCAACCCGAGGTTACGGCCGTTGGAGCCGTTAGAACCGTTAGAACCGATTGAGCGTTGAGAATGTTGCCCCCATGAGTGAGAACTGATGGGGGTTTTCTTTTGCATGTTCCTCGGTCAGTGTGTTTTCGGGGTTGAAAGACAACGATCACAG
>ENA-UOXR01001708-UOXR01001708.1-bioreactor-metagenome-genome-assembly--contig:-NODE-1708-length-22183-cov-5.041712_pt1 | contig 22183 bp, 15 predicted proteins | sample MGYA00238164_ERZ764825 | MGnify/ENA primary metagenome ERZ764825 (study PRJEB28920, sample SAMN05720171) | bioreactor metagenome | isolation source: Anaerobic biogas reactor | place: USA:Washington...
AACATCTACCGTATCGTTGACATCGCAGACCCGGCAAATCCAATGGAAGTGGGGCGCTGGTGGTGGCCGAGTCAGTGGACGGCGGGTTACATGCCACCCAAACAGATGCCGACCCTGTTCGAGATGATGGACTCGCCCGGGTTGCACGGCGCACCGTACGTGAAGGGCGACCTCGCCTACCTGAGCTACAGCGGCGCCGGCATGGTGATCGTCGATATCTCCGACATCACCCTTCCCAAGCTGGTGGGCAACCTGCGGCATCAGCCGCCGTTCTCCGGCAAGAACAGCGGGGCGCGGTGCCACACCACCATGCCCCTGTCGGGGCGCCCGCTGGCCATCATGACCAGCGAGGGAGAGCGTTTTCCGCTCTTCACTCCCGAGATCGTGCAGGGCGGGGCACAGCCGGCCAACTTCATCGGCATGGTCGACGTGTCCGACCCCTCCGATCCCACGCTGATCGCTGTGTTCCCGTACCCGGAGGTACCCGAAGGCTTTCCTTACAAGAACTTCAACGAGATCGGTGGCTTCGCCGGTCCCTTCGGCCCGCACAACATCCACGAGCCGCACGACAACCCGGCCTTGGAAGACCGCAACGACCGTCTCTACTGCTGCTACTTCCACGCCGGTCTGCGGGTGTACGACATCAGCGACCGTTTCGTTCCCAAAGAGATCGCCTACTACATCCCGCCCAACCCCAAGAAATGGCTGTTCGGCGAGCCGATGGACCCGAAGGATCCGCATTTCGATCTCTTCCAGCAGCCACCCGGACCGATGATCGCCACGACCGAAGACATCGTGGTCGATAAACGGGGCAACATCTTCATCGACACGTTCCACGACGGCATATACGTGCTGCGGTGCACCGTATAGGCGAGTGTCCGGCCTCGGATAGCACACCCGGACACAACCAGACACCCTAGGAAAGGAAGCGGCCATATGCCGACATTCAAGATGATCATCATCGGCGGGATGACTGTGGAGGACCTGCCGTACTGGCACCGCTGGTTGTTGAGGGAACACGCGGCCGAGAGCCAGAGTTGGTTGGGGCCCTGGCTGGCGCGCTACGTGCGGTATCAGTCGGTCATGCCACCGGCCGAACTGGTGCCCGACGTGGTTCGCATGGGCTCCTACACCAGCGGGGTCACCATGCACGTGTATAACGACTATCCCCCGACCCCTCAGACGCAATGGGGCATGGTGGGGATGATTCCCAATGCGTGGATGAAGAAGCAACAGACGCCCGGTGAGGCTTACGCCAAGGCCGGCACGCCCGCCGAGGAGCGGCCGAAGACGGAGTCGACATTCTGCTACACGCCCTTTGCACCCACCGAGGACTTCATGGGCGGCGACCTGAATCCCTGGGAGACCAGCATCCTACGCTGGATCACCTGCTTCAAGTACCCCCAGGGGGTGTCCAGAGACGAGGGCGACGACTGGTACATGAACGTACATGCTCCGGAGGTGATGAAACAGGAGGGCCTGATCCGTTTCTTCAGCTACCGAACCATGGACTGGCCGGGCGAGTCACTCTGGCACCGAGTGTCGGAGCTCTGGTACCCGAACTACGCTGCATGGCACAAGGCGGTCTTGGAGCAGCCGCCTGCCTATACCAAACCCTCGTGGGCGACGTATGACCAGTATCCGTTCGTCGAACCGAACAGGGACATGCTCGGCTCGTTCATCCTTGAACGGCCCACGCACGATCTGATGCGGGAGAACCTGCTCTACATCATCGGCCCATAGGGGCTCTGCGATCCCGTGCGGTGGAGCTTTCAACGCCGGTCCGTCGCGACCCTCCGGGGTTGGGCGGGGCGGCACTGCGTCAGCTGGTCAGCGGTGGTCCCACTTGGCGAGTTCACCGGCCAGCCGTTCGAGGACAGGCGACGCCTGCTCGATGTACTCGTCGGTCCAATCGGCCAACACCTGACGTAGAAGCGCTCTTCTGGTGTTGGCGGCTTTGGTCACGGCCTCGACACCCTTGGGGCTCAGCCTGACTATGGTGGCACGTCCATCGCTCTCGTCATGCATGCGTTCGACGAGGCCCTTCTCCTGCAGCAGTTGGACCTGTCTAGATACTGCCGGCCCGCTGACACGCAGCGCGGCGGCAAGCTCGGTCAGCCGCATGGGCTGCTCGTTGAGTCGGCTGAGGACTGGGAGGGAGGCGTGAGAGAGTTCGACTCGCGTCTGCCATCTGAGGTCGTCCAGGGCCAGCTCTCGTCCGCGGACGCTCGACTCCGCCACTCTGAGCAAGGCGGCGTCCACACGCCTGAGCTGCTGTTCTCTACGGTCTTCGGCGTTCACCATCGCCTCCGATACTTGCCTGCGTTTGCTAAATAGGTTAGCACGCGGATCCGGCGTCTGCCTCCCGAGCATCGTCGAGTGGAGGTGGACGGGAGAGGTGATCAGTGGGCAAAGAGTGTCAGCGCGGGGGAGAGTCGTGATAAGCGCGTCCATATATTATCAACCACTAATACTACTGCGGGGACACATTGCCTTGTTGACAAAGGCATATGGCGTGTATTACTTTATACTCACTAATATAAGAACCGCGACCTCAAGGTTCTTGGTCTCGGAGAAGGGTTCGCATGCCGGCAAGCACTACCCGCAAGCGCACGACACGTCTCACAGGCTCAGAACGCAGGCGTCAGATCGCAGAGGCCATGCTGACACTGGCTGAGACGCACGGTTTCCAAGGTGTCACCACCGCGAAGATCGCGGCCCATGTGGGCGTTTCCGAGCCCGCGCTCTATATGCACTACGAAAGCCGCGACATGATGCTGCGCGCCGCCATCGATCTCCTCTACGAAGAAGATCTCGCGAAGATATCCGGCACCTCGGGTGCTGAAGACGTCATCGAGCATTTCTTGCGGATGAGTTCGCTCTACAGGACAGGCTCGGAACTCGGGCGCACCCTGCGTCTCAAGCTCCAACTCCTGGCGGGGCCGCTTCCAGCGGCCTTGCGGGAGCGCATGCTCCTGGGAGAGGCGAGGCGGCTTGACGCCCACATCGGTTTGGCGGAACTGGGCAAGGCGCAGGGTGCGATCCGCAAGGATGTCGACTTGCGCCAGTTCGTCTGGGATCTGTATTCGGCGTATTCGGCCGAGAGCATCCCATCGTACATCTTGGGGCTGGGGCGTAATGCTCCCGGCGATCGTGATGATCCTCTCGTACGGCTCCTGAAGAGCGTTGCCAATGACCCTTCGAAGCTTGAGGTCTACCTCGACCGACTAGCGCGCGAGCGGGTCTCGGCGAAGTAGTTCGATTGGATCGGCTGAAAGCCGAAGAGCCCCTGGCGGTGCCACAGCCCAGGATGGACACCGGAGGTGAAGATCCAAACGACTCACTTGACTGAAACAGGCGGGGTCGCCGTTTTCTTTCGACGGCGATACAACTGAGCACTATACGATTCTAGTATGTGTTTGTATAATAGATTACAGCGCCGCACAGAGGCTGCTTGGAGGTGCCGATGGAGACCCAGGTGGAGATGCCCCAGAGGGAGGATAGAGTCAGGAAGCTGAGGACCGAAGTGCGCATTGCGCCCCACATGTGCATTGAGAGGGCCTTCTACCTCACCGAGTCGTACAAGGAGACTGAGGGCGAGCCCGCGGTCATGCGGAGGGCCAAGGCTCTGGCCAATATCCTCAGGAAGATGAGCATCCGCATCGAGGACGGCGATCTGCTAGTGGGGGCGGCGACCAGCAAGCGAGTTGCCGGCCCCATGCTTCCCGAGGTCCAGTGGCAATGGTACAGGGAGGAACTCGATACCCTGTCGACCCGCCAATATGAGCGCTTCCAGCCTCTCACAGAAGATGAGAAACATCGGGCCAGGCAGATCTTCGAGTACTGGCAAGGAAAGTCGATCTACGACAAGTGGATGGCGGTCGTACCGCAGGATCATCAGAAGCTGAACTTCCGCACGTGGACAAGTGGCGGGGCCAGTCCTCATGTGGGCATCCATCTGGCCCACTGCTGCCCGGGTTATGAAGAGGTGCTGAACAAGGGATTCGGCGGCATCAAGAAGCGGGTGCAAGCGAAGCTCGCCGGGTTGGATCCGACTGACCCCGATGACTTCAATACCGCGCACTTCTACGAGGCGGTGAATATCACGCTCGACGCGCTCGTCGCCTATGCGGGCCGCTACGCGGAGCTGGCTCGGCAGACGGCCGCCGTGGAGGCCGATCCTCAGAGGAAGGCGGAGCTGGAGACCATGGCGGTGAACTGCCGGCGAGTGTCCGACCAGTCCCCGTCGACTTTCTGGGAGGCGCTTCAGGCGGTGTGGTTCGCCTACCTGGCGCTCATGCTGGAGGGTTGGGGGCCGGGCATCGCCTTCGGACGGATGGACCAGTACCTGTACCCGTTCTACGAGCGCGACCTCGAGGAGGGCAGGATCACGCGCGAGGAGGCGCTCGAGCTTGTCGCCCTCTTCTACGTGAAGCTCAACGAGCTGGTCATGCCCTTCCGCAACGGCACTCAGGACGGGAGTGGCCAGATCCCCCTCTCTGTGGTGACCATCGGGGGTATCGACCGCAACGGCAACAATGCAGTCAACGATCTTTCGTATCTTTTTCTCGAGGCCGAGCAGCGCGTACAGCTCCAGGAGGACCTCGCCGTACGCATCCACGTCAACGAACCGGACTCGTTCGTGGTGAAGGCCTGCGAGACGGCCAAGTTGGTGCGCGGCAAGATCAAGTTCGTCAGCGACGAGACCATCGTTCAGCAGCTGATGAAGGACAGCAAACCTCTCAACGACTCCCGGGAGTACGGCATCGCCGGATGCTTCATCCGGACCATACCCGGCCGGTCGTTCGATCCCGGTGCCGACTTCCTAAACCTTCCGTTCATGCTCGAGTTGGCACTCAACAACGGCGTCTCGAGAATGGAGGGCGACCAGATCGGTCCGCGGACCGGCGATCCCACGACATTCGAGACCTTTAACGATCTGTGGGTCGCCTATTCGAAGCAGGTCGAGGCGCTAGTGCGGAACGCGGTCATCCAGCTGAATCCCCTGAGGCAGCTCTTCGCCGAATCGGCGCCCACCCCGTTCCAGTCGGCTCTCTTTCCGAGCTGCATAGAGAAGGGTGTCGACATCACCGCGGGAGGGACCAACCCGTATTCCACCATGGGATTCTGGGTCTGCGGCATACCCAACGTGGGCGATTCCCTGGCAGTCATCAAGAGGCTGGTGTTCGACGAGAAGAAGGTCTCGATGGCAAGGCTGTGTGAAGCGCTGGACAGGGACTTCGAGGGTGAGGAAGAGCTGCTCCACCTCATCAAGCAGGTGCCCAAGTACGGCAATGACGACGACTACCCCGACATGATGGTCAACAAGGCGCTACTTCACCTCGACGAGGTGGTCTCGAAGTACACGGTCTGGGGCGGCAGCAGGCTCACTGTTGCGGCCGGGGCCATCGTGTCGAACATCCCCTTCGGCAAAGCGGTCGGGGCTCTGCCCGACGGACGCAGGGCCGGCATGCCCCTCTCCGAGGGCGGCATCTCCCCGTATCAGGGCCGCAACATGTCGGGGTCCACATCGACCATGAGGTCGGTGGCCAAGCTTGACCTGGCCAGGGCCAGCGGCGGGGCGGTGCTCAACATGCGCTTCAACCCGGATGGACTCAAGGACGAGTCGAAGATGAAGCGGTTCGCACAGATGCTGAAGACGTTCTGCGCCACCGGGGGAGACCTCATACAGTTCAACATCGTGAGCAGCCAGACACTGCGGGACGCCCAAGCGCATCCCGAGGAGTACCGCGACCTGCTCGTGCGGGTGGCGACCTACAGCGCATATTTCGTGGATGTCCCGCTGGAGATGCAGAACGACATCATCGCCCGTACCGAATTCGAGGAGCTCTAGATGGCGGCTCCGGAGACCAAGATGGAGACCGGCCGAGACGCTTCCTCCCAGGTGGAGGGGTTGGTCTTTCAGATCATCCACGGCTCGTTCGTGGATGGCCCCGGCATCCGCACCACGGTCTTTCTGAAGGGCTGTCCGCTCAGCTGCCTGTGGTGCTGCAATCCGGAAGGGCAGAAGGCCCACACGGAGCTTAAGGTGACGGCCGCGCTCTGCAACCAGTGCGGCAACTGCATACCGGTCTGCCCCGAGGGGGCCATGCGCCTCGGCGAGAAACCGGGGGAGGATCCCATCGTCGTCGATCGCACCCGTTGCACGAACTGCCTCGGATGTGTGGATGTGTGCTACACGGGAGCGCTCGAGAGTTTCGGGGTCTACTACACGGTGGATGAGCTCTTCGAGCTGGTGAGGAAGGATGAGCGGTACTACAGCGACTCGGGGGGCGGGGTCACCATCGGGGGCGGAGAGCCTACCCTGCAGGCCCCGTTCGTGCGCGCTTTCCTGAAGAAGTGCCGGGAGCACTACATCCACACCGCCCTCGACACCTGCGGTTACACGACCAGCGAGGAAGGCGTGCTGGCTCTGCAGGAAGCCGATCTCCTGCTGTTCGACATCAAGGGCCTCGATCCGGAGCAACACTTCGTGGATACCGCGGTCTACAACGACGTCATCCTCGACAATCTCAAGCGCGCGAGTCACAGGGGCAAGCCTGTGATCATCCGTTTCCCCATCATCCCCGGCCATACCGATTCCGACGAGACCGTCGAGGCAGTAGGTAGGCTGCTATCGGGCCTGCGTAGCATGCAACGCGTGGATCTGATGGCCTACCATCAGTACGGCACGGTGAAGTACGGACAGCTCGGCAAGGAGTACCGCCTTCAGGTGGAGACCCCCACCGACGAGCGCATGGCGGAGATCAAGGGGCGGCTCGAGGGTTTCGGGCTGCGCGTCCAGTTGGGAGGCTGACCCCGGTTATGAGGACGCGTCTGCTGGGTCGAAGTGGTCTGCGGGTCTCGGAGCTCTGCCTGGGCGTCAGCAACTTCTGCTCCACCGGCCTCTACCGCAAGAGCGGTGAGATCGGTCAGCAGGAGGCCGACAGGATTGTCGCGACGGCGCTCGACCGCGGCGTCAACTTCTTCAACGTGGCTGAGATCTACTCTGACGGCAACGCCGAGATCGCCCTGGGCAAAGCGCTGGGCAGGCGGCGCGGGGAGGCCATCGTCATCACCAAAGTGCACCCCACCAGGACCGCCGGCAGAGACTGGGGGCATTCGCGCAAGCACATCATCGAGGGCTGCGATGGCAGCCTGAAAAGGCTGGGGACCGACTACATCGATATGTACGAGCTCCACTTCTTCGACCCTGAGACTCCGCTCGAGGTGACGCTGCACGCGCTGGACGACCTGGTGCGCCAGGGCAAGGTGCGCTACATAGGTTGCTCCAACTTCGCAGGCTGGCAGCTGATGAAGGGGCTCGCCATCTCCGAGCGGAACGGGTGGGAGAGGTTCCTGACTCTGGAGGCCATGTACTCTCTTGCCTGCCGTGGGCTCGAGTACGAGGTGGTGCCTGCCTGCATCGATCAGGGCGTGGCCGTGCTGCCCTTCAGTCCCCTGCACGGAGGTTTTTTGACCGGCAAGTACCGCCGCGACGCGGCCTGGCCGGAAGGGACGCGGCACGACCGCATGGAGCCGGCCGGACCCTGGCCGGTGGAGCCCGACAAGCTCTACGCCATCGTGGACGAACTGGACGCCGTCGCCGCTGCTCATAGCGTGACGGTGTCACAGGCGGCTCTCAACTACCTCGTGAGAAAGCCGGGCGTCTGCTCTTTGATCATGGGCGTGCGCACGGTGGAGCAACTGGAGGACAATCTCGAGGCCTTGGACTGGGACATGACAGACGCCGAATTCGCGCGGCTCGACGAGGTGAGCGCGCCGGCGCGTCCCTACCCCTATGACATCTTCGACCCCGTGAACGCCGAGCCGGGAAGGTAGTCATCGACATGGAATACGAAGTCCTCAGCCCCCGCGCAGACGTCGACCCGATTCCGCGTATCGGGCTGAATCCCCGCGTAAGCGACCTGAACAAAGCGACTATCGGACTGTATGCCTACTTCAAGGAGCACTGGGCTCTCATTCTGGAGGAGATAGCCAAGCAGCTCCAGGAGCGTTACCCGGGAGTCCGGTTCACTCGTTTTCACTACGCCAAAGATCTGAATTCGTATACCGACGTCGCTGAGGTGGCCAAAGACCCGGATGCGCGGTCTCGGTTCGAGGAGTGGGTGAAAGGCGTTGATACGGTGCTCATGGCCAACGGCGACGCCGGTTCGTGCACCCTGTACCTCACCTACAACGGTACGCTGCCAGAGCACCTGGGCAAGCCGACGGTCATCACGGTGGCCCGGGAGTTCGCAGAGATCTGCGAGCGTGCCGCCGAACTCCGCGGTGTGCCTGCGCTGCGCTACGTCAAGATGGATCTGCTTGATCTGTCCATGGAGCCCGACCTCGCCCACTTCGTCGACGTGGTGATCCCCGAACGGGTGGGGCAGGTGATCGATGAGATCATCGCCAAGCTCACCACGCCGCTCACGACGGCCGAAGCTGCGGCGCCGTCCGAGCCCGAGCCCTGCCCGCAGGTGGCTATGAAGGGTACGCTCCAAGAGGTCAACAAGCACTTCTACAAGCAGGGCTGGGCCTACGGCATGCCCATCATGCCTCCCACGCGGGAGGCCGTTGACGAGATGCTCACCGGCACCGACCTCCCGGCCGGCCACGTGGTCGCGAACATCCCGCCGCTCATGGGCAAGGCTACGGTGGAGAAGATCGCCGTCAACGGGGTTATGGCCGGTTGTCTTCCCACCCACATGCCGGTGTTGATCGCCGGAGTGGAGGCCATGGTCGATCCGCGTTTCTGGCTGGAGGCCTACACCTGCAGCATGGCCTCATGGGCGCCGCTGATGGTCGTCAACGGGCCGGCGCGCAAGGACTTGGCCCTCTCCGACCGGCGCAGCCTTTTCAGCCCCTACAAGAAGGGCAACGCGGCCATAGCCCACGCGTTCGGCCTCATGGTCATGAACCTGGGCGGCATCAAGGGCGGCAGGGAGGACATGGGCATCTTCGGCCACGAGGGGCACTTCGGCATGTGCATCGCCGAGAACGAAGAGGAGTCCCCGTGGGAGCCGCTGCACGAGTACTGGGGCCTGGACAAAGGCGACAGCGCCCTCACCCTGTCGTGGCCCAACACGCGCGTGCTTGACATGTATCCGGAAGAGATAGGGGCGGTGCTCAAGGCGATCTGCGAGCACATCCCGGCTTTCGGCTTCGACCCCGGGTGCACCATCGTGATAAGTCCCTACCTGGCGAGATTCATCAGCTCGCACGGTTTCACGCGCAAGGGCCTGGTGGACTACATCGTGGAGTATGCCCGTGTGCCGGCGTCGCAGGTGAACGTCCGCTGGCTCACGGGCAACCACCACGAACCGAAGGGCGTTCCCGTGCCGCTCGATCCTACGCGCTCGGTGCGCAAGTTCTGGTCGGGCCTGCACCTCAACGTCGTGGTGGCGGGTGAGAACGCTCCTGCACTGCTCTTCTACGGCGGCGGCGGAGACCATGGTGGACCGGTGACTGCCAAGATCCGGCTGCCGAAGGATTGGGACGCGCTTGTGGCCCGGTACAGCGACTACGAGAGTCAGGGTGGATAGTCATGGCTCAGAATGACCAGCAGAGCAGGGTGGGCCGGCTACGGTCCCGCATGCTGCGCATACCCGAGGTGTGTATCGAGAGAGCGTATTGGTGGACGAAGTCGTACCAGGAGACGGAAGGGCAAGCGGAGATCATCCGCAGAGCCAAGGCTTTGGCCACAGTGCTCAGGGAGCTTCCCATACGGATCGACAACGACGAGCTGATAGTGGGGATGACAACGAGCAAGACGCGCGGTGCTCTGATCTTCCCGGAGATCCAATGGGAGTACATAGTCAAAGAAGCCGATTTGCTGTCCTCGCGCGATTGGGACCGGATGGGAGTGGTATCCGAAGAGGAGAAGCGCCGCTTGGCGGAGACCCTTCCCTACTGGAGTGGCAAGTGCACCTGGGATAGGTTCCAGGCTGCCATGCCGCCGGACCTGGCGAAGCTCCACGGCGGCGTGTTCATGATCGGCACCGCGTCCATGAGCGGCGTGCACTATGGCCACGAGACGATTGACTACGCGAGACTCCTCACCCTTGGTCTGAACGGCATCCGGGACGAGGCGCGGAGCAGGCAGGGCACACTCGACGTGGCGAAGCTCGACGATTTCGAGAGATGGCAGTTCTTGGAGGCGGTCTGCACGGCTCTCGATGGGGCCGCCGACTTCGCGGCCCGGCACTCGAGACTCGCCCGCGAGATGGCCGCCGCCGAAGCAGACCAGGTACGCAGGGCCGAGCTACAGAGGATCGCCGACATCTGTGCCCGGGTGCCTGCCGAACCGGCCGGGACACTCCAGGAGGCGCTGCAGGCGATCTGGCTCACTCATATCGTCCTGCGCAACGAGGGCTGGGGTCCCGGGCTGAGCTTCGGCCGGATCGACCAGTACCTCTGTCCGTTCCTCAGGGACGATCTCGCCAACGGGACGCTCACCAGAGACGAGGCTCGTGAGCTGCTCGCGGCTTTCCTGGTGAAAGTGAACGACATCGCCTGCATCACCAGCAGCGTGAACATCGAGACCCTGGCGGGCTTTCCCACCATGGTCAGTATGACCCTTGGTGGAGTGACTCCCGGCAACAAGAACGCGGTGAACGAGCTCTCCTACCTGTTCCTCGAGGCCGAGCAGGAGGTCGGTCTGAACGCCGAGGAGATAACCATCCGGATCACGAACAGCAATCCGGATTCCTTCCTTTTGAAGGCGCTTGAGGTCTCGAAGAACCTGCGTGGCAAGTTCAAGTTCGTCAGCGATAAGACGATCATCGATCAGCTCCTCAGCGAGGGCCGTCCGGTTGAGCATGCCCGGGACTACATCCTGGCAGGCTGCTTCACCCCTGGTGTTCCGTGCCACTCGCTCGACATCACCGCGGCTCAGATCAATGGGCCCATGATGCTGGAACTCGCTCTGAACGATGGAGTCCTGCGGCTGACGGGAGTGCAAGAGGGACCCAAGACCGGGGACCCGCGGCGCTTCTCCACGTACGAGGAGGTATGGGACGCGTTCAGTCAGCAGGTGGCGTTCTTCATGCACAAGACGGTGGCCGCGCGGAACATCGATACCGATCTCTATGCGCGGTTCGCTCCGTGCCCGTTCATGTCCGCCTTCTTCAAGTCGTGCGTCGACAACGGCAAGGATCTGATCGCGGGAGGGACCGCGCCCTACATCCGAGAGGGCTTCGGGCTGAGCGGCCTTCCGAATATCGGGGACTCGCTCGCGGCGTTGCAGAAGGTGGTCTTCGAGGACAAGCTGACCGACATGGCCGGGCTCATCGACGCTCTCGACAAGGATTTTGAGGGCGAAGACCGTCTTCTCCACGCGCTCACCAACGCGCCCAAGTTCGGTAACGACGATGACTACGTGGACGGCATAGTCAACGATGTCGTCCTGCTCTTCGATCGCGAGCTCGGGAGGCACAAGGGACTCTGCGGAGCGAGGCCTGCGCTGGCCGTCGCCTCGGGTACCGGGCATATCCTCATGGGAAGTATGGTGGGGGCTACTCCCGAGGGGAGGAAGGCGGGCGAACCCTTCGCGGAGGGTGGTATCTCGCCTCACCAGGGGAGGAACACGAGCGGTCCGACGGCTACCCTGCGATCGGTCGCCAAGCTGGACCTGATAAAGGTGCGAGGTGGGTCGGTGCTCAACATGAAATTCAACCCCGACGCCCTCACTGGTCCCGAGAAGATGAGCAAGTTCATGTCCATGCTTCGGATGTACTGCGAGACCGGCGGCTTTCACGTGCAGTTCAACATCGTCGACGCCAAGACGCTCAGAGAGGCCCAGAAGCATCCTAGCGAATACCGAGACATGTTGGTGAGGGTGGCGACGTACAGCGCGAAATTCGTAGAGTTGAGCCCCAGGATCCAAGAAGACATCATCGCGAGAACGGAGTTCCAGTAGACATGAACAACGAGTACGAAGTACTGAGTCCCCGTGGAGACGTCGATCCTTCACCGCGGATCGGGTTGAACCCCCGGCCTGCCGATCTGAACAACGCGACCATCGGTCTCTACGCCACGTTCAAGGAACACTGGGTCCTCATCCTCGAAGAGATCGCCAAACAACTGAAGGAGCTCTATCCGGGAATCCGCTTCACCCGATACCAGTACACGAAAGACCTCAATGCCTATACCCAGGTGGCCGAGCTGGCCAAAGACCCAGAGGAGAGGCCGGGCTTCGAGGAGTGGATCAAGGGAGTCGACGGCGTGATCGTCGGGAATGCCGATGCCGGGTCGTGCACTCTCTACCTGGCTTACAACGCGGCGTTCCCAGAACACCTCGGCAAGCCGACCGTTCTCACGGTGGCGAGCGATTTCATCGACCTCCTCAAGCGCGCTGCCGACCTGCGAGGCGTACCGGCCCTGCGCTACGCGCCCGTGGAGGTCCTCGACATAGCGATGGAACCTGACATGACGCCGTGGGTCGAGACGATCATCCCCGAGCGTGTGCGCGTGGCGCTTCCCAGGATCATCGCGGGCCTTACGGAGCCGCTCACACCCGAGGAAGCGGCCGCGCCTGCTCCGGTCGAGAACACGCCGCGCGTGGCGCTCAAAGGCACGCTGGACGAGGTCTACGAATCGTTCTACCGCCGGGGGTGGAGCTACGGCATGCCCATCATGCCCCCCACGCAGGAGGCGGTGGACCGCATGCTGACGGGAACGGATCTGGCGGCCGATCACGTGGTGGCCACTCTGCCCCCCCAAATGGGCAAGGCGACCGTGGAGAAGATCGCCATCAACGGCGTCATGGCCGGCTGCCTGCCAATACACATGCCGGTGCTCGTCGCCGCGGTGGAAGCCCTCGCCGATCCGCACATGTGGCTGGAGGCCTACGCCTGCAGTATCGCCTCGTGGGCTCCGCTTCTGATGATCAATGGGCCGGTGCGGAAAGACCTGGATCTCACCATGGGGCCGACTCTCCTTAGCCCATACAAGCGAGGCAACGCAGCGATAGCGCACGCAGTCGGTCTCATGGTCATGAACATCGCCGGTGTTCGGCCCGGCTGCGAAGACATGGCTCTTTTCGGCCATGAGGGCCGCTTCGGCATGTGCATAGCCGAGTACGAGGAAGAGTCCCCGTGGGAGCCCATGCATGTCTACTATGGCCTCGACAAGGATGACAGCGCCATCACCATCTCCTGGCCGCACATGCGCCATTTCGCTCAGTTGCCCGAAGACGTCGGCGCGATCCTCAAGAATATCTGTGATGGGATCCCCGCTTTCGGCTTCGATCCGGGGTGCACGCTTATCCTGAGTCCTGAGCTTGCCAAGTTTCTTCACTCACACGGCTTGTCACGGAAGGACGTAGTCGACTACATTGTTGAGTACGCGCGCATCCCTGCCGGTAATCTCGCGATGCGCTGGATGATCGGACATCACCACGAACCGAAGAGTGTGCCTCTGCCACTCGATCCGACAAGGACGGCCCGGAAGTTCTGGTCGGGCATGCATCTGCCCGTAATTGTCGCGGGCGGCAACGGTATCGCGCTCGTGCTCTATGGTGGTGGCGGTGATCACGGCGGGCCGATCACCAAGAAGATCAACCTACCGGGGAACTGGGGAGAGCTCGTAGAACGCTACAAAGAACAGGGACCGGAGTACTAGCTTGAACATCAGCGAACTCGAGAAGGCCAGCGGGGTGCCCCGCACCACCATCTACTTCTACGTGCGGAGTGGCCTTCTACCCGTCGCTCAGAAGAAGGCGGCCAGCCGGGCCGTCTATTCCGAGGAGCATATCGAGTTGCTCAAGCTGATAACGCACCTCAAAGGAGAGGGCCTTTCCCTACAGGCGATACGGGAGCGGGTCGCCTCGGTGGTGGAGACGGTGACCGCCGCGAACAAGGGCACCGAGAACGATCACGCCGAGCAGTTGCATCACGCGATCCTTGTTGCGGCGGCGAAGCTCTTCCCGCGCAAAGGCTACAGGGGGACCCGTGTTGCAGACATCATCGAGGAAGTCGGCATCACGCCCCCCGTCTTTTATAGCCATTTCGCTTCAAAGCGGGATCTCTTCGTGGAGGCATTCGGCCTCTTCGTCGACTGGATGCGGCGCTCTCTCCAGAGCCGGCTGCCCGGAGAAGAGAACCGCGAGGAGAGGGAGTCGTCACGGGTGGCCGACTATTACTTCGGCGTGAAGTCGGTGGGCTTTGATCTGCTGTCGCTCGTTCGCCATGAAGCTGTGCGGGAGAACGGAGACTTGACGGATCCGGCCCGCGACGCTCTCAAGCACATGGTCAGTGATAGCCTCGACGATCTCGCAACCCTTCGTAGTGAGAACGACGTACAGCTCCCTCTGGTGGATGAGTTGGCCGCCTTCGGGTTGTTCGGCGTGATGGACGCCATCGTCATGAGAGCCTGTTGGGATGAGAAATACGACGTGGCCGACGTTCTCTGGACCGCCTACGCGTTCGCTCTCGGTATCCGAGCCGTGTATACCGGAGTACTGGATGTAGGCGCCAGCATGCAGAACGACCACGACTTCATCGAGCGCCTGTCGCGCGGGTCATATCAGGAGCCTCTGGCCGATTTGTTGTAGGCGTTTTCGTCCGAGTTAGAGCAGCGGACTGTGACGAGTTACGCGTTGACAGACTATGGAGCGGTAGTCTAGTATCGTAGCTGATAGTAGAGTCATATATTTTGGGGGGAACGAAGCAGTCACCAGATGTCCACAATCCCCGACAACGAATTCCACTCACCTTCGCGCAGCGTGACTCTTGCGAATGGAGTCGCCATGCCGCGACTGGGCTTCGGATGCGCCATGGTGGAAGGTGAGGAACAGGAGACGGTGGTTCACGCAGCTCTGGAGGCCGGATTCCGCCTGTTCGATAACGCTTCTCTCTATGGGAATGAAGAGGGCATCGGCAGGGCCCTTCGTTCCGGCGGAGTGCCGAGGAACGAGCTCTTCATCTCAAGCAAGCTGCGGAACAAAGAGCAGGGGTATGACCTGGCGTTGAAGGGCTTTGCGGGCAGTCTGGAACGCCTGGGTCTGGACTATCTCGATCTGTATCTCATCCACTGGCCGATGCCCCGGCACGGCCTGTTCTGCGAGACGTGGCGCGCTCTGGAACGCCTGTATGAAGAAGGTGCCGTCCGGGCGGTTGGCGTGTCGAACTTCGAGGCCCACCATCTGGCCGTGCTTCTTAGAGAGTGCGCCGTCCGGCCAATGGTCAACCAGGTGGAATTCAACCCGTATCTGGCGGTCAAGCCGCTCCGTGAATACTGCGCTCGCGAGGGCATCCAGGTGGAGGCCTGGTTCCCGTTGGGCGGGCCTGCTGGCGAAGGCCTGGGGCCCAAGGTGCACACCGATCGGATCCCGTTGCTGCAGAACCCGACGATCCTGGACGTGGCAGCTAACCGCGCCAGGACTCCTGCGCAGATCGTGCTCCGTTGGGAGCTGCAGTCGGGTGTGATACCGCTCCCCAAGTCTTCGAGGCCGGAGCGCATTCGCGAGAACTACGACGTCTTCGATTTCCGGCTTGGGGTGGAAGAGATGCGCAGGATTGATCTGCTCGACTGCGACGGACGGATGGGCCCGAGCCCAGATGAGTGCCATGACATGTTCTAGTCACGACACAACTCGCTACGTGCCTAGGGAGGACTCATGGCCGAGGTGATCCAGTACACATTGGGCATGTCCAACGGCTTCTTTGTGAAAGATCGCAGCATCATCGCGGTCGATTCCGGCAGTGAGCTCGGTCGCGAGTACTTTCTGTCGGTCTGTAAGGCATGTGGGATAAGACCCGAGCAGATCCGGCTCCTGATTGTGTCGCACGGGCATGTGGATCACTTCGTGAACATGGGCGAGATGAAGGCTGTAACCGGAGCGCCCGTCATGTGCCACAAGAATGCCGAGCGCACGCTGAGGGAAGCTCTCTATCCCGATGTTCGTCCCCGGAACCGCCTGGGAGAATGGATCAGGTCCCAGTCGCCTCCTGACGAGGAGCCGGTCCCTGTGGTGCATCCGATCGCACCCGACATCGTCGTGGAAGGTACGGTGGACCTAGGGCCCTGGGGGGTAGACGGCCGGCTGGTCGAGACATTCGGGCATTCGCTCAGCTGCATGTCGCTGGTGCTCGACTCCGGCCAGGCCATCGTGGGGGACCTCCTGGTGGCGGACCCACGGGATAGTTCGGCCAGCCTGGCGTACTTCAGCTACACCGACGACCAATCTGTCGCCGACCAGCAACTCTTCGCCGGCGTGTCGTATCTCTTGGAGCACGCCGAGACCTTCTATTCCGGTCACGGCGGTCCTTTTGCACGAGACGAGATCATTCGGGCCCTAGCGGCGGCGAAGGCTGAGGCGGCTGAGGGCAGGGTGAGACTTGGAAGGAGGGAGAGCGACTGACCGGACATTCACCGTCTCGATCCAACCTCTAGGGTAGTGGCCAATAGGGAATGGAAGGACTCCGGAGAAGGAGGGCACCGATGAAGAGATTGTCAATACTAGTAGTGTTGCTGATGGTGATGAGCGCATGCCTCACTGTGGCAGGCTGTGGTGAAGACGAGACCACCACGACCCTGGCGCCCACCGGCACCACAGCGGCGCCCACCGATACCACCGCGCCGCCCGCGACCACGGGTACCACTGCGGCGCCCGAGACCACGACCACAGCGGCTGCCACCGGGCCGAAGCCCGGTGGAACCCTCAGGGTCATCCTGAGCCCCGATCTGCAGAACGCTGGTGGGCTGCCGTGGGAACTGTGGGGCCCACAGATGATGGCGGGCCAGTTCATGCTCGAGAGCCTCTTTGTCGGGACGCCGACGGGGGACTTCGATCCCGGGCTTGCCCAGTCGTATGAGCTGGCGTCCGATCTCATGGCGATAACCATCAAGCTGAATCAGGGGATCAAGTTCCACGACGGCAGCGACTTCAACGCCGACGTAGTGAAGTGGAACCTTGAGAAGTACATGGCCGCGGGAATGGCGCCCAGCTTCAAAGCGGTGACGGTGGTCGATCCCTACACCATCAAAGTCGATTTCGTCTTCTGGGCCAACACCAACCTCGTGAGCCTTAGGGATGGTTTCTGGATCATCTCCAAGGACAACTACGAGAAGAACGGCGAGGAGTATGCGAGGGCCAACCCGTGTGGTACTGGTCCATTCAAGTTTGTCAGCTATGAGAACACCGTCAAGATGGAGATGACCAAGAATGAGAACTACTGGCAGGCAGGCCTACCCTATCTCGACGCTGTAGAGATCCTGTTCGTCGGCGACTTCATGACCCAGGCGGCTATGCTACAGGCGGGAGAGGCGGACGTCATCGGCAATCAAGGGCTCAACAAGACGGCCAAGGACCTCCAGGACGCAGGTTTCGTCATCGAGACGTCTCTGCCTGAGTGCTGGGCCCTTCAGCCCGACGCCGGCAACGCCGACTCCCCGTACGCGGACCAGAGAGTTCGTGAAGCCGTGGAGTACGCCATCGACCGCGAAGCGTTGGCCGAGGCCTTCAGCTATGGGTTCTGGGAAGCTGTCAACCAGATCCCCGGGCCATCCGCCCCGATCTACAACCCCAATCCTCCGCTCGTCCGCAATTACGACCCGGATAAGGCAAAGCAGCTCTTAGCTGAGGCAGGCTATCCCGACGGGTTCAAGACGACCCTCGTCATGTTCCAGTTCGCTAACCGAGACCAGGTGGTCGCGACCCAGGCCATGCTGGCGGAGGTTGGCATCGATGCCGAGCTGGTTATCCCCGAGGGCCCCATCAAGTTCAATGAGGCCACCAACACCATGCACAACATCCTGCCGTGGTCGCCGGTGGACGCGCTCAGCGGAAGCTGGAACCAGGGCTTCTGGTACAGCTTCATGTTCGACGGCAGCGGCAACAAGAACTGGCTGCGGTCGGACGAATGGGTAGCGCTCTACGAGGCGAGCAGGGCCGCGCCTAAGGAGGATATCGACCTCGCCCGGGCCGTGACCGACCAGTGGACCAAGGAAGCCTCGGTCATCCCCGTTACCCGTGCCGGCAACGGTTGGGCCCATGCCACCTACGTGATGGACGGAGGCTGGTTCACCAGGTCCTTCAGCCCATGGATCAAGCCATGGGGCATATGGCTCGACAAGTGAGCAGCCGGGTGATTATCGGCCGAACGTAGCGTTCGCAGAAGACCGCGGAAACCGTCTCCGGTGTCCATGCTGGGCCTGAGAGCGCCGGAGACGGTTCCTTCGCGGAGCAATGCGCGGGGTCAGCTCCCCGCGATTCGAAACAGGCGAGAGCCATGAAGTCATCAGGGAGATCGAGATGAACAGCAATACCGCATCTACTGAAGCAGGAGCGGTCACAATACTGAACCCCCGCGGCACTCCTCCTGTGGTCGAACTGGTGCCTCTCGCGCCTCGCTTGGATGGCCTTGACGGCAAGACCATCTATATCGTCGACGTCAACTTCCCCGACACCGAGGGGTTCTACGAAGCGGCAAAGGCCGTCCTGTCGGAGAGATACCCCCAGACCACCTGGGTGGTGAAGAGCAAGAGCGGGTCTTTCTTCGAAGAAGACCCTGCTTTCTGGGCTGAGATCAAAGAGAAGGCCGATGGTGCCATCGTCGGTCCTGGCCATCTCGATACGCTTGGACCGGCCGTCATCGGCTGGTGCGCCAAGCTGGAGAAGATGGGCGTGCCGGCGGTACCTCTCATCTGCGCCATGTTCCCCGACATGGAGAAGCAGACGGCGGTGCAGAAGGGTGTGCCGCATATGCGCATCACATACATTCCCTATCACGTCCTCGGCGTATCGGCAGCCGACTCTCGAAAGAACCTCGAGGCCGACGACCCCGTGAGCGGGAAGCCGGTCCTGCAGGAGATCGTGGACGGACTGACCAAGCTGGTCACCGCTGAGGAGGCCAAGACCGGCGTCCTCGAACGGCCGGTACCCCGTCTCCTCGAGCCGGACACCCCGGCGAATCTGCAGCGCATGTTCATAGAGAAGGGCTGGACCGACTACCTTCCGGTCGTGCTGCCCACAGAGCAGAGAGTGGCCGAGATGCTCAAAGGCACCAGTCACAAGCCCCACGAGGTCGTCGGGAAGATGGCGCCGTGCGCTCCCCAAGAGGCGTGGACGTACACGGTGGAGCAAGTGGCTGTGAACGCGGTCATGGCTGGGGCGAGGCCCGAGCACTTCCCCGTGATCCTCGCCATCGCTTCCACGGGACAGACCTCGCTGTGGTCCTCGGTGACCTCACAGACCCGGATGGCCGTGGTCAATGGGCCCGTACGCCGTGAGATCGACATGAACTCCGGCATCGGCGCGTTGGGGCCGTTCAACGAGGCCAATGCGGTCATAGGCAGGAGCTGGACGCTCGTCTCCAAGAACCTGGGCAACGGTGGGGTGGTGGGGTCCACCTATCTTGGGGTGGCGGGCAACGCCCTCAACTACAGCAACCTGCTCTTCCCGGAAGACGAAGAAGGGCTTCCGGCGGGCTGGGAACCGTTGCACGTCGAGAAAGGGTTCAAGCCTGGGGAGAGCGTAGTCTCCATATTCGCCGGCTTCTCGCTCATCAACGATGGGCACCTGAAGCCCAATCCTTTCCATCAGGCGCTCAGGAAGCAATTCCTCAAGATCGAGCCGTTCACCTTCTACAAAGGCATGAACTTCGGCCTACGGGCTGTTCTGCTGGCGAGCGGCGGTGCCCTCAAGCTCCTGGTCGACGAGGGCTTCAAGACCAAGCAGTCGTACAAGCGGTGGCTGAGCGAGAACCTCTACAAGCCCGAGGAGGGCCACCCGGCCGAGCACCCGGCGGATACACCAGTGAACGTGGAGATCGTGGCCTTGGGTGAGCGCATGCTGCCTGTTTGCCAGGTAGGAGAGATGCACTACGCCACCAGCACATCCGTGGATGTGTGGAGATGACCGAGCCGACAACACTAACGTGCCTCAGTCCGGAGGGACTGCTTGAGGCTCCACCCTCACTGCGGTCAATCAACCCGCGGCTACCGGACATGGCGGGCAAGAAGATACGATTGCTCTGGGACGGCAAGATGGGCGGAGAGAACTTCTGCATGGCCATGCAGAAGGTCCTGAGAGATAGGTGCCCCACGGCCTCAGTGGAATGGGTCGCCTTGGGAGACATAGACGCGACAGCGAAGGCCAAGGAAGAACTGGATGCCTTCATCTACGCTGTGGGCGATTCGGGCATGGGAGGATGGATCGCGGCCACCAATGGGGTGGCGCTGGAGAAAGAGCTCGACAGGCCCGGCGTCGTGGTCGTCGGCGAGAACGCCATCCACTGCGCCCGGATGGCAGCGGAGACCATGGGAATGCCGGGGCTCCGCATCATAGCCCTGCCGGCCATCGAGTACTACCCGAACCGCCTCACGGCGGAGGGGCTGAAGCCTCTGGCCATCTCGACGGCTGACTCGATAGTCGCGGCGCTCACCAATCCGCCATCCCCGGAAGAGGAGAGATCTCGGGTTGCTCTGCCGGGCGATGACGAGACCGAGGCGGTCACGATCGCCGCGGACGACTACGAAGCGGCGTACGAGGAGTTCAACCGGCTCTATCTCGAGAGGCGCTGGGGTGACGGCCTGCCTCTCGTGCCGCCCACTAAAGAGGCTGTCCAACGGATGCTGGCGGCCACCCACCGTGCACCCGACCACATCATCGGCCGACTACCCTATCGCGGGGGCATCATCACCGTCGGCAAGATAGCCGTCAACGCCGTGATGGCCGGGGCCAAACCCGAGTATCTGCCGGTGGTCATCGCCGCCATGGAGTGCCTGGCTGCCGATGAGGGGTTTCACCACGTCGTCAGTTCCGAGGGCTCCTTCACCCTTGCCATCATGGTCACCGGCGCGATGGGCGAGGAGCTCGGCATGAACTCCGGAGTGGGGCTCTTGGGTCATGGCTGGAGGGCCAACAACACCATCGGGCGCGCGGTACGGCTCTGCCTGAACAACATCGGCTACCTGCGGCCCGGGGAGATCGACATGGCTCTCATAGGCCGCCCTTCGTCGCATACCTTCTACACCTTCGCCGAGAACCAGAAGCAGTCCCCTTGGGAGCCCTATCACGTCGGCCGGGGCTTCCCAGAAGAGGACAGCTGTGTCACTGTGTCCACTGTGGGGGGTGCGACCGGCTTCGGCATGAGTCTCTACGGCGGTGGAGTCGTCGAGCCTTGGTCCTTGGAGGCTGTGCTGGAGGCCATGGTCAAGCACGTGGCAAGTGACAGGGAATCCCTGGGCCAATACAGGCTTGGAGTAGGCAACCCGTTCGCCCACCTGCGCAAGCATGTCATGGTGATCCACCCGGAACTGGCCATCTTGCTGCAGCGGCAGGGCTTCTCCCGGCAGAGCCTGGTGGACCACCTCTTCGAAGCCGCGAAGGTGCCCTACGAAGAGCTGAGCGCACGTGAGGTTCAGGGTTTGCGAGACCGAATACACACGAAGCCGGGCGGTCCCTACTTCGCCAACGACGCCATACCGGAAGACCAGCTGAAGAGCGTGGAAGAGGCGCTGAAGCCTGGTGGGAAAGTACCGGTGGTGTATCCACGAGACCTCCACATCATCGTCTCGGGCGCCATTCCGGGCTATTCCTTCGGTATGGGCTACTTCCGCACCGCTCACCAGACAAGGCGCGTCGACCCGGCGCCGTAATGCTAAGGGGAGCCGGGACAACCGTCGAGAGGGAACTGTGATCACGTACGTCATACGCAGGCTTCTCATGGCCCTGGTCGTTCTCGTTCTGGTGAGCGTGGTCGTCTTTGGCGCAATGCGTTTGTTACCGGGTGATCCGATCAGGCTTATCATGGCCCAGTCGGAGATCATAGCCATGGACGAGACCGCTCTCCAGAACCTGAGACATGAATTCGGACTGGACCGCCCGGTGATCGTCCAATACTTCAGTTGGGTAGGTGGCGTGCTCAAGGGCGACTTCGGCACCTCCATCATGAGCCGGGGTCCTGTCGCCGACGAGATGTGGCACAGGCTCCCCATCACACTGCATGTGGGCCTCCTGGCCTTCATCATCGGGGTGGCCATAGGGATACCGGCGGGGATCGTCTGTGCCGTCAAGCGAGGCAAGTGGGCCGACAGCTTCGTCACAGGCATGGCAAACATAGGCATCACCGTGCCGGTGTTCTGGCTGGGCGTGATGATGATGTACCTCTTCGCCCTTCGCCTGAAGTGGCTGCCGACCTCGGGCTACACCTCTCCCTTCGACGACTTCTGGCTG
>ENA-UOXR01001710-UOXR01001710.1-bioreactor-metagenome-genome-assembly--contig:-NODE-1710-length-22158-cov-5.824639_pt1 | contig 22158 bp, 23 predicted proteins | sample MGYA00238164_ERZ764825 | MGnify/ENA primary metagenome ERZ764825 (study PRJEB28920, sample SAMN05720171) | bioreactor metagenome | isolation source: Anaerobic biogas reactor | place: USA:Washington...
GGGAGCCCTCGGGCACCCGTACCAGGAGTTCATCCGCCACCATCGCCTGACAGGCCAGGCGATACCCATTCTCGATCTCTTCGGGCGATAGGTGCCGCCGCTCGGCCTCGGTTAGCGGCCCCGCATCGCCGCTAACCACCACGCGGCACTTGCCGCAGGTGCCCCGCCCCCCGCAAGGGGACTCGAGGGCCACTCCCGCCTCGCGGGAGGCATCCAGTAGCGATGTATGCGCAGGTACCTCGATGAGGGCCCCGCTGGGCTGGAACTTGACTCGCATAGCCTGACTCTTTTCTTAGGTCGCTTTCTCGAACACAAGCAGATGGGACAGACCGAACCACTGAAGCGGCGTGGGCTCTAGCGCGTACGTCACCCGCCGCAGGAACCGCGCCAGTCGTGGGCGACGCTCCATGAGCTCGTCGTACCCGGCATAGATGCAGCGATGCTCGACGATGCGCCCTGGCAGCTCCGCAAAGAGCGAGCGCAACCCCCGCCGGGTATAGGCCCGGACGTGCGGACAGAATCGGTTGCGGAGCGGGTTGGGCAAGTAGTTGACCAGAGGGACATTGCCAAAGTGGTACGAGCCGCCCCAGAAGGCACCATGCGTCTCAAAGGGGTACCATCGGTTGGGGCAGAAAACGACCATGCGGCCGCCAGGTTTGAGAACGCGGAACGCATCTCGCACCGCCAGGGCATCGTCGTCCACATGCTCGATCACCTCGTGCGAGAGCACCAGATCGAACACGCCATCCCTGTAGGGAAGCCCCGTGACCGACGCCACCAGGCACCCCTCCACCGCCGTCGCCTTTTCCAGGTCCAGGTCCACCCCGTAGGTTTCTGCGCCAGCTTCGCGCATCTGAGCGACGTACAGGCCCAGACCGCTGCCAGCGTCCAAGACGCGAGCGCCCTCTAGCACAGCGTACCGCTGGATGAACCCGAGGCGACGAGACTGGCCCTCTCGCCACACATAGCTGGGATGACCTAGTACAATGGCGTCGTCGTTGTTTGGCATGTCTGCTCCTGAGGCAGAATCTTATACCCCTCCGACGCATGGGGCAAGTCATCCCAGGCATACGCGCGTTTGGTGATTGTTGACCCATTCAGTATAATATGAGTGGCACACGATGCGGAATGCCTATGGTTGCCCAGTCTGGGCTGCAGGAGGATTAGGACCATGGAGATCACCAGAGAGATGCCCATCACGGACATCGTCCAGAGTCACCCCACCACTGCCGAAGTGTTTCTGCGGCACGGGTTGATGTGCTTTGGCTGCCCGGCGGCGCGATTCGAGAATCTTGAGCAAGGCGCCCTGGCCCACGGAATCGACGTGGATGCCCTGCTCGAAGATCTAAACGCCGCTGTCCAAGCGGAGCAGGCCGAGGCGTAGCCCCTCCCAATCGCTGGCAAGAGCCCCGCTGTGGCGGGGCTCTTGCCGTGCCGTGAACTCACCCTCGGAGGAGCCGCCGTGCACCGAGAATCAGCTACCAAGCTCGCCATGCAGCTACATAGGGCGCTCTTGGCGCACTATGGCGTTCCCGAGCCCAAAGAGCAACGCGATCCACTCAGCGAGCTGGTGATGACCATCCTCTCGCAGAACACCTCGGACACGAACACCGCCCGCGCTTATGCAGAGCTGCGGCGACGGCACCCCACCTGGGACAAGGTGCGTACGGCCTCGGACGAGGAGGTGGCTGACGCCATCCGCGTGGGGGGGCTAGCCAACGTCAAGGCGCCGCGGATCAGGCGGATTCTTGATGATCTGCTCCAAGAGCGTGGCGAGCTGTCTCTGGACTTTGTGGGGGATCTGGACACGGCCGAGGCGCGACGCTACCTGGAGGGCATGCATGGCGTCGGCCCCAAGACAGCCGCCTGCGTGCTGCTGTTTTCGCTGCACAAGCCCGCCATGCCCGTGGATACGCACGTTCACCGGGTAGCGCTTCGTGTCGGTCTCATCCCCAAGGGGACCAACGCCGAAAAGGCTCACACGCTGCTGGAAGAGCTCTTACCGCCGCAGAGCTACTACCCGTTCCACCTCAACGTCATCCGCCACGGGCGCGAGATCTGTCACGCCGCCCGGCCCGCGTGCGAGGACTGCCCGGTGACTGCCCTCTGCGCCTACTTTGCCGAGCGCCCCCAGGAGCCCTCATCCGCCTAGCGCGCCGTCGACCCCTCGCCATTGCCCGCGGCCACCATGCGCAGCGCCGCCGGCAGAATCTCGACCACCACCTCGTGCGCTACATCACAGATGATCTCGCCATCCACATGGAGATACAGCGGCTCCTCGGAGGTGATCCGGACCCGTTTGGCTACGTCAGAACGTACGCAGGCCTTGTCGAGATGAGTCCCTTTGAGGAAATGGGGGATCATACCCAGCACCTTGAGCCGGGACACACTATCGGCGACCACCAGATCGAGCCAGCCATCATCGGTCTTGGCCTGAGGCGCCACCAGAAAAGTACCCCCCTCACGCGGCCCGTTCGCCACCACCGCCATCAGCGCTCGCGTTTCGATCACATGGTCGTCATACTCGATGCGCATCCAGGGGGGTCGCATGGTGACAAAGGTCGTCTTTAGCACCACCGGCAGGTAGAGCGCCGCGCCTCGCAGATGCTTGACGCCTTGCGTCGCCCGCGCCACCAAGGCATCAAAGCCGATGCCGACCACGTTATCGAAATAGCGCGTCAACGTCCCATCGACGGTGACCCGACCAACATCCAAGGTTCGCACAGAGCCGTTGGTCAGCGAGCGGCAGCCCTCAGCCACATCGGCGACGGCCCCGTTCATCAGCGCAAAGTCGTTGCCGGAGCCCGCTGGCAAGCAGCCCAGCATGGCGATCTCGCCACCTGCGCCGTCGGTCATCAGCCCGTTGACCACCTCGTGCGTGGTGCCATCCCCGCCCACGGCCACGACGACGTCGCAGCCCTCTTCGCTCGCCTGCCGTGCCAGGTCCACCGCCTCACCCGCGTAACGCGTCCGCACCATCTCGTGGTCGACGCCCAAAGCCTCTAGCTCGCGCGCCACCTGAGGGGCCACCTGCGCGGCGTGGCCGCGCCCCGCCAACGGGTTAACAATCACTCGAACTCTGCGCATCGCCTCATCCTTGCCATCTGTGTACCCACGCTCAGAGTATAGTGCAAAGCCTTTCCTCTCCAAGAACCCCGATTGACACCCGACGATGCGGTTTCTACAATAGCCTGCGGGATGCGAGTTAGCAGACAAGGGGCCCATGGATAGCTACTGCGTGCCCACGGGTACCGGCACTGCCGAGCTGGTGGTCAAGGGATCCAGGTTCATCGGGACGGTGGGACCGGCCAGCAGCATCGAGGCGGCACAGCAGCTTGTGGAAGACCTGCGTCAGCGCTATCCGGACGCCACGCACCACGCCTGGGCCTATCGTCTGCCGGGCGATCCCCAAGAGACTATCGGATCCAGCGACGATGGCGAGCCGGGCGGCACGGCGGGCAGGCCTATGTTGGCCGTGTTGACCGGCGAGGCGCTCTTTGAGGCCGTGGTGGTCGGCACGCGTTACTTTGGCGGCACCAAGCTAGGTACCGGCGGCTTGGTGCGAGCCTACGGGGCCGCCGCTCGCGCAGCTATCGAGGCGGCGCCCATTGGCGAAAAACGCCTCCATCGCTTGGTCGCTCTGCACGTTGACTATGCCCTGCTGGGGCCGTTGCGCTACGAGATCGACCGGCATGGCGCCGAGATCATCAATGCGGCCTATGCGGCCGATGTGCGCCTCGAGATGGCCGTGCCCGCCGCGACCTTTGGCGCGTTGGCGACCGCAGCCAGCAACTTGAGTAGTGGAGGCATCGTTCTGGAGGAACAGGTCGTGGCCACGCAGTATCTGCTGCGGTCGAGCGGATCGTCTCGATGAACAGAAACCTGCTGGCGGGGCTGCTCCTGCTTGCCGTCCTGTTGCCCTTGGGATGCGCGGCCGAGCCCACGCTGGGGACGGTGAGAGTGGCCTACTATGAGGGCACCGAGCAAGAGGCCCTTGCCCAACTCACGCGGCTAGTGCTGGAAGACAGGGGCTATGGGGTCGAGCTGGTACAGAGCGAGAGCCTCCAACAGGCCCACGAGGCCGTGGCCGCCGAGGAGGCCGACCTGCTCTGGGCCTATGGCTGGGACGTCTGGCACCTGGTGCTCAAGCATGACATCACCTGCGGCGATGCCGATCTGATGTTGGAACGGATCGCGGCCGAGGACGCTGCCCACGGCATCGCGTGGGTGGGCGCGGCGCCCTGTCTCCGCTACGGCTCGTTGGCCGTACGTCGTACCGATGCCAGGCTGGAGGAGGTTCGCAGCATCTCGGACCTGGTGGCGCATCTGCGCTACCAGGATCCTGCCGTGAGCCTGTGCAATCCCAGCCCACGCTCGGAGCAGCCCGGCGCCGTTGAGGCGATGATGCGCTACTATGGGCTCACGCTGCGCGCCGAAAAGGTCGTCTATGACACATACTCGGGCTGCTTGCAGCGTCTCGCGGATGCCGACTGCACGGCTAGCTATGCGCAGAGCAACGATCCGGCGCTGGCGACGCTGGATCTCCGCCTGCTCGAGGACGACCGCCACTCGTTCCAGCGATCGCACCTGAGCACGGGGTTCTCGCAGGACGCTCTGCGGCGCTATCCCGGGCTAGAACGCATCGTCAAAGAGCTGGCGGCGGCGCTATCGTGCCAGACGCTGGTCGACGTACAGATCAGCGCCGAGAACTCACGCACCACCATGACTGCTGCGGCCAAGGCCGTGCTGGAAGACCGGCGCATGATCGGAGCGCGCCGGCGCAGGCCCACCCGGGCTTGGGAGTAGAGGCCCCGTTTTCGAGTGGATATGGCACGGCCGAAGGCGTCCGGGCCCCAACCTATCAGTAGAGGAGAGCACACCATGCGAACTGTCGTACACAGCGCCACGAAAAAGGTTGCCATCGCGCCCGACCTTCCCACGGTCATCATCGGCGAGCGCATCAACCCTACGGGAAAGAAGCTCCTGGCCGCCTCCCTGGCCGAGGGTGACATGAGCCGCGTTCGGTCGCTGGCCAAGACCCAGATCGAGAACGGTGCCCACATCCTGGACGTGAACGTTGGAGCGGCCGGCGTGGACGAGGTCGACCTCCTTCCCAAGGCCGTCAAGGCCGTGCAAGAGGTCACCGATGTGCCCCTGTGCCTCGATTCGCCCAACGCGACCGCACTCAAAGCGGCGCTGGACGTCTACGATGGCAAGGCTCTCATCAACTCGGTGAACGGCGAAGAAGCCTCGTTGAATCGCGTGCTGCCCCTCGTCAAAGAGTATGGCGCCGCGGTGATCGGTCTGACCATGGATGACGCTGGCATTCCCAAGACGGCCGCGGAGCGCGTGGCGGTGGCGAAAAAGATCGTCGAGCGCGCCGAGAGCCTGGGCATCCCCCGCGAGGACATCCTGATCGACTGCCTGGTGCTCACCGTCTCTGCCGACCAGACGGCGGCCAAGACCACGCTGGACGCCATTGCCGGTGTCCGCGCCGAGCTCGGGATGAACATGTCCTTGGGCGCCAGCAACGTCTCGTTTGGCCTGCCAGATCGCGAGGAAGTGAACAGCGCGTTCCTGGCGATGGCCATGGCGATGGGCGTGAACGCTCCCATCGTCAACCCTTCGCACGCCCTCAAGACGGTGCTGATCTCGGACCTGCTCCTCGGCAAGGACGAGTTCGGCATGACCTATGTGAGTTATTGCCGGCGCATGGCACGCGCCCAGCAGTCCTAACGACGGATCCGAGCAACCACGCAGGGCGTCGTGCTCTGCGTGGTTGCTGTGATAAAAGAGATAGCACTAGCATGACACTTGCTCTAGGTATCGATACGGGCGGCACCTACACCGATGCGGCCCTGGTAGACTATGAATCGGGCCGGCTGTTGCAGAGTGGCAAGGCCCTCACCACCAAACATGACCTGGCCCTGGGCATTCGCGAGGCCATGTCGCAGGCCCTGAACGGAGACCGATCACAGGTCGGGCTAGTCTCCCTGTCGACGACGCTGGCCACCAACGCCATTGTCGAGGGCAAGGGGGCGCCGATCTGCGCGCTGCTCATCGGGTACCGGGGGCACGTCTCGCCCACCACCCCTTGGGAGCTGCTCCTGGGCACGTCGCGGTACGTCTTTGTGGATGGCGGGCATGATGCCACCGGCGAGGCCCATAGTGACCTGGATGAGCGCTCCTTGGTCGCCGCCATCAAGGAACACGCCCCCGCCGTAGGCGCCTTTGCGGTCTCTGGGTTCTTTGGGACGCGCAACCCTGCGCACGAAAATCGCGCCGCCCATCTGGTCGAGGAACTCACGGGGCTCCCCACCACCTGCGGGCATGAGCTGACCCACCGCCTAGACGCCGTTCGGCGCGCCAGCACCGTCTGCCTAAACGCCCGCCTGATCCCGCTCCTGCAGGAGCTGATCGACGCGGTGATCTCCACCGTGCAGGGTCTCGGCATCCAGGCGCCGCTGATGGTCGTCAAGGGTGATGGCTCGTTGATGGACGCCCGAATGGCGATGCGTCGGCCGGTGGAAACCATCTTGGCGGGGCCGGCCGCCAGTGTGGTAGGCGCGCAGCACTTGGCGGGCGGCGGCGATGTGGTCGTCGCCGATATGGGCGGCACCACCACCGACATCTCGATGCTCCACGATAGCCGCCCCCGCCTCGATCCTCAGGGAGCCCGCGTCGGGCCCTGGCATACCATGGTCGAGGCCGTGGAGGTGCACACCGTTGGCCTAGGCGGCGACAGTCGCGTCTGGATCACCGATCGTGGCGATCTAGCGCTGGGGCCAGAGCGCGTGCTGCCACTCTCTGCCTTGGCGCACCGATGGCCCGGCGTCCTGGCCGACTTGAAGACGCAGGCGCGCGCCGACCAGGCCATCCGCCCCAATGACGGCGAGTTCCTCACTCTTCAGCGCGCGTACCGCGGCCCCGAGGGGGCGCTGCCGGCACCCATCCACAAGCTGTTGCGCCTGGTAGCCGAGCATCCCCTTTCGGTCGACGCGGCCCGCGACACCCTAGAGCAGCCTGCGCTCTATGCCAGTGTGCTGCGCATGCTGGAGCGCGAGGGCGTGCTGCTCCGATCGGCGCTGACCCCCACCGACGCCGCTCACTGCCTTGGCCTATTTGGCGAATGGGACGTGCATGCCGCCGAGTTGGGGACCGCCATCATGGCCCGACGGTTGGGCATCGACGTAACCACACTGGCCCAACGCATCCACGCGCTCACGAGCCAGCGGGTGGCCAGAGAGATCGTGCTGGCGCTGGTACCGCCCAATGGCGACGGGCCCGCCGCAGAGCAGTCCGAGGGCTATCTGCTCTCACAGGCTGTCAACCCGAGCTCTAGATCGCCTCTGGCGTGCCGTGTGACCCTGCGTCCACGTCTGGTCGCTCTCGGCGCCCCAGTTCACACCTACTTTGGCCAGGTGCGCGAGCTCCTGAACGGCGAACTCGTCATACCCGAGGGAGCCGAGGTCGCCAACGCCATCGGAGCGGTGGTGGGCAGCATCGTCCAGGAGGCACGCGCCCGCATCGTGCCCCTGGAGGAAGAAGACGGGTTTCGCGTGCATCTGCCCGATTCGGTGGAAAAGGTGGCGACCCGCGCAGAGGCCGAACGCTTTGCCGAGACGAGGGTCCGCAGCATCGCCATGGCGATGGCCCGAGACGCCGGGGCCACGGATATCGAAGTGCAGGTCTCGCGTCATGAGCAGAACGCGCCCCTTGCAGAGGGCTGGGGAGATGCTCTGTATCTGGGCACCAGCCTGACAGCGCGAGCGGTAGGGAGGCCGCGCCTCGGCATGCGCTAGCACTCGATAGCCAACTATGGTTTGCCTCCCCTCACCCGCCTGAGTATGATCACTCTAGGCTGTCTCTGGCAGCCATCGTCCAGTGATGCAACCTGGTTACAAGGGAAGGATGCCGGTGAGAGTCGGACGCGTTGCGCGGGTGATGGGCGTGGTGGTTGACGCGCAGTTTGCGCCCGGAGACCTTCCCGCGATCAGCAGTGCGCTCGTCATCGAACGAGCCGACGAGCGCCCCCTCGTTCTCGAGGTCCAGGAGCACGTCGACCCGCAGACGGTGCGGTGCATCGCCATGTCGACGACCTCTGGGCTGCACCGCAACATGTCCGTCCGTGACACTGGCCGCCCGATCCAGGTGCCGGTGGGCGACGGGACGCTCGGCCGCATGTTCAACGTGCTCGGTGAACCGATCGACCAGCTAGGCCCGATCGAAGGAGCCGAGCGGCGCCCCATTCACATGATGGCGCCGCCTCTCAATGAACAGCGCCTCACCAGCGAGATCCTCGAGACCGGCCTCAAGGTGATCGACTTGCTCACGCCCTATGGCCTTGGGACAAAGATCGGCCTCTTTGGCGGCGCCGGCGTCGGCAAGACGATGCTGGTGATCGAGCTGATCCGCCACAGCACCCGCGAACGGAATGCCCTGGCCCTATTTGCTGGCGTGGGCGAGCGAACCCGCGAGGGAAACGACCTGTGGCTCAGCATGCGTCGCTCGGGCGTGCTCGATAGCAGCGTGCTGGTGTTTGGCCAGATGAACGAGCCCCCCGGCGCCCGCCTGCGCGTTCCCTTGACCGCCCTGACCATGTCGCAGCATTTCCGCGATGATTCCGGCCGCGACGTGCTCTTGTTCATCGACAACGTCTATCGCTATGTGCAGGCTGGCGCCGAGATCTCGGCGCTGCTGGGTCGCGTTCCCAGTGCGGTGGGATACCAGCCCACCCTCGCCACCGAGATGGGCGAGCTGCAAGAACGCATCACCAGCACCACCCGAGGCGCCATCACGTCGGTGCAGGCCATCTATATTCCGGCCGACGACATTACCGATCCCGGCGTTGTGGCGGCCTTTGCCCACCTAGACGCCATCACCGTGCTGACGCGCAAGCTGTCTAGCCAGGGCTTTTATCCGGCGGTCGATCCGCTCGCCTCCTCGTCCAAGATGCTCGAGGCTCGCTACGTGGGCGAGCGGCATGTGCGCATCGCTACCGAGGTCAAGGCCGTCTTGGCCAAGTACGAAGCGCTCCAGGACATCATCTCGATCCTGGGCACCGACGAGCTCTCTGAAGAGGACCAGATCGTAGTCCGCCGTGCCCGGCGCCTGCAGCGGTTCTTGACGCAGCCGTTCTTTTCCACCGAGCAGTACACCGGCCTGGAAGGCCGCTACGTGACGATCGAGGAAACGCTGGACGGTTTCGAGGCGATTCTGAGAGGCGACCTCGACACCGCGCCCGAGCAGGCGCTCTATATGGTCGGCACCATCGAGGACGCTCTGGAAAAGGCCTCGCAGTTGGAAGAGGCATGAGCGAAGAGCTGGCGGCTCCTGAGCGTCTGCAGCTGATCATTCTGACGCCAGATCAGGTGCTCTACCGCGGGCCGGTGCTGTGGGTGCAGGTTCCGTTGCAGGATGGCCTGTTGGGCGTGTGGCCGGGCCATGCTCCGCTGATCGGGCCACTGGGGCACGGCAGAGCCACCTATGACACGGGCGATGGCATCCACGAGACGAGGATCGCGGGCGGCACCTTGCGTGTCGAGGGAGAGCGCTGTTCGTTACTCGTGTCTCTGCCAGAAGTCGAACTGGAAGAGATGGAAGACAGTGACAGAAGCCTCGCCCTGGCTCTGGAAGCGGCTCTGGCAGAGCATCTGACAGAGGAAGAGCTGGCCAGCCTGCAAGAGTCCGAGGCATGAGCTTGGCGACGCTGGCGCTCTGGTTGGCTGTCGGGGCCATCATGGCCCTGGTGAACGGGTTCGCGCTGGCCCTGGCTGTGCGCGGCCATCATGGCTCGGGCAGCCAGGCTGGGCGCCGGGTCGGGGCAACGCTTCCGCTGCGGTTGGCGATCCAGGGCCTCGTGCTGTACTGGGCAGTCCGCGGCGGCGCGTCGAGCACGCTGGGCTGGTTGCTGGGGTACCTGATCGGTCGCACGATACTGGTGGGTTGGGCGCTACGGCGCGTTGGAGCGCTGGGAATCGTCCTTAGGCAAGGGTAGGACACTGTGGGCGGGATCACTGACATCTTCCCAAAGCCAGAGTTCTTTGTCCTAGGCCTACCGGTGCGCGACTCTATCGTCCAGTCGTGGTTCATCGCCCTGGTACTCCTCGGCGGGGCCCTGTGGGCACACAAGCGGATCCGCGCTTGGGACCCGTCCGGATGGCAGCTAGCCCTCGAGTACTTTTACGACTATGTGGTCACCTTGGTGCGAGACATGGGCGGGCGTGCGCTGCCCGAGGTGATCCCGCTGATCGCCACCATGTTGGCCTATATCGCCATCGCCAACCTGCTGGGTACTCTGCCGGTCCTGCAGGCTCCCACGCGCGATATCAACGTCTCGGCGGCGCTCTCTGTCGTTTCGCTCGGATCCGTTTGGTATTTCGGGATCAAGGAGCGTGGCGCCGGCACCTATTTGCGCCAGTTCCTGAACCCGCTCAACCTGATCAGCGAGATCAGCCGCATGCTCTCGATGACGTTGCGTCTCTTTGGCAACATCATGTCGGGTGAGTTGATTGTGGCCGTCGTCTTTGCACTGGTGCCTCCGATAGCGCCGATCATTTTCAGCGCGCTAACGATGATCACCAGCGCGATCCAGGCCCTGGTATTTGCGGTGTTGACGCTGGTGTTCATCGTCAGCGCCACGGGCGTCCAGTCGCGCTCGTAGCCATGTAGCCAGCCTTGTACAGTCCAGCGTGAGGGAAAGGAGCTTGAATCGCCATGCAGCCAGAGCACATTCTCCAGTTTTCGGTGGTCACCACCATCGTGGTGGGCGCGAGCATCGTTCTTGGCACCATCACCGCGGCCCTGATGGAGGGGCGTGCGGTTGCCAAAGCGTTTGACGACATGGCGCGACAGCCCAGCGTCGCCGACCAGATCCGTGGCCTCCTGTTCGTGGTCCTGGCGATCCTGGAGTCGACCGCCATCTATGTTCTCCTGATTTGCCTGATCCTGCTATTTGCTAACCCGTTCGCGAATATCTACGGCCTCTAGGGAGGCACCGATGCTGGAACTAGACCTGGCCTCGCTGCTCTTCCAGATCATCAACTTTGTGGTGATCTTGGTTGGGCTCAACTATCTGATCTTTCGACCGATCCGTCGCAAGATCGAAGAGCGTGGCGCCACCATCGCAGAAAAGCTCGATAACGCCCGCGAGCAAGAGGCCGAGGCTGCTCAGTTGCGCGAGTCGTGGCAGGAACGAATGCGGGCGATCGACCGCGAGTCCGAAGAGACCATCGCCAGCGCCCAATCCGAGGCGGACCGCAAGGCGGCCCAGATCCTCGAAGAGGCGCGACACCGCATGGACGAGCTCACCGAGCAGATGCGCGAAGACCTGGAACGGCAACGCGGGGAGATCGTCGTCCAACACTATGACGAGATCCTCGACACCATCGTCCATCTGGCAGGCAACGTGGTACAGTCTGTCACTACCAGGCGCACCCACGATGACTTGGTCACCAACTTTTGCGCCAGCATCTACCAGATGGCCCAGGGCGATGTCGAGACCTACCGCCGGGTAATGGCCAACCGCGTGCCCACCGCCTTTGTATCCACGCCGGTGCCACTCTCGCCCGAACAGACCAAGACCCTCGCCGATACGCTGTCATCGCTCATCGATCGCCGCGCAGAAATCCAGGTGCGAGTCGAGCCCGAGCTCATCGCAGGCATCCAGGTGCGGCTGGCGGATAAACTGATTGATAACACGATTCTGAGCCAGCTCACCCGCGTGCGCGACCGCGTGCGGGGAGAGCTGATGGAACGTCTGGGAGACGAGGCCACTGAGGATGCGGGACGGCCGGCAACGCAGGCCGCAGAGAGCCCAGCAAGCTCCTGAACCCAAGGCAGAGGTGCGCCAGCCGGGAGACCTTCCCAACGCTAGCGCCAGCCTACCGCGTCGATCGGATACATGGCTCCCTACGCTCCACCCGGAGGATGCATTCCTAGAGATGCTTGATTCAGTAGCAGAGCACGGCAGCAATCCAGATCCATCGGTGTCGGTTTCCGACGCCCGTGGCGAGCCCAGGCGCGCTCACGCGGCCAGCGAAGAGCAGCCGCCTCGGGTCGTTCACAGCTTTGTGCAGCGTCCCCAGAGATCGCTCAAGGCCATGCTTGATGCCGTCGTCGCCGGGACCAGCGGTGCCCGCTCGGGGCTATCGATCCGCGATGTAGGCACCGTCCGCCAAGTCGGCGATGGCGTCGCCTCGGTCTGGGGGCTCCCAGAGGCCACCACCGACGAGCTCTTGCAGTTTCCCAATGGCGTTACGGGCTTGGTGATGAACCTGGAGACTGACTGGATCGACTGCATTCTCCTCGGATCTGACGAAGGCATCCAAGGTGGTGACCCCGTCTGGCCCACTGGACGCCGCATCGAGATCCCGGTGGGTGAGGTGCTGCTCGGACGCGCAGTGAACCCCCTGGGACAGCCGGTCGACGGAGCGGGCCCCCTTTACGCCGATGAGCGGCGCTTTGTGGAGCGCGAGGCAGCTGGCGTGGTCGAGCGCCAACCCGTCGAGGAGCCCCTCCAGACAGGACTCAAGGCCATCGATGCCATCGTGCCCATCGGCAAGGGGCAACGCGAGCTGATCGTGGGCGACCGCCAGACCGGCAAAACCACCATCGCCCTCGATACCATCATCAACCAGCGGGGACGCGATGTGATCTGCGTGTACGTCAGCATCGGCCAGCGGCGATCGTCGGCCCTCCAGGTCATGCGCACGCTGGAAGAGGCCGGCGCCCTCGAGCATAGCATCATCGTGATGGCGGCGCCGGACGATCCTCCCGCCCTACTGTACCTGGCGCCATACGCTGGCTGCACCATTGCCGAGTTCTTTCTCGACCACGGCCAGGATGTCCTCATCATCTATGATGACCTCTCCAAGCACGCCGACGCCTACCGCGAGCTCTCGTTGCTGCTTCGTCGCCCGCCCGGCCGCGAAGCCTACCCGGGCGACATCTTTTACCTGCACGCGCGCCTGCTTGAGCGCGCCGCCCGCCTGAGCGACGAGATCGGCGGCGGCAGCATCACGGCGTTGCCCATCGTCGAGACCCGCCGCGGCAACATCCAGGCCTATATCCCCACCAACCTGATCTCGATCACCGATGGCCAGATATACCTGGACCCAGACCTATTCAACGCCAATATCAAGCCCGCCGTCGACGCTGGCCAGTCGGTATCCCGTGTGGGCGGAGCCGCCCAGGCGCCGATCATGCGACAGGTGAGCTCGCAGATCAAGCTGGCGCTGGCTCAGTACGAAGAGGTGGCCCACTTTGCGCGCTTTGGCAGCGAGATCGACCGTGCCACCCAGGAGCAGATCGTGCGGGGCGAGCGCCTTCGCGAAGTGCTCAAGCAACCCGCGTACACCCCCCTCCCGCTGGCGCGCCAGGTGCTGGCATTCTTTTCGGTGAACCATGGCTTTCTCGATCACCTCCCCACCGCCCAGGTGGCCGAGTTCGAAGAAGCCCTCTGGCTCTATGCCCAACGCGAGCATCCAGGTGTCGTGCGCGTGATTGAAGAGGACCAGGATCTGACGGCAGAACTCGAGCAGTCGATGATGGAGCTATTGCACGAGTTCGCCGATCGATCGCTCTAGCGATGGAAGACATCGAACGCATCAAGGACCACCTCCGCAACGTGCAGAGCGTGGAACCGATCATCTCAGCCCTCCGCACGATCGCGGCGGGCACGTGGCGCCAGGCTCGCAGCCGCCTTGAGGCCACCCAGACCTATACCGACGATCTTGCCGCCGTTCTTTCGGCCCTCTTGCCCAGCATGATGGCCTCACGCCAGCAGCTGCCCCACGTAGCTCCCGAGGGCGCCGCCTCGCTCAAAACCGCGCTGGTGGTCGTTGCATCGGACCGCGGCCTGTGCGGCTCTTATAATGACATCGTGTTTGACCGCACCGATGCCTATCTCGCCCAGGGCAACTCTCCCTTGGTGATCGCGTTGGGCGCGCGCGCCAACAAGCATCTGCGCGCGCGAGGTCGCGTCCCGTTCCTGGCGCAGCCGATGCCCCTCACGCGGGTCATCAGCTACCGAGCGGCCACCGCGCTTTCCCGCTCGCTGGAACGCCTGCTGGCCAGCGGCACCGTCGACGCCGTCGATCTGATCTATACGCCATACCACGGTGGCATGGCGTTGCGCGCCGACGTGGTGCGATGGCTGCCGATCACACCCACCCTGTTGCCAGGAGCCGCCGAGCAGGACCAAGAGCCCATCGTCGAGGGCGATCCCACCAGGATTGGCTTGGGGGCGCTCGAGGAGTGGGTTCGCGTGCGCCTCTATCGCCTCCTGGTAGAAGCCACGGCGACCGAGCACGCCAGCCGCTATTTCGCCATGGAGCGCGCCAGCGATAACTTGAAGGAACTCATCGAAGAGCTCACCCAGGTCTACCATAGCGCTCGTCAGCACGCTATCACCATGGAGATGCTGGACCTGGTGGCGGGGTCAGGAATTCTCAAACCGCCCACAGAACGCCACCATTGAGTTGGCCCCTTTGGCCAGACTGTGCTATAATAGGGCCATCAGTATATCAAGGAGTATCAGAGCGATCATGTTTGAGACCGAACCGTCCGAACCTCCGAGTACCCCCGACGACCAACGTTGCCCGCAAGGGAACTGGTCGGAACTGCGCGCTACACTCCATCCTGCTCGGGCTGTAACCCCTCTCAAGTATCCCCATATCGCGGCGTTTCCGCACCCAATCTGGCCGTGCTAGAAGAGCATATTCTGGGCTTCTAGTTCTGTCGTCCTACGGAAACTACCGACGCTTGGGAGCATACAGCCGAAATGTCACTCTGGGCACTACAACTGGAAAAACTTGGTCAATACCGTCGCCTGACGGATGTGGACCTGATTGCCCGCCGTTGCTTTGCGAACAACTCGTTCGATGGCATTCTCACCATGGTGGGCGTGATCGTTGGGTCCTATGTGGCCCGCCTCATGGATCCCCGCATCATTCTCTCCACGGGCCTCGCCACCTGCATGGCTATGGGCGTGTCGGGCGGCTGGGGAGCCTTTGTCTCTGAGCGAGCCGAGCGGCGTAACCAGCTCCAGGAGCTCGAGCACGCCATGCTTCGCAAGCTCGATCACACCGAGCAGGCCCGCGCCTCACGCTTTGCCGTCTGGGTGGTCACCGCCGTGGACGGCCTCTCGCCGCTGCTATCTGGCGCGTTGGTGCTGATCCCCTTTATGCTGGTGGGGACGGCGCTAACCATGCAGGCGGCCTATTTCACGTCCATCGGGGTAGCCTTGGGGCTCCTCTTTGCCCTGGGCGTCTATCTAGGCCGGGTGGGTAGGGACGCCGTCTTGCGGTCTGGGCTGCGCATGGTCGTCGCTGGCGTGGTCTGCGTGCTGCTGTCGTTGCTCCTATCCATCGGCAGCGCGGGCTAGCCGCCGCATGTGGAACCGCGTCGTCCTGCTCGCAGCGGGCGTCGCCTTTGGCTGGAGCCTGGTCACGCGGCTTTCGGGGCCCGAGGGCCGCTTGGGGCGTGCCCGCGCGAACATGGGACTGGCCGCGCTAGTGGGCCTCGCGTTGATCATCTGGCTGGGAGTTGAGCTGCCCGCCGCGGGTTTGGCGGGCGCCTTTGTGTTTGGCATTGGCGCCTTGGCCACCTATGCCATGCGAGCCAAACAGATTCTGCGCATCCCCGAGCCCAAGGCAGCGCCCATCGTGGCCCCGGCGGGCCAGGGGACTCCCCTAGCAGTCCTTGTCGCCCCAGGGCCGCCGCCCGTGTACGACCCCGCCTCGCTTGCACGCCTTCAGGCCGACGGGCATCTGCCGCAGCAGCTTGGAGGGCACTGGTTCGCCGCGCCCGCCGCCTATGGGCAGGTTCGCCAAGCATACCGCCGGCACGGCCCCCTGCCCTTGTGGGCGAAGCTCGAAACCGCGCGCCGGCAGCTCCATCAAGCCTTGGGGGATCGCTGGAGCGTGGAGCTGATCTCTTTCTACGGCGAGCCTCCGCCTGAGACGCAGATCCGTAACTGGCTAGAGGCCGGCTGTAGTCCGATCGTGATCCTCCCCATCGATCTCTGTGGCCAAGCGGAAGCGCAGCTCAGGTCGTTAGCCCAGCTCGTGGCGGCCGGGGGGCCAGGATCCGTCCAGGTGGCACCCTCGACGCGGATCGTACCGGATGCCGTCTACCAGAACAGCCTCCAGGCTCTCATCAGCGATGCGATGCCTCTCGCCTGCCCCGACCCTGACTCAGCGGCCGTGACAGCGCTGGCGAACCACGTTCGCGCGCTTGGCCCCGACTTGCCCTTGCCCTAAGATAGCGGCGGTTTGGGTCACATCCTGGAGCGAGGGGGTTCCATGCCTCTCTCTGATCTCTCCGGCAAGGCCACTATCATCATCTTTGGCGCGTCAGGCGACTTGGCCCGGCGCAAGCTGGTCCCAGCGCTCCACGCGCTGGCCTGCGAGCTACCCTCCTTTGCGAAGCAGATCCATGTCGTCGGCGTAGCCCGTAGCGAGCTTTCCCTACCGGCGCTGCTCACCGACTATTACGAAGGTGTCGAGACGTATTCGCGGCTGAATCCGCAGGTCTGCTCACTTTGGGACGGCTTTCAATCTCGCTTTTCCTACATTGAGGGTGAATATGGCGACCCTGACACCTATGCCAGGTTGGGGCGAGAGCTGGAGCGTCTCGAGCGCGAGCAAGGTATGCCCCCCAACCGCCTGTTCTACTTGGCCCTGCCGCCGCAGGTCTATCCCCGCGTCATTCAGCAACTGGCCGAGTCGGGGCTGCAAGCGGCACCGACCGGTTGGCAACGGATCATCGTCGAGAAGCCATTCGGGTACGACCTGAAGAGCGCCTGCGAGCTGAACCAGGCCCTGCATGCCGCCTTTCACGAAGCCGATATCTACCGAATCGATCACTACCTCGGCAAAGAGACCGTCCAGAACCTGATGGTCTTTCGCTTTGCCAACGCCATCTTTGAGCCCATCTGGAACCGCCGCTACGTCGACCATGTCCAGATCACCATGGCCGAAACCGAGGGCGTCGGGCATCGCGCCGGCTACTATGAGCGCGCCGGCGCCATTCGCGACATGCTCCAGAACCACCTGCTGCAGCTGCTCAGCCTGACGGCCATGGAGCCGCCGATCCGCTACGAGGCCAAGGCTCTGCGCGACGAAAAGCTCAAAGTGTTGCAGGCGATCCGCCCCATCGCGCCAGAGGGGTGTTCGCTCGCCCAGTACGTGGGCTACCGCGACGAACCCGAGGTGTCACCGAACTCGACCACGCCCACCTTTTTTGCCGTCAAGCTCTCGCTGGACAACTGGCGTTGGCAAGGCGTCCCGTTCTACCTGCGATCGGGCAAGCGGCTGGCAGCCAAAGCGACCGAGATCACCCTCCAGTTCAAGCCTGTGCCGCACCTGCTATTTGCCGATACACCGCAGCCGCAACCGAACCGTCTCTCTATTGTCATCCAGCCCAATGAGGGCATGCACCTCTGTCTCCAGTCCAAGACGCCAGGCGCGGGCATGCGCAGCCAGACCATCGGCATGGACTTTCGTTACGAGCGGCTGTTGGGCGACGAGCAACTGCCCGATGCCTACGAGCGTTTGCTGTTGGACGCGCTCCAGGGTGACGCTTCGCTATTTGCACGCGCCGACGAGATCGAGCGGGCGTGGGAGTTGGTCGATCCCCTGGCCGGGCTCCCGGCCTCGTGCCAGTACCAGCAGGGCTCGCGCGGCCCGGCGGCTGCCGACCAGCTCGTCGCCCGCGATGGTAGGGGCTGGTTCTCAGCCACCAGCCGCGACATGTCCTCGTTGCCAACGCCCACTTCCGACGGCTGAGTAGACGACCGGCTGCGGCGCCGCCCCCGGCGTTGGCGGATCTTTGGCGAAAGCGGGTCGATCCGCTACTATTGGGTCAGCTCGGAAGATAAGAGATCCCCCGGCAGCGCCGCCGCGAGATGACCTTCCCCAGCACACCGCCGTGCCACTGCTCAACCCGCCCCCTTGGTTGCGAGGTGATGCTGTGATCGTCGAAATGCAGGCCGGTGCCCGCCAGGACCAAGTTGATGCCGTCGTCGCACGGGCTCGCAGTCTCTCCTGCGACGTTCAGCTCAATGTCGGCACCAACAAGGTCGTCGTCGCCATCCTGGGGCCGCACACGGGGCAGATCAACACCGATCTGTTCGCCGTGTTGCCTGCGGTTGCTTCGGTCACCCGCATCATGCGCCCCTTCAAGCTGGCCTCTCGCGAGTTCCGCCAGGACGCGACGACGGTCAGAATCGGCGACCTTGTGATCGGAGGCAAGGCCGTGGTGATCATGGCGGGGCCCTGCTCCATAGAGAGCCATGAGCAGCTCCTGGCCACCGCCAAGCACGTCCGCGCCTGCGGGGCCACCATTCTGCGGGGAGGCGCCTTCAAGCCGCGCACATCGCCGTTTAGCTTTCAGGGGCTGGGTGTGGATGGCATCGAGGTCGCTAGTCAGGTTCGCGAGGAGCTGGGAATACCGATCGTCAGCGAGATCACCGAGCCTCATCATCTCGAGGACGTGGCGGATCGGGTAGATCTCTTGCAGATCGGCGCGCGTAACATGCAAAACTATGCCTTGCTGCGCGCCGTCGGCGAGAGCAAGAGGCCCTGCATTCTGAAGCGAGGGCTAGCCTCCACCGTCACCGAGTGGCTTCAGGCTGCCGACTATATCCTATCAGCGGGCAACCCCAATGTGATCTTGTGCGAGCGAGGCATCCGCACCTATGAGACGTCCACCCGCTTTACGCTGGACATCTCATCGGTGGCCGTCGTGAAACGAGACACCCATCTGCCAGTGATCGTCGACCCCAGCCATGCCGCCGGACACTTTCAGCTGGTGCCCACTCTCGCCCGAGCGGCAGTAGCCGCCGGGGCCGACGGTTTGCTCATCGAGGTCCATCCCGATCCGATCAACGCGCTGTCCGATGGCCTCCAGAGCCTCACCTTTTCCGATTTCGCGAGCCTGATGCAAGAGCTCAAGGCCATCGCCGGCGCCATCGGACGCGAGATCTAGCGTCAACGTCTAGTCGGCCAGGATATCTGCCACCGCCCGCCAGATGCGCCAGAGCTCGGCAGTCACCGGTCCGTCGGTGACCGCAGTCACGGGCTCGCCGCTGACCATAGCTCGCGTCACCGCGTCGTCGTAGGGTATCCGCCCGATCAGCGAGACACCTCGATCCCGACAAAAGGCCTCGATTTCGGCGGCACGGCTGGGTTTCAGATCCCACTTGTTCACAACGACCGCCGCCTCGACCTGAAAGTGGGCCACAGTCCCCAGAATGCGCTCCAGGTCATGCAGCCCAGACATGCTGGGCTCGGTCACGAGCAACGCCAAGTGGGTCCCGGCCGTAGCCGCGATGACCGGGCAGCCGATGCCCGGAGGGCCATCCACCAGCATATAGTCTGCCTTTTCGCGGATCGCCCAGAGATTGGCATTCTGCTTGACAGTCGTCACCAGCTTGCCCGAGTTCTCTTCACCAGGGAACAGCCGCGCGTGAAACAGCACGCCCCAGGGTGTGCGCGACCGGTACCACTCGCCAGCCTGCGTTGGATTCATAGCGATGGCCTCAACCGGGCATTGGTAGTAGCAGGCAGCACAGCCCTCGCAGGCCACCGGATCGACGGCATAGGCCTCATCGCCGGCGAGCACGGCCTCAAATCGACACACCTCGGCGCACCGTCCACACGCTGTGCAGAGATCGGGGTCGATGACGGCTTTGACGCCGCCCTCAAAGGGCGTCGTCTCTTCCAGCTCCGGGTGCAGCACCAGCTCGAGGTTGGAGGCATCCACATCGGCGTCAGCCAGCACGAGCGACGCCGTCCCTGAAGCCAAGTGCGCCAGGCCAGCGGCCACTGTCGTCTTGCCGGTTCCGCCTTTGCCACTGAGAATCAGAATCTGTTTCATGCTACCGCCTCACGCACGCGGCCATAGAGCTCGAGGAGCCCTGTCCGCAACTCGGGAACAGTCTGGGTGATGGGCACGCCGTCGGCATAGGACTCGGCGATGCGCCGCTCAAAGGGAATGCGCAGCAGAATCGGCACCTTCTCATCGAGGCAAAACCGTTCCACGCCATCATCGCCGATGCCATCGCGGTTGATGACGACGCCGACCGGGATGCCCAGCTCGTCGCGTGCCACCTGCAGGGCCGCCTGGAGGTCATGCAAGCCAAAGGGCGTCGATTCAGTGACCAAAAGCACAAAGTCCGCTCCCCGCATGGAGGCCACCGCGGGGCATGCCGCCCCTGGTGGCGCATCCAGCACCAGCACCCCTTTGTCGTCGTGCATTCCCCGCTTGGCCTGCCGGATGATCGGCACGGCGATGGGACGCCCGATATCCAGATGCCCGTGGGCGAACCGCATCGAGCCTACCCGCCCCCTGGCGACTGTGCCGATGCGGTGGGGCACCTCACTGATGGCCCCTTCGGGGCAGACCATCGTGCAGCTACCGCACCCGTGGCAGAGATCCTCAAACACGAGCACCTTGTCGACCACCACCGCTAGGGCATGGTACTGACAGACCTCGGCGCAGCGACCGCACAAGGTGCAGCGCTCCGCGTCCACGCTGGGCACCAACAGCTCGACAACCTCCTCCGGCCCCAAGGCCGGCCTCAGAAAGAGGGCAGCGTTGGGGGCTTCGACGTCGCAATCAACCAGCGTCACGCTAGCGACGTCGGCCGGCGGCTTCTCCAGCAAAGCCAGCGCCAACCCAACCGCAACGGTCGTCTTGCCGGTGCCGCCCTTGCCACTGGCCACAGAGATAATCATCCTGTACTCCTAGAACTCGATCGCGCTGCCAGCCGAAAACGAATGGACACGGTCTGGCCATCTGGCCCAGAGACGCCGGATGGCCTGTTCACCGGTGCAGTGGTTGAGATAGAGCTGAGGGACGCCCAGTTCCTCCAGCGCCGCCTCCACGGCGGCAAGCTCCTGGTCTTCTGCAGTCGCGAGATGCGTACCTCCCAGCACCGCATGGATCGGCGCTCCCCAGTGCGCGCGGACATAGGCCAAGGTATTGCGCAGCCCAGCATGACAGCAGCCACAGACTAGCACCAACCCCTCGCCAGTCTCTAGCACCAACGACATGTCGTCTTCATAGGGATCGGCGACCTCCCGCCCGTCCCGGATCACCACATGATGCGCGCTGGCGCCCCTTGGGTGGGGCCGCGGCTGAACCGAACCCGTTAGGAAGACCCCTGGCAGCAGCTCGGCCGGCTGTTCATGCAGGTGGAGCTCACTCGCCGCCTCCAGAGCCTCGCCAGTAAGGCCCAGGCCGATGCTCTCGGTGCCACCAGGGCGCCTGGAGTAGCGCGCAACCAGGCCTGCCGCGTGCATGTGCACCGGCAGCCCAGGATGCTGCTGAAGCAGCCAGGCCAACCCGCCCGTGTGGTCATAGTGGGCATGGCTCAAAGCGACAGCGCCGATGTTGGCTGCGTCTACCCCCAGAGACCGCAGATTGTGCTCCAACACCTCGCCGCTGCCGCCTGTGTCCCACAGCAGCGTCCCGTCATCGCTGGTGATGAGCATTGCCAAGCCATGCTCGCCCCAAAGCGGAGAGCTCCTGCCCACGCAGTTATCGGTCACACATTGGATTCGCACCGATCCCCCCTACGTGCCAAGGGCGGCTAGAGGCCCATCGGAACCTCTGCCGCCCAGCTTACCAGCGCCATCTGCATCGTAGCGCGGCAGTAGAGCTCTTAGCCCTCCAGCACAACCTCATGTCCACTCTCGGCCGAAGCATAGATAGCGTCCAGGACGGCCTGAACGTCAAGCACCTGCTCCACCTTGACCAGGCAGTCATGCTCGCCGCGGATACACCCCACAAAGTGACGAATCTCTTCGGTGTGTGCGCGCACTTCCGGCAACCTCGTGGGCGTCACATCGATGAGGGCGCCGTGTTGCTGCATGAACAGCTTGAACGGAGACGTCTGGGCGCCGCCCTCGGTGCCGATGACGCGGTTGCCGCTGGCGTCTTCCAGGTTGGCAGCCCAGCTGGCCCGTAGGATCAGCGTGGCACCGTTGTCAAAGCGGATCATGCCGATGCCCATGTCATCCACATCAAAGACCTTGGTATCCCAGGCCCCCCACGGGTTGACCACGTCATCGCGCTTGCCAAAGGCCATGTACGTCGCCCCCATCACAGAGACGGGCTTGGGGTTGCCCATCAGCCACATGGTCAGGTCCA
>ENA-UOXR01001713-UOXR01001713.1-bioreactor-metagenome-genome-assembly--contig:-NODE-1713-length-22132-cov-4.704036_pt1 | contig 22132 bp, 20 predicted proteins | sample MGYA00238164_ERZ764825 | MGnify/ENA primary metagenome ERZ764825 (study PRJEB28920, sample SAMN05720171) | bioreactor metagenome | isolation source: Anaerobic biogas reactor | place: USA:Washington...
TCGGGTCGCCCCTCTTGGCCAGATTCCAGGCCGCCAACCGGGGTCTATCTATAAACCGAGGGGACTCAAATCCCCCCACCGACTGCCCACCAGCCCCACCGCCTCCACCAAGCACCCGAAAATCCGGCCTATCCATTACTCACCATCCTGCCTGCCTACCTATCCATTCCCAGAACCCCCGAAATCCTTGAGGATTCCCCCCGCCCTGCCGCGAACGCCCTTCCCCCCTACCTCGGACACCCCTCAGCCCCCAAGTCCTCCTGGAGGGCCTCCTAGCCCCATCCCCTGCCCCATCCCCTGGCCCATCCCCACTTCCGGGGTCGGACCCATCAGATCACCCAGTGACCCCGATCCGGAAGGGGCCTCCGAGCCCACCCCAGTCAGGAACTGGTACGAATCATTCGCCAACCGACGGGACGCCTCTCCCGACCGGATCGCATCCAGCTTCATCAACTCGACCAGTCGCTCCGGCCGGGGCCTCCCTCCGATGACAACTTCCTGGTCCGTCGTCTCAGGCAGCCCCATAATCAGGGCCGCCGTCTTCGGGTCGTTTCCCGCCAAGATGCTCGCCCGCTCTTCTGCCGTCCGCTGAAGCTCCAACTCCAGCCGCTTCATCTTCAATTCGTGCTGCCAATCCGACTCGTATGCCTGCTTGGCTCGCTCCAACTGTTTCTCGTGCTGCTTCCGACTCTTTCCATGAACGATGTCCCCTACGGCCCCCGCCGTACTTGCCAGCATCCACGCCGTCAGTGCACCACTCGCCGCCTTTCCAATCGTCCCCCACCTCGACCTCGGTGCCGGAGGAGTCGTCCCCGGAGGAGTCGTCCCCGGAGGAGGCGGCAGCATGCGTATCCTCTCTTCCAGTGCCTCTATACGCGGAGGGAAGATCCGAGGATCAAGCTTCATGGTCGTAGCCGGTCCACCCCGCTCCAGCAGCCGCTGAGCCGTGGGCGCCACATTCCGAGCATGCTCGGGAGATACTGCCGCCCCGAACAACCTGGGAGCCAGCCTGGGTGGAGTCTTCGGGGGAGCACCCAGACCCAGCCGCCCCCCAACAACTTCACGGGCAGTCCTCAAAGGACTCGCAGGTGTCTTCGAGGCAAACTGGCCTCTCGGCCCCCTCGGTTGAAACATCCCCGTAGTAGGACGCTTCAGGGCTGCTTTTGGTGTCGCCTTCGGAGTGGCCTTCGGCGTAGGAGTCACTACGCTGTTCTCTGCTGCCTGGACAACCGGCGGAGGAGCCGCTCGCCCAGCCTTCCTCCTCGGAGCAGCCACGGTAGCTTTCTTCACCGGAGGCACCGAAGTAGTAGCAGTGGCGGGAGTAGCAGCAGCTACCACCTGCTTGGTTTCCGGTACTGGGGCGGCCACCGGTCTCGCTCCCGCAGCCGCCCCTGTTGTCTTCCTCACCATCCTTTCCATCTGATCCTGTGACTGAAATATCTTGTGCTTTCCCTGATACAGCGACTCGGCCGTCACATCATACCGATGGAGAAGCTTCTCGGGAGCGCCCTGGGACTCCAGTTGATCCGCCAGAGTCTCCAACGCCTGATTCAAAACAGCCTGGGAGTCCAAGCTCTGGCCTCTCTTCGCCGCCTCTTTTGCTATCGCCTGGACAAGAGGTTCAAGCTTCTTGTAATTCAGTACGGCTCCTGGCCCCCCGGACCTCAGAACCTCCTTCTCTGCGGTAATGAGGGACTTTGCCAACGACCTCGCCACAGCCGCCTTGCCCCCTGACGTGACCCCCCCACTAGGAGGACTCATCAGTACCGGACGTTTGCTCGGCGTCTTGCTCGGAGTCTTTCTCGGGTTATTGCTCTTAGCCATCATCGGCTCCTCACACTCGGGTCTAGCGAGCCCACCCAGTCATGATGTCCCGCAGGCTGTCCATATGCTGCACTCGACTGTTCACGATTGCTTGCTCAATGTTCATGAGCCCCTCGACTCGCCCTCTTCGGTTCTGCTCCGCAATCTCCGTCAACCGCATCAGCATCTCCTGGTGCGCCCTCTCCTTCATCATTTCCCGCTCTGCCGTCACTGACTCCTTCCGGAACTTCAACTCCTCCTCCGCCAGAGCCTGTTCGGCCCCCCGCTTCTTGGACAGGGCCGCAGTCTCCATATTCAACCGTTCTTCCTCCTGTCGCTCCGCCCGGGTCGGCGACCCCGACACCCTCGCGATGGTATCTTGCAACCCCCCTACAATCGGCTCGGCGACCAGACTTCCCAGCCCCGCGACACCCAGCACCTTCGCGAGCTTTGAGCCCCATCCCGTCCCCGCTGCGGCACCTGCGGCGGAGGGTGCCACAGTAGGCGCCGCCGTCTTCGCAGCCGGGCCGCCCCCCAGCCTGCCTCCGGTCAACTTACCCAACCCCTTGCGGACCGCCTGGCCTGCCCGGTAGGCACGAGAACCCTTGCCTACAGCCCCAATTCCAGCCCCCACTCCTGGGCCGACTCCCATTCGGCTGGTAAGCACCGACAAGCCCAACGAAACAAGCAAGGGTGTCAGATCAGACAGCGTGCTCGACTCCTCGGTTCCGACGGTCTCCGCCCCCGGTGCACTAGGGGGAACTCCATACACTATTTTGTTGCCTGTCCTAGCCTCGTGCCGATCAAACCAGTTTGTTGGAAGAGATGCCCCCGGGGCTCCCCCACCTCCCAGCCCGAGAAACTCACTGAGATATTGGTCCGTCTCGCCCTGAGATTTTTGGAACAAGTCCTGACCCCCAAGAAGATCCCGAAGATCATCATACTTAGATCGCGGCATCCAACACCTCGCTTTCTACCTGAACCACAAACCTCAGCCGCTATTCGACAGTCGGCTCCATAGGCTCAGTCATCATTCAACAGTCGGCCCCATAGGCTCATCCGCCGCCGGAAGGGCGAGTCGAGAGCCGGGTCTGCGGGCACCTTGGACATCCTTGTAGGTAGGCAGCATCTTCCGGACTTCTCGGGTCCGCTGCTGCCGAGACGCAGAGATTTCATCCAACGTCTGAGAAATAAACTGCATGGCTTCCTCGTAGCGCCCCTCCGACATCAGCATGGAAGCCCGAATGTTGGCCTGCTGGATCTTCCGGATCTCGTCACTCCTCGCGGTCTGGACAACCTCCTGGACCTGGTCCATCGGAACGCCGTCAATCAATGAGGCCAGCCGATTCTTCTGGGCCTGGATCTCCTGGACCGCCTCCCTCATTGTCGGATAGTCTCCACTCGTCAGCCGGTCGCCCCACTCCCCTTCCTGGTATGCGGGCACCATGCTCATCCGATGTTCGACCTGGCCCATCACTTTCCGGTAGTTGCCCTGAATCCGGTCGATCTGTCGAACCACGCCCATGATCTGATTCTTCCGAGTCTCACGCTCCTCTGGAGGAATCAGAGAGGGAGTATTCTCCAGGATATCATACTGGTTATACAGCGCAGCCTTGGCATCCGTCAGCCAACTGGATACCTGGTAGGCCATCTGGGGCTGGATGGCAACCTTCTCGACCGACTCGGGGGGCTGCTTTCCCCCGAACACCGTCACCATCTGGTTGAGCATCTCCCCCAAAGAGACAACAGGCGTAACCCCCTGCATCCCCATCATTCGGACGGCAACACCCTTGAGGCCCTGGCTGAGGTCCGCGTCCTGTCCGAAAACCATCATGACCGGCACACTCTGCCTCAACTGGTCGGTCTGATCCTTCAACTGGACCATCTGGTCCATGCTGTCCTTGAAGGCCCGAAAGCCCTTCATGACCGCTGAACTGGGCTGTTGTCCCGCCGACTGGAAGCTCCCGCTCTCCCTCATATAGTCGTCCATGATGCGGGCCGGGCTCGACGCCCCCATCCCCTCCTTCATACCTCCCGCCCTCATGAGGTCCGATGTGGGAGTCATCCCAAACATCTTCGACCTCAGATCCCCCCCATAAAGCTGATCCAGATACAGGCCCATCCCCAGTTGCAGAGCCTCTATCTCCGCCTGCTTCAAGTGCTCATACGCCGCACTGTAGGGTGCCAACAGACCCTCGTAGTCATCAGGCATCCCCGACGTGAGACCTTCGAGGGCACGCTGTGCATCCATTCGGGCCTGAAGGTCTTTCCGGACCTCCCTCGAAAATGCCTCCGTCTGGCTCTGAGAATCTTTGCGGGCCTGCAACTCAGCCGCCCACCTGCGGTCCAGGCCACTTTCCCGGAGGCCCGCAAGCCGCTCGTCAAGCTCTCGCTGGGCCGCCGACTCCTTCGAGGCATGGCGTTGCTGCATGAACTGGCTGCCCAGACCGGCCAGCAAACCAGTCATCTGTCGAGAGTTCTCTCCCGACTGCTTCATCTGCTCCATCCCGCTTTCGTGGGCCATCTGGGCTTCCTGTGCCCGCTTCTTCGACAAGTCCTCAGACCCAGCCCGGATCGCCTCCATCAGCGCCTCAGACGACCGTTGCCGAATCGCCGACTGCTGAGGATCAATCACCTGCTGAGCAGGCGTGAACCCCCCAATGGACGGACCCATCGGGCTGATCGGCCCGCTGATTCGTTGCCTATTTCCACCAAACGCCATTTCAGTCTCTCCTACAGTCTACTCAGTCGAAGAGTATCCAAACAACGGCGAGCTAAAGCTGCTGGTCTTCGGGGTCTTCTGCTTAAAGCCACCCAACTCGAACAGTTGAGCGAAGAACCGGCCACCCTCAAAGAAGGTGCCCAGCATCTCGTTTATCATCTGGAAGTCGTTGGCCTTGAGGGACTCCTGAATCCCCAGGAAGGTCATGGCCGCATCGAACGTATAGATGGGCGTATCCGTTGCGATGATGTCCTGGTACATCGTTGCCAATTCATCCTGGGCCATCATGGCCAAGGAGGTTATGGCCCCCTGATGTTGAGACCAGTTCACCTGGGCCTCACCTACGGCCCGATTGAAAGTGCCCCGGATCTGATCTCTCATCTTATACTCTTCGGACAGCGTCGCGGTCAACTGCCGCTGATATTCTGCCGTCATGTCATCGCCCCGCGAAGCATAGTCACCCAGCTTGTCCCCGAACCATGTGTGCAGCTTCGAGGTAGCATCCCCACTCCAGATTGACAACTGGTTCAGTTCGGATGCCTCCCAGTTGCTGATCGTGCTCATCGTCTTGCTGTAAGTGTCACCTGCCTGAGCTACGGACTGGAGCCCATAAGCCTTGGACTGCATCGCGTTCGTTCGGAACACCGACTGGATGTTGGCAAACTCCGTTCTCGTCTCAGTCTGCCGGGCCTGAAAGGATGTCCAAGCCCGATTGTACATCTGGCCCATCTCAACATTCGAGGCATGAAGCTGTTGAGACATCGCCGCCTGGTACTGAGGCGAGTCCGGAGAGTACCCCATCTGCTGAAGCCGGGAGGCCGTCTCCTGAAGACCGGTGGCCAGATTGGTCACGATACCCCGGCGGGTCGTGTCCATCTCAGCCGCCACCGTCGACTCCATATTGGCCAGCGTGTCTCTCTCCGACTGGCTCAACGCATTCAACCCTTCCTGGTACATCCTGTCCAGTTCGTCAAACCGCTTCAGGGTATTCTGGTAGGCCAACTCGACACTGCCACGGGAGCCTTCCGCCAGTTGCTGAGTGTCCGTTCGGCCCTGGGCCAACATATCCTGGATGGCTTTCAGGCCCGAGCTTTGTTCTTCCCGCTGGCCCATCAGAGTAAGCAGGTTCTGGATTTCTCGCTCCCCAAAGGCAGTGCCAAGCTCATCCCGCCGTTCTGAGAATGCCGTCGCCAGATCGGCCAAGTCCGTGTCCTGATCCCCCTTCAGGGCCGCCAGGAACTTGTCGATTCCCCCACCATATGCGGCGTTCATCCCCTCCTTATAACCTTCAATGGACTCCCCCCATCCCTTGTTTGTAGCCTCATAGAGAGAGACCAGTTCAGCAAGCTGGCGCTCCCGAGTGCCTTCCGCCGCAGTATAGTCCCGGTTGAATGCCTCAAGAACATTCGCCATCCGAGAATCATATTCGTTGGGGTTGAACGGCCCCAATTCACTCTCGAATGCCTTGGTGACATCCGCCTGTCGAGCCCACGTCCCCAGCGCCGCCTGGTACTCCTCATCCGATCCGAAGTCCTCCCGGCTTGGAGGCTTGGCCAGACTCGGCGCCGTAGGTGCGGGAGTAGTCGATGTCTCTGCGCTTGCCGTCGATTTGTAGGGGGCCAGAAGCATGTTCGCCAGTGCCGACAAGATTCCCAAGCCTGGCCCTGACGACTTTGTCGTGGCCTTCGGGTAGGTTGCGGGGGCGGACCCATACTGTGGAGCCGTAGGCGCCGCCCCCACCGGATCATATCCAAAGAGGGAAGCAATCGTCTTTCCGGGGAACCACACCTGGTCCCACGCGCTCTTCTGTTTCTGCCACTTGGCATGTTGATCCTTGAAGGCCGCCTCAGCTGCCAGATCTTCTTCGTAGGTAGACCAAGCGGATCTGGTTCGATTCGCCCAGTCCTCCCAGTAATCCCACTCATTCTTTCGAGCGGGAGCGGATGCCGACAAGTCCAGCAGAGGGTCAGTAGCCGTAGCCATTTCTACATCTCCATCGTGTCATCTACCTCCCCGGAGACAACCATCGAGATCATCTCCAGAGGGAGCCCCGACACCAAACATTGAACAAAAGGCAGCAGTGTCCCCCGACCAGCCACCACCCGCCCAAAGTTGTCGTGAGTCTCCTGCTGTACCACAAAGGAGTCGGAATGGACAGGAGGCTCACTCATATCATCATATACTCCCACCGTCACCAAAGGATAGGGCGCATGGTCATCCGTTGGAGTCCCGTACTTCCCTCCAGGCAGCCTCAAGTAGGCCCCCAGTGCCCTAGTCCTTCTCCGAACAAAGTAGTCCCGTGGCAGATTCGGGTCTTCCGACGAACCCAGTGGCCACCCCACCACCTCAAAAGGCACCGGGCTGATCGTATAACGATCACCCTTCTCCACACTAAGAGGCGAGTCGAGAGCCAGGCGGTGGACTGTGTTGCTGGTGATGCGCCGTTTCTCCCCCGCATTCTCACCCGTCAAGACGTAGAGATAGCAGTCCACGAGATCGGCCGCAAACTGGGCGGTAGGGTCGTGCAACTCCGACCCGCTCGACGAGGCCTGGACAACTCCGTTGATGGTACCCGCGATACCCAGTTGGGTGGTTGGTTCCGTGGACATCGGAGAGGAGACTACCAGCCCGGTAGCCGTCACCAGGAATACACGATCCCCACCTCCATATACAGGGTGGACGCCAGAAGTGGCCGCGACGAAGTTCATGTCCTTCCGGCGAGTCACCGTATTCGAGGTGCCCCACACCAACAGTGCCTCTTCCTTGACGGGGTTAATCAGATACAGGACGGCCATAGCGGCATCGTAGGCGAGGAAGACACTGGCTCTCGACTCGCCCCACTCCGACAGATGGTTCAAGATCCGGTCCACAATGCTTATAGTGGACAGGGTTCCGGACGATGCCTGAATGGAAAGAAGAGCACTGGAACTGAGGAAGACCAGATCGGGTCCGAGATTCGTTGCCGCCTCAGCCCCAACCGCTCCCCACCCAGTATCCATCTGCTCGGAGGCGACCAAGTTGCCTACACGAGTCAGCCGATACACTTTGTCTCGGCTGATCCCGTATACCAGGCTGCCGGACTTGAGGAAGCGGAGGATTCGATCCGACGACCGGGCCAGCCCGTGGACATTCAATCCGGGGAATATCTCGGGCATCTGCTGAGTCAACACGCTGAACCGGATGTCTCCACCGTCTCGCGTTGTATTCAGGTCATCACCCGCCGCGAACAACGCCCCACCCGAATAGAGAAGAGTGGAGGCCCGTATCGGTCCAGCCGCCGTATCTTCCTGAAAGTCGAAGGACGACAGGTACGACAACAGGGTGTCGTCTACTCCGCTCGTCAGGCAGCGAACCCCCTCGCGTAGAGTTACGAGGTTTCCATTGAGGTTCTTGTTCCCCAACTGGATGATGACGACGCCACCCTGCTCTCCAAGAGGGGAGGGAGGATTGTTGGTTACTCCCCCCGACAGAGTAGGCCGTACTCCCGTCAGGTCCGCCAGGGTTTGGGCACCCGCGACTTCGGAAGGGGCATGCCAGGTCAATGCCCGGTATAGGTACGAGCCTTCCCGGATGGACCGGTACACCTCTATGGTATCATAGGACCGAGCATCCTCGGGGCTGATCGTAATGCCCACGGACAAGTAGTAGTTACTGGTAGAGGGGGGTGCGGCGGGGGTCTCTCTAACCCAGGCTGGCGCCAGGGGATCTTCGAGCATGTACCAGGAGAGGGGGGTGGCCGCTCCCCTTCGAGAATCGCTGAGTCGAACTCCGACCTGGTACCGGCCGTCCTGGTTGACCGGCGTGCTCAAAGCCCCGGTCGCTTTGTTGGTGGACATGGGGCCGGAAGGGACCAGCATCATGGCCCCCGAGGGGTGAGCGGGGCCGAACGGCAGGTTGACGAACTCTCCCTCATGCCAGAATACAGTACGTCCTCGTCTCCGGCTGGACGTATAGTAGATGGCCCTCGGCCCATAGGTAATGTCGATGGGGCCTGCCGACTCCTCACTGATCGTGTGGCTCAGCCACTGGGCCTCCTGGGGATCATAGTAGTGGAAGGCCAACGTGTGGCCGGTACGGACAACAAAGCCCCGGAGGATGACCCCGGTGGTACCCTTGTAGACCTCGGCATACCGGAAGAAGTCCAGGGCTCGACTGCGGCGGAATCCCGTGCTAAACGCGCTAAGCTGGAATCCCGAGGACTCACCCGTAGTAGTAAGGGCGAGTCGAGAGCAACGGTCAAACCCGGGTGCCCTCTTCAGGACGCCGACGAACCGGCCGTCCACACCTACGAGATCGGTGTTCATACCATAGGAGATGGCGGCCGGTTCCGTCCGATAGTCGGCCACGGGCAACCCAAACTCGTATGTCCAGTTCTGGTTCAAGCCCACGTTATGGCTCCTCCTGTTGGGAGGTCACTTTGAACTGGGTCACGATGGGCGGATCGTATGCGTCCCGGACGGGCATCGAGGGTGCTGAAGCGTCGAACCGGGGATGGACAAGTCTTCGGGCCTCGAAGTATTGACCGTCGAAGGGACGGCTGCGGAGGAGCCCATCGAAGGCCACGGGCCTCCACGACACCAGGCAGCGTACTCGCGTTGTGGGCGGCAAGGTAGTGACTTCCAAAGAATTGCTTGGAGGTGAGAGTTGCATCAGCCTACCCTCTTGATGAAGAAGGAACCGCCCTTGACGAGGAGGTCGCCGCTGGTGGCCACCCACCCTCGAACGTCCACATAGTCATCCGCTTCGAGGTGGACGATTGCCGCGATGCTGACAGGCGTGATCTGGTTGGCACTGACTCCCGAACGGAGGGTAGCATTCAGGCCGGGCACAACTACTCCGTTCTTGAAGACCGCGATGTTGCCGGGCGTACACGTCACCTCGTTCTTCAGGCTGGCACAGACACTGATGAGGTAGTCGCCCTCGACGGAGACAGCAATGCGGCCGTCGTTGCCATCGGCATTCAGGGTCACGTCGTCCGAACTGACGGACTCCTCGGAGAACTGGTCGATAACTACGGCGCTCTCGGAGGTAATCTCGGAGCCCTCCGTCGTTCCGGACAGGCAGCCATAGCCGGACAGCATGGAAACAGCCAGATCCCGGAGATTCTGGGGAGTGATCTGGCCGGTTGTATTGTCGGGGAACAAGGCCAGGAGTGCCGTGAGTTCCCTGGATGTATCAGCCATTGAGTCAACCTCCTATACGGACGGCAGTGATTCTGCCTCCCGTTGCGCCGTAGAACCGAGGAACGGTCTGCCCTGCTGGGGTAATGTAGTCGGCCTGGTCGTCATCTCGTATACCGGCTGGAACGATGAGGTCTCCCCGATTAAGGGGGGCCAGTGTGCTGAATGACAGGTGAGAAGTCTCTCGGTTCTCAGCAGTGGATTCGGACCCTCGATTGCAGAACCGTAGGGGGAAGCCGGGCAGCCATCTGCCGGGCAGAGCCAGCAAGCCCACTTCTCCCCCCGCCCAAACGGTTCCCTCCCCATCCCGGCTGTTCCATCCAAATCCGGTGATATAGCCGGTCAGCCAATAGATGCCGGAGGACAGGCAGGCAATCCCAACCCCAGTGGACCAGACCCAACCCTCGGTGGTCAGGGAGTTGAGAATGCCGGTAGACCTGAGACAACCTCCGGAATGCTGACAGGAGGACTGCATTTCTCCGGCAGGATGGAGGAAGTAGTGAGGCTGGACCGCTCCGGCAGGAATTATCCAACCGAAGTGCATGGTGTCTTTGAGGCCCAGTGAATCGGTGGTTAGCTCATCGGGTCGAGAGAGCGCGAAGGTCTGGGAGAAGTTACCCAGGCCGGTAGCAATCAAGTCTCGGAAGTCCGAGGGGCAGATGAAGCCGTCCTCATTGTCGGACCACATCCCCTGAAACTCCCGGAGGTTCTTGACTACAGGATCAAAAGGGACTACGGGCATCAAGTGTACCTCCGATAGGAGCCGGAGATGGCACGGGGCCTCCGGTCATGCCGGTAGGTGTCTCCCCGGTTGGGGTCCATCCGGGCCACTTGCATTCGGAGAGTACGGAGGACTCGCAGATACTGACGTTCCAGGAGTTCGTACTTGCGCTTGTCGCCCAGGATGGCCCGCAGACTTAGGGCAACGTGGATCGCCACAACCGTCTCGATAAGCCGGTAGTAGGAGGGGACTACTTCGTAACGGACAGGCCCGGTCGGGACAGGATCGAATGGCGGATCAACTGTTGCCCGGCGGGTTAGGTGGTCGTAGGCAATGATGGTCCGCTCCTGGACGAGGTTCTGGTTGGATTCAATGATCCGGAGGACGGCACCGACGTAGGCGTTGTCCCGCGTATCCAGCACACCGCAGGTAGGAGACTCGGAGAAAGGGAGGCCATCCTTGTCGATGACGGCGGCCGTCCCCCCTTCAACGGTACCATAGTGGAGTCGGAAGTCTCCATTGGGCACATAAAGCAGTTCGAGGTCCAGGTCGGCGGACAGGCGAGGGGGCGAGTCGAACCGGAGAACTCGACCCTCCAGCCGGAAACCAGGTCCGTAGAACGAGCCACTGGGCCGGGGGTCGATAACGGCCTGGAGGACTCCCTCCTCGTTACGGATGCCTACTTGGCGGATCTGCTCCACGGAAGGGGGCAGCAAGTATGAGGAGATGCCTGTCTGAACCGTGATGGTGTGGCGGACGAGAAGAGGGTTGTCCGACGCCCCGTTCAGTTCCATGAGGATAGACTGGAAGGCGGCCTCGGCATGAGCCAGGCAGTCGTCATCCTTGTACTTGGCCTTGGCTGCGGGCTCGTCCGTGTACTGGCGAATCAACTCAATGAGCCGAGTCAGCATGAACGGCGAGACGGTCGCGGTTGACATGAGAATCGGCCTTTCTCCGCCGTCGGCGGTCAGGTGTACTGGAGGTCCACGGGGAAGCCGCCCGAGCTATCGAAGAAGGGGTGGTCACTCCCCAGTTTGCGGCCCATGAACCTGTTTCGATCCCGAGTGCGAGCCTGGTCATCGAAGGCCTCATTCGCCTGCGATCTCTCGTGGGACCGAATCAGTGCGGCCCACTCCTTGTTGGACATGAACCGATGGTTGGCCCACCCATCGAGGCGGGTCATGTCCTCGCGGGTAAACCCGGAAGGGTCAGGCATGGCCATCAATTCGACGAAGGTGCCCTCCGACTTGTCGGCCCAGCAGGCAATCACCCAGTTGTGGGTCTTGGCATGCCGGTACACGAACATCGGGAGGTGGGGGAACCGCCGCTTCAGGAAATCGGACAGTTCACCCCGCTGGATGATATGGTCGGAGGGTCTCCGCCGGATAGTCAGGATGTTGGGAGATTGCATGTCACGGGCCTCCACTTTGTCTTGGTCCTCCTACGGAAGGGCCTCTCCCGACGAATCGAAAGAGGCCCTCCGAGGGAAGAGAAAGGAAGTCTCAAACGAGGCGTCATGGATACCGCCTCACGATGTCCCTGTCTCGGGACGTATTCAGTTATTGGTCCTGGCCAATCGGTCAGTTATTGGTCCTGGCCAATCGGTCAGTTATCTGACCTGGCCAATCGGTCAGTTGTCTGGCCCAGCCGGACGGTTAGGCCGTCCATTCGGTCAGGCCGGTCAGCCGGATGCCGGGGATGATCTCCGGTGCGTACTCCTCGATGCACTCGAAGGGGGCCTCGACGTAGGGCGACAGGGCATCGTTCACCGTAGTGTGTTTCCAGATGCCCTTCAGGCCGCCCAGAGGAGCCACGAACTCGATGTCGCCGTCGAACTCGCCCGACGAACCAGCGCCGGGCAGCTTCGGAGGCGTGTACCGAGTGATGTTCCCCTTGAGGCGGAGGCCCCAAAGCTCGCCACCCGGCATCAGGGCCGAGGTGCGAATCGGGAACGTCCGCCCATCGTAGGTGAAGGTGGTCCCGGCCGCGAAGCCGCCCCGCACGTTCACCGGAGCCCCCTGAACCTGGAACCGCTGGATGTCGTCCGTCTCGCCGACGTAGTCCGACAGGACTCCCGAAGTCGTCAGCAGGGTGTCCGGCCACCAGCCCACCGACCGTGCGTTCATGTAGGTGCCGATGTACTTACGGAGCACCTCGTTGGTCAGCGTCCCGGAGACCGCCTGGATAAGCGACTTGAACTGCGGGTAGTACGCCGTGTTCAGCCCGTAGACCGAACCGCTGTTCACCATCCAATACATCGGACCCTTGGGGCCGTACCCGAGGCCCCCGGATGCGTCGAACGACTTGCGGAGCACGATCACATCGTCCTCCGCCAAGTTGGCCGCCCACCTGCCGGTACTTATCGTGTGGGTCAGCGTGACGTAGCCGGTCACGGGATCGACCGCCTTGACGATCACCACGTTCTCCGCCGCCGTCTGGTCATTCAACTGTACCCAGGAGTTGCTTGCGTCGTGGACATCCACGACCATGCCCGGCTGGAGTCGCCTCAAGGGCGTAGAGGTCTTCAGAGAGACCACCGCGTCCGCTTGGCTGGTCGTGCCGTTGGTGATGACGGCGCTGATAACGCCCAGCGGCCGGGTAGTGGCGTTGGAGGCCATGAAGAGGTTGGCCTTGTGGTGGGCCACCATCCGAGCGGTCTGCTTGATGGTAGCCGCCACCTGGGAACCGATGGAGGCCGTCAGACGATCCGCTCGCAGGATGTCGTGGGGGACAAACATGTTGCCCTTCCACCGCTTCAGTTGGATCGTCCTTTGGACGTAGCCAGGAGCCGGTGATTCCGCAATGCTCGGCCAGGTCACGCTGGGCGAGTAGATGACGGCAGGCTCCCCTGCTCCGGTTCCGTAGGAGAGGTCGTCGCCCTCGATAGCCGTGTCCGCCTCAGCGCGGAGAGACCCGGCCAGCGAGGTAATGAAGGTCATGATGGCCTTCCAGTCCCGACCAATTTCAGACTGGGAAGCCGACCGGGTATTCTGTTTGATGTCCGCAAACAGAGGGTCGAGTTCGACGAGGGCGTCCTGAATACCGGGGGACAGTTCCTCACGAACGATTTTCTCAATGGAATCAGCAAGATTAGCCACAGTGTAGTCCTCACACTCAAGCCTCTCCGACAGAGCGGAGAAGCGAAGCCTCGAAACGATGCACTGTCCCCATTACCACATGGGAACCCACAGTGCTCCGGGGCCAATGGCTTGGATGTCGGAGAATACACTAAGGATCAAAGGCTTGGAGTCTGGAGGCTTGAGGGCTGCTAACCCTGGCCGTGAAACACCGCGTGGGCCAACCGCTTCGCGATGGTCTCGCTCCACTTCTCGTCCGACATCGGCACTCGGTCCGGCGGTTTTTCGGCTTGGGCTTCAACGTGGCTGATCCCCGGACCGGCACCAAGTCCTGGTATGGGTATTGGGCCGCTCCCGGTCCCGAACTCTTGTGCGAGGCTCCGTAACTCTTTGATTACGGCGGCCCGGAGTCCTGGACCCCACGGTTCACCATCGTGAATCCGGCCTCTCGTCAATGTCTCGGTCAGCGCCCGCAGCTTTTCGGCTCGGGCGCCACCCTTACTTACAATTCTACTCAAGTCGGAGTCTTTTGCAACATCCGACCACACATCGTCGTAAACTTTCTGGCGGTCGGCGTCCTTGTAGTCCTGGGCCGCCCTCTTCAGCAGGTTGATGAAGCCCTCATGCCTGATCAGCTTGACGGCCTCCTGAACCTCGTTGGGAAGATCGTCCAGGGCCAACTGGGTCTTCCGAGCAGGGGGAGATTTCTCACGTCGGCCCGGTGGCGTCTGGGGGGGCGTCTCCTGAGGCAAAGTCGATTCGTCCATGTTATCCTCCTCTTCATCCTCGTCCGGGTTGTCGGGAGAGCCGTCGCCACGCGCGGCAGCCCACGCCTGAGTATACTCCGTCAACTTGGCCTGTCGAGTTGTGTCGTCGATTCCCATGAATTGGAGGACCGCATTAAAGGCCGTTGCATCCCCCTGATCCGCCCGCAGCAGCGCCTCCCTCAAGGTGCCCGCCAGCTTCTCGGTACTCTGACGAAGCTGGGCGGCTTCCTCGAATCTCTGATGGGCACCGTGGGCAAGCTGAGCAAGGCGGAACAGTTCTGCCTCGGACACCGTCTTTTCGGCTTCTCCCACCTTCAGGACATACTGGCCGTCGTCCGTCTTGCGAACGGCCTGTTCCGTCTTGGGAGCATCCTCCGGGGATGGCACATCGGGACTCAGATCACTGGGATTCACTGCATCATGAAGTTCTGAAGGCATGATTTCTTCCTTCCTTTCTTTCTTTCTGTCTGTCTTTCCTCGGACTACTTCGACTTCATCGGAACCACGTCAGGGCGAGTCGAGAGCCGGGTCTGCGGTTACACTACCCCGGAGCGCCCCCTCTCCCCATCATTGCCATGTTCATGCCCCCTCCCATGCCTCCTCCCATGCTTGGAGGCATACCACCGGGGGGGCCGGCCTGTTGTTCGAGCGTGGCGGCGTCCTCCGGGTAGGGCAACTGGTCTGGGTAGCCTCGACCTAGGAAACTCATGTAGGTCTGCTTGAGCTTCTCGAATGCTTCCCGGACGGCGGTAGACGCATACTGAAACTCGATCTTGGCCATAAACTGGCTGATGACCATGAGGTGAATTTCAGGCTGGTCCGCAGCAGTGCTGGCGATAATCTGGCCGGGCTCCTCCCCATCACCAAAGAGAAGAAGAACTTGGAGGGTGGCCTTGCGGAAGGACTCCTGTTCGGCCCAGTTGGCGACAGGGATGTCCAGATTTTCCTTCCAGACGGTGAAGCGGAACTCGACGGGGTTGATGATCCCGGCTTTGAGCATCGAGAGGAGCTTCTGCTCCCGGAGGGTGGGAGGGCCAGGCAGCTTGTCCCGGACTCCCAGTTCAACCTCGGAGGGGCTGGGGAAGTTGGTAGCATTCAGTCTGATGGTGCCGTCCTCTGGGTTGACGACCAGCCCGACCAGGTTGTCGTCGATACCCAGGAGAGGAAGAGCTTGACGGCCGGACAGGAGGTCCGGAGCAGCCGCCAGGATCTCCCGATAGACCTGAGTGAGCCCCTGAGCGATAGAGTTGGCTGGGACACCCAGAGGTGTTGAGCCAGTCTCATGGAGGAAGGCCAGCCCCTGGGCGCTATCGACACGACCGGGGGCCTCACCACGCATCAGGTCGTTCTGTTGGGTGAGGCGGTCAATCATCTGGCTCGCCACCGACATGACCTTGCCCGGAAAATCGTTGAAGTTGACAGGGGTAATGGAGAGGATCTTGGGAGTGTCTACTGTCGGGTCGGGTTCGTAGAGCAACACTTTGTTTCGGTGACGGTGCTGGGTGAGTTCTTCTTTGGAGATACCGATGTTGGCTGGGACCAGTTGGGTGCCGAATGCCGACAGGTCTTTGACCGTGTCGAACAGGATGGAGGCCATCTCCTCCTGCTCTTGGTTTAAGGGGATGAGAAGTTCGACGAAGGATCGACCATAGAATCCCCCGGTTGGATGGTACCGAGAGATCCCGATGGGCATGTAGACGGAACGATCCTCATAGGTGTAGTCCGCACAGATGTGGTCGCCTACTTTGACGATCCACCGGCAGAGGCGGTCCTTCTCGTCATGGAGCAGGAAGTATTCTTCGAGTTGGGCATACTGAGTGAAGGAAGAGCGGCCGGACGAACCTGTACGGTTAGACTCCTGGGTGCGGGCATCATAGCCCGTCATGAAGGTTACTTCGATGGGTGAAGAGGGATCAGGCCTTATGCCGTAGGGAGCGTCGCGAAGATTCAGCTTGGCCTGGTCACGGGGTAGCTTCAGCCCGGAACGGCTCTTGAGCCAATCCAGTGTTACCCACCTTCGTCGGATGATCCCTTCAACCTCATCGGGAGTGGTGGGCCGGTGGGGAATAGGCAGAAGCTGCCAGGGCGGAATCACCTCAAGGGCCAGCCGGGACTCGATGGCGGAGGGTGGTGACGACGTAGGGAGAAGCGTAGAGTCGTCCACCAGCCCCCGGATGACGTTGAGGTCCGTATCGACGGATTGGTCTCGACCTGTGAAGTCATCCTCGGCGGAGGGGATCTGGGGCTTGGACTCGGACCCATCCTCAGTGGAGGCCCGTGCCCAACAACCGATTCCCGCACACCCAAAGGTCAGGAGCTTGGGGAACAAGGTCAGCTTGAAGGTGTCCCAACAGACTGGTCCGGTCAGATATTCGAGGATGACCCGAGCGGCGGCCGCCTTACGGATAGAGTCCAGTCCGAAGCCCTTGCGGGCAGCGGAAGGCCGGATGTCCATTTTGAGGAGTCGGCCCAGTTCCGCCTGGTACTTGACGACGACTTCCTCGATACGGACCCGGCTTCGAGGAACACCATTCAGGTCGTCGAGGTCAGCATCCTCGTAATTGAAGAAGTTGGCGTCTACAGAGCCCGTCAAGTAATCGCGGCGGAGATTCCGGTACCCCTGCAACCACCAATGGTTGACCAGCCACTGGACACGGAAAGGAAGAATCTCCATGTCGGCGGCGTTCCTCATCTGATTGAGGACGGTCACACGGTCTTCTTCCCGCTTGGGAAGGTGGAACACGGCACACTCCTTCCTTCCTGAAAGAACAGTCGGAGGAATGTTACGCGGAGGCAAACAGCTTGATGTTCACGGCGTTGTCCGGGGGGGTATCTCCCGCCGTGCCCGGCTCCAGCACGCAGGCGGCAGTAATTCCTGTGCTGAACGCCAGGCCCGCAGCACCCGCCAGAGGCCACAGGCTGACCTCTCCGGCCGGGCAGCGAAGCACTACATCCGGGTCCGTCGTGCCCACCGCCACGTCGCCATGCAGGCTGTCGTACAGCTTGACGTAGACGGGGTTGGTATTCAGTTGGTTGTCCACCTCGACGGCGTACACCGTTGCGGCAGCCGCCTGCTTGGCGGCGCTCACGGTCTCATCCACATCCAAGATCGTCTTGGTTGCGGCCTCCATCGGAGTTACTGAGGAAAGAGCCATAGTCCTACTCCTTAGTTATCAGGCGAGTCGAGAGCCATCTCCGTGCGACTGGCTGGCGAGTCGAGAGCCATCCCAGTGCGGTTAGCTGGCGGGGCCAGCGTACAGTTCGACGATGACTGGTGAGTCGGGTACGTCACCGTTGGCCACTGATTCGGCGGCGATGGTGAGCCCGTTGGCAAACGGAATCCCAGAGGGCAGTTGGCAAGGGATGAAGGTGATTGCCCCGGCGGCCACCGTGAAGACGAAGTCGGGCTCGTCGGATGCCACCGTGGGGGCCGTGTCATCCCACAGTCTGAGGGCGATGGCTTCAGGAGTTCCGGCTCCGTTGTTGTGGACGAAGATTCCGTAGAGATTGCATGGGCCTTTCATGACGTTGGGAAGCCCATCGTCCTCCAGGTCGGTTGTTCGAAGGAGGGAGAGATTTCCAGGGGTTTCGTCCAGAACCTTCAAAGCTGCGCTGGCCATATTCGTTCTCCTTTCATGGCTTGTAGGCTTGGCTCAAGTCAGAGTCATCCGCTGGGGCGAGAACAGCGTGACAGTTACGTCCTCGTCAGGATTGGTAGTGCAGTCCCCACCGCCTTCCTTGGCACAAGCCAGCGACAGGCCCTCACTAAAGTGGAGGCCCGTGGGGAGTAGGAGGGGGGTCAGCACATTGGATTGAGCGGGGATCTTCAGAACGACAACCGGCTCGGTTGTTCCGAATGTAGGGTCAATCGAGTCGTAGAGCTTGAGGTAGGTGGCCTCATCGTTGTCGGAGTTGTCCACCTGGACGGCACTGAGGTAGCCGGGTCGGGCCATCCGGGAGGGGACGTTGGCCTTCTCGGGCGCCCAGGGCTTCTGAGACCCGAAGAGGTTGATCCGACCGCTGGTGTCCACCGCTTCGAGGGTGGCGGTTCGGTGGAGGAAGAGAGGATTTTCCTTGTCCTCCGGGTTGAGAGTGTTACGCCGGAGTCGATGAGTTAGCGCCATCGTGTTCTCCCTTCATTGTACGGTGCGGACTCGGTGAGTCACATCACTATCATCGCGCCTTATTGTATACAGGGAGAAGGCGTGTGTAAATGGAATATAGGTACAGGCTCCTCATCCGTTCAAAGGCTGCCGGACAGCTTCACTCCGACGGTGGGGGACGGGACGGCTGGTTCTCTGGTGGGTCCGGATGGAGAGGAGGGGGGGCGGGGAAGCTGGGAGGCCAGGGCACGGATGGCCAGGATGCGGTCCCGCTCATCTGCGGAGTCCATCGCACGGGTGAGGGCTTGCTGGCGGCTCATCCGGAGGAAGAGAATCCCCATCCAGGCGGTCAGCCCGGAAGAGACGATGACAGTGATGGCGGCCAGAGAGAGTGCCAGGATGACTAGAAGGTTAGGCGAGGGGGTCCAGGTGGCCATTGGGAAATCTCCTTTTCTTGGGTGTATCGGTCTCCGTATTTCTGGCGACGGAGCCGACTGAGCACATCGGGTGTAAAAACATCTGAAGACCCGGAGGCGGCATAGGGGATGCCGGTTGCGGGATCCACAGTCCGGCCGGACCTGAGAAGGTCTACAATCTGGTTGGAAGGGGGCGCATTGGGGGGTCTGTCTCCCCGTCGGCGAGGGAGATATTGGCTCATGGCCAGGGTGTCGATGGCGTCGTCGAAGCGGAGGAGGGAGAGGTCCAGGGTGAAATAGTCGGTCTGGTGGAAGAGTTGGCCGATGGCAAACTCGGATTTACGGTGGAGGGGGTAGCGGATTTTCTGGCGAGCGAACCGGGCTTCGAGGGCCGCGATCCGTTCTTGCTTGGAGATTTTGGTGGGGGCATCGAGGTTGCGGGGAGCCTTGCGGGAAGCATATCGGATAGGGATGACTCGGGGGACATAGCCGGTCCCGGCAGCCATTTCGCTGACGAACTCGGCGGTTTCCTGAGAGATTTCCTCTTGGGCGGGTACGGACTCGGTCCCGATGATTCGGACTCGCCACTGGTAGGCCATCTCGAATATACGGCGGGTGAAGGGGGCACCCCGGACTCGTTCAAGGTGGAGGTCGAGTACCCAAAGTACGTCTTCCTCGTCGTAGCCCCAGACCCCGATACAGGCAAAGTCGGAGGTGTGGGAGGGCTTGAAGACGAAGTCTACGGTGATGGCCCGGTAGAGCCGGGAAGCCCAAGGCCCGAAGGGTTCCTGGACATTCAGGACGGTGATCTGGTCCCCCTGGACGATCTTGCGCTTGTAGTGGATGGAGAAGTCCTGGCAGGCCAGGGGGGAGCCCAGTCGGTGGACGGGACCGTCTACAGAGTAGGTTCCAAAGTCCGGGTGGAGTTTCAGGATGCGGGCGGTGACGGAGCCCGGATTGTTCATGTATTCGGACTGGAAGGCGGACTCACCCATCTCGGTACGGAGGTCTTGGACCGTCTGGGCATCCCACCGCTCGGGCCAGATGAGGGTGCCGTCGTCCGCCCGGATGCCTAGAACACGGCGATTGAAGTGGGTGAAGCGGGGATCCTCTCCACGGGTGACAGAGTAGAGGAAGGACTGGCGGCTGATGAGGGTGCCGATCCAGAACATGACTGAGCCGTGCAGGAGCATGGGGAGGAGGGTCTTGAAGAGGAGCCGCTCGAAGTCCTCGATGAGGGCCTGTTGGTCGTTGGACTGGTCCTCGTCGTATTCAGGGTCGTCGATGATGAGGAGGTCCGGCCGGGCACCACGGAGGGCACCCTGGACGGAGCCGCCTTCGAGGGTGGACTGGTTGGGCAGCCGGATGGTTTCGGTGCCCCAGGGTCGGCGCCCTCGCTTGGGGACGATGGGCTCACCGAAGAACTCCGTGAAGTCGTCGTGGATGTACTTGTTGGTCTCGAAGAGCGTCTTGATGGCATCCATGCCCAGCCGGTAACGCTTGATGGTAGCCTGGAGGTTCAGGATGTCGAAGGAGGGGCGTGTCAGCAGAGTCAGGATGGCCGCTTCTCGGAGGATGGTGGTCTTCGAGAAGGCCCGGGGAGCAGCCCATACATTGCGGCTGTGGGCCGCCATATCGTGAATCATTTGGTAGTGGAGAGGGGGGGAGGGGCACCAGGCTTTGTACCAGTGGGCATCTTCAGGCTCCAGGTACCAGCGACGGAAGAACGACCAGGCGTGGACTACGTCCTCGGGTGTCTCCTGGAGCAGGAGCGCATTGAGGCGGGCCAAGCGCTGGCCTTCGGCGGACAGCGCGGCGTAGTCCGTCGGGAGGGGGTAGAGCGGGTTGCCTTGCCGCGGTATTCGGACAGGCATCAGGTCGTCTCCGGAGGCGAGTCGAGAGCGGGGGCACCCTGGGTGGCGAGCCAGGCATGGAGGGCCTCGAAGCCGTACAGGTGGGCCAGCATTCGGGTAGCCCTGCGGGTGGTGGTGTGGGGGGCAAACTTGGCAATTCCCTGGAGGAGGGGGTCGTCGTCTCGGAGATCGTCGAACCGACGGGCCAGAGCGGCCATGATGCTGAACCGAGCGTCCTGGGGGAGCTTATTCCAGGGGATGATGTTGTTGTAGTTCAGGGTCCGACGGAACATCAGGTAGGCCGTCTTGGCCCGGACAGCCTGCCGGTGGATCTTGTCGGGCTGAAGATTGGGAGGTAGCGGTGCGGGCGGCAGAGATACGGGCGGCGTCGGCAGCTTGTCGGCTTGATTGGGCGAGTCCTCCACCACCGAGGTCTCGGTTGGGCCGGGGACGAGGTCTCCGTTTGAAGGTGAGGGCGCCGGGGTCGGCGGAGGGGTGGAAGGGGCGTGGGCCGGGGAGCCGTTCCTCGGGATCGGGGCGGGTCGGCGGTACTTCGGACGTTCCTGGGGCATTGGAGTTCTCCTGTAAAGGGGGGACGGGCGAGTCGAGAGCGGGGAGGTCGTCGGGGTTGGGTTGGGTGTTGAGGTCGAGGATCTCGGAGACGCGGGAACCGGCGGCGAGGAGCCGTTCAGTTTCGGCGGCGTGGCCGAGAAGTCGGGTGGTGACGAGCTTGGCCTGGAGGGCTGAGCCGTCGGGGTTGGTTCGGGTTTGGGTGGCGACGCAGCGTTGAAACTGGCCGGAGAGCAGGAGGGCGTCTCGGAGTCGGGTTCTGATCTTGTCGAGGGCGGTCATGCGGACAATGGGGTTGATGGGGTCTCGGGCAATCTCAGCCAGGATGCGGAACTCCTCCTCGACGGTCAGTTGGGTTGTAGCAAGGGCACGGGAGATCCCCTCAACGGTGAAGAAGGAGAGGAGGCACTGCTCCTCTTCGGCGGGGGCGATGAGGGGAGCAGCGGAGGAGGGGGCCAGGGTGGCTGGGGGGACGGATGAGAGATTGGCGAGGGCGGTCTGGAACGCCTCGGTGTCTGATTGGATGGACTCGGGGAGGGCGGGCGGAGTGCTCGGGGAGTAGTCCTGGGGGTTCTGGTGGTTCGTCATATGGGGATCCTGGGGGTTCGTCATATGGGGGACTCCTCGACGAACTCCTGGAGGGCTTCCTCGGGAGATTTCGTGGTGGATTTCCTGGGGGGCTCGACGGCCCGAGGGGTGGGGGACTCGGGGGGCGGGGAGCGGTGGCGTCGTCGTCGGGTGTAGACGGGCATGCCGGGCCGACGGCGAGGCCGGATGTACGCGGAGAAGGTGCGGAGCCGGTCGATGACGGTCTCACGGGTCCAGTGATAATAGTAGGCGGCGATGGTCTTCATCTCGGGTCCGAAGGGGAGGTCTTGGAGCTTGTAGCGGTGGGGGCCGACATCTGTAGGCCGAGGCTT
>ENA-UOXR01001716-UOXR01001716.1-bioreactor-metagenome-genome-assembly--contig:-NODE-1716-length-22123-cov-5.495514_pt1 | contig 22123 bp, 21 predicted proteins | sample MGYA00238164_ERZ764825 | MGnify/ENA primary metagenome ERZ764825 (study PRJEB28920, sample SAMN05720171) | bioreactor metagenome | isolation source: Anaerobic biogas reactor | place: USA:Washington...
TCTCCTCACCCTGGCACAAGAAATCCAAATAATCCTGCAGGATAAACGCTGCCGCATGGTGGTCCATGGGTTCTTTGCGATTTTTCTTTTTTTCGCCTCGGGCGATCGAGGCTCTTAAGGCTTTTTTGGTTGAATTTGATTCGTCCCAGGTGTAAACCGGAAGGGTTGAAATCATTTTTAGCTCATCAACAAAGCGAAGAACAGATCGGGCTCTCGGTCCAATCCCACCTTCACTATCGAGAGGAAGGCCAACCATGATGCCTTCACAGTCGTTTTCAAGCGCAATAATAAAAATCTCCTGGGCATCCAAAGATCTTGAAACATGGCGGATGATTTTTAAGGGTCTTGCCGCCATACCCAACGGATCGCTGATTGCGATCCCAATGCGGGCGTTTCCGTGATCGATTCCCAGGAGCTTCATAAAGTTATCCAACTATCGAGTAATCTATTTAAGATGAACCCGAACTACTCGCCTTCCTTTTTGTTTCAATGCTTCGATATCACCAAGCGCTTGCGCTCTTTGCAGGGTAGCAAAACTCATCCCTTCACCAGGGATATCAAAGTCAGTTTCTCCATCTTTTGTGAACGTGAAAAATAATCCGCCTGCTTGACCACCTTTGTGCAACTGACCAGTGGAATGCAGGAATCGCGGACCAAATCCTAAGGTTGTTGCTTTGTTAAACTCGTTTAACAGCAGTTTTCTCAGATTCTGGAGGTAGCTTTGGTTTTCTTCCAAACGAGGCACAAATGCATTTAAGGCAAAGTACCCAGTTTCTTCCACCGTCCTGCCGTAAGCTTTGATAAGATCCAGGAGTGACTGCGCCTGAGCTATCCCATCCACTGGGTCTCCGTAGACTACAGCCTCTTCATTCTCCCAAATGGGTGTTCCATCATCAAGTATGCCTTTTTCCTGGTATTCCGTGATCCTGTCTTTTGTGATGGTTTTACTGAGCTGTACATTGGGCTGATCAAAGGCATTGACCTTCAGGCTGGCACAAGCCACAGCCGTAGCATATTCCCAACGGTAAAACTCTTTGGCCAGCATATAGGGATCGTTAATCTTTATTTCAATTACAGGATGTCCCTTTTCCAAGAGTGTCTGAACAACATCAGCTTTTTCACCATCCACGGAAAAATAGACAAAGAAACGGTCTTGTGGGTAATCCAGGGATTCAAGCAAGGGTTCTGCCTCGATTGGGATGATGCCCTTGCCTTCTTTGCCGCTGCTTTCGGCAATCAGTTGCTCGAGCCAGGGAACCAGATGAGCAGTATATTTTTCCGCGATGAACGTGAGTTTATCTTTTCCAGCTTTCGAAGCTTCTCCCAGCACCAAACCAAGCAACAAATTGGGATTTGCAGGATAGGCTACCTTTTCCCTGCTTTGCAACTCTGATTCTTTGGCGGCGGAGAGGAACTTATGCAGATCTACGCCCATAACTGCCGCTGGGACCAACCCGAACTTCGTGAAAACAGAATACCTCCCGCCGACATCAGGTCGGGCATTGAAAACCTTTCGAAATCCCTTTGCTTCCGCCAGTATTTGCAGAGTTGTGCCTGGATCCGTCACGGCGACAAAATGTTGCCCGATATTTTCTACGCCAAGTTTTGTGAGTTCCTGCCAGAAATATTTGTAGGCAGACATTGTTTCACTGGTTCCACCGCTCTTACTTGAAACAATAAAGAGTGTTTTCCGCAAATTCACGTCTTTGGTCCGATACAGTATTTCTTCAGGATTGGTCGTGTCTATGATTTGAAGCCGTAAACCTTGTCCTTCTGGAACCGAGGGAGAAATGGCCTGGCTGATTACCTCAGGGGCAAGAGAGGAACCGCCCATACCTAATACAAAGGCATCGGTAAAACCGTCTTCAAGCAATTTATTCCTGAATTCTTCAAGTTCTGGGATCAACTCAAATTGCTGTGAAGGCAGTCCTAACCAACCCAAACGTTTGCGGATTTCCTCAAAACCATGCTCATTAGTAGTCCAATAAGTCGGTTCATGAGCAAACAATTGGCCAACACTGACTTCGTTGGCGGACTCTCTCAGTGCTGATTGGACTGAAGCAGAAAGCCCGTCCAATTCTTCTGCATAGTGTTTTCTTTTTGAATCCACCAGGTCAAGCAAAGTGGTGTGTGCGTTTTGAAATTTTTCAACCCCTTCTTTTTCCAGTTGATTCATAACCGCCGCTAAATCAATTCCCAAATCGTTTAACAGATTGAGCTGGCTATAAGCTTCGTCCAGGTCTTTCCCAATGCTCAATTCGCTGTTTCCGTGATCAAGCAAGGCTTTCAAAGTTTGAGGCGGAACGGTATTAATTGTGTTTTCTGCGATCAACTCATCGACGTAAAGCGTATCCGTATAAGTCGGGTTTTTCGTGCCGGTTGAAGCCCATAGTAATCGCTGCAAGCGTGCGCCATTTGCCTTTAATTCTTCGAATCTTTCACCACCAAACATTTTAATAAACTGTTTGTAAGCTAATTTTGCGGTAGCTATGGCGATTTTCCCTTTGAGCTGGCTTGCCTGGGTAGAAGTTGATGAGCTTTCAGCTATTTTCTGGTCAAGCAGCGAATCTACCGCTGAATCGATGCGTGAGATGAAGAAAGATGCCACACTGGAGATTGAATCGACCCTCTCGCCAGCTGCTACTCGCTCTTCCAAACCTTGCAGGTAGGCATCGATCACCTGATAATATTGGTCAAGGGAAAAGATTAAAGTCGCGTTAACGTTGATGCCGGCAGAAATCAATTCTCTGATAACTTCCATGCCTTCCCTCGTGGCAGGGACCTTGATCATCAGGTTCTTGCGGTTGATCTGAGCCCAGAGAGCCTTGCCCTCTTCAATTGACCTTTTAGTATCGTGTGCCAGAAACGGATCGATTTCTACGCTAACCAAGCCATCCAATCCGTCAGTTTCAACGTAAACATGTCTGAAGAGATCAGCGGCGGCCTGAATATCTTCTTTAATCAACTCAAAATAAATCTGATCACGATTTATTCCAGACCAGGCCAGGGATTGCAAAACGTCATTGTAGGCTGAACTCTTGCTCAACGCGTTTTCAAAAATACTCGGGTTGGAAGTGATGCCATATATTTTGCCATCCTGGATCATTTTTGCGATGAAGCCATCCCGCAACATTGTGCGTTCGATGTTGTCGTACCAAATGGATTGTCCTGCTTGTTTCAACGCCTGTGAATTGTTCATGCTGCTCCAAATGTTTAGGTTTCTCTGTAATTAATAATAGTTGACAGGTCTTTTCTAAAACCTGCGATAAAGCGGCCTTATTCAGATTTTTTAGATGATAAAATTCTACCATCAACCAAACCCTCTTCCTTGCTGAATGACAAGGAGGGAAAAGGATAAACTATGGACTTGAGAGGCAAAACTGCGTTAGTAACCGGGGGTGCGGTCAGATTGGGGAAAGCGATTTCATTAGCTTTGGCAGAACAGGGATGCAATCTGGCTATCCATTTCAATAGTTCAAAAGAGCAAGCCGAAGAAGTTCAGCAGACTGCAATTGATTTGGGTGTGAGAGTTGAAATTTTTCAGTTTAATCTTTCTGATTACACCAAAATTGATCAGCTGATGGATCAGATCAATGAAAAGCTCGGGACCGTTGACATCCTGATCAACAATGCCGGCAATTACAAACGAGGCTCCGGCCTCAAGACGACTGAAGATATCCTGGAAAAATCATTCCACTTAAATCTTTTTGCCCCCTGGTGGCTGATCAAGTCCTTTGTGAAGCAGCTGCCAGAAGAACGTCAGGGAAAAATTGTCAACATCTGCGATGCTGGCATTTTCCGCACTGCTGCCGATCATTTTGCCTACAGACTGACAAAAAAGTCATTGTACGAAATGACACGCATGTTTGCCCTTGAATTGGCCCCCCGGATCACTGTTAACGCGATTGCTCCGGGCATCATGCTTCCTCTGGCAGGTTATGAGCACATCGATATGGATGGGCTGGCAGAAAGAAAGATCCCACTCAAACGGGTAGGATCACCAGAAATCATCGCGGAAAATGTTTTACACTTGCTTTCACAGGACTTTATGACTGGTTCGATCATCAAGGTCGATGGAGGAGAGAATATCGTATGAGCAAAAAATTGGATAAGATCCTAATCAGCGGCTTGGCCGCAACAGGCGTTGTGGGTGTTGACCATCCTGAGAGGGACTTCCCCCAGGAGTTGACTTTGGATGTAACTCTTTTTTATCCTTTGGATAAAGCAGGAGCAAGCGACAGAATAGAGGATTCCATCAGCTATTCTTATGTAGCCAAGCTGATCAGACAATCAGTTCAAACCTCAAATTTTTACACTCTTGAAGCCCTGGCAGCCCACCTGGTTCAACAAGTATTTGACCATACCCCCGCTGAGGCTGTTAAGATGAAAATTGAAAAGGCGAATTTTGTTACCAAAACATCAAAAGTTGGCGTTCAAATCTTTCGAAAACGCGCAGATTAGTTTTGGATCATATTAAGAAATTCCATCCGGGTCTCCAAGCGAGTCCTGAAACCTCCCAACATGGCTGAGGTAGTCATCGAAGCCTGCTCTTTTTTGATGCCCCTCATCATCATGCACAAATGCTGACCTTCAATGACCACTCCCACCCCCAGCGGATTGATGGACTCCTGGATGAAATTCGCAATTTGTTGCGTCATTCTTTCCTGAACCTGTAATCTATGCGCAAACATCTCCACAATTCGGGGTATCTTTGACAAACCAATCACTTTATGCCTGGGTAAATAGGCAACATGGGCATGTCCAAAAAAGGGCAGCATGTGATGTTCGCAAAGACTGTAAAACTCAATATCTTTAACCACAACCATTTCGTCATAATCAACAGTGAAAAGCGCTCCGTTGATTAATTTGCTTGGATCGGTTGTATATCCGGAAAGGATCTCTTCGTAAGCGTTAGCTACGCGGTGCGGGGTTCGGACCAAACCTTCCCGTTTTGGATCTTCCCCTATGGCTGCGAGGATTTTGCTGACCGAATCGACGATTTTCTTTTTGTCTATTGGTTGATATTCAGGTTCGCTGGGATTTTTCTTATTTGTGCTCATATTACTCCAGTTTGTATGCGCTCTATTGTATTATAAAAAAGCAGTCCGAAATTCGGACTGCTTTAGATATATAAACTTTTTTATTATCTGATGCGCGGATCGATCAGACCGTAACTTCCATCACGGCGGCGGTAAAGCACGTTAATACGATTGTTTTCGACATTGAAGAAGACGAAAAAGGCTTCGTGACCCAGCAACTGCAACTGCTCAAGCGCCTCTTCTTCGTGCATTGGATCAAGCACAAAGGATTTTCGGCGCACGATCAATGGAGCCGCGGCTTCTTCTTCCAGAGCTTCCTCAACTATTCCAGTAGTTTCAACCTCAGCACCACGTTTGCGCCAATGTTTACCTTTGAACCTTTCGATCTGACGCGTCATTTTGTCTACTGTCGCGTCAATCGCGGCAAAAATGTTGTCTGACCGCTCTTCTGATCTCAAGATAAATCCTTTGCCGCGGATGGTTATCTGGGCGATAAACCTATCGGCTGCATTCCTGGCAGACTTTACATAGCTTAAATCGACTCTGCATTCTCCAATCTCGCTCAAAAAGCGCTCTAGTTTACTGACTTTTTTGGTTGCGTAATCTTGGATTCTTTCTGTGAGTTCCAGGTCTTTCGAGTAAATTCCTACTTCAAGTGTCATGAAAACCTCCTGGGATTTTTCCACATTATACATTATTCGATACTAAAAAATCAATTTGACTTATCTCATTATTCACTTTTGCGAGAGAAAGACAATAAATTTCTTTAGCTCCGGCGTAAAGCAATTCAGAAGAACAGGCCTCCATGGTTGCCCCACTGGTAAAAACATCATCAACTACCAACACCGTTTTGTCCTTTACCAAGCTTGCCTGGGCGACAAAGGCATCCTTCACATTTGCCTGTCTCGCCAGCTTATCCAAACCGACCTGGGAACCAACTTCCCTAATCCTTCTCAAAGCCAATGGCTGATAATCGATCTGGGTTAACGATGCCAAAGGCTTAGCCAAGCGTTCTGCCTGGTTGTATCCTCTGGATTTCCTTTTTTCTTCACCAATTGGTACAGGAACAATGACGTCTATCTGCCAGTTGGTTCTCATCAACTCAGTCCGCAGCAGCTCAGCCAGGTAAAAACCGATGCTGATGTCATTTTGATACTTCAGGCGATGGATAGCGCTGCGAATGATTCCAGTGTAATAGGCAAAGGCTCTGAATCCAGCATAAGACGGCTTGTGAGATCCACATTTCGGGCATCTTCCCTGTTTGCTTGTAAACTCTCCACAGTAGTTGCAGACATTTTTAGGCAAAACTTGGATTTTACTGAAACATTCCTGGCAAATGACCACACCTTCTTTTCCACAGCCTAAACAAGCTGGAGGAAAAAGCCAGTCTATTACATTCAAACTAATTTTTTGGATGATTTGAGATGGATTCCGATCAACTGCCATGGCGTCATTGCAGGGTACTTTGATAAAAAAGTTGGATGGCTGGCCAAAATATAGTGAAGATGGTAAAAAGAATCATCAAAACTAAAACGATGATCAAAAAATATTCAAAAGGACCCAAACGGTTTGAAAGACCGTTTTTCATATAAAAGCTCCTTCTTCACGAGTAATATATCTATTATAATAAAACATAAGAGTAAGAATACCTTATATTTTCTAAGGTGAGGTCATTCTAAAAATGATACCATTCAAGACAGGTACATACAAAAAAGGAGAAAGATGACTGATATTTTTGATATCCTAAGTGAAGATCGTGACCCAATTAAAAAGTTAATAGCAAAAATCCCTGGTTTCAAGGGCTATGTTGAACGCGGTGATCGGCGCATGTCAGATAAAATCTTGCGTGAAACTGTCGCCAAAGATTATGAAACTCAATACCAAAGGATTTCCTCTTTGCAGCGAGATTTAATCTCTTCCGGCGGTTTGGCCTATATCGACGATTTGGAAAATGCCGCCATTAAAATTCGCCAGTTTATTGATCGCATCAAGACCGCCTCTTACGGTTATGCGGGTCTGTTCGACGCCATAAAGATCAAAGAGGAAGAACTGGCCAATATTTACAATTATGACCTTACACTCTTGGAGCATGTAAACGAAGTTTCTTCAGCAATCGATAATGTTGAGGCTTCAATTGGCAGTGATGGACTGCCGGCATCCATTCGACACCTGATCGCGATTTCTCAAGAAGTCGTGGATGCGTTCAATAAACGATCCGATGCTCTCAAAGGCATCGCTCTTTAATGGCTATAAAACCCAAGGAGGATTAATATGGCAAGAATTTTTGATGTTGTTGAGTATCCCAGCGAGATGGTGGATGAGATCGTCCATCGCTTCCCCGAAACTGGTGTCGCTGATTTACGGCTTGGCTCCCAGGTCATCGTTCGTGAATCTCAGGCAGCAGTGTTTTTCCGTGACGGGCGCGCCCTTGATGTTTTAGGCCCGGGACGTCATACCATCAGCACCGCCAACGTTCCGCTATTGACAGGGCTGTTGGGTAAGCTGTTTGGCGACCGCACCCCCTTCACGGCTGAGGTTTACTATGTTTCCATGCGCGAATTTGCGGACCGGAAATGGGGCACACCTCAACCAATTATTGTTCGCAACACTGGAATGGGATTGGGTGTGGCTCTCTTGCAGGGCTTCGGCACCTATAGTTTCCAGGTCAATGACCCCCAGCAATTTATCACCCAAATTGTTGGTCAGCTTGGTGGCTTCAGGACTTCTGATATTGAAAACCGCCTGCGGACAATGCTGCTCTCCCGCCTGCAGGATGTGCTGGGTGAGACAACGGCAACTAACAATGTGCTTGACCTGATCGGTCTGACAGATGAACTCGGTGCTGCTGTTCGTGCCAAATCTCAGGACGATTTCCTGGCGATCGGGCTGCTGCTCAAGTCCTTCTACATTGGGAATCTGAAACCCTCTGACAAATCCGCCAAAGAATTACGGGAGATGGGCATGTTGGATATGCAGACCTATACCCAACTCCAGGCTGCAGACGCCATGCGCGATGCCGCTCAGAACCCCTCTGGTGGAGCCGGATTGACCGCTGGTATTGGCGCTGGAATGGGTGTTGGCAATGTTCTGGCCGGGTCTCTGTCAAATTTGACCCAACCACAGCAATCTCAAACCCAACCTACACCAGCCCCTTCAGCTTCAGTTATGCCTGATGTCATGACTCCAAGTGAAGCAGCAGGCTTCTTGAAAGTTTCTGAAGAAGATGTGATCGCCGCCATTACCGCCGGTGAATTAAAAGCCCGCAAAATTGGCAGTGCTTTCCGCCTTACCAAAGAAGCTCTTCAAGAATATTTGAACGGCTAAGGTAAACTTTAGATCAAAATCAGGCTGAGTCAACCATTGGCTCAGCCTTTTGTTTTGTTATAATTGAGTTGGACCCTAACTGATGAACCTTCAGGAATATCAATCCAAAGCCATTTTACGCAAAGCAGGAATCCCTGTCCCGGCCTCAATGTTGGCTACCAACGCCGTTCAGATAAAAAGAATTGCGACTGAAATTGGCTATCCGATTGTTCTCAAGGCGCAAACTCCGGAACCTGGCCGCGGAAAGGCTGGCGGGGTCCGCATCATCCACAGCGATCATGAAATCGAGAATATCAGTAATGAAATCTTCAAGATTGTGCTTAACGGACGCTCGATCCAATCCATACTGGTAGAAAAAGCATTCAGTTTTGTAAAAGAATATTATTTGGCAATCCTTTCTGACTTTGATAAAGGTACTCCCATTCTCAGGATCTCTGAAGCGGGTGGAGCCACTTGCCTGGAGCCAGATTCATTCAGCAACGCCAAAACATATGAGTGCCCGATTGATATAAATTTTGGTTTGAAAGAATATGAAGTCCGCAATCTGGTAACAAAATTGGATGGCGAGGCTTCCCTTTGGAAGCAATTTCAAAGAATTTCTCTGAAATTATTTGACATATATCGCCAATTGGATGCCTCGATGGTTGAGATCAATTCACTGGTCGTAACGCATCAAAATCAGTTATACGCGTTGGACACAAAAATGAACATTGACGATCAGTCCTTGTTCCGGCATGAAGAGTTTGCTGAAACCTGTCAACCCTCAAATCAAAATTTTGCCAAAAAACAGGCAAGGAAGTTCAATATCAACTATTTTGACTTTCCGGGCAATTTGGGTTTCGTGGTCAATGGTATGGGCCTGGCCTATCTGACGCTTGATAAACTCACTCAGGAAAACCTTATTCCGGGTCCGATTATTGATATCCAGGAAGGTCCAAGCAGCGGCTCAATCGCGACTATGGCTGAACTACTTTTCAGTGACCCAAAGATTTATGCTGTCGTTGTTGATGTATTCGGAGGAATGACACGGTGTGATGAGCTTGCGGAGGGTCTGCTTCTCGCTGAAGGCAAAAATTTGCAGCATAAACCTGTTTTTATTCGCTTGAAGGGTACAAATGCCGAAAAAGGCAAAAAAATGCTTCAATCTCGTGATTATTTCTCATTTTACGAAACAACAGAAAATCTTATGAATGCTGCCATAAAGTATTTAGGGGAACTGGGATGAGTATCCTGATTGATTCAAGCACTCGCATCATTGTCCAGGGCATCACTGGACGCAGGGGTCGCTCCCATGCCCTGGAAATGTTAAATTCAGGCAGCCAGCTGGTCGGTGGAACCTCTCCAGGGAATGGAGGGGAATGGTGTTTTGATGGGCGCGTGCCCGTCTTTGACACGGTCAAAGACTGTGTTGACGCCACAGACGCTGACGTGAGTCTGGTTTTTGTGCCACCCCACTCCGCGGCTGACGCTATTTTGGAATCGATTGATTGCGGCATCAAGACTATTGTTTCGATCACAAGTTCGATTCCCTTGCAGGACATGATGATGATCAAGGTAGCCATTTCGAAAAGCGACTCGATTTTGGTGGGACCGAATTCCCCGGGTGTCTTTGTGCCCGGGGTTGCCAACGCTGGAATTTTTCCAGCAGATATCGCTCTTCCGGGCATCGTAGGGCTGATTTCGCGTTCCGGCACTTTGTGTTACGAAGCTCTGGAAATTCTCACGGCTGCTGGGATCGGCATAAGCACTGCCATCGGTTTGGGAGATGATCCAATATCGGGCATGGATTTCTTGACTTGCCTGGAATTATTTGAAGCGGATCCCCACACTGATCAAATTGTTCTGATTGGCGGACCTGGTGGTAATAGTGAGTTTAAAGCAGCTTCTTATATCCTTGAGCAGGCGACAAAACCGGTCATAACTTACATTGTTGGCGAAAATCTTTCCCCTGACTTGATTAGACCTTTCTTCCCTCGAACTCAAAGAGGCTCACTGGAAAGTTCTGGAAAAAAGATCGCTGCTCTGTCTGAAGCTGGTGCTAAAATCGCAAAAAGCTTGGCAGATGTTCCATCTCTGATCAACCATTAAAAAAAGCTGCCCTGAGGCAGCTAATTGGATGAAAACAATTTCTACTTGAGAGCTTCGTCAATCGCGTTGACGGCATCGCCAACAGTGTGAATGGTTCTTGCGGCTTCATCTGTGATATTGATGTCAAATTTTTCGCAGAAACCATCAATAAGGAAAAATTGATCCATGGAATCAGCTTTCAAATCCTCAATGAATCGAGTCTCCAGATTTATGTCTTCCCCATCGATTTTTAGAACATCAGCGACCACAGCTTTTACTACTTCAAATGTATTTTCCATTTTTCTTTCCTCACTCATCTTTTGATGTTAAGATTATACCAACGCTGTAATTTTATAGATACGAAAGATATAACACAAAATGAAAGAGCAAGTTACGCAAATTTATAAAAGAAAAGACGAACACCTGCGCATCTGTCTTGAAGAGAATGTCAGTTCAAACATTTCGGCGGGCTTTGAAACCGTTCGTTTGAAGGTCAACGCGCTGCCTGAACTTGACTTTGCCCAAGTAGATCCCTCAACCGAATTGTTCGGCAAGAAACTTTCTTACCCGATTCTCATTTCGTCCATGACCGGTGGATCTGGAAAGACGAAACATTTCAACAAGCTCTTTGCCCGGACGGCAGCGGAATTCGGCATCGCCATGGGAGTTGGTTCCCAAAGAGCTGCTATTGTTCATCCTGAGCTTGAAGATACTTACAAGATCGTTCGCAAAGAGGCTCCAAACGCCTTGCTCTTCGCCAACCTGGGGGTTGTTCAATTGAACAAAGGCTTCGGTCTTTCAGAATGCCAAAAAGCGGTCGACATGCTACAGGCTGATGGTCTTTACCTACACCTCAATTCTCTCCAGGAAATCCTGCAACCAGAAGGTGATAGAGATTTCAGCGGATTGCTCGAAAAAATTGAACATGTCATCAAGGGCCTATCTGTTCCGGTCCTGGTCAAAGAAGTTGGTTGCGGAATAAGTCAGGAAACGGCAAAACAATTGATCGATATCGGAGTAAAAGGAATCGATGTGGCGGGAGCCGGCGGCACCTCCTGGGCGGCCGTGGAAATGCATCGGGTCAAAGGTCCTGTCAGAGCAAAGGTATGTCAAACCTTTATTGACTGGGGCATCCCAACTGTTGATGCGTTGAAATCGATTACATCGATCGAAGACCTTCCAGTGTTAATTTCTTCGGGTGGTTTGAGAAACGGGATTGACATTGCCAAATCAATCGCTTTAGGGGCTGATCTGGCTGGTTTTGCCATGAAATTTATCAAAGCGGCAGACCTGGGTGAAAGAATTCTGCATGACACGATCAGGCAACTTGTGCTTGAATTGAAGACCACGATGTTTACTACAGGCGCCAAAAATCTTTCTGAGTTGAAAAACAAAATTGAGAACTGAATTGATTGGATCTATTGTGGATGTTTCTGAGAAATTAAAGCATGAATTTGAAAATTTTTTTAAGCTAGTTGTTACTGAAAATTGCCCCGAAAGCTTTCCTGGACTCAAAGAAATGGTCTCTTATCATTTTGGTTGGGATGGCTCCTCGCCGATCCCTAGCAAACGCCTGCGGCCAACGTTTCTGCTGCTGACTTACGCGAGCTTGACTGGTGCTTACCAGGACGCTTTTTTGGCAGCTTCAGCCATGGAAGTGCTTCACAATTACACTCTGATTCATGATGATATCGAGGACCAGGGAGAAGAGCGCCACGGTCATCCAGCCTTATGGAAAGTTTATGGCATCCCCTTAGCGATCAACGTAGGTGATTACCTTTCAAGTCTTAGTCAATGTTTGATCGGGAATTTGCCTTCATCCTACACGTTTGAAATTCAAAAGAAAGCTATACAGACCTTTCAGAAAGCTGCCTTGGAAGTCATCCAGGGGCAGCAACTTGACATCAGTTATGAAGATCTCAATGAAATTAATATTTCTGAATATCTGGAGATGATCAGGCTAAAAACCGCCCGGTTGTTTGCGGGGTCATTCAGTCTCGCAGCCATATTGGCTGGATACGAAGAAGAGCTGGTGGACAAATTGGAGTCTATCGGCGAGAAATTAGGCCTGGGTTTCCAAATCCAGGATGACTATCTTGGTATTTGGGGGCAGCAGCTCATTACCGGGAAATCCGTCAGCACGGATTTGCTGACAAGGAAGAAAACCTACCCTTCTCTGGTTGGTTTGGGCGCGTCAAATTCTTTCAGAAACCTATGGCAGAAAACCAATCAATTCGCAGAATCCGATTTGCTCGAGATGAAAAAGGTATTGGAAGATTGTGGAGCAAAAAGAGACAGCCTGGAAAAAGCGCTGGGCTATTTTGTCGAGGCTCAAACCATGTTGAACGGAGTCTTAGCCACAGAAAACACCTTCAGTCAAGCGTTATTGGGATTATTGACCACCATGTTCTCCCCAACTCTAGTCGCTTTTTCTGAATGACCTTTCATAAACCAGCTGGCCGTGATCAATCCTAATCCAATCCAATAATAAGGCAAGCCAAAAGTATCCAGGCTAAAGCCTTCAATAATCATTGCAATAATAATTAATTTTCCAATCAAGCCCATGGCATGAATGAGGGGTTGAGTAGCAGTTTTTTCAATTTCGACCGCGTCTCTCCAATGAACAACTAACCAGGAAATGAACAGCGCAAAACCGATGATGCCTGTTTCAGAAAGCAATCTGACCCACAAATTCTTGGCATTGGGAATAAAATTTTGTGTGAACAAAGCTTTGTTGATCTCAGGCAGTCTTGAACCAAAATCAGGGACTGTGGCAGGGAAATGATATCCAGGTAGACCAAGCCCTGCCCCGAATAGTGGGAACATTTGATACACATGAAAGGCGGCTAACCAATAAATAATCCGTTCCGCGAAACCTAAGCGGCTCGCCCAGCCCAGAAATCCAAATTGCCTGAACCTCTCAATATCGAATAAATTTTCCATTCGTGGGTCAATTTTGGTCAGGATGACTCCGGCTATCAAGAGAACTCCTACCAAAGCAAGCGCAAGCAGAGTCCAGATACCGGTCTTGAAAAGGAATTTTTTGGCTGAAGTATAGGATGCGTCCTTACTGCTTCTTTTTTCCGAAAGCGACTCGATCCATTTATTGGCAAATCTGAAAACCACGTAGGCGGCTGAAATGATAAATGTGATCCAGCCGATCCGGGAAAAGCTGATAAATAAGGTGATTACTCCCAACAGGAGCAAAACGTCTTCAATCATGATTTTTTTGAAGATCTTGAAAGGGAAAATGCTCTGCCTGCTAACACTCAGCCCCAACCAGAGGGGAATATAGATCATGTTGAGCTGGTGGGCCAACCATGACGGCTCAAGCGCAAAGCCAGTAGCTCTCTGTTCATACAATTTGCCATTGGCAGATACCAAGCTTTGCACTGCCTGAAGCCAGGTGGGAAATTTTTCCACCATCAGCCAGCTGCCAAACTGGATCCAGGAATAGAGAATCAGAATGATTCCACCAATGCTGATCCATAGAATGGTTTTCTGTAACTTTTTGACGTCTTTGATCACAAAAATGGTAACCAAATAAAAACAAATACCAAAAGCGATTGTGACAAAAAACTCCGCTGCATTTCTCAACCAGGGAATATCTCTAAAGCTTGGAATTGGACGGTAAAAAGCGATCAATGTAGAAATAACCCCAAACAGTATAAATAAAAACAGAGGTTTCAGTTGGTGAGGCAGTCCCTTTTTATTCTTTAGAAAAGACGGGATCCACCACAGCAAGAAAATGATAATTACAGGAATAAAAGATAGTGGAGCTACTAAAGTTTCGCCGAAAAGTTTTGATAAAAAAGGAAAGCTTGTTACGGGTAAGAATAGAAGCAGTAAATACCACGACAGATCAAGAAGTGTTGGCCCCAAAGCCATTAAGCCCTCACAGACTTCTTGGAGACAGGCATCTCTTGAAGAATAAAAGAAAAAACCAGACCTATCAGGGCTCCTGCCAGGATCAGATTGGCTCGTTTGCCCTGAACCGGTTCCTGGGGTTCTGTGGCCAATTGGTATTGGCTGATCTGGATTTCTTTGGTCAGACCAAGCGCTTTGGGAGTTTCTTGTTTGATGCTTTGTTGAGCTGTAGAATTTAATTCGTCAAGTTTTTGGATATCTAAACTCTTACATAAATTGCTTTCTTTGAAAGCGTCAGTATCTTTGCATTTTTCAATTAAAGTCAGCGTTTCTTTGGCTTCTGAGACTAAAAGGGCGTGGTCATAAGCTTCTGAAAGATGAGTAAAAGCCGAAATCATCCAGGTGTTGGCGATCCTCGTGGCAATTTCAGGGTCGGTATTTCTGACCAATATCAGGGTGGACATCAGGCGGCGTTCAATGGTGCTGATCTTTTTAAGCTGCGCTAAATCCAGTGGGTTTCCTACAGAATTTTCTGATTCAAGCACTTCATCAACGATGGGTTTACTGTACATCAATTCACCGATGATGCCCAATTGGGAATCGATCATGATTTCCGTGACGTTGTCCCCCTGGACAACATTGAAGTTTGTAATTAAAACAGATTCTGCTTCATAGACAGGCTTCATAAACAGGCTGATCAAAAATCCTAGCAAGGCAAAACCAAGCATGAGCAGGACTGTAAGCAAGTATTGATTTTTTCTCATTTGCAGAAAAGCGGGAACAAAATATCTTTCAGAATCAATTCTCTCAGTATCAGCCATAGTTGTTGGACCTCCCGTCTATTTTAACACCTCCCATTGCTTAGGACAAATAACATAAATTCTCAATGCGTTGGTAAAATGAAGCTATGAATTCATTTTGCCTGACCAATTCTCTGATCAAAGTCAATGACAAGCTTGGTGAATGTCCGGTTTGGAATGATGAAACCCAAAAACTTTTTTGGACTGATATTGACCGGGGTGTGATCCACAAGTATGATACCAAAAGAAATCGACTCAAATCCTATAATATTGGCAAAAAAATTGGTTGTTTAGCCCTCAAGAAGGATGGCGGTTTGGTTTTGGCAACTGAAACAGGCTTTAGTGAATGGAATACGAACGTAGGCCTCAAACCCGAATTTCTGAGGGTATATGAGCCCCCCAGCCCGGTCATGTTCAACGACGGTTTGGTGGACCTCCATGGAAACCTTTGGGTTGGGACGAAGGGACCTAAAAATCAGGCAAAACTTTTCATCTTTGATAAGGACAAAAAGCTTCATATTAAGCTCGAAGATCTCACCATTTCAAATGGCATCGATTGGAGCCTTGACAATCGGGTCTTCTATCACACCGACTCCGGTGAAAGAACCATTTTCAGATACGATTTCGATCCGCAAACGCTCGAACTTAGCAACAAGAATGTTTTCTACATCCCTGAAGAGGGCACTCCCGATGGTTTGACAATCGATAGTCAGGATAATCTCTGGTTCGCAATTTGGGACGGTTGGAAAGTCGTTCAGCTCTCGCCGGATGGCCAATTAATGACTGAAATTGAGCTGCCTGTTCAACGCCCAACCTCAGTAATTCTGGGAGGCCAGGATCTGAAAACCTTGTTCATCACATCTGCTTCAGTAGACCTGCCGGAAGCCACGCTCTATGGTGAACAACCGATGGCTGGTGATCTATTTGCTGTGCAAGTGACGATTCCAGGCAAAAAAGCAAATCGAATGCTTTAGCTACGCGCAATACCGCTTGTTTTAAAGTATTTACCTCAAATATTCCCGGTTTTATCAAATCTCAGCCGTTCATGAGTATCTAAAATTCGTTTTCGCATGCGCAAATTTATGGGCGTTACTTCAAGTAAATCGTCCGGTCCAAGATACTCAATCATCTCATCCAAACTCATCCTTCTTGGTGGATCGAGCCTTTCTTCTAAATCTCTTATCGATTGGCGCATGTTCGTCAGGTGTTTGCGTTTGGTGACGTTGACGGCAATATCCTGTGCCTTGGGTGTTTCTCCAACAATCATGCCCTCATAAACTTCCTCACCAGGGCTGATGAAAAGCATCCCTCTTTGTTCAGCGTTTTTTAACCCGAATGTTGTCGCTACGCCGCTTTCGATGGCGATGATTGAACTGCTGTTGCGATTGACGATTTCGCCTTCCAAAACCTGGTCCCCAATGTAGAAACTGTTTAAGATGCCCTTCCCATGGGTCGCGTTCAAAAAACGATATCGGAAGCCCAGCAAGCCTCTGGTTGGGATCGTAAATGTAAGATGAACTGTACCGTCAGGATTGTTGTGCATGTTGGACATCTGACCTTTCCGTTGTCCTAACATTTCAACAACAGCCCCCACGTATTCGTTGTGTACGTCAATGTGGACTTCTTCGTAAGGCTCAAGTTTTACACCATCTTCCCCTTCAATCACAATCGCCTCAGGGCGGCTGACTTGAAATTCGTAGCCTTCTCTGCGCATTGTTTCAATCAGAATACTTAGATGCAGTTCACCCCGACCAGCGACCATAAAGACATCTTTTTGTTCAGTTACTTCAACCCGTAAAGAAATGTTTTTTCGCAATTCGTCATTTAATCGCTCAAGTATTTTTCTTGAAGTACTCCACTTGCCTTCTCTGCCGGTCAATGGAGAAGTGTTGACACCAAAGGTCATTTTGACGGTGGGTTGCTGAACCAGAATTGTTGGAAGTGCCACTGGATATAAGGGTGAGGTCAAAGTTTCCCCAATCTGGATGTCCTTCAAGCCTCCTATTGTTACAATATCACCCGCTTCAGCCCTGTCAGAAGCTTTCATCTCCAAACCTTGATAGGTGAAAAGGTATTTTGCTTGGATTTTTTCCTGGCTGCCATCCCGCATTAATCTCAAAATCTGGTCTCCTGGTTCCACGTTCCCGGAATAAATCCTTCCGGTGGCGGTCACTCCACTGTATTCGTCATAACCAAGGTTGGTCACTAACATCTGAAATTCGTTTTCAGTGTTCACTACCGGTCCGGGGACGTTGTTCAAGATGCATTCAAACAAAGGCAGCAGATTGTTTTCCAACGCTGGAGTGGTTCCGGATTTTCCTTGCAGACCTTCGGCGTAAATAATGGGGAAATCCAGGATCTCATTGTCCGCTCCAAGTTCAACAAAAAGATCAAAAGTGGCATTAAGTGTCTCTTCAATATCGATATCCTTTCGATCAAGTTTATTGATGACTACGATGGTTTTAATATTCTTCTTGATAGCCTGTTTCAGCACGAACCTTGTTTGGGGTTTCGGTCCTTCGGCAGCGTCGACCAAGAGCAAAACGCCATCCACCATATTCATAATGCGTTCAACTTCGCCGCCAAAATCGGCGTGACCTGGGGTATCAACAATATTTAGCTTGACCAGATTTCCCGTTGAAGGGTCAGGAAGAGTTATCGAAGCATTTTTTGCCAGAATTGTGATGCCTCTCTCGCGTTCCAGATCGTTGGAATCCATAACCCGATCCATGATTTTCTGGTTTTCGCGGAAAACTTTGGCTTGTCTTAACATTGAATCGATCAAGGTGGTTTTTCCATGATCGACATGAGCAATAATAGCAATATTACGTATATCAGTTCTAATTTTTTGCATTTTTCTCCACAAACTACATAAAAAAAACCCGGTTGCCCGGGTTCTACTCAATTCCTAACACGTCCCAAAAATATGGGGGTGGATCGACCGGTTCATCACTTATTTCGACAGCATTCTTTAATTTTTCAAAGACGGTATCAAAGGCTGACTCATCATTGACATGTACGTCAAAAACAGCCTGCCCCTTTGTGATCTTGTCTCCAATTTTTGCCCTTACCATAATGCCGACCGCGGGATCGATCTGATCGCCCTTTTTAGCCCGACCAGCGCCAATCACAACCGAACTTTCACCCACCTCTTTTGCGTCGACGACACTCACCCAACCATCTTTCTCAGCAACAACTGTGAAAACAAAGCTGGCCTGAGGTAATTTTTCAGGTTGGTCGATAAATGAAACGTCACCATGTTGAATGATCACAAGCTCTCTGAATTTTTCCCAGGCGCTGCCATCATCGATAGCTTTTTGCGCCATTTGCCGGGCTGAATCCAAAGAATCTGTTTTGTTACCAAGCAAGAGCATGTAAGCCGACAGATCAACGCAGTGCACATGGAAATCTTCCGGACCCTGTCCGTGAAGCATTTCGATGGCCTCTTTCAATTCGAGGGCATTACCGACTGCAACGCCAAGGGGTTGATCCATTTGTGAAAGCAAGGCAATGACTCGCCGACCGCTCAATTTTCCAATGGAGACCATTACTTCAGCTAAAGCGCGGGCTTCTTCCAGCGTTTTCATAAATGCACCGCGGCCAACTTTTACGTCCAAAGCAATTGCGTCTGCACCTGCCGCTATTTTCTTACTCATTACCGATGAAGCGATGAGAGGGATCGACTGCACAGTCCCTGTTACGTCTCTGAGTGAGTACAGTTTTCCATCTGCCGGCGCCAAATCTGCGCTCTGACCAGTCAATACTATTCCGTGGTTTTTCAACTGATCAATGAATTCTTCTGTGGTGAGGTCGGTTTTAAACCCAGGGATGGATTCCAATTTGTCAATGGTTCCCCCGCTAAAGCCGAGACCCCTGCCAGACATCTTACCAACAGGTAAGCCGCAAGCTGCCACGATTGGAGCTACCACCAGGGTGGTTTTATCGCCAACTCCACCAGTGGAGTGCTTGTCAACCACGTTGCCACCAAACTCACTTAAATCCAGCTGGTCACCAGATGCGGCCATAGCCAAAGTTAAATCGGTGATTTCCTGGTCTGTCATGCCATTCAAAAGAACAGCCATAGCCCAGGCAGCCATCTGGTAATCAGGGATTTCCCCGGAGGTAAAGTTTTCAATAAGAAAATGAAATTCTTCTGAACTAAGTTCTTCTTTATCCCTTGTTTTAGTGATGATATCGACGGCTCTCATGGTATTACTCGCAATTCTTAGTCGTTTGGATAGATGAATATTTTTCTATGCGGATCTTCGCCAACGGATTCAGTATAAACATCGTCTCGTTTGCGAAGTTCGATGTGAATAATCCTGCGTTCGTTTGCGGGCATCGGTTCCAAAGTTTGTTTTCTGCCTGTTGATACCACCTGGTCGGCCATGCGGCGGGCAAGTTTCTGCAGCTCGTTTTCCCTGCGGGACCGATAATTTTGGATATCAACCTGCAACGGGATCCAGCGGCTGAATTTGTGGCTGATCATCAGGCTCAATAAGTATTGAATTGAATTTAAGGTTTCTGCCCGTCTTCCAATCAAAAAACTCAGGTCATCGCCTTCAATATCGATAGCGTAATAATCCCGGTCATCTTCTTCAGAAAGCACGTGGGTCACTGTCACGGCTGTGTCAGTATCCATCAAACCAAGCAGTTTTTTAGTGGTTTGCTGTATCGTGAGTTTGATTTGCTCAGGATCCGTCTCAGTGGAAAGTTGACTTTGCTCGTCATCTTCAACTTCGATCTCATCCTCAAAATCCAAATCTTCTTCGTAATCTTGCAATTCATCCTGCTCAGATTCTTCTTCAATCACAAGTGGAGCTTGTGTTGCTGAAACAGGTACTGCCTGATTATCAGAAGCTGAGAGGACAGTCAATTTAATTCTGGATTGCCTTGAAGCAAAACGGAACAAATTCCGCTTACCCTCATCCAAAATTTCAATCGCAACATCTTTTCGTTCCAGACCTAATTGATCCAAACCTTTTTCGATTGCCTCTTCCACAGTTGGGGCAATGACTTCAAGGGTCATTCTTTCGTTCATTATTACCTTCCCTTTATCTTTTTCTCTTAGGTCTCTGTCGTTTAACTGCCGCCCTTGCAGAGGGTTTAGCTGTTTTTACTGTCTCAACTTCCGGTTCTTCGTCCTCATCATCTTCCCAATCTGCTTCAATTACGGTTTCTTTGGCAGGTGTCAATTCTTTTTTGGGAAGCCAGGGGAAGATGTTGGACCAATCCGTCCGACCCATAGCACCATACTGTACAACAGTAGTGATGTTGCTGATTAAGAAGTAAAGCGCTAAACCAGCTGAGAACTGAAAAGCCATCCAGCCCATCAAGAAGGGCATGGTCATCGTCATGCTGTTGGACATGGCTGCCGCTTGACTATCTCCCTGTGTGGGCGGTTGCATAACTTTTGATTGGATGAAGGTCGTAGCCACAACCAGAATTGCTAAGATTGGAATGGCAAATTGACCAATCATCAAACGCTCTGGTTGCCCTAAATCCATCCAAAGGAATCGGTTTTGAATCGGTAAAATTTTGTTGACGTCAAGGAATGGGTAGACAATTCTTTCTAGTTTCACGAGTTCCAACGGTGTTGATGCCATAACCCGCATGATGCCCTGGTAAAGACCCAAAATGACCGGGAATTGGATCAGAGTTGGCAGACAAGAGCCAAAGGGGCTGATCCCTTTCTCTTTGTAAATTTTCATCTGCTCCTGGGCAAATTTTTCTTTATCATCCTTGTATTTAGCCGCCATCTTTTTATATTGAGGATCGTTTTGAAGATCCTGCATGGCTTGTGATGACTTTATTTGTTTATTTGTCAAAGGAAAAGTTATCAGTTTGATCAAGATGGTGAAAAGAATGATAGCGATACCAAAATTTTTCACCAACATGGTGATAACTAGAAGCAAGTTTGTAAAAGGCTGAACAATAATCGTATCCCACATATCTGCAACTCCTATTTAGCGGGTGTAAAAGTCCAGCCAGGTAAACCGGACAGATTGAATGTATACAATAAGGCATCGGCCTTGATCACTGGAACAAAAATTTGATCACCATCAACGATGGGAGAGGTGTAGACATTGCCCACCACACTGGCAGTCCAATCATCACTTTGTTCCAGACCGTAGAAGAATAAATTTCCGTCTTCTCTGGCTACCAAAAAACCCTTATCAGCAACTACGGATAAACCGGCTATGACAGTGCCGCCTGCGTCTTTCGACCATAACACCGAGCCATTCTCAGGATCAAGCGCAAGGATTTTTCCGGTTTTATCGGCAAAGATCAACTCACCATCCAGCAAAATCGGTGTAGCCCAAATCGTGTCCAAATTCTCGCTATATGACCACTTGGTTTGTCCAGTCTCTAGGTCAAAAGCGATCATCTCTTTGCCCAGACTTCCAACGTAAGCTGTTCCTGTTTCTGCGTCATAAAGAGGGGCTGACAAAACCGCGCCATTCATTTCAACGCGGTAGATTTCTTCACCGGTATTTATATCCAACACCAAAACATGATGTTCTTGTGTGCTGACAATCACCTTCTCGTCAACTATGATTGGTTCCGCGATAAAGGCAAAGTCACCTTCATAAGTCCACAAGCGATTGCCGCTTTCAGCATCCAAAGCATAAATATTTCTGTCTGTGCAAGGAACAACCAGCAAGTCGTCCTGGAGAGCTGCTTTGGCTTGATACCAACCCTTGCCTTCAGTGAAGCTCCATTTGATTTGATTCAAATCTTCGGTGCTTACCCGGTAAAAGTCATTGGCAAGATCCCCGAAAAAGAGATCGCTTCCGTCCACGACCGGAGGAGCATACATAACTAAAGAAGCAGAGGATTTCTCAGGAAATCTATCAACCTCAGCCCCATTCGACTTATCGATTTGGTACAAATTAGTCTGATAAGCAAGATAAACGTGACTATCACTGACAGTAAGGCCAGGAGTGCTTTCCGCCCGGACGCCCGCAGCGCAACCCGAGAGGATCAGCACTGCAAATCCGGCAAGGATCATTAGTTTTACTACCT
>ENA-UOXR01001719-UOXR01001719.1-bioreactor-metagenome-genome-assembly--contig:-NODE-1719-length-22087-cov-29.185775_pt1 | contig 22087 bp, 23 predicted proteins | sample MGYA00238164_ERZ764825 | MGnify/ENA primary metagenome ERZ764825 (study PRJEB28920, sample SAMN05720171) | bioreactor metagenome | isolation source: Anaerobic biogas reactor | place: USA:Washington...
GGCATCGTGGCGGCGTTCATCGGCATCTATAACCGGTTTTTCTCGCTCAAAAACTCTGCCGAAGCGACGCTTGGGCAGGTGAAGGTCGCGATGAAGAAGCGGCTGGACATGATCGAGCAGCTCCTCGGCGCGGTGAAGAGCTATGCGGCCTTCGAGAAGGAGACCCTGACCGGGGTGACCGCGATGCGGGCCCGTATCGGCAGCGCCGGCCCGGGTGACTTAAACGACCTCGAACGCGAATCCCGGTCGGTCCTCGGGCGCCTCCTCGCGGTAGCCGAGAACTACCCCGACCTTAAGACCTCCCGGACGGTGCAGGACCTGATGGGCGCGGTCAAGGGGGTCGAGGACGAGATCGCCAGGCAGCGCTACACCTACAATAACATCGCCCAGCAGTACAACACCATGACCGATACGATCCCCTCGAACCTGGTCGCCGGCGCCATGGGATTTACGAAACTGCAGTACCTGGAGTTTGGTGAGGAGATCGAACGGGTTCCGACGATAGCGTTCTGATAAACCATGCGCGTGACTGAACGGCAGCAGATCATCAGCCTTGTCGCCATCACCCTGTTCGTCGGGGTGCTGGCGGTCGCCGGAGCGACTGCACTCCCTGGTCTCCTTCGTGGGGACCTGGACGTCCAGCACTACGACGCCGTCTTCTTCGAGAACGGAACCCTGGTCGAGCGGTACACCTACGATGTCCACGCGGCGGGGGAGTACCGGATGCTCTTCCGTTACTGGGACGCGCCGCTCACCTTTCATGCCGTCGACCGGCCGCATATCGAGTTCCTGGGCATGACCGCCCCGCCCGGGACTGTCGGTTACGTTAAGGATTCGGATGGCGAAGTCAGGACGGCTGCCGGGAGTGCGAGTCCTGGAGACCTTGCGGTTATCCAGGACCGTGCGTTCGCAAACGAGGTGGGTCTCTTTAACCCAGGTTACTTCGCCCCGGGAACCTACACGGTGGAGTACCGCTACCAGGTCAGGCCGCCGGTCGAGTATGACGATGCGTGGGCGCACCTGAACCTGAAACTCGTTGATGAGCACATCCCCTACCGGGACCTGCGCATCACCCTCCCGTTCGCCGGGGATATCGAGGAGGTCTACACCCATCCCCCGACCCTTGAAGTCGAGCGGACGGCGGAGGCTGTCGTCATAACCGGAAGCGCTTCCCAGGACGACGCACTGAACGTTGAACTGGTCCTCGACCCGGCGTTCACAGAGAACGTCAACGGATTCCCTGAGTACGTGCCTGACGTGCGGCAGAAGACAGCCGACGCCAACCGCTGGCCAAAAGTCCTCTACGGTGCGGCGGAGGTTCTCTACGGCCTCTCGATCCTCCTCGTGCTCGCGATGCCGTTCATCCTCCTCGGCATCTACATCCGCTACGGCAGGGAGAAGCAGTTTACGGTGCCCGAGTACCTGAGTTTCACGCCGAATGTCGCGCTCAAGCCCTGGCAGGTGAACCTCCTCTTCAAGGGCGACGCGCTTGAGTTCGACGACAACGGGTTTTATGCGACGGTGCTTGACCTCCACCGCCAGGGGAAGATCGTGGTGACCGAGAAACCGGACGGCGGTGTCACGGTCAGGATCGTCTCGGGAGAGTCCCAGGACCCCTATGAGCAGCGGGTGCTCAACTTCCTCGGCAATGTCGCTGGCGACCATGTCGTGGATACCGCCGACCTAGAGGCGTTTGCCAAGACCGCCCAGCGGAGCCCCGGCTACCAGCACCGGATCCTGCAGTACCAGCAGTCGCTTACAGCCCTGACCCGGAATGTGGACACCACGCTCTCCCGGCAGTACGTCAGGGACGGTCGGGAGATCGTCCTCCCGCTCATCTTCCTCGGCGCTATCCCCTGCGGGCTCTCTATCCTGACGCTCATCTTCGCGCCGGGCGCGGCCTACCTCCTGGTCCCGGCCGGTATCCTCTCCTTCATCGTCGCGGTCCAGGTCGGGATCGCGGCCCTCTTCCCCTCGACGCTCTTCGGCGTCTGGAAGGGCGACCACTACAAGGAGAAACTGGAGTGGGACGCGTTTGCTTACTTCCTCTCCGACCTTGCCCTGATCCGGCAGTACTCCCCGGCCGACCTCTCGATGTGGGGGGAGTGGCTGGTCTACGGGACCGCACTCGGCCTTGGCGATCGGGTTGAAGCGGCGATGAAGAACCTGAATGTCAGCCTCCCGGACGTCGGGATGCCGCTCTACTCGAATATGCCGGTGATCTTTGCTCCAATCGTCCTCTACTCCCCGCCTTCAAGCGGCGGCTCAGGAGGGTTTGGTGGCGGCGGCTCCTTCGGCGGCGGTGGCGGTTTTGGCGGCGGCGGTGTCGGAGGGAGGTAACACTTTTTAGCGCGGCTGCCGCAACCATTGAGTATGAAACGACGCCCGAAAACAGAGTGGATCAGGATACGGCAGCGGCGGGTCGTCGACGAGGCCGAGTACTACGCCGACCGGCTCTACGAGACCCAGCAGGCTGCGAAGACCTACGCCCGGCAGCTGCAGTACCAGGGAAAGGATGTCCTCGTCTTCGGGACCGCCTGCGAGGGCGGGCACCGGGGCTACGCCGCGTTCGTCAGGAGATAGAGCATCTTCACGCCGCAGACAGCCATCCGGCTGTCTGTCCGGTGGAGGAGAAACAGGGCACGGATGGACGCCTCCAGCGGGGGTCAAACAGAGTGGGGGGTGAACCCCATCCACATTCCCCCATTAATCCGTCGACCAGGTGGGTAATATATTCCCGGTACGGCAGGAGTTACACCATTGAACCGGCTGGTTCAAGGCACCAGGCGGCACTCCCGGATCGCCGGCCCCGTGCACCGTTGCCGCCACTCGTCGCGGAGAACCCCCCAGACATCAACATCCTCAAAGACGCCCCACTTCCTGACGTGCTCCCGGAGGTGCGCCTCATGGACCATCCCGCATTTCTCCATCACCCGGCCCGAGGCGGGGTTGCGCGAGAAGTGCATGGCATAGATCCGGTGCAGGTTCAGGACGGAAAACCCGTACTCGATCACCGCCCGGGCAGCCTCGGTGGCGTATCCCCGGCCCCAGAAGGGGCGCCCCACCCAGTAACCGAGCTCTGCCCGCCCATGGCGGCGGTTGATCTCCACGAGCCCCGTCGCACCTACGAGGTCCTGTTCCCCGCGGCAGGTGACGGCGTAGATGACGTGCGCGCCCTTCTCAAACCCGGTCTGCTGCGTGGCAATCCAGGCCTCAGCCGCCCCGTCGGGGTAGGGGTAGGGGATATCGAGCGTGCAGGACGCGACCTCGTAGTCGGCGAGCCGCTGTACTTCAGGGGCATCCGCAAGGGCGAATGGCCGCAGGAGCAGGCGATCGGTTGCAAGGACGGGTTGTCCGGTCATGGAGGTGTTACTCGTAGTGTCTCCGTGGTATACTCCCGGAGGATCCCCCGGAGATCGACGTCCTCAAAGACGCCCCACTTCCTGACATGTTCGCGGAAGCGGCCTTCGTGGACCATCCCGCATTTCTCCATCACCCTGCCTGAGGCCGGGTTGCGCGAGAAGTGCATGGCGTAAATCCGGTGCAGGTTCAGGACGGAGAAACCATACCCGATCACCGCCCGGGCAGCCTCGGTGGCGTATCCCCGGCCCCAGAAGGGGCGCCCCACCCAGAACCCGAGCTCGCCGCGGGCGTTCTCCCCGTCGATCTGGAGGCGGACGCCGCCGATCAGGCGGCCGGCCGGAGCGAGCGTGACGGCAAACGCCGCGACGTCGCCGCGATCGATCCCCTCGCGGAGGGAAGCGATCCATATCCCGGCCAGCCCAGCCGGATAGGGGTAGGGAAGGAGAGTCGTCGCGGCGACGGCGTAGTCGCCGGCGAGCCGCTGCACCTCCGGGGCGTCCGCGAGGTCAAATGATCGCAGGAGCAGGCGATCGGTCACGAGGATGGGTTGCTTCTCCATGGGTATGTATGTTCATAGCACCGGCCGGATATAAGCCCTGCCGGCGCCCTGGGAAAGATGGCAGGGAGAACCCCGCCCTACAACCTGCACGGAGATAGCCCCTCATATACCCTGAGGTCACGTTCATCGGGATTTCGCGGCGTAACAGGGATTACAGGAATCCAGAAAGACCAGTTTACCATAACCGCCCATAATACCAGCCATATTTACAAATCAGCAACCTTTATTAATTTTTGTTCTGTATTCCATCATGCATGATCAAAGTCGCAATCAACGGCTACGGCACCATCGGCAAACGGGTCGCCGATGCGGTCGCCGCACAGCCAGATATGGAAGTTATAGGGGTCTCGAAGACGAGCGTCTCTTCTGAGGCGTATATCGCAAAAGAGCGCGGGTATCCCCTGTACATCGCCGACCTCTCGAAGAAGTCGGCGTTCGAGAAGGCCGGCATCGAGGTCGCAGGCGACGTGGATGCGATGCTGAAGGCTGCCGACATCGTCGTGGACGCCACCCCCGGCGGCGTCGGGGAGAAGAACAGACCAATCTATGAGCGCCTCGGCAAGAAGGCAATCTTCCAGGGCGGCGAGGAGCACGAGGTCGCCGGGTTCTCCTTCAACGCCCACGCGAACTACAAAGAGGCTGCAGGAAAGCAGTTTGCCCGGGTCGTCTCGTGCAACACCACCGGGCTCGTCCGGCTCATCCATGCCCTGGACCAGGCCTTCGGCGTCGAGCGGGTCAGGGCGGTGATGGTCAGGCGCGGAGCTGACCCCGACGACATCAAGCGTGGACCAATCGACGCCATCGTCCTCAACCCGGCCACCATCCCGAGCCACCACGGCCCCGACGTCCAGACCGTCCTCCCGCAGATCAACATCGTCACCCTCGCGATGATCGTCCCGACGACATTCATGCACATGCACTCAATACAGGCGGACCTGAAGACCGCGACCACCCGGGACGAGGTTCTGGCGGTCTTTGAGAACCACAGCCGCATCGGGCTTATCCGCAAGGCCACCGGGATCAAGAGCAACGCCCAGCTCCGGGAGTACACCCAGGACCTCGGCAGGCCCAGAACCGACCTCTGGGAGAACGGCGTCTTCGAGGAGTCGGTCTCGGTGCTTGATGGGAAGGAGTTCTACTGCTTCCAGGCCATCCACCAGGAGGCCGACGTCATCCCCGAGAACATCGACTGTATCCGGGCCCTGATGGGGACGGTGAAGGATCCGGAAGAGTCCATCCGGATGACCAACGAGGCGCTCGGCCTCGTCGCCATCGGGTGAACTGCCGGGCCGGAAGAGCCGCCCGGGCCGGGGAAGAAGAACCATTAACTCTCCGGCAAACCCACTCTTTTTAATGGATCCTTACGAACTGGTGACACGAAATACCATAGAGGTCGTCACTGACCAGGAACTGCGTGCGCTCATCGACCGACCGGTCAAGCGGGTCTACACCGGCTACGAGCCGAGCGGGGAGATCCATCTCGGTCACATGGTGACGGTGAACAAACTGATGGACCTGCAGAAAGCAGGGTTTGAGGTGACCGTGCTCATCGCCGACCTCCACGCATTCCTGAACCGCAAAGGGACCATGGAGGAGATCCGGGAGATCGCCGAGTATAACCGGCGCTGCTTTGAGGGGCTCGGGCTTCTCGGCGCAAAATACGTCCTCGGGTCGGATGTGCAGCTCGCGCCTGAGTATGAGCTTAACGTCCTGAAACTCTCCCAGGCGATCACCCTCAACCGGGCGAGAAGAAGCATGGACGAGGTCGGGCGGCAGATGGAGAACCCCACGGTCTCCCAGATGGTCTACCCGATCATGCAGATGGTCGATATCGCGACCCTCGGGGTGGACGCCGCCCTCGGCGGGATCGACCAGCGAAAGATTCACATGCTCGCACGGGAACACCTTCCCTCAATCGGGTATCCGGCGCCGGTCTGCATCCACACGCCGATCATCAGCGGCCTCGACGGGAAGAAGATGTCGTCGTCGGCAGGAAACGTCATATCGGTCGCCGAATCAGAAGAGGATATCAGGCAGAAGATGAAGAAAGCGTTCTGCCCACCCGAGATCGAGAATAACCCGGTGCTCCAGATCCTGCAGTACCACATCTTCCCCCGGGCCGGTATGGTCACCATCCGCCGGCCTGCGAAGTTCGGCGGGGACCGGGAGTTTACCACCTACGAAGACCTCGAGCGGGCTTACGCCGCCGGCGAGATCCATCCGCTGGACCTGAAGTCGGCGGCCGCCGACCATCTCATCGATATCCTCGCCCCCGTACACGACTACGTCTGCAGCAGGTGATCCGGCAGTGGGCCGCAGGGATGAGTATGAGCGGTTCGACCGCGAGATCGAGGCGATGGGCGTCCGGGTAAAGGACACCGACCAGGTGAAGGTGCGAGACGACGTCTTTGACGAAGTCACCCTCGTCGCACTCTACAGGCTCGTCCACAGGAAACTGATCTCGGTCATCGGCGGCCCGGTCAGCACCGGAAAAGAAGCGAACATCTACTACGGCGAGCATGACGGGCGGGGGATCGCCATCAAGATCTACCGCATCCAGACCGCGAACTTCAAGGCGATGACCGAGTACCTTGCGGGAGACCGCCGGTTCGCAAGCGTCCGGGGGTCGCGCAAGGGCATCATCTTCGCCTGGACGAAGAAAGAGTACAGCAACCTCGCCCGGGCGCACGATGCGGGGATCCCGGTCCCCAAACCCCTGGCCTTCGACCGGAACATCCTCCTGATGGAGTTCCTCGGCGAGGGGGAGGCTCCGTACCCCCAGCTCCGCCTTGCAGAGGTGGAGGACTACGGGGCGGTGTATCGGCAGGTTCTCGATTACGTACAGAGGCTCTACCGGGATGCGCGCCTGGTCCATGCCGATCTCTCCGAATACAATATCCTCTATCACGAGAAACCATACCTGATCGATATGGGGCAGGCAGTCACCCTGGATCATCCACAGGCGCTCACGTTCCTGATCCGGGATATAAAGAACCTCAATCGGTATTTCTCCCGCTACTGTGATGTTCTGGACGAGCAGGAGATCGCAAGAACAATCACCGGCACCGGACGCCGGGAACCCTGAGCACCGGGAGAAGGATACAATCATGACCAGACAGGAGATGAAAGTTTCAACAGCCAGGATCGGTGTACTCATCGGCAAGAGCGGATCCACGAAACGCGAGATCGAAGAAAAAACCAGGATATCCCTCCAGATCGACAGCGAGGAGGGGACCGTGATGATCGAGGGAGACGACCCCATCGCCGTCATGACGGCGACGAGCGTCGTCCAGGCGATCAACCGGGGGTTCTCGCCGGAACGTGCGTTCCGGCTGCTTGAGGACGAGGATATGATGCTTGAGATCATCAACCTCGCCGACCTCACGGACACCGCCCGGCACCTTGAGCGGCTCCGGGGCCGGATCATCGGCAAGGCCGGGACGTCACGCGCCCAGATCGAGGATATGACCAACACCGAGATCTCGGTCCACGGGAAGACCGTCGCGATCATCGGCCTCCCGGAGCAGAACGAGATCGCGAGGAAAGCGGTGGAGATGTTGATCCAGGGCGTACCCCACGAGAACGTCTACGCGTTCCTTGATCGGAAAAAGAAGGAAGCAAAACGGGATATACTGGAGTACTACTCGTGATGCGGCGGGGCGTAACCACCCCCGTCCATCACCATGACAATACCAGGAATATACGGTTTGCAGTGGAAATGAAGGGGTATAGATGGAGATAGCCGATCTACCGATCCCGCCGGACCTGGCGGCGAGCTACGCTCGCCGCGGGATCACGGAACTCTACCCGCCGCAGGCCGCCTGCGTCGAAGCGGGACTCCTTTTGGGAAAGAACCTCCTCATCGCTATCCCGACGGCGAGCGGCAAGACCCTGGTCGCCGAGATGGCGATGCACCACCAGGTGGAGAGGGGAGGCAAGTGTCTCTACATCGTTCCTTTGCGGGCGCTTGCGAGCGAGAAGTTCGAGGAGTTCTCAGGGAAGGGGCTCCGGGTCGGCATCGCCACCGGCGACCTCGATCGGAGGGACGACTACCTCGGGAGAAACGACATCATCGTGGCGACAAGCGAGAAGGTGGACTCGCTCCTGCGGAACCGGACGCCGTGGCTTGCGGAGATCACCCTGCTGGTCCTCGACGAGGTCCACCTCATCGACGACCCCTCCCGGGGAGCGACGCTTGAGATGGTGGTAGCAAAACTCAGGCACAAAAACCCTGCCATGCAGATCATCGCTCTCTCGGCCACCATCGGGAACCCCGGGGACCTGGCCGGGTGGCTCGATGCCGAACTCGTGGAGAGCGACTGGCGGCCGGTCGACCTCAGGGAAGGGGTCTTCTTCCAGAACGGTATCCAGTTTGCCGACCACAACCGGGAGGTCGGGCGCCAGAGCAAGTACGAGGATCTGGATCTCGTCCTCGACACGGTGGAGGAAGGGGGACAGTGCCTGGTCTTCGTCAGTTCCCGAAAAAACGCTGAAGCGTTTGCGAAACGTGCCGCATCGGGGCTGAAACTCGCGAATCCGACCCTCGCCGGTTACGCCGATAAGATACGCTCGAACGCCGGGACCGATATGGGGCGGATCCTTGCCGCCTGCGTGGCGCAGGGGGCGGCGTTCCACCACGCGGGGCTCGCGCGGGAGGAGCGGCAGATCGTTGAAGCGGGGTTCCGGGAGGGAGAGATCAAGGTGATCGCCTCCACCCCGACGCTCGCCGCAGGCTTAAACCTCCCTGCCCGGCGGGTGATCGTCCGCGACTACCTCCGGTTCAACGCCGGGGAGGGGATGGTGCCGATCCCGGTCAGGGAGTACCGGCAGATGGCAGGGCGGGCCGGGCGGCCGCACCTCGACCCCTACGGCGAGGCGGTCCTGATAGCAAAGTCAGAGGAGATGATCGGGGAACTCTTCGACTGCTACATCGATGCGCCGGCCGAGGATGTCAGGAGCCAGTGCGCGAACGAGGCGGTCCTCTGCACCCACATCCTCTCGCTCATCGCGACCAACTTCGCCCGCGAGACGGGCGAGGTGCTCAGGTTCATGGATGGGACGTTCTACGCCCACTGCGGTGAGAGCCCCCGTGCGCTCTCGCGCGCGGTCGACCGGGTGCTTGAGTTCCTGCGGGAAGCCGAGATGATCACCGAGGTGGGGGAGTGGCTTGAGCCCACCGAGTACGGGTCGCTCGTCTCCCGGCTCTACATCGACCCCCGGAGCGCTGAGGTGATCGTGACCGCGATGACCGGCCGGAAGGAGTATACCGATATCGGTCTCCTGCAACTCCTCTGTTCCACGCCCGATATGCTGACGCTCTACGTCCGGAGGAACGATATGTATCTCCTGGACCGGTTCCTTGCCGATCACCGGGACGAACTCTGGATGGAGATCCCCTGGGACGCGGGCGAGGGGTTCGACCGGAGCCTCAAGACCGCGCTCCTCCTCCTCGACTGGGCGAATGAGGTAGGCGAAGAGACCATCTGCGAGCGCTACAACGTCGGGCCCGGCGACGTCTACGGGGTAGTGGAGAGCGTCGCCTGGCTGGTCCACGCGAGCCGGCACCTCGCCCGGCTCTTTGCGCCGCACCTCGCAGGCCCAATCGAGGAGATGGAACTCCGGACCAAACACGGGATCAAAAAGGAACTCCTGCCCCTCATCAGGCTCCGCGGGATCGGACGGGTCAGGGCCCGCCGGCTCTTCAACAACGGTCTTGGGTCGCTTGAGGCGCTGCGCGCGGCCGGGCCGGAGAAGGTCGGGAAGGTCATCGGGCAGAAGATCGCCGCCCAGGTCTTCGAGCAGCTCGAAGGGGTGCGGGACGAGATCGAGGAGGTCGGCGAGGAGCAGGCGACCCTCTTCCGGTTCGGGTGAACGAAAACATGGCAGAACCAGCATGCGATATCTACCAGGCGGTCTTTACGGTCGATGAGAATGTCAGTTTTCTCGAAAAGGTCCGGGGGATCGCCGACGAACACAGGACCCATATCATCCTCTTTGACGCCGACCGCCTGGCAGGGCGCGACCACGTGGCGGCGGCGCTCCGGCACGCGTGGCGGTCATGGACCGGCGGCGAGCCGATAGCAAACTCTATCGAGATGGAAGCGCTCCTCTACGCCGCGGGGAGCAGGCAGTGCCAGGTGGCCGCGTTCTTCGGTATCCACCCGGGAGTGAACCGGGCCTACGTCGCCGTCTGCCCGCCGGCGCCGGGCATCCGGGAGCGGCTCGCCGATTGTGTGACGTTTGTCAATGAGGATTGGGAGGAGATCGATCCCGCGAAGCGGGAGCGCCTCGCGGAACTCTTCAGTATCACGCCCGAAGAGGTTCTGGTGGTAGGGGAGGAGCGGTTCCGCGAGCTGGTGCTCGAACGGGTCGCGCTCCTCGATGTCTACCGTTGACCCGCTGATGCGTGGGTGAGGATGTGCCCGATCTCGGGGATGATGATCGCCCGGGCGGCGAGCGTGACCGCCTTTGTGGATCCGGGGATGCAAAAGACCGCCCGGCCGCCGATGACGCCGGCGATCGCCCGTGAGAGGATGGCAGCGGTCCCGATCTCTTCGTAACTCTTCTGCCTGAAGAGCTCGCCGAATCCTGGGATCTCCTTCTCAAGCAGCGGTGCGACTGCTTCGATGGTGCAGTCGTCGGGCGTGAGCCCGGTGCCCCCGGTGAAGATGATGCAGTTTGCGCGCGAGAGGGCGACGTAGACCTCGGACCGGATCCCATCCAGGTCGTCGGGGACCACGTTGTAGTGGGTTACCTCGATTCCGGCAGCCGAAAGGAGGTCGATGAGCGTCTTACCGCTGGTATCGGTCCCGGGTTTCCGGCTGGAAGAGACGGTGACGACGGCACCGGTCACAGTGAGGGGCTTAAGATGGTTACTCTCCATACGATCTTCCAGTACCCCTGTAGCACGCATTTTACTTCTTTGTATCTCCCGGAAGGGGGTGCGCAATCCCCAACCCCTTTGTTTCGACTGGAACCTGGAAGGGGTCTGTGGGTCAGAACCAATGTGGATGAGTGGGAAGAACAGAGGCCTCTGGTGGGTGATAAGACCTTCTGAAGAGAGATCAGGCGATTTTTCCAGATAATCTGTCCTGAGCACGCTGGTTAGATGACCTCCTCCAGGCATCCAGGAAGACCTCCCGGTCCAGGCAGGGTGTTTTCCCGGGGATGGAGATCAGGTTTCTCCCAAGGATCCCTCCCTTGTGTATCCCAAGTAGCCATAATTTGTCAGCCAGTCTGGTGTGAGCTCCCATCCTCTGTACACAGCCGGTAAATCCAGTGTAAATTCCTGATCAGGTCATCCAACCTGGTTTGTAATTCAATAAACCGGGTTTATTGTCATCTTTTTGCATTTCCTTCCCAGTTTCGAACTTTTCTTCTTTTCTGATGCTTTCTCTGGCTCTTCTTATTTTCCAGTACTTTTACGATATATCTTTATATCTTGAATTGTAGAGGTACACATGACTATTATCATCACTTTTGCATGCATGAGACAGCCCTGTATCATCATCACCCTCCACTGGAAACAAAGGGGTCGGGGCGTCACCGGGATCACCGCTCTGCTATTCTCCACCATTTCATCATCACTCCAGGGTCTTCACGGGTCTTCTGCCGGCGATCACCCTGCTCTAAGTTCCACTGGAAACGAAGGGGTTATCTGCGACAAGAACGATCATATTAAGAGCCCGCGACACGAAAATTTCCTGTCCTGGCAACCTCCCCCGGTGACATCATGTCGGACGATAAGACCAACCCAATGGGCCTATTCAAGAAATACCTGACCAATAGACGTATATTTAAGAACAGAGAAGTGCTCCGTCATAGCTATCGTCCCCACATTCTCCCTCACCGGAAGCCGCAGATCGATGAACTGGCATCTATCCTTGCGCCCGCCCTCAACAATGAAACCCCCTCAAACATCCTCATCTATGGCAAGACCGGGACGGGAAAGACAGCCTCGGCCAGGTATGTCGGGACTGAACTTGAGAATGCGAGCGCGCTCGCCGGGACGAAGTGCAGGGTCATCCACCTCAACTGTGAAGTGATAGATACCCAGTATCGGGTGCTCGCCCAGATCGCGAACTGCCTCGACGATGCCGACCAGCACCCAAGCGACAGCCCCCGGACCCTCATCCCGATGACCGGGTGGCCGACCGATCAGGTCTACATGGAGCTCAAAAACCAGCTTGAGAGTAGCGGTGGAGTCATGGTCATCATCCTCGACGAGATCGACAAACTCGTCAAGAAGAGCGGCGACGACACTCTCTACAACCTCACCCGGATCAACTCCGACCTCAAGTTCGCGAAAGTGAGCATCATCGGGATCTCAAACGACCTCCGGTTCACTGATTTCCTGGATCCCCGGGTCCTCTCCTCGCTCTCAGAGGAGGAGATCGTCTTCCCTCCCTACAACGCCCCGCAACTCTGCGACATTCTCCAGCAGAGAGCTGATATGGCGTTTATTGAGGGGGCGCTCGGCGAGACGGTCATCCCGCTCTGCGCGGCGCTTGCGGCACAGGAGCATGGTGATGCTAGGAGGGCGCTTGATCTCCTCCGGGTCTCGGGGGAACTTGCAGACCGCGAGAACGCCACGGGCGTGGGTGAGAAGCACGTAAGGATGGCTCAGGAGAAGATCGAGACCGACAGCATGGTGGAGTGCGTCTCCACCCTCCCGACCCAGAGCAAGGCGGTCCTCTACGCGATGCTGATCCTCGAGCAGATGGGGAAGAGGATCTTCACGAGCGGTGAGGTCACGGTGGTCTACCGGGAGATTGCGCGTATCATCGATCTCGATGTCCTGACGCACCGCCGGATCACGGACCTCATCTCAGAGCTCAACATGCTCGGCGTCATCAACACCAGGGTCGTCTCACGCGGCCGCTACGGCCGGACGAAGGAGATGTGGTTTGATGCGACGACAAGCAAGATCGAGGAGGTCATCACGCGTGACCCGAGGCTCGACGACCAGAGGCTGAAAGAACTCGATATCAACCGATTAAGAGCAATGTTCAGGTGATACCATGGACGAGAAGGACCTAATCCTCCTCCAGCTGCTGGAGGAGAACTGCCGCACACCGGTGAGCGATCTCGCGGTGATGGCCGAACTAAGTGAGCAGGATACGAAAGACCGGATCAGCAGGCTGGAGGCGGCCGGCGTCATCCGCCGCTACGCGGCGGTCGTCGACTGGGAGCGGGCAGGCAACGGTAGCGTCACTGCGGTGATCGAACTGAAGGTCTCGCCCGAGCGGGACTTTGGCTACGATCGGATCGCGGAACGGATCGCCCGGTTCCCGCAGGTCCGGTCGCTCCGGCTGATGACCGGCACCTACGATCTCCAACTGCTGGTGACCGGTTCGAGCATGCATGAGATCGCACGGTTCGTGGCCGAGCAGATCGCACCCATGGACCGGATCCGGGAGACGGCGACGCTTATCATTATGAAGACCTACAAGGAGAACGGCGTCACCTTCGCTGTGCGTGGCGAGGCCGAACGTCTCCCGTACTCGTTCTGAGGTGAGGAGTGTTGAGGGATTTTGTCTCAGCACGGGCCCGCGCTATTCCTCCTTCCGGGATCAGGCGGTTCTTCGATATTGCCCAGACGATGGAGGATGTCATATCCCTGGGTGTCGGCGAACCGGATTTTGTGACCCCCTGGTGCGTCTGCGAGGCGTCCATCTACTCCATCGAGCAGGGGTCGACCGCCTACACCTCGAACAAGGGGACGCCCCAGCTCAGGGGCGCAATTAGCCGCTACCTCGATACCAGGTTTGGTATCCGCTACAATGTCGATGAGGAGATCATCGTGACCTGCGGCGTCTCGGAGGCGGCTGATATCGCCATCAGGGCTGTTGTGGACCCTGGCGACGAGGTGCTGGTCGCCGAGCCCTGCTACGTCTCCTACACCCCCTGCGTCTCGCTCGCCGGCGGGATCCCGGTGACGGTTCGCTGCCGCGCTGAGGACGAGTTCCGGCTGACGGCCGACGCGCTCGCGGAGAGCATCACCCCGCGGACGAAGGCCCTGATAACAAACTTCCCGAACAATCCCACCGGCGGGGTGATGCAGGAGGCGGACTGGCGCGCCGTCGCTGACCTCCTGGTCGACCATGACCTCCTGCTTATCAGCGACGAGGTCTACGCCGAGCTCACCTATGACGGCAACCACTTTGCGCCGGCGGCGATCCCCGAGCTCCGCGAGCGGACGATCACGCTCAACGGGTTCTCAAAGGCCTTCGCCATGACCGGATGGCGGATCGGCTACCTCTGCGCGCCGCCGGAGATCTCCGCGGCGGCCTTAAAGATCCACCAGTACGTCGCGCTCTGCGCTCCCGTCATGGGGCAGGTTGCGGCGTATGAAGCGCTCCGGAACGGGGAGGCGGAGAAGGATGCCATGGTCAGGGAGTACCGGCTCCGTCGCAATCTCTTCGTCGACGGATTAAACAAACTCGGTCTTACCTGCCACCTCCCGAAGGGTGCGTTCTACGCCTTCCCCTCGGTGGAGAGCACCGGTATGACCGATACGGAGTTTGCGGAGGCGCTCCTCCGCGAGCAGCACGTGGCGGTCGTCCCGGGAAGCGTCCTTGGGCCGTCCGGCGCCGGTCATGTGCGGTGCGCCTATGCGGTATCGCGTGACGATCTCAAAGAAGCCCTTGCACGCATGGGGCTTTTCCTGCAATCGAGAAAATAAAAACAGCCTCTGGGACCCCCGGTGGCAAACCGGCACTTTTTTAACCATCCTCTCTGCATAAGCGGCTGGCATTCCATTGTCAGACAAGGGAATGACGGGCAGAGAACCCCTTTATTTCCACTGGAGATGTGGATCAATTCGGGGATTTTGATCGGCGGATGCGCCGCCATGCTCACTTCCTGGCTATGCCCCCGGTCCTGGAAATGCCGGGCAGATTGTCGGGTTCGTATCCGCGCTCTGATCGTGAAACTCCCATGACAGATCACCCTGTCAGTTTGGGGAAATCTCAATGTGGCGGTCTTGAATATTCAGGAGATGAAGTTTCCAGTGGAAATGAAGGGGTCTAGAACCTGGAGGTGATCGGTTCGGAGGATCTTCTGCGGCTGCAAAGGTTGATATGGAATGCCCGGTTGCTTGCCCGAATACCAAATATAAGCGTATATTGGCGGAAAGCGGATACGGTCGGTCGGCATCCCGCGCCGGACGATGCGCTCTCCGCGGTCGTAGTAATTGCCCCGGAATATACCCCGAGATCTATTTTTGCTGAGCAATAAATTCCGCTGGAGAAATTCTGCAGAATCCTTGAGTGGTGATGGCGACGAGGATATGACCTCTACCGGGAGGTTTTCCCCTGATCTGAGATTCACAGGGGAGTCTTCCCATCCTCAGTTGTTCCCGGGGCATTAGTGGCCAATTGCATCTAACATTTTGCACGCGACATTCCCTTGTGCGGAAGTGCGCGAGGCCTTGATGCCCGTGGGGTCACTATGCTCCCCTTCGCGATCTCCCGCGTGGCTTTCCGCGTGAGGTGGTGATCGCTCCCACGCATCAGGACCACACGATAAGGTGAAATTGGTCCACTACTGAAGCATTTCATCGAGGATTGCGATTAACCTATACCTTGAGGCCCCCCTGGCTCATATGAACTCTACAAAGTCCTTGTTTTTGGGTTAATAGCTATCCTCCATCTACTATTGTGCATGAAGACCTCCCCCGGGGCGACCGGGAGGCTCCCCTGTTCTGTTCCACCGTGCCCCCAGGGCGATTCCCACCACGGTCCCAGTACTTCGCTAAAATTTTTGAGGAAGCCAACCGGAGGTCAAACCACCGACTTCCCTTCGCGGCTTCGCGCCTTTCGCGTGAGGCTTTGTTTGTTACGCTTGTACGTTACCTCACGCGAAGCCGCGAAGAACGCGAAGTCCGGGTCCGGGTGCTACCAAATCCTCTTTTTAGCGTCGCGCGAGCCACATCGATCATTGCTGGGTGCCAGAATTAGCGAAGTACTGGGTCCACTGCTACGTCGGCGAGCCTGGAAAATAGGCGCTTTCATGCGTACAGCTTCTCGTGCTCTCGCGCGAAGCGTGCTATGAGCCTTCGGCTCATAGATGAGCATGAAAACCGGCTATGGCCGGCCTGTATTGGTAATAGCTGCCTCTTCCAGCGGATGCTCTCCATATCCAAAGGGTGGTTTTCATATCAGCCTTGACGCCCATGTATCTCCTCCCAACCGGAACCCTTCGCGTCTTCGCGTCTTCGCGTGAGAGACCGGCGATCACTCCAACGCACCCTCACGTTAAGGTGAAAATGATCCGCTACCCACAGTCACGGCGGAGGCCTTCGGCCTCCCCCCGGGCGCGGGGCGGCGCTCGGCAGGCGGTGCAGGACCCGGTCATCTTTAAGCGGAACTGCCGCTCTCCCGGTGTCACATTGTAACGTTTATCAGCATGTATCACTCCATCCTACTTGATAGAACAATGAGCTGTACTATTATCGTCGGCGGGTTCTTTGGTGACGAGGGAAAAGGAAAGATCGTGGCCCACATCGCTCACCAGGACAAACCATCCATCATTTCGCGGGGCGGCGTCGGCCCGAATGCCGGGCATACCGTCTGCGTCGGAGACAAGGAGTATGGTGTCAGGATGGTCCCCTCCGGGTTCGTCTATCCGGAAGCGGACCTTATGATAGGGAGCGGCGTCCTCGTCGACCCCCGTGTCTTCCAAAAGGAGGTCGACCTGCTCGGCGTCAAGGGCAGGATCTTCGTCGACGGGCGGTGCGGCGTCATCGAAGAGGAGCATATCGCCCGGGACCGGGGAAGCGAGCACCTGCGCAAGAAGATCGGGAGCACAGGGACAGGGTGCGGACCGGCGAACGCCGACCGCGTGCTCCGGACCTCCCGGCAGGCAAAAGACGTCCCGGAACTGGAAGACTACATCACCGATGTGGCCCAGGACTTAAACGACGCCCTGGACGAGGATAACGTGGTGCTCCTCGAGGGGACCCAGGGCTTCGGGATATCGCTCTACTTCGGGACCTACCCCTACGTGACCAGCAAGGATACGTCGGCTTCCCAGATCGCCGCTGACAACGGTGTCGGCCCCACCCGGATCGACGATGTTATCGTCGTCTTCAAGGCCTACCCCACCCGGGTCGGCGAAGGCCCCTTCGCAACCGAGATGTCGCTGGAACAGTCGCACGAGCTCGGTATCGAGGAGTTTGGCACCGTCACCCGCCGTCAGCGCCGCATCGGCCTCTGGGACGGGAAGATGGCCCGCTACTCGGCGATGATCAACGGGTGCACCCAGGCTGCGATAACCGGGATTGACCGGATTGATCCGGCCTGTTTCGGCGTGACCGACTACGACCGGCTGACCGGGAAGGCGAAGGACTTCATCGCCCGGGCCGAGAAAGACATCGGCAAACCCGTCACCCTGATATCGACGGGCCCCGAGATGTCCCAGATCATCGATCTCCGGAGTGAGCTATGAGACGGAGCCTCATGGAGATCCTCTGCTGCCCGGTCTGCAAGGGCGACCTGCTGCTGACCGTGACCGAAGAGAACGATGAGGAGGTGCTGGAGGGGACTCTCCGGTGCGAGGCGTGCCGCGCCGACTACCCCATCAGTGAAGGTATCCCGAACCTCCTCCCGCAGACCGCCTGCGAGGAATGATCCCGCCGATGTCGGAGATTCACCTCAACCGCCGCGGGATCAACTTCATCGAGGTCCCGGAAGAGGTAGAGGCGACGCCGGGGAGCGACGTTACCCTCCATATCATCAATCACGGCTCTCCGCTCCACATCACCCTCGCCTCAACAAACTCCTCGATCTTCACCGATTTTTTCCACGAGAACCTCTACGTGGTCGGGGATGCGGAGTTCACCATTCCTATCCGGGAGGGCACATACCCAGGGGTCTTCTCCGTGGAGGTCATCTCGGGATACGGCGCCCGGAGGGCGGAGTTCCGGGTTGTGGTCAGGGAGCGGGCGGCCCCGGAGCCCGAGCCGGTTGAGGTCTCCCCGGCGGCGTCGGTTCCGGCGGTCTCCTCCGGGTGGCGTTCCTCCGCCCCGGTCGTTCTCCTCGGCGCCGCTGCCCTGGCGCTCTACGGGTTGTGGCTGGTATACCGGGTTGATCTCCTAAACGCCGCTGCGTTTGCGGCGCTCTTCCTTGGGGTCATCCTCGCATGGTTGCGGCAGCGGTCGTAGTCGCCGCGTCGCTGCTGGTGGATCGGCTGGTCGGGGACCCGCACTCCCGTTACCATCCGGTGGCGCTCCTCGGTCGGTTCATCGGGTGGTGGGGAGTCCCGGGCCGCTACCCGGCCGGTATCGAGCGGGCTTGCGGTGTTGCGGGAACCGTTCTGACCGCGGCGCTCTTCGCCGCCCCGTTTGTCTTCGTCCAGTTCGCTGCCCCCTGGTACCTCTACCTCCTCCTTGCGCCCCTCCTCCTCAAGGTCTGCCTGGCCTGGCGGTCGCTTGAGGAGCATACCGCGGCGGTGGTGCAGGCGCTCGGGGACGGCGGTATCGATGCGGCCCGCGCCCGGGTCGGGATGGTGGTGAGCCGGGATACGGCGCACCTTGAGCGCGAACACGTCCTCTCGGCCGCCTATGAATCGATGACCGAGAACCTGGTGGACAGCATCATCTCACCGCTCTTCTACTTCGGGTTCTTCGGCCTTGCGGGGTCGGCGGTCTTCCGGTCGGTCAACACCATGGATGCGATGCTCGGCTACCGGGACGAGCGGCTCCGAATCGGGTGGTTTCCGGCACGCGCAGACGACGTCTTAAACTTCATCCCTGCCCGGGTCACCGGGATCATCCTGCTCGCCTACTTTGCCGTGAAGGGCCGGTTTGCCCCGGCTTGGGCAGCCCTCCGCCGGGACGCGAAGAAGCGCCCCGGGTTCAACGGCGGGATCCCGATGGCTGTCATCGCCGGCGGCGTCGGGATCAGGCTTGAGAAGCCGGGGGTCTACACGCTCGGGGACCCCGAGCGCACGCTTGAGGAGGGGGGCGCCGGGATCGTCCGTGCGGTCAGGGCGGCGGTGATCATCTTTGCCATCTTCGAGATCGCCGCACTATTTTTATTGGGGTCCATGAGCTATACATAAGAATAATGAAACTCGAGGAACTGAGATTTGGCACCGAGCTGATCGAGCGCGGCTTTGCGTCGCTGCAGAACGGCGGCGTCATTATGGACGTCGTCAACGCAGAGCAGGCAGAGCTCGCCGAGGAGGCCGGTGCCGTCGCCGTTATGGCGCTTGAGAGAGTCCCTGCCGATATCAGAGCGGCCGGGGGCGTGGCCCGCATGGCCGACCCACAGAAGATCGTCGAGATCATCGACGCGGTCTCCATCCCGGTGATGGGGAAAGCGAGGATCGGCCACTTTGTCGAGGCGCAGATCCTGGAAGCGCTCGGTGTGGATATGGTCGACGAGAGCGAGGTGCTGACCCCGGCGGACGAGCAGTTCCATATTGATAAGACACGGTTTGATGTCCCGTTCGTCTGCGGCGCCCGGAATCTCGGGGAGGCGCTCCGCCGGATCGATGAGGGAGCAGCGATGATCAGGACGAAGGGCGAGGCCGGGACCGGCAACGTCGTGGAAGCGGTCCGCCACATGCGGGCGATCATGGGTGGGATCCGGGCGCTCGCCGGCCTCTCCACGCAGGAACTCGTCGACCGGGCCCGCGAGATCGAGGCGCCCGCAGAACTCGTCGTCGAGTGCGCAAACCTCGGCCGCCTTCCTGTGGTGAACTTCTCGGCCGGCGGTATCGCAACACCCGCCGACGCGGCCCTGATGATGCAGCTTGGGGCTGACGGTGTCTTTGTCGGGTCGGGTATCTTCAAGTCGGCAAACCCCGAGGTGACCGCCCGGGCGATCGTGAAGGCGGTGGAGCATTACGATGATCCGAAGGTCATCGCCGAGGTGAGCAGGGGGCTTGGCGAGGCGATGAAGGGGCTTGATATCCGCGTGCTCCGGGAAGACGAGATCCTCCAGACCCGCGGGCGGGCCTAAAACCTCGTCCCGATGCACGTTGCGCGCAACGCCTTCGGGCGGCAGGTCGACTCCTGCGAGGTTTTTCTTGACGTAGGGAGACTTGCCCGCCCGGACCCCGGAAGGGATCGTGGTGGTCAGGAGCGGCCAGCATATGGCGTTTGCCTTCCACCCGGTGCTCGGCGGTGACTTGCGCCTGCACCGGATGTTCTTAGAGGGCCTCGGGGTAGAGGCCCGGGCCCCGCTTATCCCCTTTCGCCCGGCTTGTCTGCGGCGGTGTCCGCCAGCCGCTGCGCCCACGTCTCGCCGTCGGCGGTCAGCCGGTAGATGATCCAGTTGCCCTGCGCCTCGCCGGCGATCAGCTCCGCCTTCCTCAGGACACCGAGATGGTAGGAGAGCCGTGAGTCGGCGATGCCGAGCACCGCCTTGATGACGCAGACGCAGAGCGGTTGCACGAAGAGCATCGCGAGGATCTTCAGCCGGATCGGGTCAGCGAGTGCGCGGTGAAGACTGCTCTCTCTTCGAAGGACCTCATTCTCCGGCAGCCTCTCCGTCAACCCCGCGATGCCCCCGCACCGGCAGAGCGACTCCTCGACCTCCGGTGGGAGGGGTAACGTCTCTTCCCGGCACTCGTTCTTTTCTACCATCCGGCTATCATCTCGCTGGTTTAAGTTAATATGAAATGAGACGGCATATACCTTTTCCGCACTGCCGTACGCTCTGTCGCACGGCGCATTTTATCCGGGCTGGTGATAACGAGGTCGTCCCAAAACGCCTCTGCTGGGAGGGGGACACCCCCTCCCGGCCCCTCCCCCGCCCGGGCGTATACCTGGTGGAGAGCCGTGTCAGCGCTTTTGCCGCCGGATATCGCACAATCCTTTGCGAACGTGCGCCAGAATGCTCTGAACCATGTAGATATCCGGTCGCAGGGTACTTTTGGGATGCGCTCAACGTCACTGCCGTTGTCACGCAGACGAAGAGCAGGCTCTTCATCACACTATCACTCAAGCCCGAGTACTTTCAGCGCTGCCCGGGCGATCAGCTCCGGCGGGATCGCCTCGTAACGCTCGCCGTTATACTTGACTGCCCGGCACTCCGCGTCGTCCTGCCCGATGATGCAGGCGCAGGAGCAGCAAGGCGTGCTGGTAACCTCCATGCCTTCGATGAGATCCTCGAGCGCCACGCCGTTGAAGAGGATGCTGTTTGACTCCGCTATCGCCTCGTCCGGGAGAACTGTCTCGACGAACCGTACCGTAATGCCCTCCTCCTCAAGGAAGGGGCGTAGCTCTTCGACAACGCCCATCACTGTACGCCCGGTCTCGCCGCACCGCTCGCAGGTCTCTTCAACGTCGCTGCCGATATGCCGCCACTCGACGACAAGGGTTTCCATCGATCCTCCGCATCCGCAACCACGGCCTCCGGAGGGCTCAGACCTCCGCTTCCGCGTCTCTCTTCCCCGCCCCTCCCAGGCGGCGGAGACGACCGTCTCCACGTCCTCTTCTGAGAGGTCGAGGCTCCCACCCTTCTTGATCCCGAGATCAGTGACCACGATCTCCTGGTCGGGCGTAATCCCGGCCCTTTCGGCAATCTGGCGGGCGCACCCGACCGGGCAGCCGTCGATGACGATCACCTCGTCGGCCTCCTCGACGTTCTTTCTGGTCGAGGGCGTCCCGACGGCAAGAGACGCCGTGCAGGCGATATTCCCGTATCCTTCCTTCGTCAGCTGGACGGCAGCCTCGTTCGAGACCTGTCCGGCGTTCGATGCGCCGGCGCAGGCAAAGATGATCCGTTTCGTTCCGCCTGCCGGCTCCACGCCACTGCCGCAGGCGCACCGGGGCAGGTTCTGTTCTCTCATGCTCACATCTCTCCAAGCAGGATCCGCCTGAGGTCTTCGACGCAGGGGACATGGCCGACGGCTTTGGGCTCCCCGTCGACGTAGAGGGTGGGAGTCAGCATCACTCCCCGGTCCATGATCTCATCGAGGCTCTCGATCTTTCGGACCTCGGCATCGATCCCGAGGTCTTTGACGGCCGTCTCAACGTTCTTGATCATCCGCCGGCACTTGACGCAGCCGGTCCCGAAGACTTCAATCAGCACCATGCAGGATCTCTTTGATCTCCCGGACATCAGCCACCCGGCCGGAGACCTTCAGTTCGCCGTCGACGGCAAGGGCGGGCGTCAACATAACCCCCCGGTCCATGATCTCGGTGATGTCGTC
>ENA-UOXR01001722-UOXR01001722.1-bioreactor-metagenome-genome-assembly--contig:-NODE-1722-length-22076-cov-5.341992_pt1 | contig 22076 bp, 17 predicted proteins | sample MGYA00238164_ERZ764825 | MGnify/ENA primary metagenome ERZ764825 (study PRJEB28920, sample SAMN05720171) | bioreactor metagenome | isolation source: Anaerobic biogas reactor | place: USA:Washington...
TGAGGATGTTGACCTTGTTGGCGGCAATGACGCTCGAGATGTCGGAGAGGAGACCCTTGCGGTCATTTCCCGTCACCTTGAACCTCACGGGGAAGGTGTAGTCCTTGCTGAGCTGCCAGCTCACCTCCACCTTGCGCTGCTCGTCATAGGTGTGGACGTTCGGGCAATCCTCGACGTGCACGGTGAGGCCGCGACCCCTGGTTATGAAACCGATGATGTTGTCGCCGGGAATGGGATTGCAGCACCTCGCGAAACGTATGACGAGCCCGTCTATGCCCTTGATCTTTATCGCGTTGTCACGCCCTTTTTTCAGGGAGTGGATGATGGTCTTGATCTTCCCCGCCGGTTTTTCCTCCTCGGGGATGATCTTGTTGAGTACCTGCAGCGGAGTGTACAGTCCATAGCCCACGCTGGCAAAGAGATCGTCGACGTTCTCGAAGCTGAAATCTTTGGCAAGGGGCAGGAGATCGCCGCTCTTGAGGAGCCGGGAGAAGCTCATCGAATGCTTGCCCAGTTCCTTGTCGAGAAGGCTGCGGCCAAGCTCGATGCTCTTTTCCCGTTGTTCCGTCTTTATCCACTGCCTGATCTTCGTCTTCGCCTTGGAGGTCGATACGAAGCTCAGCCAGTCCTTGCTCGGCTTGTGAGCGGGGCTCGTCATGATCTCCACGGTGTCGCCGCTCTTCAAGGTGTAGCGAAGGGGCACCAGCTTTCCGTTCACCTTGGCGCCGACGCACCGGTGACCCAACTCCGAATGGATCGCGTAGGCGAAATCGACGGGAGTCGCTCCCTTGGGGAGCTCTCTCACGTCGCCGTTCGGCGTGAAGACGTATACCTCGTCGGGGAAGAGGTCGATCTTGAAGATCTCCATGAACTCCTTGTTGTCCTTGAGTTCCTGCTGCCACTCGATGATCCGGCGCAGCCACGCGAAGATCTTGTCCTCCTTGGGATTGAAGACCTTGCCTTCCTTGTATTTCCAGTGGGCCGCGATCCCTTCCTCCGCCAAGCGGTGCATCTCCCTGGTCCTTATCTGTATCTCGACCTTCTCGCCGTGGGGACCCATGATCTTGGTGTGCAGAGACTGGTACATGTTGGCCTTCGGGAGGGCGATATAGTCGCTGACCTTTCCCGGTATCGGCTTGTAGGCGGCGTGGATGATGCCGAGCGCCTCGTAGCACTCCTTGATCGTGTCGACGACCACCCGGAAGGCAATGATGTCGTAGATGTCGTCGATGTTGAGCCCCTCCAGTGACATCTTGCGGTAGATGCTGTAGAGATGCTTCGCCCGCCCGAATATGTCGGCGTTTACATGGAACTCATCGAGTTTCTGGCGCAAAAGCCCGATGACCTCATTGATGTAGGCCTCGCGTTCCCTCTTTTTCTGAGCGATATTGTCGGCGATGAGCCTGTACTCCGTTGGTTTGAGGTACTTGAAGGCCGCGTCCTCCAGCTCGGCCCTGAGCCACTCTATCCCCAGCCTGTGCGCGAGCGGCGCGTATATCTCGAAGGTTTCCCTGGCGATCTCGATCTGTTTCTCCGCCGACAGGAAGTTCAGGGTCTGCATGTTATGGTAGCGGTCCGCGAGCTTGACGAGGATGACCCGTATGTCCTTGCTCATGGCCAGGATCATCTTGCGGAAGTTCTCGACGCGGGACTCCTCCGACGTCTTGAGGGGGATCTTGCTGATCTTTGTCACGCCGTCGACGAGCTCGGCTATCTCCTTGCCGAAGTACTCCTCGATCTCTTTCTTGTCCACGTAGGAGTCTTCAATGGTGTCATGGAGGAGGCCCGAGACGATGCTCGGGATATCGAGGTTCATCTTCGTCAGTGTGTACGCCGTTTCGAGGGGGTGTATGAGGTACGGTTCTCCTGACAGGCGCACCTGTCCCTTGTGCGCCTTTGCCGAGAAGATGTATGCCTTCTGGAGCAACTCGACATCGGCGTCGGGGTTATACTTCAGGACCTCGTCGACGATGTCATTAAAGCGTATCATGTGTCGTCCCGTCTAAGTTCGACTGGCGGGGCGGTGTTGCGGGTGGGGGTCTCTTCACGGAAGGATGCACCGGCATCTTTTTGTTTGTCTGCCTGGCTGTGTACGGAGGGTATGTCTGATCGCATGTCTTCCCTGACCCTTATATTACCTTATGCGGTGCGAAATGACAACGGGTAATGAAGAGCGGTTTCAGGGGGTTCGGGAAGGTTCCTGCTTCAGGGTTCGAGGGTGGCGCTGTCTCCCCGGGCCGCAGCCCCGAGACCCTTGCCGGACCCGCGGAAGGCCTTCCTCCTGTCAAGGATCTCCGCCAGGAGAGGGATGAGCAGGGAGCCAAAGGGCATGACAAATATTGCCAGGGCGGGGACGTAGTACGACAGATGCTTGAGATGCATCCTGAGAAGCTTTTTCTCTTCCCTTGTCCACTTCAGCCGGGTGTTTCTCGGCTTCATGAGCAGGCGCATGAAGCCGGTTATCTTTTCGGCTTCGTGGAGAAGGAGTGCCTTATGATTTGCAGCCATTCTGTGGAACTGGTATTGTATCGCATTGATCACGGAACGCACCATGTGGTTCTCTCTCCGCCTTCCGGGGTATGATGGTTGTCCCGGTCCTTATCCTGCCGCATGAGGATCGAACGGTCCGGGTCCATGTTTCACTTTTATTATCGGCGCATTTCCTATACTATTAATCATGCCTGAAAGCACTTCACAGCCGGAAATACGGGCCCAGGTGGAACGAATCACATATTACAACGAAGAGAATCATTATACCATAGCGAAAGTGAAGGTCGACGGAAGAAATTCCCAGGTCACCGTTGTCGGTACTCTCCATTCCGTGGTTCCCGGAGAGGTGCTTCGGCTCAAAGGCGGTTGGGAGGTCCATCCCCGGTGGGGCGAACAGTTCAGGATAACATCTTATGAGACCCTCATGCCCGCTACCGTCAAAGGGATAGAACGGTACCTCGGTTCGGGCATGATAAAGGGCATAGGGCCCGTCATGGCCAAAAGACTCGTGGCGCGCTTCCGGGAAACGACGCTCGATGTCATCGACACCGATATGGACAGGCTTCGCGAGGTCCCCGGCATCGGGCGGAAACGCATCGACATGATACGGAAGGCCTGGGAGGAACAGAAAGAGGTTCGCAATGTCATGGTCTTTCTCCAGGGCAACGGTGTCAGCCCATCCTATGCCGCCAGGATCTACCGTTTCTACGGAGGGGACGCGGTCAGGGTGGTGAGCGAGAATCCCTACAGGTTGGCGGTCGACATATTCGGCATAGGCTTTCTCACGGCCGACAGCATAGCCGGGAAGCTGGGCATCGGGAAGGAAGCGCCTCTGAGGATCGAAACGGGGATCCTCTACGTGCTGGGACAGCTCGCGAGCGAAGGCCACCTTTTTTTCCCCCGCGACCTCCTCGTGGAGAGATGTGCCGAAGTGCTCGAGGTCGACAGGGAGAAGATCCCCCAGGCCCTTTCAAGTCTGGCAGCGCAGAGAAAGGTGATCCTCGACGAACAGGGGCAGCTCTCCGGAGGAGCGGCGAGATACCGGGACGGGACCGTATACCTCGCACCGCTTCATGTTTCGGAGAAGGGAACTGCCGAACTCCTTGCCAGGCTTGCCGCCCATCCCAGGCAGATGCGCCTTATCAATGTCGAGGAAGCCTTGAAGTGGGTCGAAGGGACCCAGGGGATCTCTTTTTCCTCGCGACAGCTCGAGGCGGTCCGGGCTTCCCTGGAGCAAAAGGTTCTTGTCATAACGGGAGGTCCCGGAACGGGAAAGACGACCATAATAAAGGGCATCATAGCCATCGCCGGCAAGACGGGACAGAAGGTGCTGCTGGCGGCCCCCACGGGCAGGGCGGCCAAGAGGATGACAGAGACCACCGGGGCCGAGGCGAGGACCATACACCGTCTGCTGGAGTACGGTCCCGGGAGTTCATCGCCCGAGGGGGGATTCAAGCGCAACGAATCGAACCCGCTCGACGCGGGGCTCATCATCATCGACGAGGCATCCATGGTCGACATCCCCCTCATGTACCACCTTCTGAAGGCGGTGCCCCCGCAGGCGACCCTCGTTCTCGTCGGTGACGTGGACCAGCTTCCCTCCGTGGGTCCCGGAAGCGTCCTCAAGGACATCATCTCCTCGGGGTGCGTGGGATGTGTGCGGCTGAGCGAGATATTCCGGCAATCGACAACGAGCATGATCATCGTCAACGCCCATCGCATAAACGCCGGCGAAATGCCCTTTTTTGAAAAGCACGCCGGACAGGGCCGTGATTTCTTCTTTGTCGATATCGGGGACCCCGACGAGGTCCTGCAATATGTCGTCGGTCTTTGCCGGGATGTGATACCTTCGCGTTTCGGCCTTCACCCGGTGAAGGACATCCAGGTCCTCACGCCCATGCACCGCGGAGTGGTGGGAGTGTCGAACATGAACGCGCGGCTCCAGGAGGTGCTGAACGGCTGCACTGACGGGATCTCCCGGGGAGGCAGGTTCTTCAAGATGGGCGACAAGGTCCTCCAGACGCGGAACAATTACGAAAAGGACGTGTACAATGGAGATATCGGAACCGTGATCGCCATGGACAGGGAGGTGCAGGAACTCAGCATCGATTTCGAAGGGAAGGTCGTGTCCTACGATTTCAGCGAACTGGATGAGCTCATCCTGGCCTACGCTATCTCCGTCCACAAATCCCAGGGAAGCGAGTATCCCGCCGTGGTGATGCCTGTCCTGACGCAGCATTACCTCCTTCTCCAAAGGAACCTTCTCTACACGGCCATCACGCGGGGCAGAAAGCTGGTCTATCTCGTCGGGACGAGGAAGGCCCTTTCCATCGCGGTCCGCAACGACACGCCCCACAGAAGATACACGCTCCTCGCGGAGAGACTGAGAGAGGCAAAGACGGTCCCAGGTCTCAGGTCCCAGGTCCCAGGCTAAAGACAGGAAAGACCGTTTCAGGTCCCAGGTTTCACGTTTCAGGAAAAAGACAAAAAACATTCGCTCCAACAAGTTTTTGCCGCACTAGTCAGTAATTGTGTTGACAGCCGGTTCTCTTCCACGGTTTTTCTAATGAAACCTGAAACCTGAAACCTGAAACCTGAAACCGCCTTTCTTGTCATCATACATTCACTTTCCCCGTCTACGAAAACAGGACATCAGAATCATTCCTTCGGTGACAGACACGTCACCGGCTATCCCCTAAAATTGTAGAGACCCGGGCGGAAGCATTGCCCTGTGCACGCGGGCGGCCAGGGGAACGAAGAGACGGGGGCGAGGGGATGATATGGCGATCAAGAGAAGGGTGAGGGACTTGAGGCGAACGCGCTGTTTCTGTGCCTGGTGCGGCAGGGAGCGGAAGAGAGATGGCGCCTGGGAAAGGTCCGAGGTGAATGCGAAGGAAATGCCGCTCGCCGTGGTGACCCATGGCATCTGTCCGGACTGCGCCCGCAAGCTGCTTGGCGTCAGGACCCGGGACAAAATGGCAAAGAGAGCGGACTGACGCCGGGTGTGGCATTTGTCGTGACAAACGATGACGGGCAGGCCGAGAAAGTACGACACGATTATTATCGCCGAAGTGACAGACATGACGTCATGCCCGTTGTAGTGTACTTGTAGGCATTCTTCCGGCTCCTGTCAGGGGCGGGGCGCGGGACGGGGAGAGCCGGAAGGTTCGGCCCCGTCATGAAGGGGAAGTGCCGGACGAGGGACGTGGAGGTGGTGGAGCGATGTGCGGGATAGTCGGATATGAAGGCGGTCGGCAGGCCTGCGAGATACTCATTGACGCATTGAGCAGGCTTGAATACAGGGGGTATGATTCCGCCGGGATAGCCCTGCTGGGAGAGGGGGCCATCCACATCGAGAGAAGAAAGGGAAAGGTCGAAGAGCTCAGGAAGATCGTGAGCGGTGCCGCCCTCAAGGGGAGCATCGGCCTCGCCCACACACGCTGGGCGACGCACGGGGTGCCTTCCGAGAGAAATGCCCACCCCCACAGGGCAGGCGACGTAGTGGTGGTGCACAACGGGATCGTCGAGAACTACCTCGAACTGAAGGAGCGGCTCAAAAAGGCGGGCCACGTTTTCATGTCCGATACCGATACGGAGGTCATCCCCCACCTCATTGCCGACTACGCGCAGAAGGGCAGGGATTTCACCGACTCCGTCCGCCTCGCGCTCAAGGAGCTTAAAGGGTCCTGGGCGATCGGTGTCCTGAAGGAGTCCGAAAGGACCCTGGTGGCCGCCAAGAATCAAAGCCCCCTCATCGTGGGGATAGGTGACGGGGAGTACTTCATCGCCAGTGATATTCCGGCCATCATCAACAGGACGGACAGGTTCGTTTTCCTCGAAGACAACGACATGGCCATATTCAAAGGCCGCAGCATGCGGCTTATCAACGTGGACGGCGAGGACGTCGTCCGGGAGGTCCGGCAGGTACGCTGGGCCACCGCAATGGCGGAAAAGGGCGGATACCGCCATTTCATGCTGAAGGAGATCTTCGAGCAGCCCCGCGCGATATCGGACACCCTTCTCGGGAGGGCGCGAGAGGAAGAGGGCGAGGTGGAGTTCGAGGGAATGGAGCTACCGGACCTCGCCGGATCGCGGAAGATCTGGATGGTGGCATGCGGCACGTCCCATCACGCCTGCATGATCGGTAAACACATGATAGAAACGAACCTGAGGATCCCTGTCGAGACGGATGTGGCCTCGGAGTTCCGGTACAGGGATCCCATCGTGTCGCCCGGCGACCTGTTCATTGCCGTGTCCCAGTCGGGCGAGACGGCTGACACGATCGCGGCGATGAGGGAGGCGAGGTCGCGGGGCGCGTCAACCTTGTCCATATGCAATGTTCTCGGAAGCACACTGGCCCGGGAGGCCGACAATGTCGTCTTCACCCATGCCGGCCCGGAGATAGGGGTCGCCTCAACGAAGGCTTTCACCACGCAGATCGCCGTCATGTTCCTGCTCATGCTCCATATCGGGAGAAAGTTGGGGACCCTCGATTGCCAGGATGTCAGGGAACGTCTTCAGGAGATACGGACGGTCCCCCGGAAGGTGCAGAGCGTTCTCGATTCGGCGCGGTGCGTCGAAGCCGCGGCGGGAAGATACATGTCATTCAGGAACTTCCTTTTCCTGGGAAGGGGCATCAACTTTCCGACGGCGCTCGAGGGAGCCCTCAAACTCAAGGAGATCTCGTACATACATGCCGAGGCCCACGCGGCGGGCGAGATGAAACACGGACCCATCGCGCTCATCGACGAGGGTATGCCGGTTGTCTGTGTCTCCCCGTCGGACAGGACCTGCAAGAAGACCTGTGGCAACATGGAAGAGGTGCTGGCACGAAAAGGCAGCGTCCTGCTCGTCAGCGACGACGAGGCCCACGAGATGGCGGCAAGGGCGTCGGAGGTGATTACGGTGCCTCGAACGGTCTACGAGCTGCAGCCGATCCTTTCCATGGTGCCCCTCCAGTTGCTCGCGTATCATATCGCGGACCTTTTGGGCATGGATGTCGACCAGCCCCGCAATCTTGCGAAAAGCGTGACGGTGGAGTGATGACATGACCGGGAGAACATGTCCTCATGCAGGTTCGGGAGGAGATCGCGGGCCATGATCCGGGTGCTCATCATTGACGGTGAAGGACCGGCGAGCGAGATGCTGGCCGGATGCGCCCTTCACCTCGGTTACGACGTATCGACGGGACACACCATCTCGGAATGTCTCAAGAAGGTCGCGTCCAACCCACCCGACGTGATCTTCATCGATGCCGAACTGCCCGACGGAAGCCCGCTCGATATCCTGGATGAGATCCATGCCGCCCCGTCATCGCCGACGGTCATCATCCTGGCTGACAGCGGAACAGCGGAGAGCGCGGAGCGGGCCATACGGAACGGGGCCTGGGATTATACGCGCAAACCGGCTTCCGTGAAGGAGATGACGGCATGCCTCACGCGGGTGGCGCAGTATCGAAGGGAACATCAGAGCAATGAGGGGACGGCGGAGATCAAGCGCAACGGCATTGTCGGGAACAGCCCCACGATGAGGGCCGCGATGGATATGGTCAAACGAGCCGCCGACAGTGACCTCAACGTTCTCATCACGGGAGAAACGGGTACGGGCAAGGAGCTCTTCGCCCTGTCGATCCACCTGAACGGCAGGAGGTCGCAGGACAATTTTGTGGTAGTCGATTGCACGGCCTTGCCGGAAACCCTCGTGGAGAGCATACTCTTCGGGCACTCGAAGGGCGCTTTTACCGGGGCGGACAAAGCGCAGGACGGTCTCATCAGGCAGGCCCACAGGGGAACCCTGTTCCTCGACGAGATGGGGGAATTGCCGCTGCCGCTGCAAAAGACATTTCTGCGGGTGCTGCAGGAGCATCGCTTCCGGCCGGTTGGAGGCCAAAAGGAAGTGGAGAGCGATTTCAGACTCATATCCGCGACGAACAAGAACCTGGAGCAGATGGTCGCGGAGGGGAAGTTCAGGGGCGACCTTCTTTACCGTCTCGGCGCCATGACGATACACCTGCCTCCCTTAAGGCAGCATCCGGAGGACATCAGGGACATGGCCGTCTTCTACGTGGGAAAGGTCTGTCGCCGTTTCGGCGTCGCGCCGAAGAAGTTCTCCGACGAGTTCATGAAATACCTCACGCGGTACGACTGGCCCGGAAACGTGAGAGAATTGTTCCATGTCCTCGAACATGCCTGCGCGGCCGGGTTCCACGAAGAGACGCTTTTCCCGGTGCATCTGCCGCAGGAACTGCGCATCACGATCGCGAGATCACTGTTCGATGATGACCATCGCGCCCCGGTGGGGAGCGGCAACGGTGACCGGCGGAGCGCGGCGCAGCAGATCCTGAGCCTGAAGAGATTCCGCCAGACCGCCTATTCGGATCTCGAGGAGATGTACCTCAGGAATCTTTTGACCTCGTCGGCGGGCAGCATCAAGGAGGCATGTGCCCTGTCCAGACTGTCGCGGACGAGACTCTACGGCCTTCTCAAGAAATACAACATACGGCACTGAGCCTCAAGTCGTTCACTCTCACGTTCCGATAATCACGCCGCGTGTCGAGGCACCCTGTCCTCTCCCCGGTCGATATGCCGGAATGCACCCTCAAAGAGTCCAGTTTTGTTGGATGACGTCCCGGAAAAGTGAACATATCCCTATTCCACGCTGCCGGGGAACGCGGTTCCCGTCCCCCGCAAATCCTTTGCTGTCAATGCTTTACGAAAGGGTCGACGGATGGCACGGTTATTGATACACGGTGACCGTTGTGGATGCAAAACACGCGGAAAGACCGATGAGACAGCGCAGCGTGAACGAGAGACACTCGAAAGTGCGGCCCGGCATCGAAAGACGCTACGACACGATCTTCTATGCCAAGAACCGCGAGGACCTTCCCAGGAAGCTCAGGTGCGTGCTGGAGCCTCTTCTCTTCGATGAACACATAGAGCTCTTCAGGAGTCTCGCGAGTCTGAAGCAGCGGCTTTGCCTTCCCGCCGAAGGCAGGGTGATAGCCATCATCCTGGTTTCCGACAGGGAGGACCTCATGGACATCCTTTCCATGAGGTACTTCCTGTGCAACGTTGAAATAGTTTTGATACTGCCGAACAGGAAGAAGGACATCGTGGCCCTGGGGCACGAACTGAGACCCCGGTTCATGACATACAAGGATGCCGATTTCGGCGAACTGCTGTCGGTCATCAGGAAGATGACCGGCGGGTGGTGAAAGAATGACGAGGGCGGAGCGGCGCGAGGGATGAGCCCTCCCGGCACCGCCCGTGAACAGTGAATGGATGCAGGGAAAGCACAGGTCCCCGTCGCGGGACGACGATGCACAGGACGACCGGGAGGTTGAATGGCGGTAGCCTGCTCCGAAACGATCCCCATCGGGCCTTGAAGGGACAGTGACTTCTCTCGGGAGGTGAAAATGAGAGATCAATGCATGATAGCCGCAGCCGCCGTTCTCGGGTTGGCCCTCGCGGTTCCGTGTCCGGGTTTCGCCGGGTCTTCCCGTTGCGTGATCCTCGAAAAGGATGGCACGAGGGCGCTGGTGAGCTGCAACGGTAAGCCTGCGCAATACATCGATCTCGGTGGCAGGGCGGACATGTACAGGGCAGGCGACAGCATCGACGACAGGACGTTTCCGGGATTGAGTGACCGGAAAGTGAAGCAAAAATGAGGAGGTGGAGACAATGAGACCTCAGATGCCAGCATTCGGGCTTGTTATTGCGGCGGCGTTGCTGCTTGCCGCGTGCGCGCCAAACTCCGTCATCAATCCCGCATCCATCAACCAGATGGACCAGCAGTCGCGGGCCTATCCCCAGAAGGAATACGTGATCGCCGCGGGGGATGTTCTGGACATCAAATTCGTGGGCGGAGCCGAGTACAACGAAACAGGGGTCACGGTAAGACCCGACGGACGGATATCCCTTGCCCTGGCCCCGGAGATGAAGGTCGCGGGTCTGACACCGGGCGAGATGGCCGGCCAGTTGAAACAGCGGTACGCATCGGAACTGAAAAGGCCGGAGATCGTCATCACGGTGCGCGGTTTCTCCGACCAGAAGATCTTTGTAGACGGCGAGGTCCTTCTCCCCGGCGTGGTCGAGATCAAGGGTCCCACGACGGTCATGAGGGCGATAGCCCAGGCGCGGGGGCTGCGCGAGACGGCACGGCTCTCGAACGTGATCGTTATCCGCAAGGACTTCGAAGGCAAACCCATGGCGGCCAACATCGACCTCGGGAAGGTCATTGACGGAACCGACCTCAGCCAGGATATCTACCTCATGCCCTATGACATCGTCTATGTTCCCAAGTCCAACATTGCCAGGGTGAACAAGTTCGTGGACGAATACATCAACAGGGTTGTCCCCGGAGGTTTCCCCGGGTTCCAGCAATTCTCGAATCCCTACAGGTATTCACTGGGCGGTTTTACCAATGTCTATCCCGACTCCGGCTCCTCTGTGACGGTGGCGCCGTGACAACCAAGGGAGGTTGACAAACCATGACCGAGAAGCGGCATCAACCCATTGACTTCACCAACATACGAGACCTTCTCTCCGTGGTCTTCAAACGCAAATACACGATCCTCGCCGTATTTGTCGTTGTCTTCGGAGCGGCGGCCCTGTACGCCTTTCTCGCTCCCCGGATCTATGAGGCGAAGAGCATTCTCCTCGTCAAGCTGGGAAGGGAGTTCATGAGGACATCGGAGGGGGCGAACTCGAGCCCCGCCCTTTCCGTCCAGCCCGAAACGATCATGAAGAGCGAGATAAGCATTTTGACAAGCAAGGACCTCATGACGCGGGTCATAAGGACGCTGGGGATCGACCGGATATACCCGGCGATCGCGAAAGCGTCCGCCGCGCAGACCGACGCGGAGCAGGCGTCCATCGCTTCCTTTGAAGAGAATCTGAAGGTGATGAACATTCCCGGGTCGGGACTCATTCAGGTCGCCTTCAGCCACGGGGACCCTTCCACATCCGCGACGGTCGTCAACACCCTGGTGGATACCTTCAAGGACAAGCATCTCGACGTCTTCGGGGGCAAGACCACCGCCTTCCTCGAGCGACAGGAAAAGGCCTTTCAGGAAAGGTTGCAGGAATCGGAGAACAACCTGTCCAGCTTCAAGCTGAAGAACAAGGTCTTTTCCTTCGAGGAGCAGAAGACGAACCTTATAGAACTCTTCGGGACCCTTGATGAAAAGCTGAAAACGGCCCAGAACGAAGTGACCGAACTGGAACAGAGGATGGCCTTTGTGCGCAGTTCCAGGTGGACGGCCGATCTCCCCGCGGAGACGCGAAATCAGCTCGTCGCCCTCCAGCAGAAGGAGCAGGGACTCCTCGAGAGGTACACGGAGAATTCCAGGATGGTCCAAACAGTTCGCCAGGAACTCAACGCCCTGAAGGATGCCGCGGCTAAGGCCACCGAGCAGGCGAGAAGTGTCGAAGTGGCCAGGATCGAGGGTCAGCTGGCGGGTGCGCGCGCCAGGGCAGGCAGCATACGGGCACAGATGAGGCAGGTCGAGGGAGAGCTCAATTCCCTGGACAGGCATGGCCGGGAACTCCAGAGCCTCAAGCGCGAGGCCGCCCAGCTGGAACAGAACCACCAGATCTATTCCCGGAAGCTGGAAGAGTCCCTCATTATGGACGACATGGACCGGCAAAAGATGGTGGCTGTCAGCGTGGTCCAGAAGGCAACGGTCCCCGCCTTTCCGAAGAAACAGAGACTCACGAGAAGCCAGATGCTCGGCGCGGGCTTTTTCGGCGGTATCGCGGCAGGCATAGCTCTTGCTATCATCCTCGAGCTTATGACGCCCGGCATGCCGACGCCCGCGAGCGCGGAGAACAGCCTCGGCGTGCCCGTTCTCATCACGGTGACGAAGAAATGACCGCACGCCGGCCGACTGAAAAAAATCATGATGGGATGGTGAGCCATGTATCTCAACTTTTACAATCTCCGGAAGCAGCCCTTCCATATCACGCCGGACCCCGAGTTCCTCTATCTCAGTCCGAGTCACAAGGAGGCGCTTGCGGCCATCATTTACGGCATAGAGGAGAAGAAGGGCTTTGTCGCAATTGTCGGTGCTGTCGGTGTCGGAAAGACGACGATACTGCGGTCCTATCTCGAGAAGGCCGACAAGAAGCGCCTGAAGATCGTCTATGTCTTCAATCCCAGGCTCAGCTTCGAGGGGCTCATGAAAACGATCTACCAGGAGCTGGAACTCCCCGTGGAGACGAGCGATGTCGTGGAGATGACCAATCGGCTATATGAGGTCCTCATAGAGGAATACAGAGCGGGGAACACGATCGTCCTTGTTGTCGACGAGGCGCAGAACATGCCCGTCGACACCCTGGAGAACCTGCGCATGCTCTCCAACCTCGAGACATCGAGGGACAAGCTCATCCAGATAGTCCTCGTGGGGCAGCCCGAGTTCGAGGAGGAGCTGCAGCAGCACAGACTGAGACAGCTCAGGCAGCGCCTCGCCATCAGGTCGACGATCCTGCCCCTCACGGAGCACGAGAGCATGGAGTACATCCGGTACAGGCTCGAGAAAGCCGGTGTGTCGCCGTCGGCGGTCTTCACCCCGGCCTCGATCAAGGCCATTGTCAAAAAGGCGAAGGGTATTCCGCGGGTCATGAACGTCCTGTGCGACAACGCGCTCATCACCGGTTTCGGCTATCGCAGAAAACCTGTGACCCGGGGAATCGCACGGGAGATCATACGCGATTTCGACGGGTTGAAATGGCCCTCCGCCGGACGGTGGTGGTTTCCCGCCCTCTCGGCCCTGACGGTGGCGCTCATCGCGATGGCATGGTTCCTGCCGAACCAGGAGACCGTGTTCGGCAAGATACGGACCCTCGCTTACGTGGAGCAGAACAAGGAGAGCGCCCGGGTGGCCACGATCGTTCCGCCGCCGCCGGCCGCGGTAACGGGTGAGGCGCCACCGCCGTCCGCCGCCGCCCCGCAGCAGGAGGCACCCCCCGCAGATGAGAACCCGCCGTCGGCGGATGCCAGGCCGGGCGCTGGTGCCGCGCTCCCGTCGGTCGTGGAGAAAAGGAGCGAGGCGGTAAAGAAATCAATAGCGCACGGAGATACCCTTATCAAGCTGTCGAGAGAGGTGTATGGAAGATCCGACGAGAGGACCCTCCGGCTGATCCAGAAGAACAATCCTCAGGTTGTGAACCCGGATGTCATCCATGCCGGCGGCATGCTGACCTTTCCCCTCCTGTCCGAGGAGGGTGAAGGTACCGGCCGGTAACCCCCGCTTTTTCCGTGCCCTGGGTGAGGATGTTTCCGCGGCGAGCAATGGAAGAGGTATCAGGGATGGTGAGAAGACCCGTCCCGTAAAGGAGGCAAAATGAGCAGGATCTATGACGCATTGGAGAATTATCGGGAAGCGGAGGGGGTACCCCTTGAGCCCGAGCCTTCCCCCCCGGCGGCCGTCCCGCGTGTCGAAGGGACGAACGGCAGCAGGGCGGGCATGGAGCTTGAGATGAGCACCCTCTATCAGACGATCACCGCGGCCCTCCCGGGCAAGGGGCATCGTTCCGTCCTTTTTGTGGGGTCCCGTTCAAGCGAGGGGACTTCCACGATCGCCCGGGAGTTCTCGAAGACCGTGGCGTCGCGGATGGAGAAAGAGGTCGTACTCGTCGACTGCGATGGAAGCTACAACGGACTTGTCTATCCGGAAATGGACCCTGACCTCAAGCTGGACGCAAGCCTCGCGGCAGGGCAGATCGAGAAGGCCCTGTGCCCGGTGGACGGGACCAGTCTGTGCATACTGCCTCTCTTTCGCCTGTCCGACCCGACGGGGCCGCAGGTGATCGACTTCGGCAACGGCGGGGGGTTCTGGGACCTTCTCAAGGAGAGATTCGAGCTCATCGTGGTGGATCTCCCGCCGGCGATGATGTATACGAGCGGGCCCTCGATCATCCCTCTTGTCGACGGGGTGATCATCGTGGTGGAGGCGGAGAAGACACGGTGGCAGGTGGCGCTGAGCGTAAAGGAAAAGGTCATCAAGAACGGCGGGACCGTTCTCGGCGTCGTCTTCAACAAGCAGCAGCACTACATTCCCCAGTGCATCTACAACTACCTGTAACGGGGAGGAACAGGGAAAGAACATGGAAAAATACCTGCACCCCGAAACCGGGGCTCCCTACCACCCGACGGTCCAGGGATACTTTCCTGCGGGCCGCGTCGAGGTGCGCCGCGGCCCGGACCCCCTCGAAACCGCCGTAGAGGACGGACGGAACGAGAGGAGGCCGCAGGCCGATGCGGAGGTGCCGCTGGGGTTTCCCCGGTACCGCTGGCTTTTGCTTCTCGGCGATGTCGTTCTCATCTCGCTGGCCATCATCGCGGCCGTCGGGCTCAGGGTGGGTTTCGGGGGCAGGGCCCTTCTCCACTATTCCATTGGACCCATCTCCACCCTCGTGTTGTACCCGCTGGCCCTCTATATCTTCGACCTCTACAATGTGGAGCGCGTATTCCGTTCCTGGGAGACGACCTTTCGCAGCGCCATAGCGGTGACCCTCGGGACCCTGCTTGCCGTCTGCGTCTTCTACGCTGTCCCCTTAGGCTCCTATGGCAGGGGCGTCATGGTCATCGAGGCTTCTCTCGCGTGGTACTTCCTCAATCTCTGGCGCTGGAGCTACGGGATCGTTTTCCAGAAGACGGGCCCGAAGGTCCCGACACTGATACTCGGGGCCGGGTTTTGCGGCAGGACCATCTGCAGATTGCTCAAGTCACCCCTGTCGCCGTACGAAGTGAAGGGGTTCCTCGACGACAACCTCGACGAGGTCGACACTGAAAGATACCCGGCCATAATGGGCGGGAGCGACCAACTCCTTAACGTTGCCGCCGGTACGGGGGCGCACACGGTCATCCTCGCGATACCGAAGAACCGGTCTGTGCGATTGATACGCACCATACTCGACGCCCGTCTCAAGGGGATCGATGTGCGCGACATGGCCGATGTCTACGAGGCTCTGACGGGTCGGATCCCGGTGCGCGGCATCGCCGACCAGTGGCTTCTCTTCGCGGAGGGTTTCTATCTCCTCCGCGCCGACTTCGCGCAGAAGCTCAAGCGCCTCATCGATTTTCTCGCATCGGGGATCATCCTCTTCTTCATGAGTCCCGTTATAGCCCTTGCCGTCATTGCCATCAAGCTCGACTCTCCCGGCCCCGTCTTCTACACCCAGCAAAGGGTGGGAAAGGACAGACAGGTGTTCACGATCTACAAGTTCCGGTCCATGGAGTCGGGGTCCGAGAAGGCCGGAGCGCGATGGGCAGCGGAGAAGGACCCACGGGTCACACGGGTGGGCAAACTCCTGCGCCTCACCCACATCGATGAGCTCCCCCAGATCTGGAACATCTTCAAGGGGGATATGAGCCTCGTGGGACCTCGCCCGGAGCGGCCCGAGTTCGTCGATACCCTCGAAGACGAGCTGCCCTATTACTATGTGCGTCACACCGTGAAGCCCGGGCTGACGGGATGGGCACAGATAAACTACCGGTACGGGGCGTCGGTGGAAGACGCGCATATCAAGCTCGAATACGATCTTTACTATGTCAAGAACATGTCCGTCTTCCTGGACCTCAAGATCCTCCTGCGCACCGTTGGTGTGGTCCTCCTGAAGGACGGGGCGCGATAGGTCGCATGGACTCACGACAGAGCGATCCGAAACCCATAATGGTCACCGTCGATCTCGAGGACTGGTTCCAGGTGGAGAACCTCCGGCCTCTGTTCCCCCAGGAGACATGGGACCTCTGCGAACTGCGCGTAGAAAGGAACGTGCACCTGCTGCTGGAGCTTTTCGACGCGTGCCGCGTGGAGGCGACCTTCTTCGTTCTCGGCTGGGTGGCCGAGCGCTGCCGGGGGCTTATCCGGGAGATCGCGCGGGCCGGCCACGAGATAGCTTCACACGGTCACTCCCACCGGATGTGCCGGGAGCTCACGGGTGCTTCTCTTCGCCGGGACATCGAGGTGAGCAGATCAGTGCTCGGGGACATCACCGGGGAGGCCCCGGCGGGTTACCGGGCGCCGAGCTTTTCCATCACGCGGGAGATGACGGACATCCTGGCGGAGCTGGGTTTCGCCTACGATTCAAGCTACAACAGCTTCGGTCTCAATAGCCGGTACGGACGGTCCGACGGCCTCCGGCCAGGCGCTGACGGGCATCTCGTGGCGGACAGCGGCATCGTGGAACTGCCGGTGAGCAACCTCACGTTCATGGGGCGGACGGTCCCGTGGGCGGGTGGCGGCTATTTCAGGCTCTGGCCGACGGCCCTTTTCGAGCGCGGTGTTGCCCGCATCCTCCGAAAGGAGGGGCAGTACGTTTTCTACTGCCACCCCTGGGAAGTGGACCCGGGGCAGCCGAGGTGCGCCCGAGGGATCGGACCGGTGAGCCGTTTCAGACATTACCTCAATCTCGACAGGACCATGGGGAGACTCAGGCACTTCCTCGACCGGTTTCGGGACAGTTGTTTCATCTCATGTTCCCGCCACCTCGGGATCGGCCGGCATGAGAGGACCCATGGAGATGCCGCGGACAGGATCGCCGCCGCGCGATGATGCCGGGAACTGCCCTCGGGCGCCATTCACAGGGAGGTCGGTCATTATGACGATTCGCACATACACCGAAGCAGACCGCGATGCCTGGGACAGGTATGTCAGGGAGAACGCGGGTGCGAGCTGCTACCATCTCACCGGCTGGAAGGACGTCATCGAGGAGAGTTTCGGACACAGGACCTGTTATCTCCTGTCCTTGGGCGGCGATGGAGAGATCGACGGGATACTGCCCCTCGTTCACCTCAACAGTTTTCTTTTCGGCAGCTTTGTGGTGTCCCTCCCGTTCTTCAACTACGGGGGGGTATGTGCCGATGACCGCCGCGTTCGCGAGAGGCTGTTCAACGAGGCGGCCAGGATGATGCGAAGCATGGAAATAAGCCACATGGAGTTGAGGCACACAGGGAACCTCCTGCCCGGGCTGCCGGTCAAGACGTCAAAGGTCTCCATGAGACTATCGCTCCCGGGGGCAAAGGAGGAGCTGATGGCGTCCTTCTCTTCCAAGCTGAGGAGCCAGGTGCGCAGGGCCGAGAAGGAGGGAATGTGGGCCAGGATAGGGGGGATCGAGGAACTCCCGGGCTTTTACCACGTTTTCTCACGGAACATGAGGGACCTCGGTACCCCCGTCTACTCGAGGACGTTCTTCCGCAACATCCTCAAGAGGTTTCCCGAGACGGCGCGGATCTCAACCGTATACGCGAAGGACGGCTGCCCTGTCGCCTCGGGGATGATCGTCGGGTTCAGAGAGACCATGGAGATCCCCTGGGCGTCGTCCCTCAGGGACTTCAACCGTTACGGGCCCAATATGCTCCTGTACGCCACCGTGCTGGGGTTTGCCTGCGATGCGGGTTACAGGATCTTCGATTTCGGCCGTTCCACTCCCGGCGAAGGCACCTACAGGTTCAAGGAGCAATGGGGCGCCCGACCCACACAGCTCCACTGGCATTACTGGTTGCGAAACGGCCGGCCGATGCCGGAGATCAATCCCCACAACCCGAAGTACGGTTTGGCGATAAGGATATGGCAGCATCTTCCCCTGGCCCTGACGAGGCTCATAGGGCCGCCCCTCGTGAAGAACCTTCCCTAGGATACCATGACAGACGATCTTCACAACGGAAGACACAGGCGATGAGGATCCGGCGAACCCTGTCCCCGACCGCCGCCCCTCTTTGTCCCGCGGACCTTTGGAAAGGGCTCAAAGGCTTCTTCGCGGGGGAGAGGTACCTCAAGAAGCTGGAGAAGGAGATCAAGGATCACTTTGGTGTACGATACGTCTGGTTCGTCTCGTCCGGCAAGGCAGCTCTGTACGTCATACTCCGTGCGCTGCGATCGCTCAAACCCGACAGGACGGAGGTCCTCATACCCGCATACACATGCTTTTCCGTTCCTTCCGCCATCGTTCGTGCGGGGCTCGAGGTCGCCCTCTGCGATGTCGACGCCTCGTCGTTCGACTTCGACGGCGCGCTCCTCGGGAAGAGCATCAACAAGAGGACGCTCTGCGTCGTCCCGAGCCATCTTTTTGGGATCCCCTCGGCCATGGAGGGCGTTGTGGACATTTGCAGGGAAAGGGCTGTATTTGTCCTCGAGGATGCCGCCCAGGCAATGGGCGTCAGGCGCGGCGGAAAGATGCTGGGGACCATCGGGGATGTGGGCTTCTTCAGTCTGGGGAGGGGAAAACCCGTGACCTGCGGGTCGGGCGGGATCATCGTGACCAACTCCGACGCCATAGGCAGCGCGGTGGACAGGGAGCTATCGTCGCTTCCCCTGCCCGGCAAGGCGAGACAGGCGAGGGAGTACATCAAGGTTGTGGCGATGAACCTCTTTATTCGTCCCCGCCTCTATTCCCTGCCCGCGGCCCTTCCTTTTCTGCACCTGGGCCGCACCGTCTTCGACACCCGGTTCCCGGTGATGAGGTTCTCCCCCATGCAGGCCGGGTTGTGCACGACATGGCGCCGGCGCCTGGAGGCGGCCGTGTCCGTTCGGAGAGAGCAGGCGGGGATGCTGTGGCGCGCGCTCGACTCGGCCCGGATCGCGGGCGACCCGTCGTCCGCCGGCTACCTGAGGCTTCCCTTCATGACGGAGAGCCGGGAGCGCAGGCAAAGGATATGTTCGACAGCGAAGGAAAGGGGTCTTGGGATAACACGGATGTATCCCTCTCCGATAAACGAGATCTCCCAGATAGCGCATCGGTTCGCCGGGATGGCCTTTCCCTCGGCCCGTCTCGTTGCGGACCGTCTTGTCACACTGCCGCTGCACCGTTATGTCAGGGACGGGGACCGGGACGAGATGGCCCGCCTCCTCAGGCCGGCACGACGCGTCGGGACAGAGGGCCGCGCCCTCGGCGTAGACATGGCCGCGCCCGGTGTGGCGAGGAGGGAAAGGGCCTGACCATGGACCTTACGGCATACATAGCATTAGTGTTCTGGACGGCGGTTCTCGTTGTTTTCTACGCTTACGCGGGCTACCCTCTCGTTCTTGCGGTCCTTGGTGTCTTCGGGACACACAGGCCGGTTTATCCCGGGACCGACCGCCTTCCGAAGGTGAGTCTCCTCATTTCAGCGTACAATGAAGCAGCAGCGATCGAAGACAAGCTGCTCAATTCTCTCGATCTCGACTATCCGGAGGAACTCCTCGAGATCGTGGTCGTCTCCGACGCGTCGAGCGACGGGACCGACGATATCGTGCGCAAATACGAGGGTCGGGCCATCGTCCTGAAACGCTGTGAAGGACACATCGGCAAGACGGCCTGCCTGAACAGGACCGTGCCTGAAACGGCGGGGGATATCATCGTTTTCTCCGACGCCAATTCGCGGTACGACCGCCGGGCGGTAAGGTGCCTGGTGGAGAGTTTCTCCGACAGGGAGATCGGGTTCGTGACGGGCAGGACGGAATACCTCTCCCGGGAAGGTGACGGCGGATCGTCCCCCGCCGGGTTGTACACCCGCGTCGAGAGGCTTACGAAGGCACTCGAGGGCAGGATAGGCTCCTGCGTCGGCGCGGACGGAGCGATATTTGCCATCCGCAAGTCCCTCTACCGGCCCCTCGATGCCAGCGACATCAACGATCTCGTGATACCCCTCAGGATAGTGCGGCAGGGTTACCGGGGAATTCTTGCCCCCGACGCGTTCTGTCTCGAGCCCGCCGCCCCCGACGTGTCCGGTGAGTTCACGAGGCACGTGAGGATAACGACGAGGTCCTTGAGGGCCATCTTCAGGCATCCGGGGCTCCTGAATCCCTTCAGATTCCCCCTGTTCTCCTTCGAACTCGTCTCGCACAAGCTCATGCGGTTCTTCGCCCCCTTCGCGCTCTTCACCGCCTTGTTCACGAACGTCCTCATCACGGTTGCGGGTGGAGGGTCTGTGTACGGGGCGATCCTTTTCCTGCAGGCCTGTCTCTATGTCCTGTGGCTTGCGGGGTCCCTCAACATTCCCCTCTCCTTCCTCACCCGCCTGTCCCGTGCGGCACACGCCTTCTGCGCCGTGAACCTCGCGATCCTCATCGGCTGGATCAAATTCCTCAAAGGCGAAAAGTACACAACCTGGGCAACACAACGGTAAAGACAGTTTCAGGTTTCAGGTTCCATGTTTCAAGCTTTCATGCTTTCGTGTTTTTCACCTGAGACCTGAGACCTGAGACCTGAGACCTGAGATGCAGAGCATACAATGACCTCCAAGACCAACATTCTCTTCATCCTTCAGACTTTCCGCACCGGGGGGTCGGAACGGGTTGTGATCGACCTGTGCCGCCGTCTCGACCGGGGGAGGTTCAATTGCTTCGCGGCGGCGCTCATTGACGGGGACCTCCGGGAGACGCTCGAAGAGATGGGCATTGCCACGCTCCTTCCGCGGATGCGCTCGGCACGGCAGGACGCGCTGAGTGTCATGCGCGGTATCTCGGATTTCATCGGGGCAAACGCCATCCGCGTGGTGAACGCCCACCATTTCACGCCATTCTTCTATGGTTTCTACGGGGCAAGGCGCCACGGCTCAAGGATCTTCTACACGGCGCACAGCCGCAGGGAGGTTGAGCTGATGGGCAGGCCCTGGCGCATCCTCGGCGGTGCCTTGATGCGTCTTGCCGATGGGGCGATAGGGGTGTCCCCCGATGTCAGCGAAGCCGTCAGGTGCCGCTTCCACCTGCCCGACGAAAAGGTGCTCACCCTTACCAATGCCGTTGACCACAGCCGGTTCGCCGTGGATGTCGACGCGAGGTCGAAACGGAGGGAACTCGGCATAGCAGAGAACGACCGTGTTATCGGATGCGTCGGCAACCTGAGGAGGGACAAGAACTATCCCAACCTCCTGAGGGCATTCAGGCTGCTCGGGGAACGCGTGCGCGGCGCGAAACTCGTCATTGCCGGCGAAGGGAAGAGGAGAGAGGACCTGGAGGCGCTCATCGCCGGGATGGGCCTCGAGGGCAGAGTGCTTCTCCTCGGTGCCAGGGATGATGTCCCCGAGATCATGAGGATCATGGACGTCTATTGCCTGAGCTCGTTCAGGGAGGGCCTGCCCCTGTCCCTCCTTGAGGCCATGTCTGCCGGCCTTCCCGTGGTGGGAACGGATGTCCCGGGCATACGGGACGTCATTGTCGACGGCAGTACGGGCCTTCTCGTTCCATCGGACGACCCCGCAAGGCTCTCGGATGCCCTCTTCAGGGTGCTCGCCGACGGGGAACTCGCCCGGGGGCTGTCGGAAAGAAGTTCAGAGTATGTTCTCAGGGAACATGGCTGTGAAAAATGGGTCGCAGAGTATGAAACTCTGTTTTCCCTGAACGGGCACGCGGGGGTATCTCCCGGCAGGGGCAGGAGTGCGGAAGCCGGCCGGGCGTCCCTCACGGTGTGATCCCATGGAAATGTCCATTCAAATAGTGAAGAACATCCTGTCGAACTGGGGGTCCTTTGCCATAGGCGCCGCCGTCCAGTTCCTCATGATGCCCTTTCTTGTCCACCGTCTCGGCGATACGCAATACGGGATCTGGGTCCTCATCATAAGTTTCACCGGTTTTCTCGGCCTCTTCGATTTCGGGGTGAGCGGGTCCG
>ENA-UOXR01001728-UOXR01001728.1-bioreactor-metagenome-genome-assembly--contig:-NODE-1728-length-22002-cov-5.307696_pt1 | contig 22002 bp, 14 predicted proteins | sample MGYA00238164_ERZ764825 | MGnify/ENA primary metagenome ERZ764825 (study PRJEB28920, sample SAMN05720171) | bioreactor metagenome | isolation source: Anaerobic biogas reactor | place: USA:Washington...
CCAAGGTGACGCGTTCGGCGGTAGAGAACGCGGCCTCCATCGCGGCGATGATCCTGTCGACCGAGGCGCTCATCACGGACATCCCCGAGCCGCCTCAGCCGGCGCCGCCCGCCCCGCCCGAGTACTGATCGCGGGCACACCACGGCACGAAAGCATCCGAGGCCCCTCAAAACGAGGGGCCTCGTTGCATTAGAGCGCGGCGCAAAGCAAAGCCCGCCGGTGGATCGGCCCCACCGGCGGGCGCGCCGTACTCAAAGCTCGTATCCCTATTTGGTGGTGACCCTGATGGTCTTGGGTTTGATCTCTTCCTGCTTGGGGATCGTCAGCGTCAGCACGCCCTTGTCAAAGGTGGCCTCCGCCTTGTCCGCCTGCACGGGCACGTTCAGGCGCAACGTGCGGCTGAAGGAGCCATAGGGCCGCTCCTGCAGGAGATAGCTCACGTTCTCCATGGGACCCCTCAGTTCGCCCTTGATGGTCAGCGAGTCCCCCTCGATGGTAATCTCGACCGCTTCCGGGTCGATACCAGCAATAGCGGCCGTAATCACAATGTCCTCATCGGTGGCATAGGCATCGATGGGCAGTGCCAGGCGCGAGTCGGCGCTGGCCCAGCGGGTGCCGGGGCGCACCACGCTCTCCTCGAACAGACGGTCCATCGCCTCGCGAAGCGTCATGAGGTCCCTGAACGGTTCCCAGCGACTGACGGTCATGGTGTCATCCCTCCTTCACAGATAGGCAGATCTTGAGCGTAACGGACGAGCGCGGCACGGCGTTAGCGGCTCTTGACCTTGATCACCTTGGGCTTGGCCTCTTCCACCTTGGGCACCTGGATGGTGAGGATGCCGTTCTCGAACTCGGCCTTGGCCTTGTCGGCCTGCACCAGGCCAGGAAGCGACACGGAGCGAGCGAACCGACCACGCGCGAGTTCGCGGCAGAGGTACTGCCCGTTCTCGACCTTCTCGTCGGCCTTGATCTCGCCGCGGATGGTCAGTGTATCACCCACGACGCTGACCTCCACGTCCTCCGGCTTGACGCCGGGCACGGAGGCCTTGACGACCACGGCCTCATCCGTCTCGTACATATCCAGGGCGGCGTCCACGCCAGAGAGGCCACGACGCCAGACGGGCAGGAGGCTCCCCGGGAAGAGGCGATCCATCGCGTCGCTCAATGGCTCGACTGCAGTGAACGGATCCCAACGCATCAGACTACTCATGCTGTCACCTCCATCATACCTGCTGGGTGCTTTTGGGCAACCCAGGCCGTGGACGCGTGCACGATTGGGTTGCCGGGAGAGTAAATCGACTACATTGCAGCCTGGATTATAGCAGAGGTGCAACAGCTTGTCAATAGGTTGTTGTGATCCGATGTGAGGAAAGTTGAGCCAGGTTTTATAATGCCATTGACACGATGGCTAGAAGCCCGTATAATGAGGCTAACGCGTATGATGTTGCTATGGCCACCCATGTTCGCAAGCCAGCCCTCACGGCGCCCCGGCGCCAAGTCGGATGGGCGGCCCTCCCGAGGGGCGCGCGAACGGACGGCGAATTCAGGGGGTGGAGCGGAAGTCGATGGAGTATAAGGACTACTATCAGACACTGGGCGTGAGCAAGGACGCCTCGACGGAGGACATCCGCAAGGCGTACCGCAAGCTGGCGCGCAAGTTCCATCCGGACGTCAACCCGAATAACAAGGAAGCGGAGGAGCGCTTTAAGGAGATCAATGAGGCCCACGAGGTCTTGACGGATCCCGAGAAGCGCAGCAAGTACGATCAACTCGGCGCCAACTGGCAGCGCTACCAGCAGGCCGGCGGCGAGCCCGGCGGCTTTGACTGGAGCCAGTGGGCCGCGGGCGGGCGGCCGCAGGGCGGCGAGCGCGTTTACACCGAGTACGTCGACCTGAACGACCTCTTTGGGGGTGGGGCCGGGGGCGGCTTCTCTGACTTTTTCCAGAACATTTTCGGCGGCGCCCGAACGGGCACGCGACAGCAGCGGTCGTTCGTCGCCGCGGGGCGCGACATCGAGCAGCCGGTGCGCATCTCGCTGGAGGAGGCCTACCACGGCGCCACCCGCATCCTGCAGACGGAACAGAGGCGCCTGGAGGTCAAGATCCCGCCCGGCGTGCAGACCGGCTCGCGGGTGCGCGTGGCCGGCGAGGGAGAGAGGGGTTTTGGCGGCGGCCAGCCGGGAGACGTCTACCTGGTGATCACGGTGAGCGAGCACCCGGTCTACCGGCGAGAGGGCGTGGACCTGCACATGACGCATCCCGTGGACCTCTACACTATGGTCCTCGGGGGCGAGGCGACGGTGCCCACACTCAAGGGCCGCGTGTCGCTGCGCATTCCGCCCGAGACCAAAGCGGGGCGCGTGTTCCGCCTGCGCGGCCAGGGGATGCCCCACCTCAAGAACCCGTCGCAATTCGGAGATCTGTACGTGGAGGTGCAACCCACCATCCCCGAGCGCCTGAGTGAGCGCGAGAAGGATCTCTTCCGCCAGTTGGCCGCAATGCGTGGCTAGCCGCGCCCGGTTCGATCACACCAAAAGGGGACACCGCGATGACCGCCGCTCGACGCTATGTAGGATTGGCACTCATTCTCTCCGTCGTGCTGTTCGCCTCGGGGTGCAGTTTGCAGGCCTGGACCGACCTGACCCAGGAGGTGTTCCCGAGGTCGCCGCGTGCGGTGGCCACGCCTGCCGCGGCCCCCGCGCCAGGAGCGCTCGCGCAAGCGGCGCCCACACCCGTGCCGCTCGCCCAGGCGCAGGGCGTCGCGCCAACCGCGCCCGATCCCGAGGAGGCGCTGCTCATCGCCTTGTACCAGCGCGTCAGCCCGGCGGTGGTCAGCGTGCAGGTGGTGCGGCCGGTGGAGGGACTGATCATCCCCCGCATCGAGGGTCAGGAGGGGGAGGGCGACATCTACCAGCGCGGCCAAGGCTCGGGCCTGATCATCGACGCCGACGGGACGGCAGTGACCAACAACCACGTCATCGAGGGGGCGCGCCTCGTCGAGGTCACCCTGTGGGACGGGACGATTCTGCCGGCGGAGGTGCTGGGGCGTGACCCGGATTCGGACATTGCCGTGCTGCGCATCGAGCGGGGCGATATCGCCCTGCAGACGGTGGAACTGGGGGATTCGGACGCGCTGCAGGTGGGCCAGCGTGCCATCGCCATCGGTAACCCATTCGGATGGCAGGGGACCCTCACCATGGGCATCATCAGCGGCCTGGGGCGCACGCTGCAACTCGGGCACGCCTCGGAGCGCGTGTCGGGGCGCTTTTCCATCCCCGAGATGATCCAGACCGATGCGGCGATCAACTTTGGCAACTCGGGCGGGCCGCTGCTGGACGCCCAGGGCCGCGTCATCGGCGTGAATACCGCCATGAACTCGACGAGCGGCCTGTCGGGCGGGGTGGGGTTCGCCGTGCCCATCAACACCGTCAAGCGTGTGCTGCCCGACCTGATCGCCAGCGGCTCGTACAGCTATCCGTGGCTCGGCATCTCGGGGACCGACCTGCGGCCGGTGCACCGCGAGGCGATGGCGATCGACGTGCCGCGCGGCGCCATCATCGATAGCATCACGCCAGATGGGCCGGCGGACCGGGCCGGGTTGCGCGGTTCCACAGAGAACGTGGAGCAGTTTGGCGAGACGATCAGTGTGGGCGGCGACGTCATCGTGGCCATCGATGATCGCCCGGTGCGGCAGTTCGATGACCTGCTGATCCACCTGGTGCGCACCAAGCGACCGGGGGACACCGTCCGGCTCACGGTGGTCCGGGGCGGCGAGGAGCAGCAGGTCACCGTCACGCTGGGTGAACGCCCGGCGCGTTAGGGTAGGCGTCGTTGTTCGAACGGAGTAGGTGGCATGGACGAACGCATTCTACGCGATGATGAACCGTGCTACGTCATCAGCGTAGCAGCCAAGCTGGTCAGCCTGCACCCGCAGACGCTGCGCTACTATGACCGGATCGGCCTGATCCGGCCGTCGCGCACGGCAGGTCGGATGCGGCTGTACTCACAACGTGACATCGAGACGCTGCGCAAGATCGCCCGCCTCACCGAGGATCTGGGCGTGAACCTGGCCGGCGTCGAGGTGGTGCTCAATATGGCCCGGCGCATCGAGGAGCTGCAAGAGGAGATGGCGATGATGCAGCAGCAGGCCGAGGCGCGCATCGCCGCTCTGAGGCAGCGTATCCAGGAGATGGAGCGGGGCAACCCGGTACGTCGGGGTGAGTTCCGTGTCCTCAAGCCCAATGAGGCCGACGAGGGAGCGCCGTAGGGGGATGCGACCAGGGCGGCGGGCCCCGAGGCAGAGTGAGGAGGTCTGTGATGTTGAGCGAGAGAGAGCTGCAGGACCTGGCCGAGCATAGCGGCGCGTCGCCGGTGGTGAGCTTTTACATCGACACCGACTTGGCGCACAATTCCAAGGACGCCGCCAAGCTCATGTTCAAGCAGCGGGCCAAGACGCTCCAGCAAGAGGGCGTCTCGCCTGACGCCGCGGCCGGGGTCGCGGCCATCGAGCGCTATCTCGATTTCGAGTACGACTGGCAGTCGCGCGGCGTGGCGGTTTTCGCCGGCGGCGATGGGTTGTGGAAGACGGTGCCCCTGCCGGTGGCGGTGAGCACCCAGGGTTTTGTGGGAGACCGGCCCTACGTGCGGGTGCTGTCTGATCTATTGGACCGCTTTGCCGACTATGCCGTGGCGCTCGTCGACCGGGAGAGCGTGCGACTCTTTAGCGTGGCCTGGGGGCGCATCCAATCGCAGAGCGAGGCAATGGGAGAGGAACTCAAGCGTCACAAGCAGGGGGGCTGGGCAGCCGCCCGCTACCAGAGGCACGAGGATAACCTGGCGCTGCACAACCTGAAGCAGGCCGTCGACCTGATCGAGGCCTTCTGTCGGCGCCGGGGCTGCCGCCGGCTGATGCTGGCCGGCAACGCCACCGTCCTTGCGCAGGTGAAGGACCTGATGCCCAGCGCGCTGCGCGACAAGGTGATCGGCGAGTTCCCGGCCGACATGGAGGTCTCGCCGAACGAGGTGCTCCAGCATTCCCTCGAGGTGGCCGCGGCGGCGCAGCGCGAGGAGGAGGAGCGCCTGGTGTCCGAGGCGGTCACCGCCGCGAGCAAGGGCGGCGCCGGCGCCATCGGGCTGGAGGACACGTTGTACGCCCTGAGGGAGGGGCGCGTGCGGGCGCTCCTGGTACAGGAGGACCTGCAGGCCTCGGGCTACCAGTGCGCGAACTGCGGGTACCTCTCGGTCACCGAGGTGGCGCGCTGCCCCTTCTGTGCCGGTGAGGCGATCGACAAGGTGCCCGATGTGGTAAACCGGGCCATTCAGCAGACCCTGCGGGCCGGCGCCGAGATCAACATCGTGCGTCAGAACGATGCTCTGCGGCGGGCGGGGGACATGGCTGCCCTGCTGCGGTACTGACCCCGGAACGCCAGCGGCCCAACAGGAGGGACGCTCCGATCGGTCGCTCCGAGCGCCGCGAGGAACCCTGTCCAGCTTGTCGAGGTCCCTCGCTACGCTCGGGACGACGGAGGGGGGGCGGGGCGTCGAAGGTGATAGTTCCTGAAGGAAGGTGTCCCGTAGATGAACGCGAACCAGTTCACCGAAAAGGCGCGGGAGGCCATTCAGGCCGCCCAGGAATTGGCACAGGACAACAACAACAGCCAGGTGGAGGTCGAACACCTCCTGCTGACCCTGCTGGAGCAGCCCGAGGGGGTTGTGCCCCAGATCATCACCAAGGTGGGGGGCTCGGCGCAGGCGATGGCCCGCGAGGTGCGGGCGGAGGTGGAGCGCCTACCCAAGGCGTACGGCCCGACGCAGGTCTACTTGTCGCAACGCCTGAACGCCGTTCTGCGCGCCGCCCAGGGCGAGGCGGAGCGCATGCGCGACGAGTTCGTGTCGACGGAACACCTGTTGTTGGGTATCATTGTCGTGGACAAGGGGGCCGCCGCTACCATCCTGCGGCGCGCGGGGCTCACCACCGAGACGATCTACCAGGCATTGACGAGCATACGCGGCTCGCAGCGCGTCACGGATCAGAACCCCGAGGGGCGCTACCAGGCCCTGGAAAAGTACGCGCGGGACTTGACGGACCTGGCGCGTCAAGGCAAACTGGACCCAGTCATCGGCCGCGATGAGGAGATCCGGCGCGTCATCCAGGTGCTGTCGCGGCGCACCAAGAACAACCCCGTATTGGTGGGCGAGGCGGGCGTCGGCAAGACGGCCATCGTCGAGGGGTTGGCGCTGCGCATCGTGAACGGCGACGTGCCCAAGGGCCTGCGCGACAAGCGCATCGTCGCCCTGGACCTCGGCTCCCTGATCGCCGGGGCCAAGTACCGCGGCGAGTTCGAGGAGCGGCTAAAGGCGGTGCTCAAGGAGGTCCAAGAGTCCGAGGGACAGATCATCCTGTTCATCGACGAGTTGCACACCGTGGTGGGCGCCGGCGCGGCCGAGGGGGCCATGGACGCCTCCAACATGCTCAAGCCGCTCCTGGCGCGTGGCGAGTTGCACGCCGTGGGCGCCACCACGCTGAACGAGTACCGCCGGTACATCGAGAAGGACCCCGCGCTGGAGCGGCGCTTCCAGCCCGTGTCCGTCGAGGCGCCCAGCGTCGAGGAGACGATCAGCATCCTGCGCGGGCTCAAGGAGCGCTACGAGGTGCATCACGGGGTGCGCATCCAGGACGCGGCGCTCATCGCGGCGGCGGTACTGTCGGACCGCTACATCGCCGATCGGTTTCTGCCCGACAAGGCGATCGACCTGATCGACGAGGCCGCCGCGCGGCTGCGCATGGAGATCGACAGCTCGCCGCGCGAGATCGACGAACTCCAGCGGCGCATCATGCAGTTGCAGATCGAGCAGCAGGCGCTGTCGAGGGAGCGCGACGAGGCCTCGCGCGAGCGCGCCGCCGCCATCGCGCAAGAGTTGGCCGGCCTGCAGGGGCAGCTCGACGCCATGCAGGCGCGCTACGAGCAGGAGCGCCAGGCGATCCAGGCCATCCAGGACGCGAAAGCGCGCCTGGAGGAGCTGCGCAGCCAGGCGGAACTGGCGGAGCGTCGCGGCGACCTCGAGACGGCGGCGCGGCTGCGCTACTCGGATATCCTCGAGATGGAGCGCCGCCTACAAGAGCAGGAGGAAGCGCTCGGCAGCCTGCAGGGCGAGGAGCGCATGCTCAACGAGGAAGTCACCGACGAGGACGTGGCCGAGATCGTCTCACGGTGGACGAACATCCCCGTGACGCGGCTCATGGAGAGCGAGGTCGAAAAGCTCGTCCACATGGAGGAGCGCCTCCACGAGCGCGTCGTGGGCCAGGACGAGGCGATCAGCGCCGTGTCGAACGCCGTGCGGCGCTCGCGGTCGGGCCTGCAAGACCCGAACCGGCCCATCGGCAGTTTCATCTTTTTGGGACCGACGGGTGTCGGCAAGACGGAACTGGCGCGGGCGCTGGCCGAGTTCCTGTTCGACGATGAGGACGCCATGGTGCGGCTCGACATGAGCGAGTACCAGGAGCGCCACACCGTCGCGCGGATGATCGGCGCACCGCCCGGCTACGTGGGCTACGAGGAGGGTGGCCAGCTCACCGAGGCGGTCCGCCGGCGCCCCTACTCTGTCGTGCTGCTCGACGAGATCGAGAAGGCGCACGTCGAGGTGTTCAACGTGCTGTTGCAGATCCTCGACGAGGGACGACTGACGGACGGCAAGGGACGCACCGTGAATTTCCGGAACACGGTGGTCATCATGACGTCCAACGTCGGCAGCCAGTGGATCGGCGAACTCGGCGGGCGCGACGACGAGGAGATGCGCCGCCGCGTGATGGACGCGCTGCGCCAGACCTTCCGGCCCGAGTTCCTCAACCGGGTGGACGAGGTGATCATCTTCCACTCGTTGACGCGCGAGCAGTTGGGCGAGATCGTCGACATCCAACTCCGTCGCCTGGAGCGACGCCTGAGTGAGCAAAGACTGAGCCTGCAGATCACACCGGCGGCCCGGAACGCCCTCGCCGACGAGGGCTACGATCCGATCTATGGGGCGCGGCCCCTGCGACGGGCGATCCAGCGGCGCATCCAGGACCCCCTGGCGGTGCAGCTGCTGCGCGGCGAGTTCAAGGCCGGGGATACCATCGTGGTCGATTGGGGCGCGGGCGAGTTCACCTTCCAGCGCGCCCCCGAGGCGGAGCCCGTGTTCGCCTAGACGCGCCTCCCCAAGGTTCCCCGCCAATGAGGAACCATATTGTTGCATTTCGCGTTATAATATGTATAGATAGTTCGATCGATAGATATCGGTCCCCCTCCCCGATCGAGTTGGAGGGGTAGGTTCCGGCCGTGAGATCACGGCCTGGAACGCCTGAGGTGAAGCATGATAGGATTTGACAGATTCACCGAGCGGGCCCAAGAGGCGGCGACACGCGCCTACGAGATCATGCAGCGCTACCAGCACTCGCAGCTCGACGCCGAACATATCCTCCTGGCCCTGCTCGAGCAAACGGATGGCGTGGTCGTGCGCATCCTCGAGACGCTGCACACCAACGTGCCGCAGATCAGACAACGGCTGGAGGACGTGCTCAAGGCCAGCCCACGCGTGGCCGTGCCGGGGGCGCTACAACCCCAGCAGGTGTACATCACGCCGCGCGTCAAGCGGCTGATGGACCGCTCCAACGATGAGGCGACGCGACTCAAGGACGAGTTCATCTCCACGGAGCACCTGTTCCTGGCGATTCTGAGCGACCAGGACAGCGCCGCCTCGCGCATCCTGCTGGACGCGGGGCTCAACCACGAGCGCTTTTTGAAGGCCTTGCTCGAGTTCCGCGGGGGGCGGCGTGTGACGAGCCCGACGTCTGAGAGCAGGTTCCGCACCCTGGAAAAGTACAGCCGCGACCTCACCCAGCAGGCCCTGGACGGCAAGCTGGACCCGGTGATCGGGCGTGAGAGCGAGATCATGCGCGTGATCCAGGTGCTGTCGCGCCGCACCAAGAACAACCCCGTGCTCATCGGCGAGGCGGGGGTGGGCAAGACGGCCATCGTCGAGGGGCTGGCGCAAAAGATCGCCACCGACGACGTGCCCGAGCCCTTGATGGACAAGCGCGTCGTCTCTCTGGACCTGGGGGCCATGGTGGCCGGGTCGCGCTTCCGCGGCGAGTTCGAGGAGCGGCTCAAGGCTGCCCTCGAAGAGATCGAGGAGGCGCAGGGCGACATCATCCTCTTTATCGACGAGCTGCACACCGTGGTGGGCGCGGGAGCGGCCCAGGGCGCCATCGACGCCTCGAACATGATGAAGCCGGCCTTGGCGCGCGGCGAGTTGCGCTGCGTGGGCGCCACCACCCTGAGCGAGTACCGCCAGCACATCGAGCGCGACAGCGCCCTGGAGCGACGGTTCGCGCCGATCTTTGTCGAGGAGCCCTCGGTGGATGAGACCATCGAGATGCTGCGCGGCCTGAAGGACCGCTACGAGGAGCACCACGCCGTGCACATCACCGAGGAAGCCATCGTCGCGGCGGCGCGGCTGTCCGACCGCTACGTGAAGGATCGGCACCTGCCCGACAAGGCGATCGATCTCATCGATGAGGCCTCATCGCGGCTGCGCATCGCGATTTTTAGCCTGCCGCCCGAGCTGAAGGAGATGCGGCAGGAGGTCTCCCGCCTCGCCCAGGACGAGGAGGAGGCGGGTCAGGAGCAGGACTTTGCCCGGGCCGCCGAGGCGCGCGCCGAGCGCCTGCAACTCGAGGGCGAGTTGGAGGAGCGGCGCGCCGCGTGGCAGCGGGAGCAGGGCATCGACGAGATCGTCGACGCCGAGGATATCGCCGAGGTCGTCGCGACGTGGACGGGCATCCCGGCGGCGCGCATGAAAGAGACGGAGACGATCCGCCTGTTGCACATGGAGGAGCACCTGCGCCGGCGGGTGGTCGGCCAGGAGGAGGCCGTGGTGGCCGTGGCCGACGCCATCCGGCGGGCGCGCTCCGGGTTGAAGGACCCGCGGCGGCCCATCGGCAGTTTCATCTTCTTGGGGTCCAGCGGTGTCGGCAAGACGGAGCTGGCCAAGGCGCTGGCCGAGTTTCTGTTCGACGACGAGGATGCGCTGCTGCAGGTGGACATGAGCGAGTATGGCGAGCGCCACACGGTATCGCGTCTGGTGGGCGCCCCGCCCGGCTACATCGGCTACGATGAGGGCGGCCAGCTCACCGAGGCGGTGCGCCGCCGGCCGTACCAGGTGATCCTGTTCGACGAGATCGAAAAGGCGCACATGGACGTGTGGAACGCCCTGATGCAGATCCTGGAAGAGGGACGCCTGACGGACGGCCATGGGCGCACGGTGGACTTTCGCAACACCGTCATCATCATGACGTCCAACATCGGGACGCGCTACGCCGCTCGTAGCGGCGGCGCGCTCGGGTTCCAGGTGGGCGCTGCGACGGACGAGCGGGAACAGTTCGTGGACGAGGTGTCGGAATCGCTCAAGCGCACCTTCCGCCCCGAGTTCCTGAACCGCATCGACGAGGTGATCATCTTTAATACCCTCACCCGCGACAACGTGATGGCCATCGTCGACTTGCAGATGGCCGAGATCGAGGAGCGCCTGGGCGAGCAGCAGATCCGCCTGGAGCTGACGGACGCGGCCCGCGTCTGGCTGGCCGACAAGGGGTACGACAAGACCTTTGGCGCCCGCCCGTTGCGCCGGGTGCTGCAGCGCTATGTGGAGAGCCCCCTCTCGCAGCGCCTGTTGGAGGGCATCTTCTCTCCGGGTGACGTGATCGTCGTCGATCGCGATCCCGAGTCAGACGGGCTCATCTTTACGGCGCGCGACGACGCGGTGCTGAACCTGAACCAGCCGGCGATGTCGCAGACCTAGCTGTCAGCTGTCGGCGATCCGCAATCGGCAATGAGTAGCCCTTAGCCATTGGCTTTTGGCCCTTGGCCGCGCTTGAGAGAGCGAGTGGCCAAGGGCCAATTGTTAAGGGCCGATCGCAGATCGTCGAGAGCCCATCCCTCCCCACGACGAAAGGAGCGCCCCATGGCAACGCGACCGCTGCGCGGCTACTTTCCCATCATGGCGACGGCGTACTGCGACGACGGCGGGGTCGACCTCGCCAGTATGCGCCGCCTCACCGCATTCCTCATCACCCACGGCGCCCAGGGGATGTCGCCCAACGGCGGCGACTCGGAGGCGCGCCACTTGAGCAGCGACGAGCGCATGCGCGTCCTGGACGTCGTGTTGGAGACGAACGCAGGGCGCACGCCGGTGCTGGTGGGCGCCTCGGCCCCCACCACAGAGGAATCGGCCGCGTTGGTCCGCTATGCGGAGCGGGCGGGCGCCGACGGCGTGTTCGTCATGCCGCCCGCCAACTGGACGCAGACCCTCCTGGAGCCGCGCGTCCCGGACGAGGAGATGCTGCGCCACTATGCCGCCATCTGCGAGGGGGTCGACATCCCCCTGATGATCCACGCCACGGCGGCGATGGACGTCCCCTTTCTCCAGGACCTCATCGACCGCATCCCCAACGTGCGCTATATCAAGGAGGAGACGACCTACGGACCCAAGCTGCGGCGCTACGTGCGGGAGCTGGGGGATCGCGTGACGGTGTTTGGCCCGGGCCTGCACTACCCCGCCGAACTCGAGTGGGGCGCCATGGGGGTGATGCCGAGCTGCTGTGCGCCCGCCTCCCACGCGCGGGTGTTCGACCTGTGGCAGCGGGGGGAGCACGACGCGGCGCGGACGACGTGGAATCGCATGCTGCCCCTCGTCTTTTGGCGCTGGCGCACCACCCCCCAGGAGGCGGGCAAGCTGTACCTGCGCGAGATGGGGGTGTTCGAGACGACCCTCACGCGCCCCGAGATGGGCGCCCCCAAGCTGGAGGACGCCGACCGGCAGGAGTTGTTGCGCGTCATGGCGGCGATGGGGGAGCCGGTGTAACACGGGGCGGTCGGCGGTCGGCTTTGGGCTGTTAGCTGTTGGCTTTTGGCCGCCGGATGCTGCTCCGCCGTGGCTGTATCGTGACGACTTGTTGCCGGCATGGCAGAAAGAAAACGACTGAAGTCATCACTACGCATGAGCATCTTTGTAGTGACGACTTCAGTCGTTTTTATAGCTCGTGAAGATAGGAAACGAATAAATTCGTCACTACATAGACTTCAAGCATGCTGACGAGTATAACCGTACTACGATGCGGTTCCTTTGTAGTAACGAATTCATTCGTCCTTTTACTCGTAGAGAAGGGAAACGAATGAATTCGTTACTACGAAGCAGTGACATCGTAGCGATGAGGCCATTCCTTCTCTGCAGAACCATACCAGGCGAATGAAGGCGGCGACCACGCCGTTTTGACGATGGCGCAAGCGTCTGCAGGCCGAGAGCCGATCGCTGACCGCCGAACGCCGACAGCTATTCCACCGCCCGCAAGTGATCTAGCACCTCGGGATTCACCACGAACTGCGGGACGCGGCCCTGGACGACGTCGCTGGACACCTCGCAGATGAGGCGGTAGAGGTCCTCGCGCGCCTCGGGCGAGTTGGCGGCGATGTGGGGCGTCAGGATGACGTTGTCATAGCGGTAGAGGGGCGAGTCGGCCGCCAGCGGCTCCGCCTCGGTGACGTCGAGCCCCGCCGCCCAGACGCGGCCCTCCTCCAGCGCCGCGACGAGCGCCTCCTCCTGCACGATGGGCCCCCGGGCGGTGTTCACCAGAATCAGCCCTTCCTTGGCCTTGGCAAAGGCGTCTGCGTCGAGCAGGTGGTGCGTCTCGTCGGTCAGCGGCGCGTGGATCGTGATGAAATCGGAGCGGCGCAGCAGCTCGTCGAGCGACACGAGCGTGGCGCCCGCCGCCGCGGCCTGTTCCTGCGTGATGTAGGGGTCGTACGCCAGCACCGTCATGTCCCAGCCCCGGACGCGGCGCGCCGTGGTGCGGCCGATGCGGCCCAGGCCAATGATGCCCAGCGTGGTGCCGGCCACGCGCCGCGTGGGGCGGGCCAGCTCACGCGCATAGCGCCCCTGGCGCATGGCGGCGTCGAGGCGCGGCACATGGCGCACTGCCGCCAGCATGAGGGCCACGGCGTGATCGGCCACGTCGTCGGTGCAGTAGGTGGGGGTGTTGCACACCATGATGCCCAGCTCAGTGGCCGCCTGGTAGTCGATGCTGTCATAGCCGGCGCCGGCGCGGATAGTGCAGCGGCAACGCGTCAGCTGAGAGAGCACCTCGCGGGTGAGAAGCGGGCGCACCGACTGCACGGCGATCACGTCGGCATTGCGGGCAACGTCGAGCACCGCCTCGGGAGTGCGGAGTTGGTGCGTCTCCCAGCGGGCGCCGACCTGCGCCAACATCTCGGCCTCGTTGCCCATGGGGGCAAAGAGCGCCTCGTCATAGTCGATCAGCACAACCTGGTAGGGCATAGTGGTGGATGGCATACGTCGTCTCCTTCGGTGGCAGTTGGCCATCCCATTATAGCCGTCTCGGGCGGCGCGCCAACCGGTAGTGGCGGTCGGCTCTCAGCAGTCGGCGTTCGGCGTGCGGCGTTCGGCGTGCGGTCATGGGCTCTTGGCCGTTGGCAACTGGCTTGGCGCTTCCGAGTTCACATTCTGTGATGGCGCCTGCATAAAGGCCAGCAGCCCAGAACCAATGGCCCGCAGCTGAGAGCCGAGGGCCGACAGCCGACCGCCTCCGATAGGCAAAAATGCGTACGTTGCCGAGTTTGGGCATCGATGCTATACTATGCGCCCGCTGCTTGACGGTAAGCGAACATTCTGCAAGGAGGCGGAGGACGAGGGAGGCTATGCCAGAACCGGATGTGCTACTCGGTGAAAAGGGTCGTGCGGGCATGCTGCGTGGCTTTAAATCGATCGCCAGGCTCCTGTCCATCACCCTAGGCCCCATCGGCGGCAACATTGCCAACGCCCGTGAACCCCGTGGCGAGCCGGAACTCCTTACCGATGCCGCCACCATCGCCCGACGCATCATCCAGCTGCCCGACCGGGCCGAGGATGCGGGCGCCATGCTGATGAGGCATATGGTGTGGCGCGTGCGTGAGGAGGTGGGGGACGGCAGCGCCACGACCGCGGTGCTGGCTCAGGCCATCGCGCGCGAGGTGGAGCACATGGTGGCGGCGGGCGCCAATCCCATGTCGGTGCGCCGCGGGATCGAGCGCGCCACCGACGCCGCCGTCAAGGCGCTGGACGCCATGTCAGTGCCGCTGGAGGGGGAGGAACGCATCGCCGCCGTGGCCACCGCGGCTACCGGCAACGCCGAGATCGGCAAGATCCTCGGCGAAATGTACGACGTTCTCGGACCGGACGCCAACATCGTCATCGAGCCCTACATCGCCACCTATCACGACCGCGCCTACCATGAGGGGGCCCGCTTCAAGGGAGGATATCTCTCCCCCTACATGTTGACCGACACGGTGCGTCGCCTGGTGGTGCTCGACGACGTCTACGTCCTCGTGGCCGACATGGCCTTCAACTCGATCGAGAGCGTGCAGAACGTGCTCGAGCACGTCATCCGCAAGGACGGCAAGAACGTCCTCATCATCTGCAAGCTCATGTCCGACAAGGCCATCGGCGTGCTGGTGGCCAACAGCGAGCGGGGCGTCGTCAAGGCGTGCGCCGCCAACATGAAGCCTGTGGGCGACGCGCGGCGCGGCACGGTGGAGAATATCGCCTGCCTGACGGGCGGTCACCCGCTGACCGACAAGTCGGGGATGGCGCCCGAGCAGATCCGCGTCGACGACCTGGGCCACGCGCAGCGCGTCGTCGTCACCAAGGACTACTATATGATCATCGGCGGGGACGGTGACCGCAAGGCGGTGCGCCAGCGCATCAGCCAGCTGCGCACTCGTGTACGCGAGACCACCGACCCGGAGGAGCGCACGACGCTGCGCGAGCTGCTGGCCCAGCTCTCGGGCGGCGTGGGCGAGTTGCGCATCGGCGCCCTCACCGAGCAGGAGCGCAAGGCGCTGACCGAGGTGGCCGAGCAGGCCATGAAGGCCGTCCAATCGGGCATGGAGAGCGGCATCGTGCCGGGTGGCGGTGCGGCCTACTTGCGATGTATCCCGGCCTTGAGGGAACTCGAGGCGGAGGGTGATGAGGCCATCGGCATCGACATCGTGGCGCGAGCATTGGAGGAGCCGATGCGTTGCATCGCCGAGAATGCCGGCGTCCACGCGCCCCTGGCCATCGACCAGGCCCTGCGCGCCGGACCCAACTATGGCCTGGATGTGCGGCGCAAAGTGATTGTGAACATGGTGGAGGAGGGGATCGTCGATCCCACGCGGGTAGTGCGGCGGGCCCTGCAGTTAGCCGCCAGTGGCGCCATGATGCTGCTCACGACTGATGCCCTCGTGTTGCACCGCAAACCTCAGGAGACGTTTGAGCCATGAGTACATCCGACGCATTGGTCATACCCAAGACGGCCACCTGGCAGCGATTGGGCAGTGTTTCGAACGGCGGCACCGTGTTCGGCCTGGCCGTCTCGCCGGTGTCCGACGTGCCGCGGTGTTGGGCCGCCACCGGCTGCGGGGTATTCTACTCTGACGACTGGGGAGAGACCTGGATTCAGAACCTCTCTGGCCTCACGACTCCGCTGCTGAGTACCATCGCGGTGGCCCACAACGGCGCCCTCTTTGCCGGCGCCCTCGAGGGCGATCTCTTTGCCTCCTTTGACTTTGGCAAGACGTGGGAGGGCGGCCTGGTGCCCGGCGAGTTCAAGACGACGGTCACCATGATGCTCCCCTCGCCCAATTTCAAGGGCGATGGCGCGGCTTTTGCCGCCACCGACGGCGGCGGCCTCCTGGTCAGCCGCAACTCGGGCAAGAGTTGGGAGGACAGCAGCTTTGGTCTGGGCGAGCCCAACGTCCTGGCGCTGGCCGCTCCCTCCGACTGGTCGCAGCGCGAGACGATGTTCGCCGCCACCACTGAGGGAGTGTTCGTGTCGGTGAACGGCGGTCGCGCCTGGCGCGAGACCGAGCTGATGCTCGACGACGATGTGGTGGATGTGCTGGCGGTGAGCCCCGAGTTCGGCAAGGATCGCACCGTTTTTGCCGGCACCGAGAACGGCAGCCTATACCGCTCCGAGGACGGCGGCCGCACATGGGACCTGCTACAGACCTCCATCGGCGATGGCCCGGTGAACTGCCTGTGGCTGGCGCCGGGCCTCGCGTCCATAATCGCCGGGGTGGGGCCGCGGGTGTACCTCTCGGAGGATCGCGGCGAGACATGGGAGGCCGTGGCCGATCTGCCCAGCTCGCTCCTGGCCCTCGCCGGCAACGCCGACATCCTGCTGGCCGGCCTGCACGACGCCGGCGTGTGGAAGTCCGTCGACGGCGGGCGCACCTGGAAGCCCTCCTCCGAGGGCCTGGCGGCGCGCGGTTTTGCCGCCCTGCACGCCGTGGGCGACGTCCTGTACGTCATGGGCCCGCAGGAAGGGCTCTGGACGTCCAAGGACGGCGGGCAGACCTGGAACGCCGCCTCGAACCTCTTCCCGTTCTACCCGCTCACGGCATTTGCCGTGGGGCCCAAGGGCGCCCTCTTCCTGGCGGGCCAGGAGAGCGGCATCCTGCGGTCCGACGACGGCGGGGCGCATTGGCGCGTCGTCGCCGAGGTGGAGGGCGTCGAGAGCCTGCTGCTGACCCCCGACGAGTCGGGTTGGGCGGGCACGTCCGACGGGCGGCTCCTGGCGACGCACGACGGCGGCGAGACCTGGCTCGAGTCCGAGTCCCCCTGCGCGGGGCAGGAGGTGCTGTCCATCGTCGCCTCGCCCAACTATGCTGAGGACCACACCCTGCTCATGGGGACGTCCATCCCGCCCGAGGGTGGCAAGGGCGCCCGCATCGGCGTGTGGCGCTCGACGAACAGCGGCGCCACGTGGCGCCAGATCACCACGCAGACCACGCCGGCGCGCTGGATCGACATCGCCATGCCGCTGGGGGTAACGGAGAACCCCGCCGATCAGGCGGTGTTGGCGACCGGCCCCTTCTGCCTGCGGCCCCTGCGCCGCGCCAAGGACGTATGGATCAGCACGCGCGTCGACCCGAACGGCGCCAACACGCTGGCGGTGGCGGCCATCGGCGAGGTCGACGGCGGCGGGCAGCTGTTCGCGGCCACCGGCTCGGGGATCTATCGCTCCCTCGACGGCGGCCGCACCTGGCAGCCCTTCCGCGACGGCATGGGCGTGACGAGCTTTATCGGGATCGCCGCCATGCCCAAGGGCGAGGGGTACACGCTGTACGCCCTCAGCCTGGGCGGCGTGCTGTGGAAGTGTGACCTGAGCTGACGAGGCGAACGCCTCACCCCCCACAAGTCCTGTACGCGCGCGTTGGGCGTGCACAAGGGTTGCAGGTTACAGGTGACAGGCAATGGCATGAGCGATCGATGCGACCTGTAGCCCGGCGGTAGGTCGCCGGTGGAGGGGCCACGCGAAATCGAGGAGGCAATCGGTTGATTGCCTCCTTTTTCGTCCGTATAATCGTCGGTACCATTCGGACCGCCGGAAGGAGATTCCCCACATGACCCCAGCGCACACGTCGCAGGACATGACCCGCGCGGTGAAGCAATGGGCGATGGACGCCGGCGCGGCGCTGGTGGGCGTCGCGCCCATCGAGCGCTTTGACCCCATGCCGCCCTACTACGACCGCGCCCCCAAGGGACACGATCCACGGGATTTCCTCCCGACGGCGCGCTCGGTGATCGTGATCGCGCAGCCCATCCTGAACGCCGTGATGGACGCGCCCGCGGTGCTCATGGACCACGAGATCGACCTCGTGCCCCCCGATATCAAGCAGGCCTACCTGGACCTCCTCTATCACGTGGCGGGGCATCGCGTCCAGGACTATATGCTGGAGCAGATCGCCCAGGTGGTGGGGCAGCGCCTGCAGATGGAGGGGTTCGAGACGATGATCTTTCCCACGACGGGGCTGCACCCCAGCATGTCGCCGTCGGGGAGTGGGGCGCGCGAGGAGGGGCTGAGCGACCGCCAGATCTGGCAGGGGCCCTCGGAGCAGTGGGCCGATACCTTTTCGCCGTTCCGCTACACGAATGGCCCCTTCTCCCATCGCCATGCCGCCACCCGGGCGGGGCTGGGGGAGTTTGGCTACAACAACATCGTCCTCACGCCCCAGTTCGGCCCGCGGCAGCGCTTTAACTCGATCATCACCGAGGCAGCGCTGACGCCCGATCCCCTGATCACCGAGCCGATCTGCCTGCGCGACAACTGCCGACTGTGCCTGCAGGCCTGCTACATGGACGCCATCGTGCTGCGCGACGATCCCTCGGTGCGCGACTATCGCTCCGTAGACAAGGTCGACAAGGACGTCATCTTTTACGACACCCCGGCGCGCTCCTATCCGCTGCGGTGCAACGCACGGCGCACGCGCGTGCCCGACGCGCCGGTGCGCGGCGACTGCGCGCGCATCTGCCCCGTGCCCACAGAGCGTACTAACCTGCCCCAGCGGCTCCAGGCCATCGTCGCGGCGTGGAAGAGGGGTGACGGGACGGCCCGATGAACAGCATCTATGTGGCCCTCGACCTCGAGTTGACGGGCCTCGACCCCCTGCGTGACGAGATCACCGAGATCGGCATGGTGCGCTTTCGCGGCGACGAGGTACTCGAGACCTTTTCGAGCCTGGTCGGCACCACGCGGCCCATTCCGCTCAAGATCCAACAGATCAGTGGCATCACCCCCGAGGAGGTGCGCGACGCGCCCTCGCTGCGCTCGCTGAGCGGCACCATCCTCTCCTTCGTCAAGAGCTACCCCATCGTCGGGCACTCTATCGACATGGACTTGCGCTTCCTCACCCGCCAGGGGCTGCTGCTGAACAACCTGCTCGTCGACACGTTCGAGCTGGCCAGCATCCTGGTGCCTGAGGTGCAGCGCTACAGCCTGGCGAACCTGGCCCAGCACCTCGGGATTACCCTGGACGACCACCACCGCGCCCTCGCCGACGCCATGGCGGCCAAGGACCTTTTCCTGGCGCTGTTGGAGCGCGCCAACCATTGGGATCCTTCCACCCTCGACGAGATCGCTGAACTCGCCGAGCATAGCGACTGGCCGCTGCGCCGCCTGTTCCGCGACCTGGCGTCCGAGCGCCGCCTCGACGCCACGCAGCCCCTGTGGCGCCCGACGCAGCGCGAGCCCTCCAGCACGCCGGCGGAGGGGCGGCGTGAGGAGCGCCTGGCCCCACTGGAGCCCACGGAAACGATCACCCCCGTGGACACAGCCGCGCTGGCGGCCTCCATCTCGCCAGAGGGCGTCTTTGCGGCCGCCCTGCCCGGGTACGAGCACCGCCCGCAGCAGGTCGCCATGCTCGAGGCGGTGGCGGAGGCGTTCAACACCCCCTCGCACCTGCTCGTCGAGGCGGGCACGGGCACGGGCAAGTCGCTGGCCTACCTCCTGCCGGCGATCCACTTTGCCGTGCAGAACGATCGCCGGGTGGTGATCTCGTCCAACACCATCAACCTCCAGGAGCAGCTCTTCACCAAGGACGTCCCCGACATCCAGCGCGTGCTGGATGTTCCCTTGCGCGCCACCCTCCTCAAGGGGCGCAGCAACTATGTGTGCCTGCGGCGCCTGGCGATCCTGCGGCGCTCGCGCCAACCCAGCACCGACGAGATGCGCGTGCTGGCCAAGGTGCTCGCCTGGCTCCCCACCAGCGAGACGGGGGACCGCGCCGAGCTGATCCTCGTGGGGCCCGACCACGAGGTGTGGGGCGACATCCAGGCCTCCTCCGAGACGTGCATGGGCGACCAGTGCATGTACCGCCAGCGCGGGACGTGCTTTTTCTACCGCGCCCGCGCGCGCGCCGAGCGCGCCCACATCGTCATCATCAACCACGCCCTGCTCCTGTCGGACCTGGCGCTCGAGTCGCGCGTGCTGCCCGAGTTCAAGTACCTTATCATCGACGAGGCCCACCACCTGGAGGAGCAGGCTACCGAGCAGTTCGGCATCCACGTGGGCCAGCGCGACCTGTACGCCTTTTTCGTCGGCCTCACCCACGAGACGCGCACCATGCCCGGGGGGATCCTCGCCGAGGTGCCCGCACTCTTTCAGCGCGACGGGGTGACGACCACGGCCCGCGAGGCGCTCACGCGCCTGCTGGAGTCGCTCCGCGCCCAGGTGGACACGGCCGAGCGGCGCCTGTTCGAGCTGTTCAACGCCCTGGCGCTCTTTTTGGAGCAGAACGTGGAGACGCGCGGCTCGGACGCCTACGACCGCGACATCCCCCTGACCCCCAGCCTGCGCAGCCAGCCCGACTGGTCGAACATCGAGATCGCCTGGGAGAGCTTGGCGGCGCCGATGCGCGCCATCCTCGGGGATCTGGAGCGCACGGTCAACCAGCTGGAACGTCTCGACCTGGGGGAGGACGCGACGCGCGACGAACTCGTGCAGGAAATCAAGACGCAGCTCCAGCGCGGCTCCGAGTTGGCGTTGGGTTTGGAGGCGATCCTCATCGAGCCGCAGAGCGGCGGCATCTACTGGATCTCTATCGCGCGTCGCGACCAAGAGATCACGCTGCACAGCGCGCCGCTGCACGTGGGGCCGGCGCTCCAGGAGCGCCTCTTTGACACCAAGGACTGCGTCGTGCTCACCAGCGCCACGCTGCGCACCGGCGACAGCTTTCGCTTCATCCGCGAGCGCCTCGGCCTGGAGGACGCCGACGAGCTGGCCGTCGATTCCCCCTTTGATTTCAAGACGGCCGTCCTGCTCTACGTGCCCAAGGACATCCCGGAGCCCAACCAGCCCTACTACCAAAAGACGGTGGAGAACGCCATCATCGACGTCTGCCGCGCCATCGGCGGGCGCACGCTGGTGCTATTCACGTCCAACAGCCAGCTCAACACCACCTATCGCGCCGTCCAGCGTCCCCTGGAGCGGGAGGATATCGTCGTGTTCGCCCAGGGGATCGACGGCTCGCGGCGTCAGATCTTGGACAATTTCCGCAGCACGCCCCAGGCGGTGCTCATGGGCACGCGCAGCTTCTGGGAGGGTGTGGATGTGGTGGGGCAGGCATTGAGTTGCCTGATCATCGCCCGCCTACCCTTCGCCGTGCCCACCGACCCGGTGCTGTCGGCCCGGGCGGAGACGTTCGACGATCCCTTTAACCAGTACTACCTCCCCGATGCCATCCTGCGCTTCAGGCAGGGGTTCGGCCGGCTCATCCGCAGCCGCGACGACTATGGCGTGGTGCTCGTGCTGGACAAGCGCATCCTGACCAAGTCCTACGGCAAGACGATCCTGCGCTCGCTGCCGCCGTGCACGGCGCGCATGGGGCCGGTGGCCACGCTGCCGACGGTGGCGCAGCGCTGGCTCGATCCGTCGAATCGGGTGTAGGAAAAAGGGAAAGCCCCCTCACCCTCACCCTCTCCCCGAGTACAGGGAGAGGGAACAGATCTTCGCTCGCCTCGATACTCCGGGGAGATGGTGAGGGGCAGTGCAGGGTGATTTGGCGGGGTTGACCGGCACGATTATACTGTGGCGTCGGGCATGCATAATCATCGATATTGGACCAGCGTGGGAGGCGTTACCAGATGATCCCGGTGACTCAGCTTCGCAAGGGCGTCGTCTTTGAGGAGGACGGCCAGCTCTGGCGCGTCCTGGAATACGAACACTATAAACCGGGCCGCGGCAACGCCATCATACGCACCAAGCTGCGCAATTTGCGCACCAACTCCACGGTGAGCCGCACCTTCCTCTCGGGGGCCTCGGTGCAGGACGTGCGCCTCGACCACCGCACGGTGCAGTTCCTCTACGGCGATGGTGACTACTACCACTTTATGGACGTGGAGAGCTTTGAGCAGCCGATGCTGTCGGCCGAGGTCCTCGCCGACGTGATCCCCTACCTCAAGGAGGGGATCACCATCGACCTGGAGCTGCACGAGGGGGAGCCGGTGGGGATCGAAATGCCCATCACCGTCGATCTCACCGTGACGGACGCGCCTCCCGGCTATGCCGGCGACACCGCCACCGGCGCCACCAAGCAGGTGACGCTGGAGACGGGGATGAAGCTCGACGTGCCGCTGTTCATCGAGACCGGCGAC
>ENA-UOXR01001729-UOXR01001729.1-bioreactor-metagenome-genome-assembly--contig:-NODE-1729-length-21994-cov-212.359087_pt1 | contig 21994 bp, 22 predicted proteins | sample MGYA00238164_ERZ764825 | MGnify/ENA primary metagenome ERZ764825 (study PRJEB28920, sample SAMN05720171) | bioreactor metagenome | isolation source: Anaerobic biogas reactor | place...
GGCTCATCGATAAACCATCCTTCCAGACCGGAACCGTAGTATTCCGGCAATTTATCTACTATGAGCTGCCAGGGCAGATCATCAAAAACCCCGAAGTTTTCAATGTATTCGATGAACTTATGTCCAGCCAGGTCGGTTGCCGGCAGCAGAGTATCATGGTAACCGTCAAATTCAGGAACAGCGGCACCAAGTCTAGCACATAAGGGTTGGTCGTAAGTGGCTGCAACATTGACCCAGCGGCCTTCCAGGAAAAATTGGCTGTAAGCATGGGGGAAAAAGATATTACCGCCCAATAGTTTCACTACATCGGGTGGGGTAAGATGATTGCGGATGGCGACCAGAACCAGTCGGCTGGGCACTCCTGCCGCGCGCCCCAGAGTGGTCAAAAGTATGGCTTTCTGTACGCAATAACCGGTGCCCATTTCCAGGATTTTGGAGGCTTTATAGTACTTTTGATTACCGGTGACTGCATACATATTATAAGGAATCTGGTCACGAACAAAGAGAAATAGTCTCTGAAGTGCTTCCACGTGATCTATACAATCACCAGTTATGCGGGCTACAGTGGTCTGTATTTCCGAATGATCACAGTCCAGATAGTAAGTGGACTTTAAGCATCTCTTCATTCGCATCTCACTTTCATTAACATGATTTAACTATCATTATAGAGTTTACTGCATGGCAATAAAAGCAGAAAATTCCATAAGATCAGAATACTGTATTTTTGACTGTTACAAGAATCAAGGGGACGCGGTGTAACCGAAGCGAAAACATTACGTAATTAATAGTTGTTATAAAGTAATAGCAGCAATTATGTTATATGATAGATACAAATGTCGAATCAGGGACTGATATGATGGGCAGATTTAATAATTATATAGAAAACATCACTCCGGATATACATAATAAGACCAAATCTTATATAAGCACCAATCTGGCTATATTCGAACCGGAAGATTTTATCCTTGATAAGGAAATCTGTTTTGACGATTATCATTTCATAATGCTTTTTACCACTCCGCCACCGGCTAAAATAGATAAGAAGCCGCGTCAGTTTAAGAAAGGCAACTTGGTTTCTTTTGATCCAGGGGCATGTTTGACTGTGCTGTCGACCGGCATTCACAAATATCCGGTCAAATATTTTGACATCACTATCAAAAGAGATTTCTTTCAACCGGTAGCCTCGGAAATAAGCCGAACTAACGAAGTAAAGTTTAAACGAATAGAAACCACCTTCAGTTATCGCCTAGTGGAGGCTATCGTCAATTTTCAACACGAGGTACTTAACTTTGGTAGCAGTTATCCCCTGATGGTGGATAGCATTTCTATCCAAGTAGTGGGGCAATTATTGCGAGAGATAAATGGCAGTAATAATGTATTTCGAGACAAGGCCTTGCGAGATCAGCAAAGTGTTACTAGAGCTATTGATTTTATGCAAAGTTACTATAATGATCCTATCTCGATAGAAGATATCTGTCAAATAGTCCATTTAAGCCCACACTACTTTATTAGATTATTCAAGCAGCACACCGGGCAAACCCCTTATCAATACCTAATGGCTATCCGCGTGCAAAGAGCTCAAGAAATGCTGGAAAAAAGCAATTACTCAATGGGAGAAGTGGCCGCTTTGTGCGGTTTTGTTAATGCCGGGCATTTTGCCACTTTGTTCAAACGGTACACGGGGGTAGCGCCTTCTGAATACAGAAGGCATAAAAGAGGTTGGCGACAATAGTATTGACCAAAAAATGATCTTCATGCTGCCGTTTAAGCGGAATAGACGGCAGTTTTTGTTTTTCTGAATCAAGATTACCCATCCTTAAGGGATATATTTGAAAGATAGCGCACGGTATTTGAAAAAGATAACCGCCTTTCCCATGGTAGATTTAAAGCAAAATGGGGAGCGGAGGAATGGTGAATGATAATGGCTTAACCGTAGAATTCCTGCCAATACAGTTGATTCAGTTGTGCAAGTTGCCATTGTATAAGGTTAGCAGCTCCGGTGTTTCCATATCCGGTGACCTGCACTCAGGCAAATATTTAAGAGTAGGGGGAATTGAAATGAGAAGAAGCCTAAAGTTGTTGGTAGTTGTTTTACTGATGTCGGTTCTAATAGTTGGCTGCGGGGGCAACAATAGCGCAGGAACAGAGCCGGGTCAGGCGACCGGGGGGAGCGTTGAACTAGGTGATGGCAAAGAAATAAACTATGGTACCGCTGAGCAGGGCAAATCCTTGGATCTTCCCGAGAACTATCCCATTGATGTACTGCCATTAATAGATGATTCAGTGATCAGCTTTGTCAACACGAATGACTCTACCCAGGGAATCGGCATATTGCTGTTAACTGATAGGAGTTTCGAGGACGCAATAGCCTTTTATCAAGGAGTTATGGAACAGGGCAAGATCACTATGGAAACTCAGCAAGATGATATGTATCTTATTATAGGAAACAAAGATTCCTACTCGATAACCATCAGCATTACTCATCCAGAAGGGGAAAAAGTAAATGTCTTACTTGATATTACTCCTTAATACAAGTAAATGAGGTTTAGTTAATATGACGAGATAAACAAGTATATCTCCGTTTCTGGATTCAAAAAGGCCGTTTTTCAAATCAATGAAAGACGGCCTTTCGCAATAGCTCTAGTTTAAATGATCTTTCGATTCTCTACCATCTTGGCGGAGGTGATCATGATTAGATATTTTACGGCCGACTATTCTTAGATCTTCCAGAGCCATCTCTGCTTCCCGCAGAACGTGGTCGGCCAACAGTGGGGGAATAATACTCAATACCTGGCATGCTTCGATCAACTGCAGGGCTACTTCTTTGAAATCGCGAATTTCTTTGGTTAAATCGATAACTTCTTCATTAAAGCGCACTAAGCGAGGAATGAGCAATGGGCCTGGTAAGTCACCAAAGCCGGGCGGTAAAGGACAGCCGGCTAGTTTTTCAGGTAACAGCCAGTTTTCAAAAGTGCGGGGGACTTCCATGGATTCCAAATCCTTCGCCTGTAAGCGCAATGTTTCAAAATTATCTGCGAATCGTAAGGATTGACTTACCAGGGGCCTTTCCGATGGATCCAGTAAATGAGCGATGAAATGGGCGTGTTCTCCCATTATACGTAGCCAAAAGATTTCCTCTTGAAGGGCCTGTTCGGCTACGGGAACTTTAATGCCATTCTGCAGCCGCAGTAGAATTACTCGAAACCGGATAGCCTCCCTGCGAATATGATCAATAAGCAGGGGCAGGCTGGATCCCCCCAGATTGCAGGTGATCAACCTTTTCAGGACGGTACTCTTGTAATCGATGATTTTCCCCAGGGCTCGAATAACTTCATCATTAAAGCACCTGAATGCCTCTTCCTTGTGCGGTAATCTTCTCAGTTCAGCGCGTAATCCTCTAAACAATTCCTCCAGCTTTTCAGCTTCGCGGATCAGTGCCGTTTCGTCACAAGGAAGGCCTAGCCTGATAAACAGGGCGTGCTCTTGCATAATTCTCAACCAAAAATTATTTTGCCGAAATGACTCCCTAACAAAGGCTCCGGCATCAGTTTGCCAGTGTTGCCCCCGGCTGGGCTTGTGTTCATCGTGCCCATAATGGCTATCGTGTCTATAACTGTCCATTTAAGATCCTCCTTTTCATGATTTAACAGTCTTTCTTTGGTAAGATATCCTATTTTATGCAAGGCCTGGGGCAGTTGTTAAAATCACGAAAGTGAGCAATGATATAGAACCCGGTGGGGAAATGGACACTGGATGACAACTGTGTGATCCTATCTGAAAATAAAAACGGCTGCCTGCTCGAGGCAGGCAGCGAACCTAATCAGTATGAGTTTTGTGGTAAATGCGGCGAGTTAATATATTAATGCTTGTTGAGGACTACATTGCTGTATAGCCACCATCGGCACAGATAATGGCACCGGTCACATAAGATGATGAATCGGATGCCAGCCACAAGTTGGTTTCAGCGATTTCGGCAGCCTGAGCAAACCGTCCCAGCATGCTAAGCTGTTTGGCATAAGCCACTGGATCTAACCCGAAGTGCTTCAATGCTTCCTGCAGCATCGGAGTATCGACGGCCCCGGGAGCAACTGCATTAACGCGGATGTTCTGAGGTGAATAGTCCATTGCTGCTGATTTGGTTAAGCCTATAACTCCGTGCTTGGCGGCTACGTAAACAGGAGTGCCTGGTTGAGGACGGATTCCACTTACCGAGGAAATATTGATTATGGAGCCCCCCTGGCCTTGTTTCAGCATTTGGCGTATTTCGTATTTTAGACAAAGGGCTACCCCTTTTAAGTCCACGGCAATAACTGCATCGAAAGCATCTTCATCCATATCAGCCAACGGCTTGTCATCCGGGGTACGGGCTGCATTATTCACTGCAGCATCTAATCGGCCATAAGTATCCACAGTAAATTGCACCATAGCCTCCACATCTGAGGCCTTAGAGACATCGGTTTTCACAAAAGCCGCTGTGCCTCCGGCATCTACTATCTTCTGAGTTTGTTTTCTACCCAATTCCTCATTAAAATCAGCGATAACTATCTTGCCTCCAGCCTGGGCCATTAACTCTGCAGTTGCAGCTCCTATGCCCATTGCTCCGCCTGTTACGATAACTACTTTTCCATTGAGTTCTATCATCTACAAACACCTCTTCCTATCTTAATTTCATGTAAACGCCTTGGGCAGCTTTGATAGATTATCCTGCCTAATGTCTAAGCAACAAACATGCCAATTGTGAAATAAATTACGAAATCCCTAGAAATTGAGCTGCTCTATCTTTGCGGATGGTTTACATAAAAATAGCAATGAACCATAATGCTACATGTAGCGTGCAACATGTAGCATTATGGTTCATTGTGGTAGAAAAAATCACATTTTCATTTTAGTTAATTCCAGAGATATACCAGCCTGTTTCAGCTTGCGGTAAATAGTGCTTCTAGCTACTCCTAACCTCTCGGCAGTTTGCTTAATATTGCCATTAGTTGCGGATAATACCTCTAGTATTAGGGACATTTCAGTTTGCTTGATCATGGGGATCTTACCTGGGGATATGTTGCTTTCTGGAAAAATAACAGCTGGCAGTTCCTGACAAGTAATGATAGAGCTTTCACAAACACTGGCGGCTCTTTCCAGGATATTTTCAAGTTCACGGATGTTACCAGGCCAATGATAACTTGCCAGTGCCTGCCGAGCTTGTTCGTCAATGGAAAGCAAGCTTTTGCCTGTTTGTTTTCTTAATCGATGCAAAATGTTATCGATCAATAATTCCAGATCAAATTATGTCGGGCCGCCGCAATTTTTCGCGATTATACTGCCTGTACAACTTAAATTCTCCTTACAAGTGATTTAAGATTTTCTTTCATTATGGCCTGTTCGTCAGGTGATGATTGAGGCGCAATTGAATAATTATCACCATAAATGAAAAAGGTTTTAGAGATCTCACCCCATAGCTGGGTGAATAAAGGGAATGCCCTTCCTCCCGGGGAGAGCATGAAGACAGAAAGGGTCATGAAAGAACGGTTTTTTATATAATAGCTTATCGGCCCTGACGAGGAAAGCTGCAAATGCTATTAGGAAAACAAGATGAAGATAAGAAAAGATTAAAACCACATCAGGGATGCGGGGGAGGATTAAGCGGGGGAGATGGTTTACCCTCAAAACAAAAGCCCGCTGTTGTTCAGCAGGCTTCTTTGCGACCAATAGTACCTAGGGATCTTAAGTCAGCCTTCCAGTATACGTTTTAAGAAGGCCCGGGTTCTATCGTTGGTGGGATTATTAAAGATGACTTCAGGTACATCTTCTTCAGCAATAACGCCATCATCCATAAATACCACTCGGTTAGCCACATCGCGGGCAAAACCCATTTCATGGGTTACCACCAGCATGGTCAGGCCGCTTTTGGCCAGGTCTTTCATGACCTTGAGCACTTCACCCACCATTTCCGGATCCAGGGCGCTGGTGGGTTCATCAAAGAGCAACGCTTCGGGTTCCATAGACAGGGCTCGGGCAATAGCTACCCGTTGTTTTTGCCCACCCGAGATCTGAGTGGGTTTGGCATTGATGAACTGCGACATGCCTACCATTTCCAGGTATTCCATGGCGGTTTTGCGCGCTTCCTCTTTGTTTCTTTTTAATACTTTTATCTGTCCTACCACGCAATTGTCCAAAACGGTAAGATTATTAAACAGATTAAACTGCTGAAAAACCATGCCCATTTTAGCACGATAGACAGCATTGGAAATATTCTGCTCCAGAATATTCTGGCCGTGGTAGAGGATATCACCGCTGGTAGGGTATTCCAGCAGATTTATGCAGCGCAGCAAAGTTGATTTACCTGAGCCGCTGGCCCCAATGATGCAGACTACTTCTCCTTTACTGACCGAAAAGTTTATGTCTCTTAAGACTTCATTGGCACCAAACTTTTTTCCTAAATGCTTGATTTGCAAGATGTTAGCCATGTAGTTTACCTCCGTCCACTATCCGAAATTGTGCCTCGGGTACAGTCTGGGAACCATGGATGGTATAGACGGACGGTCCATCCAGCTTTTTCTCCCACCAGCGCAGGATGCGAGTGACCGTAAAGGTCATGATCAAATATATTATGCAAGTTATTAAGAAAGTTTCGAAGTAGCGGAAATTGGCGCCCGCGGCTGATTTGGAATTGAAGAAAAGCTCAGTTATAGAAATAACACTGAGCACGCAGGTGTCTTTAATATTAATGACAAACTCATTACTGGTAGCCGGTAAAATGTTACGAATAGCCTGGGGCAGTATGATGCTGGTCATGGTCTGAGCATGGGTCATACCGATGGCATGGGCTGCCTCAAATTGACCTTTATCTATGGAGAGGATACCACCTCTCACGATTTCAGCCATATAAGCTCCGGTATTGATAGAAACTATTACTATCCCGGCTGGAATAGGGTTGAGGTGAATACCATAAACCATAGCTATTCCATAAAATACTACCATGGCTTGTACCATCATAGGGGTGCCCCGGAAGACTTCTATATAACAGAGTAACAAAATGTCGACAACTTTTAATATGCCTTTCTTAAGCGTGGTGGTGTTGTGATCAACAGGGATAGTGCGAATTACTCCAATTATGATACCGATGATAAAGCCTATTATGGTGCCGGTTAAAGCGATTAAGAGAGTATTACCGGCCCCTCTTAGGAAAAGGGGCCAGTTTTGTTCCCATATGAAAGCAACCCATTGAAAAAAAGATGCATCAGCTGACATTATTACTTACACTCCTGTATTATAAGCTGCGTATTAATCGGCAGAAGGCTGATTAGCAATGGCGTTATCCATTAGAGTCAATCTTTGATCTTCAGAAATACCAGCTAAAATCTCATTTATTTTCTCACGATCAGGATTTCCTTTTTTCAGCCCGACGGCAATAGCTACATCATCATCGGAGGCTTCAAATCCTTGACCTTGAGCAAATTCCACCATGACAAAGTTGGGATTGGCGGTGCTAGCTGATACTCCTTCTGGTCTTTCTGATACGTACCCATCAATGATACCAGATTCCAAGGCAACGCGCATCGCGGGAAAGTCTTCCATAGCCGGTTTTTGCTCCACTCCATTGATCTGAGGGATGACGGTGTAATGGAAAGTATTAAGCTGGGCGGTCACTTTGGCACCGGAAAAGTCCTGGATGCTGGTAGCATTTTCATAAGCAGAACCTTTTTTTACTACCATAACCAGATCTGACTTGTAGTAATGGTCTGAGAAATCGATAGTCTTCCATCTTTCTGCGGTGGGAGACATACCTGCAATAATGGCATCGATAGTGCCAGACTGTACGGAAGGTACCAGTCCGTCCCAAGCAGTTTTAACAATGACTAAATCCCGTCCCAGTCCATCAGCAATGATTTTGGCGATTTCCACATCATAGCCGCCGGCAAATTCCTGTGTGCCTTGAATGGGTACAGCGCCATTGCTGTCATCCAATTGGGTCCAGTTGAAGGGTGCGTATCCGCATTCCAGTCCCACCTTAAAAACTTCAGTTTGATTTGTGTCCCCGGATTGGGCGGGGTCATCTCCTGGTTGTTCAGAGCTGCTGCAGCCTATGGCGGTTATGAGCAGTCCCAATACCAAAATGGTGCCTAACAATAGTTTCCATGCCTTCTTCATTACCAATAATCCCCTCCAATTGTAATTAGATTAGGTACGTTATTCTTACCAAGGCTGCTCCGGACAATGCCTTGATCGAACACCAAAAAACTACCTTCATTTTATTTGCTTAATCTTAACACATTATAGCATCTATAGACTTTCGGAAGGGAAGGATGTTTTCCCTGCTTAGATATAATTAACGAAATATTTATAAAATTTATAATAATTACAACATTCAGACAGGTATTAGGAATATTTTAGGGAATATCTCATATAAGGTAAAGTGGGAATTCATTTTTTTCAAAAGGAGGGTTATCCAATGACTTACACCCAAGGTGCGTTAAGACTGCTTTCTGACTATGTCGTCCAGGCTGTCCAGGAGAGACCTGATCACATCGCATTCCTATATGGGGATCAGCGCATAACTTATAGGGAATTCGCGGCTCAGGTGGAAAGATTGGCGTGTTATCTGCTCAAATTGGGGGTGCAAAAAGGGGATCGCCTGGCCTACTTAATGACGCCCCGTCCGGAATTCTTTTATCTTTACATGGCTGCTTCCCGTATTGGGGCTATTATCACCGGAGTTGGTACTCGCCAGAGTGACAAAGAGATCGAATATGTCCTCAATAATTCGGAAGCTCGGGCTATGTTTATTCTGCATTCTATGTATGAATTTGATTATCAAGATCGCCTGCAGAAGATATTACCTAATTGCCCCAGTGTAAAAAATGTTTTCATCGTTGGCGGGCAAGCCAGGTTGGAGAACGCTCTGACCTTTGATGAGATCCTACAGCAGGATTACGCCGAATACAAAGCGGAACTGCTGGAAAGGGAAGCCCAGATATCTACTCATGATGGACTCATTATCGTATACACTTCTGGAAGCACTGGGGTGCCCAAAGGCGCTCTTATGTCACATCAAAATATCATTCATATGAGCCTGGTGGAAATCGGCATGTGTGGGGCTGGTGCTGACGATGTCTGGATCAATCATCTGCCAGTCAATCATGTCAGTGGAGCGACTGAGGTGGGCGCTACGGTTATTGTATCCAACGCCACTCAGGTATTGGAACCCTTTAACCCGATCAAAACTCTGGAATTGATCCAACGGCATAAAGTGACAGTGCTGGGCCAGGTGCCCACCATGTTTGCCATGCAATTTGCCTCACCTGAATATGACCAGTATGACTTATCATCCTTGAAAACGGTGGTGATCAGCGGGGCTATGGCACCCTTGGAAACCCTACGTAAAATGCGGGACACTATGTGTGACAACTGTTATAACTGCCTGGGGCTAACGGAAGTATCGGGTTTGATCACTTATACTGCCAAAGGTGACAGTCTGGAAACCCTCAATTTAACCGTCGGCAAAGTAGCCCCGGATTTTGAAATGAAGCTGGTGGATCCCAAGCGGCAAACAGTAGCGGATGGGGAAGTAGGGGAGATCGCCTATCGGGGTACTTCCGTCATCAAAGAATACTTCAAACTGCCGGAAGCGACTGCAGCGGCTTTTGATAAGGAAGGCTGGTTTTACTCAGGAGATCTAGGCCTTATCGATGAGGACGGCAACCTGCGCATGGTAGGCCGTTCCAAGGAAATGTTCATAACTAATGGGGAAAACATTTATCCTGCTGAAATAGAGGAAGCTATTATGCGCTATCCTGGAGTTATGTTGTGTGCGGTGGTGGCAGTGCCTCATGAGATTGCCGGAGAAGTCGGCCGTGCCTACATAGTGCCCTTGCCCGATGTCACAATTGAAGTGGAAAAACTCAAGGAATTCTTGAAAGAATACTTGGCTAGCTATAAGATTCCCAGGGAATATGTGTTCAGGGAAATGCTGCCCATGACTTTGCTTGGAAAAATAGAAAAGAAAGTCCTGCGCCAGGAAGTGGAGGCTGAACTCAAGGCAAAAAAGGGATAAGTGCTTAAGGGGGGAATCGTAAATGAGATTAGCAAATAAAGTTGCCCTTATCACCGGAGCCGGAAAAGGCATCGGGGCGGCGATAGCTAAACGTTTCGCCAGTGAAGGCGCCAAGGTGGCGCTGTTTGACGTGGATGAAGATCATGCCAGCCAAGTAGCCGCTGATATCCAGGCCGCCGGAGGAGAGGCCACCGCCTATAGAGTTGATGTCACTGATCGCCAGGCCATCGAGACTGCCGTACAAAAGGTATTATCCTCCTATGAGACTATAGATATTCTCGTCAATAATGCGGGTATAAACCGTGATGCTATGCTGCATAAAATGAGCGAAGCTGATTGGGATCTGGTAATGAACATCAATTTAAAGGGCTATTTTAATATGGTTCAGGCAGTTTATGGTCTCATGCGGGAAAAGAACTATGGCAAAATCATTAATGTTTCTTCGGCCGGTCGTTTCGGTAATGTAGGTCAGACCAACTATTCTGCTTCCAAAGAAGCAGTGGTGGGTTTTACGCGTTCGCTGGCTAAAGAAGCTGGCAGTAAAGGCATAAATGTAAATGCCATCGCTCCCGGCACCATAGTCACCGATATGTACTACGGTATCCCCGAACATATTCGCGACATAATGAAACTGATAACCCCATTGGCGCGGCCGGGACAGCCTGAAGAAGTAGCCCATCTATGCCTTTTCCTGGCCAGTGATGAAGCTTCCTATATTACCGGTCAGGTAATCCATTGTGACGGAGGCATTTTTATGCCGTAATTGTTTTAACTTGGGGATGACCCCTTGCACATACGTACATCCGTCATTGATTTCCCAGCTATTTTAGACACATAGGATCGAGATAATAATATTCGGGAGATCAGTAACCCAATTAGGTAATTGAGATTAAGTCAAGGATTCTCTCCATGACTTAATCTTTTTTTGCCAAGAACCAAGTTTGTGGCAGAAAAAGCGGTCATAGATGGAGGACTATCCAGTTAGCAGGATAATTGGTTGCATAAGCAGTCGACTTATTATGAATAGCAGATTTGGCGCAAAACATTGCTTCTAAGTAAGAATGCTTTTTAATCGTAGCGTAAGGCTTCAATCGGATCGAGTTGGGATGCCTTATTAGCAGGCAGCAGTCCGAAGATGACACCAATACCGGCTGAAAAGAAGAAGGCTAACAAAATGGTAGTCCAAGAAATAAGCGGAGGCCACTGAGCCAGTTTAGCCACTAAAAAGGCACCACCCACACCCAGGAGGGTTCCGACAATCCCCCCGATTATACACAGCACTACTGCTTCTATTAGAAACTGCAGTAATACATCCCGGCGGCGAGCCCCCAGGGCCATTCTGATCCCGATTTCTCGAGTACGCTCGGTGACAGATACCAGCATTATATTCATAACTCCGATACCACCTACCAAAAGTGATATGGCAGCTATAGCACCTATGATCATGGTAAGAACTCCGGTGACCTCACTGATCATTTCCATTTGCTGCTCTAGAGTATCGCTCATATATTTTCCTTCGGTGCGATGACGACGCTCCAGGATTTTCACCACTTGCTCAGTAGCCTTTTGCACATCTTTGGCTTCGTAGGTACTCCCTTCAATATAGGCGATATAGGCGTAGGGACTGATGTCTAACCAGGTGCTGATAGGCACATATATCGTTTGGGTTTGACCCATACCGAATATGGAAGCCTGGTTTTTAACTACTCCCGCCACGGTAAAGGAGGTGCCGCCGATCACTATCTGCTCTCCCACCGCTTCCTGGGGAAACAGTTCGTCAGCGATCCCTTCGTCCAGTACTGCGATCCTGCGCCGCCCCTGTTCATCAGCATTGCTGAAAAAACGCCCTTCTTTCATTACAAAATTGTACATCGGACCATAATCGCCATTGGTGGCTACTATCTGGGTAGTCTTTATGGTTCGTCCTCCCCGAACCTGCTCATAACCATAAGCTTCAGCACATAAATATTTTATTGCTGGAACTTGCTCCTTGATAGCCTGAACATCTGTCAGGGCAAACTCCCGGCCGGTGGGAGGGTCTTCCAGGCGCCAATCCAAACCAACATAAAAAAGGTTGCTGCCGATTTTTTCTATTTCTGAAATTATGGTTTGCCGTCCTCCCTGCCCTATAGCTATGACAGCTATGACCGCAGCAATTCCTATGACTATCCCCAGGGTAGTCAGAATAGAACGGAACTTGTTGGCGCGGATAGAATCCAGGGCGACTAGCAGGCTTTCGAATAGATTCATGACTTACCCTCCTGTATCTCAGGAGTTTGCGCCTCAACTGCTGCTTCTTCTTGTTCCAGCAGTCCGTCTCGAAAGCGCAGGATTCGGCCGCTGTACTGTGCGATATCCCTTTCATGAGTAACCAACACTATTGTGGTATGTTCCTGATGGAGTGAGGTGAATACATTCATGATCTCTTCACTGGTATGACTGTCCAGATTACCGGTGGGTTCATCTGCCAGCAGAATAGCTGGCTGGTTCACCAGAGCTCGGGCGATGGCTACTCTTTGATTTTGTCCGCCCGACAATTCAGCGGGGCGGTGGTGAATGCGATCCTGCATACCGACTCTTTCCAGAGCTTCCAGGGCTCGCTGGCGGCGCTCGTTTTTAGTCACACCGGCGTATATCATGGGTAATTCCACATTGCGCAGAGCGTTCATGCGGGGAAGCAGGTTAAAGTTCTGAAAAATGAAGCCAATTTTTTGGTTGCGGATCTGCGCCAGCTCATCTCCCGTCAAGCCACTGATTTCCTGCCCATCCAACCAGTATGATCCCGAGGTTGGGGTATCCAGACAACCCAGTAAATTCATAAAAGTCGACTTTCCAGAACCAGATGGCCCCATTACAGCTACAAATTCACCCGGTTCAATGGAAGCATTTATACCTCGCAGAGCATATACCGGATTAAGTTCGGGGCGGTATACTTTAGTTAATTCTTGAACTTGGATCATAGCTGCGAACCTTCCTGTGCTTCCTCAATGATAGGTTTTACAGCCTGACCGTCTTCCAGGTCTTCTGGTGGATTCAAGATAACGGTAGCGCCTTTCTCCAGCCCACTGATGATCTCAATACTTAAATCTCCTTCCAGACCTATTTGCACTGGAGTTTTCTTGGCCTGGTTCTTCTCAACTATATATACATAGCTCTGATCGTCCTTTTTGGCTACAGCTTCGTACGGCACCACTAACCGATCTTTTTCCGGTACGGTAATTATTTTTACATCTACAGTAAATCCCGGGAGCAGGCCCTTTTGTTCGCTGTCAACTGCAATGCGAACCGGAATTTCCACCTGCTGTGATTGAGTATTCTTATTGATAAAGGCTTTCTGGGATACTTCCACTACCTGGCCTTGAAATTGCCTTTCTGGGAAAGCAGCTGCTTCTATCTGGACTTCCTGTCCTTTGGTGACCCGGGCTGCATCATATTCCCCTATGCCTACCTTAACTTCCAGTTGATGAGGATCACCAATGGTTATCAGATGTTGACCCGGTGAAGTAACATCTCCGGCGCTGATCTGTACCGCCATAACCTGCCCATCGATTCTAGCCGGCACCACAAACTGGGCCAGGTTTTGTTCAGCCAGTTTAACCGCTTCCTGAGCACGGTGATAAGCAGCTTCCTGGCTGCGGCGTTCAGCTCCCTCCAGTCCGTTGCGGATTTGGTTCCATTCCTTTTTAGCCTTGAGATATAATGCCTCATCAGCAGCTAGTTGGCTATGGGCTGTATTCAATTCTTGCAGGGATACAGCCCCGGCAGCATAAAGCTTTTCGTTATTTTCAGCATTCCTTAAACTGTTTTGATAGGTCAACTCAGCTTGTTTATATTCTGCCTCAGCGATCTCCATATCTACTGGAGCAGGAGAGAAGTACTTTTGATAGATGGCTTCTTGTTCAGCCAGTCGTGCTTGGGCATCCAATAAACTTAAGGACTCACTATCAGCTTCCAGGATAGCAATAATCTGCCCCTTTTGAACCTGATCCCCAACCCGTACTGGAACTTCACGAACCAGGCGGTCGCTGGGAGCATATACTTCCTGTTTTTCCAACAATTCAATGCTGCCGCTGGCCAAGATAGTAGCACCCATTTTCTCGATCTCAGCTGTAGCAGTAACTACCTCTAGCGGTACCTGCTGGCGGCTGCGGTAAATGTTCAATCCCACGATACTTATTATTAGAATGACTGCTACCAGGATAATTACGGTTTTTTTACCTCCAGGTAAACGGGGCGCAATGGCAGGCATTTAATTAATCCTCCTTTAGTTGATAAAACATGCGGCTAAACGGGTCAAATCTGTCCTTAATCACAATAATCCCTGGGTCAGCAGAGCGGAACCCAAGGCAAACAACAACCAGATTCCCGCAACATATCCAACATAAGATGTAAAACGTGTGCGACTGATAACTGAGCTACCCAAGGCCATCAAGACCAGACCCCACAGATAAAAGGGGTCAACCTGCCGGGCCAGAGTGGCGGCAAATCCCTTGGAACCGGGTGGAAACAGCAGATAGAGGCTGGTGGACACCTCTTCCAAATGGGTGGCCGGACTAATTATTATCATGATGGCTGCTACCACTGCCCCTAATAGGATGGGAAAATAGGAATAGACGGTAACTGCAAAGAACTGACGAAACTGAGCTGGCTCACCAGCGAACAAATTGAAAAGCTTGAGCAACCCAGCATACAACAAACACATTATTCCAGGCATGACCAAACTCCCTACTAGAGCAGCAACGACAGCTGCGTTTAGGATCATATCAGTCGCTGCTGCATTAGCTATTTCTGGTGCCGCTTGTGCTTGTAGCTCTAATGTGTAGGCTGTAAATTCCTTGAGCTTGGAGATGGTTGCCAGGGTAGACAGAAAGCTCACGAGTGAAACAATGATCAAAGGAGGTATCCATCTGGGCTGTTCCCCTATAACTGCAAAAGTATCCCGAGGACCATTAAAGAGTACTCCGGTAATTCGCTGTCCAACAGACATTTGACTAAAAGGCCCTGTAGGCATGTTCACTATGACCCTCCTCCCCAAAATGTCCCCCGCTAGTATTATCAGGACTACTAAGTAATTTTACCATAATCATACAGCTGCAGAGTGCTTATTTTGAAAACCACGTACTCTGTTAGCCTAAGTAACACAAGAGAAATGGATCCCGCTGATAACCCGGCACTAATTGGTAGCCATCGGAAGCGCAGATCCACCTTGAATAGATCACCATCAATATTAACAGCGAAGGTTCCCCCGCATATCTGGGTAAAACTCTGGGCGATCGACAACCCCAGTCCAGCCCCCTCACTGGTTCTAGACTCATCTCCCCGTACAAAGCGCTGCACAATTTCATTCCCCGCAAAGGTCGTTTCATAATTAGCCGTGTTTTTAATGGTGGTGATATCGACGACAAAATAACCTATTATAAGCAATAATTATGGCGCTTAGATATGAATGAAATCAGATGAAATCGGTTACAAGGCATGAATTAGGGGCACAAAAAAATTCATGTCGGCAATAGCAATTTGTGATACAATATAGTTTATAATAATAATACTTTATTACACATTATAATTTCACGTAATATTTGGAATTATCAGAATTTTGGAGGTGTATGTGTTGCCGGCAAAGTTTTCCTACAATGAAGAAGCCCTGGAAAACCTTCGTATCAGTGATCCTGGGATACTTGATCGTTTAATTGATCATGAGTCCTTCCGGGAAAACAATCTTAAGAAAAGTCGGGAAAAGGTCGACAAACGGATGACCCTAAAGGAGGCAGTAGCTCGATTTGTCTCCGATGGCGATGTGGTTGCGGATTCAGGATTTTCGTATGTTCGCACCCCCTTGCAGGCCCAGTTTGAGATTTGGCGTCAGGGCAAAAAAGACCTGCAGTATATTGGTTCCCCCAATACTCTGAGTTCTTTTGCAATGTTCGCAGGTTCCTGTAAATACGCCCACAATTCCTATGTGGGAGCAGAGATGCGCGGTACTGACCGGGCCTTCTCCAGGACGATCCAGGAAGGCAGAGGACATATTCTGTCTGAATGGGGTCATGGCTCAATGGGGCAAGGCTTTAAGGCTGCTCAATACGGGGAACCCTACATAGCATCCCGTCAATTGCTGGGATCAGAGATGCTTAAATACAACCCCTATGTTAAAGAGACCCGTGATCCCTGGAATAATGATCCAGTAGTACTGATTCCTGCTCTACATCCAGATGTGGTGTTCATCCACTGCCAGCAGGCAGATATGTACGGCAATGCCAAGATTTTCGGACCAGCCGTAAATGATATCGCCGAAGCTTTCGCTTCCCGCAAGGTAGTTATTACTTGCGAAGAGATCGTGCCCGAATTAGCCATTCGTTTTGACAACAGCAATGTCTGCATCCCCTTCATGGTAGTGGATGCGGTTGTAGAGCTTCCTTATGGATGCCTGCCGGGTTGCTGCCCCGGTTATTATTACTGGGCCAGAGAATGGTGGGAATGGCTGATGCGTATTGCTACCCGAGATGATGCAGCTATGAAGGACTTCATGAAAGTATGGGTTTATGACTGTGAAGACCAGTATGCATTGTATGATAAATTAAGTGCTACTTTAGGTGGAGCCAGGTATATGGATAACCTGCGCCGTCTGCAAAAGGCTGAAGAATACTTGCTTGAAGACAGCGGAGTGGACTTTTCCTATAACACGGTGATACCTAAGCGTGATTAAAAAGGTGAGGAGGCGAACATTTTGACTGCACCGGCAAATCCTTTTGAACAGCTGGCTTATAATATTGCTCTGCAAATACAGGATGGCATGATAGTCTATGTTGGTACAGGTCTGCCCATGGTAGGCGCCATTCTGGCTAAATATACCCATGCTCCCCACATTACCCTGGTTTATGAAAGTGGTGGACAGGATCCCTGGGAAGGCCCTATGCCTTGGTCAGTAGGAGGAGCAGCTACCTATAGACGGGCACCCATGAGTATGGAGATGTCCCATTCTTTTGCTATGGCTGCCAACGGATATGTGGATATTGCCTTCCAGGGAGCTGCCCAAATTGATATGTATGGAAATTTGAATACCCACTTTATCGGTGAGGGTTACCACAACTATAAAGTCCGCCTGACCGGCAGTGGCGGCGGCAACGACCTGAGCTCACTTACTGAGCATCTGGTTTTGGTAGGCTTACAGGATCCTACCAAATTCCCGGCTAAATTGGACTTTTTGACCAGCCCGGGATTCCTAAATGGCGGTAACAGCCGTAAGGAAGCAGGACTGCTTGGGCAGGGTCCCCAGGCCTGTATCAGTCAAATAGGGGTTATGGATTTTGAACCGGAGAGCAAGCGGATGCGGATCAAAGGCTTGAACCCTGGACTGACGGTAGAAATTGCCCAGGCCTGCACCGGTTTCGAACTGCTCGTACCGGAAAAGGTGGAAGAAATACCGGCTCCTTCTGATGACATTTTGAAGGTGCTGCGTGAAGAAGTTGACCCGCACGCTATCTTTATAGAATTCCCACCTCGTGTGAAATAGTAGGCTCAACAAGATAAACAAAGATTGACTGGGGGAGACAGATATACTGTCTCCCTCATTTTTCATCTCTGGTTAGAATCCGGCCAAATGATAGGCAAATTCCATGGGCCGTGCAATGGTTTGACTGCGCAGGTCTTTATCGATCTGAGCAAATGAGGCTCGAGCTGGCTTGGGATTGGCTTCCAAAAACCATACTTTACCGCGATGGTCAACCATAAAGTCTAAACCCAGTTCTCCGATCAAGCGTGCACTTTTGGCTATAGTTTTGGCAATACGCAAAGCCAGTCCTTCCATCTCCTGCTGAATGGTTGCGATTTGCTGAGCCCCAAAACCGCGGCTTTCCAAAACCTTCGGAAGACTGACCGCATGCCCGCCTGTGTGAAGGTTGGTGGTGATTGTCGCTTTGGTACCGATACGAGCCGCTATACCAGTAACTGACCAATGGCCCCTTAAGTCTCTTTGAATCAGTAAACGAAAGTCAAAATGCGGTTGTCCGCTCACCCGAATGGCTTGTTGAATGATCAACTGCTTCCCTGGTGAGGCTGACCTTATCATTTTCATTATCTCAGCCAATGATTCATGCTTAAATTCTTTGGAGGCAGAACTGGTTTTAACAGAATAGCCTCTGTTGATCTTGTTCACTTTGGCAATACCTTGACCCTGAGAACCATTTACAGGTTTTATATAGACTGCTCTATACTTATTCAACATGGAACTGAGTTGGCCAACCGAAGAAAAAAGGCGTGTATCAGGCAGATGAGCGGCAATGTCAGGTTCCTGAGCCAGCTGTCTATGTACCTTTATCTTAGTGCCGATGTGTGAGTTGAAGGTTTTCACCCGACCCTGCAAGCGTGCCATGGAAACGGGAGTATTGGCTGGCACGGTAGAACTGTGCTTAAAATAGCGATTATAGCATACATCAGGAAAGGGGAACCAGGCTCTTTGCCAGTTACGTCGAGGGGACAAGAGATAGTAGCCATAAATACGGTTTTTCTGCCAGTTAATGTCTTGGGGAGTAAAAACATAAGCCCAACCGTTCAGCTGGTTCATACTGCTCAATAAACCACGGAAAAAGGAATCCTGCGACCCGAAGGAAGCCCGCTTGGGGTGATATGCATCAGTCATGATGGCTACCAGTGGCCCGATACGCAGCTTGTCACCGTCCTGGCGAAGGTTAAACTCCCAACCTTCAGGCAGGTTGAGAGCCAGGGATAATTCTGGTGTTATAGTTGTTAAGGACTCGCCTCCATCGTCGGTTATATCTGCTGTCACCCGGATGATCTTGTTGCCTAGAGCCAAACGGCAGATTTCCTTGAAATCGATGCCAAATAGAGATGCCTGATCGGAAGAAAGATGCAGTTCTGGATATTCTTTGCTCATTAAATTCTCTCTTTCCCTAGCTGCTATACTACTATATATGTTTTTAGTTAGCTTACAGTGTCCACTAAGCTCAAAAGGTCTTAGAAAAACAAAGATACCCCTGATTAGTTAAATCAGGGGTATTCTAAATGCCGTCTTGAACCCATATATAAGGGTCAGCACCTCTTATTTACTTATCTTCCAGTTCCTCAAGATCATCTTCCTTGGCTTTCCTAAAGTTCTTTATGGCTTTTCCCATCGACTCAGCTAGCTGTGGAAGTTTGCCAGGACCAAAAATAATCAACACAATAACCAGGATAAAGCCTAGTTCCCAGGGACCGAAATTACCAATCAAACCAAACATAAAAACCTGCCTCCCATTTCTCCATATCAACTACTGCCGATGAACTTCCCCAATCATTTTCAGCTTACCACTGTAGAGTGATTTTAACCATGCCAGAAAACTATACTTGTCTATATAATAACAAAACCCCTGAAAAAACACATCATATATTCGTTGGAAGTGCTTTAGAGAAGAGTCTAGCCAGGGAAGTGTTACCAATGGTAATACATTTGAAGCATCAGACTAACGGAGGCAAAGTGGACAGGAGGTGTAGCATGTCATCTGGTGGGGCTACTTGAAATTCCAAGGGCTGCAGCGAACGAGGCTGCTGAAAGGATATTTGGCCTGCATGGAGAGCCTGATGGTTGATCAAAAGGGACTGGCTTCCGTATAGTGCGTCCCCGCAAATAGGGTGACCCAGGTGGCTGAGGTGAACGCGGATCTGATGGGTTCGCCCCGTTTCCAGTTGCAAAGCCAGCAGGGTATAGTTCTGGAAGCGTTTGATAACCTTAAAATGAGTTAGGGCTGGTTTACCGTTGGCGGTATCTACCGTTCGGCAGGCGTTGCTGCCCGGAGCGGCATGACCGATGGGTAAGTCGATTGATCCGCCTTCTGTCTTAACTTCGCCTTCTACCAGAGCTAGGTAGCTGCGCTGGAGCAACCTCTTTTTTTGCTGGTGGAACATAGCCTGATGGGCATACTGACTTTTACCGACCAGCATCAGACCGGAAGTCCCTTTGTCCAGACGATTGATAGGGCGGAACAGCCTGGATTCTCCTTTTTGCAGCCAGTGATAAGTCAAGGCATTAGCCAGAGTACCTTCCATTTTGTCCTTGACCGGATGAACCGCCAGGCCGGGAGGTTTGTTTATAACCATCAGGTCATCATCTTCATAAATAATATCCATCGGAATATTTTGCGGAATGATATGGCTGGTTTCATCCAGATCCAGATCAACGGTTACAATATCCCCGGGCTGCAAGCGGTAATTGGTACGGGTGACCTGTCCGTTGACCTCGATCTTCTCCTGTACTTTTAGTCGAGCTAATAAAGCATGGGAAAGAGTTATTCTTTTCCTGAAGACATCGCGTAGATAAACCAGATCATCATCTTCATCTACCACATAAGTTAAAATGTTCTTGTCCATCGTTTCTCCTAGCTACGCAACTTGTGTTGTTATCAATTAGACTTCGCCACTTCTTACATAATTACCTTGATCATTGAGGTGTTTATATTGCCAATAATAACGAATAACCCAAGGGATCATAGCCAGGTCGTCCACCCTTACGATATAAATATTTCGCATATTGTAGGGGCAAACGACCCTGTTTGCCAGTTCCCCCTGCACTTCTAGCCTGCCTTATTTATTCTTCCCGGTATAGATCAGGATAGCATCCCTTAAGAATTTAGCTGCACCAGCTTGTATTCGATCGTAGTAGGCGGTAAACCTGGCGTCGTCTACATACATCTGAGCTAAACCCGCATGGGCTTCTTCACTGTATTTGTCCCAGGTATAACTTAGCCATTGCCGATGCAGGTCGGCTGTTTTCTGAGCTAATTCGCTGGCTGGGTCTCCAGTGGTCAGGGCTGCCTGGAGGGTATCCATGATCTCCGCCTCCAGCTTTTGCAGTTCAGCATATTGCTCAGGGGTCAGACCCATTAGTTTCTGATTGGATCTATCAACCTTTTCATCACCGTATTTTGCGCGTATTTCCTTACCATACTTGGCCTCATTGTCATTGATGAGCTTTTGCTTGAAGCCGGTAAACTTTTCTTGATCACTCATAACAATTCTCCCTTCATAATTGGCAATAGTTTTCTCCACATTTGTGATCAACAGCTCTAGCTGCTTCTTATTCTCCATAAGTTTAGTTCGGTGCTCTTGCAATGCTTTCAGGCTATCAAAGGAGGAAGAATGGATTATTTTCTTTATTTTTTCGAGCTCTACTCCTAACTCCCGATAAAAGAGAATTTGTTGGAGTTTATCAATTTCTGCTGAACCATAGATGCGATATCCTGAGGAATTGATCCGGGCTGGCTTAAGCAGGCCTATCTCATCGTAGTAGCGAAGAGTTCTACTGCTGACGCCCGCCAGTTGAGCTAGCTTCTGCACCGTATATTCCATAGTGAACCTCCTTTCATTGCTACTATAAACCTTTCCGCTACGTAAAGGTCAAGCCGAATTTTAAGGATTGTATCTAACCTAGAAAATAGGTCTAAATAGAAAGGACGCTGTGGCTGGTTAGGAGCCAACAGCGTCCGGGTTGAAGTCAATTACTGCAATTTAGTAGGCATAGCCTCAAATGATGAAAATCTAGGATTATAGTTGAGATACAAAAGCTTTGCCGAATTCCACACATTGGGAATAGCTTTCGGTATCGGGATTCCATAGTACCTTAAGACCAGGTTCTATGACCTCCAGTTTGGCATCTTTCAAACGAGCCTCTATGATCTTCACTGACTCACCGCTCCAACCGTAGGAGCCAAAAGCACCCGCTTTTTTGTTTTTAAAGCCTAATCCAGCTATCATTTCTAAAATACTGGCGGCACCGGAGAGTATGCCCCGGTTGATGGTAGAAGAACCCACCAGAAAAGCTTTGGACTTAAACACTTCGGTCAGAACATCATTTTTGTCTGAACGACCTACATTGAAAAGCTTAACAGCCACGCTGCTGTCGGCGGCACTAATACCCTCAGCTATGGCTTCAGCCATTTTCTTGGTGCCGTTCCACAT
>ENA-UOXR01001733-UOXR01001733.1-bioreactor-metagenome-genome-assembly--contig:-NODE-1733-length-21959-cov-11.739774_pt1 | contig 21959 bp, 19 predicted proteins | sample MGYA00238164_ERZ764825 | MGnify/ENA primary metagenome ERZ764825 (study PRJEB28920, sample SAMN05720171) | bioreactor metagenome | isolation source: Anaerobic biogas reactor | place: USA:Washington...
CAGTCTCGGTATCGTTCCGCTGGCTGTATGCGCCCGCCATGCGCCTTCGTCAGTTTTGAACTTTATATACTCTTCCACTATCTCGGCCATCGGAAGCTTGGGTGTTTGAGGCTGATCGCTCCCCTTCTCATGGATCAATACCACCGGATCCATCCGGACAGGTTGGGTTCTGTGGACGATTTTATCCTCACTTATGACACCGTCACGCTTCAGTATGGCGTTCATGACGCTTTGAGGATTTGTCATCGGATTGGTTACCCGCTCCCGCTCATATTCCCAGTATCTGCATCGGGCAGTAAGGAGTTCACGGCAGAGCAGGCCAAGTGTTGATTCATCGGCGTTCAACCGTTTTTCTTGGAGTATTTCGATAGCTTCGTTCTTCATGCGCTTTATGTGTTGCAAGTCATCAAGGGCTTCCCGGTCATCATATTCAAGGTGGCTGAGTATATCTAGGGAAGCATCTGATCGGCTCTGGTGAATGAGTGCCTCGACTTCCACCGGAAACCTTCCTTGGTTTCGTCTGTCCTCAGCATCGGACACGATTCTCTTGAGCCATTCCCCCACAAGGTTTCCCACATCTTCAGCCCGGAGTCTCTTCAAGGTGCTATCTCCCCTTCGTACTTTCTCGAAAAGTTCCCGGACTATGCTACCACAGAGGGAAGAAAGTTTTTTGGCTTCCCGCCTGTCTCCGGTGCGAAGGGACAGCCGGAATTCTTTCCTCGCTATCCTTCCCACCAAGGGTTCAGGAACCCGTATCCGAAAGTAGTACTTTGTACCAATAAGCAGGAGCCCCGAAGGCATGTAAATACCACGATTAGGCATACTCTGTCCTCCCCAAAGTGTATGAGTATGATGTACATTTTCATGCTTTGAGGGTGTGGAAACCCAGTATTTACAAGGCTTCAGTTGTTTTTTCTCATCTTGTACCCTATAATAGCGGACAGTACGATTCGGGATTTTCAAAACACTTCGGGGAGGCGACAGAATGGCGACGATCGACGCAAGGGGCAAAAGCTGCCCCCAGCCGGTCATGATGACCAAAACGCATGTGGACTCTGGTGAAAAGGAACTCGAGATCTACCTCGACAACGCGGTTTCCGCATCCAATGTCCAGCGGTTTCTCGAAAAAAACGGATTTCGCGTACAGATAATAGACGATGACGGCACCATTACCATCAGGGGATCGAAAAACGAACATGGGACTGAGCCCTCCCCGGCGACGGAGGAACAGGAAAAGGCCTTGCAGAATACGGCCGTCCTGATCACCGACAGGACTATCGGAGGAGCAGACCAGGTCCTGGGAGAGGTGCTCATGAAGGGTTTCCTCGGAACTCTCTCCCAGCTCCAAAATCCGCCGTCCGTGGTGGCGCTCATGAACGAGGGCGTAAAGCTGGCCCTGAAAAACACGTCATCCTGCGACCATCTCTCCGCCCTGCGGAAGAAGGGAACCAAAATCCTCGTCTGCGGCACATGCACCAACCATTTCGGCATCACTGCCGACATCGGGGCGGGAGTAATCTCCAACATGTTCGAGATTACGGAAGCCCTGCTTTCCGCTGAGAAACAGCTTACCTTCTGAAAAGAGCCTTCATGCCTCCTCTTCCCGGAAGGGGAGGCATGAAAGCAGATATTCCGCCAGAAAAGAAAGAGCTTCCCCGGTGCTTCTGTCGGGGGAAAGAAACGTCAGAAGCCGTTCCTCCGCCGGGAGATAGGCCACGTGGACCTCGCTGTCGAGGATGTCCTGTTCCGCTCCGGGAGCTTCCTCGTCGAACAGGAGCATCCATCCCGGCGTCGTAACTCCCACCAGTGTCCAGTCCGTCCCGGGATAGGTATGGTGGATCACACCGTTGAAGTTCCGTCCCGAACGGGAGACGACCCTGCCGCTGATCCAGCGGGCCCGCTCTTCCATGGTGTCCGCCGCGATGAGAAGGGATCCCCCATCCTCGCCCAGGGAAACATAGACCCTCGAAAGGGGAAGCAGGATTCCTCCATTGAGCCCGCTCTCTCCGTCCGCGCCTTCCATGAAGGAAAGACCTCCCCGCAGCGAGTCGGAGACATTCACCTCGTAGCCCTTCATGGGCCGCGGGGGAGAAAATCTCGCAAGGCACATCAGGACGTCTTCAACCACGTAATCTTCACCGGGACCGAAGCGGATCATTCCGTATTCCACAGGAGCAACCCCTTTCATTGCCCTCAGATTATCAGGCTCCAGAGGGCGTTTGCGACTCTCATCCCTTTCGGCGTCAGCGAAAGGCCGTCCCTGCTTTCGTAAAAGCAGTCGTCGGGAGCTTCCCGCCTGAGGGTATCCCGAATGCTGCCGAGTATTGCCTGACCGTACCTGTTCGAAAAATCGCCGAACGAAATGCCCCATTTCGTCCGGAGCAGAAGCACGGCGGCTTCTCTTGCGGCCTTCTCACCGGAGACCGACTCGATTTCAGCCACGCTTCCCCCGCAGGTCCGGACGGAGGAGGCATATCCCTCAAGACTTTCCTCATTCCGGTACCGTCTCTCCCCGAGAAATCCCCATGCACCGGCTCCCAGACCAAGAACGGGATCTCTCCGCCAGTAGGCTGTGTTGTGGCGGCTGTGGCGTCCAGGCAGGGAAAAACTGGCGATCTCATACTGGCTGAAGCCTTTCCGTGGAAGATACCATTGGCTCCACCTGTAGAAAGAATACCCGTCCGCTCTTCCGGAGGGGGGAGAGGAATTCCACCGGCATCCTTCGTCAATGCTGAGCTGGTAGAGTGAAATGTGTTCCACACCGAGTTCCAGTGCAGTTTCCACCGAAGAGGCCCAGGACCTGAGCGTCTGGCCCCCCAGCCCGAACATCAGGTCGGCGCTGACGGAAAAACCTTCCCGGACCGCAGTCCGGACGGCATCGCAAGCCTTTGAGGCATCATGGGGGCGTCCGAGCCAGAGAAGATCCCGGTCAAAAAAACTCTGGACACCGATGCTCACCCTGGAAATCCGCCCCTTCCTCCAGGCGTCGGCATGCCTTTTCGTAAAAGATTCCGGATTCGCCTCTACGGTTATCTCCGCGGACGGTGAAATTGGAATGTTCTCGCCGAGAAATGACAGCAGGTCTTCCCATTGATCCGGGGTGAGCATGGTTGGCGTTCCGCCTCCGAAATACATGGTGGAGGCTTCCGATCCCTTCCCGAGGAAAGCCCGGTAGAACAGGATCTCCTCTTTCAGCAGATCCAGGTATTTTTCGCTCTCTCCGGGGGTGGAGGGAACGCTGAAAAAGGAACAGTAGGGGCATTTCCGGAGGCAGAAGGGAATATGGATATAGACGGAAAAGGATCCGGAAAGGGCCCCCAGCGAAGAACCGATTTTCTGTGAACGGGAGCTATTTTTCTTCATCCTCTTCCACCTGGAGGAACGCGAGGAACGCCTCCTGGGGAATGGAGACCCTGCCGATCTGTTTCATCCGCTTCTTTCCTTCCTTCTGCTTTTCGAGAAGCTTTCTCTTTCTGGAGATGTCGCCTCCGTAGCATTTGGCGAGGACGTCCTTTCGAAGGGCTTTCACATTCTGGCGCACGATGACCTTCTTCCCTATGGAAGCCTGGATGGGAACCTCGAAGAGCTGGCTGGGGATGAGCTCTTTCAGCTTTCTCACGGCGGCCTGTCCCCTGTGATAGGCCGAATCCCGGTGGCAGATGAAGGAAAAGGCGTCCGCCGCCTCGCCGCTCACGAGCACATCGACCCTCACGAGATCCGCCGCTTTCAGGCCGATGAACTCGTAGTCAAGGGAGGCGTATCCTCTCGTCTGGGATTTGAGCTTGTCGTGAAAGTCTATGATGAATTCCGCAAGAGGGAGTTCATACACCAGCCGGACCCTGTCCGGGGCGAGATAGTCCATGGAAACATAGGTCCCCCGCTTGTCCTGGCAGAGCTTCATCACTTTCCCGACATACTCCGTGGGGACGAAAAGGGAAATTTTGATGACCGGTTCCCGGACTTCCTGGATGTCGCCGATTTCCGGGAAATCAGAGGGCCTGTGGGCCTCGATGACCTCACCGTCCTTCGAGACCACTTCATAGACCACGTTGGGGGCGGTGGCCACGAGTTCCACCCCGAACTCCCGACGGAGCCGTTCCTTTGAAACGTCCATGTGGAGCAGGCCGAGAAAGCCGCACCGGAAGCCGAATCCCAAGGCCACGGACGTCTCGGGCTCGAAGTTGATGGATGAATCGTTGAGGGTCAATTTTTCCAGGGCGTCCCGGAGCTGGGGGTATTCGTCCCGCTCCACGGGGTAAAAACCGCAGAACACCACGGGCTTGACCTTGCGGTAACCCGGCAGGGGCGAGGCAGCGGGCCTGCCGTTGTCCGTGATGGTGTCGCCCGTATGGGCTTCCGCCACCGTTTTGATATTGGAGACCACATACCCCACTTCCCCGGCTGCCAGCTCGTCGCAGGGCTGGAAACCGGGACGGAACACACCTACCTCCTCCACGGGAAAGACACCTCCGGTGGCCATGAACCGGATGGTCTGGCCCGGACGGATCCTGCCGTTGATCACCCTGATGTAGCAGATGACCCCCTTGTAATTATCGTAGACGGAATCGAATATCATTGCCTGGAGGGGTGCTTCCCGGTCTCCTACAGGAGCGGGGACTTTTTCCACGACCCGTTCCAGGATATCCCCGATTCCCCTACCCTCCTTCGCGCTGGCGAGGATGACATGATCGCAGTCAAGGCCCACTACATCTTCGATTTCCCGGATCACGTAGTCCGGCCGGGAGGAAGGAAGGTCGATCTTGTTGATCACCGGTATGATTTCGAGTCCCTGGTCGACCGCCATGTAGGCGTTTGCCAGGGTCTGGGCCTCCACGCCCTGGGTGGCGTCCACCACGAGCAGCGCTCCTTCGCAGGCCGCAAGGGACCGGGAAACCTCGTAGCCGAAGTCCACGTGTCCCGGGGTGTCTATCAGGTTGAGCACGTATTCCCTGCCGTCCTTCGCCGTGTAGTTCATCTTCACGGGAACGAGCTTGATGGTTATGCCCCGTTCCCGTTCGAGGTCGAGGGAATCGAGGATCTGTTGCTTCATGTCCCTCAGGCCGATGGTGCTTGTGCTCTCGAGAAGACGGTCGGCAAGGGTGGACTTGCCGTGGTCTATGTGGGCGATGATGCAGAAGTTGCGTATGTACTGCTGTTCCATGGTGTTCTCCTTCCCGAAGTGCAGGAATCTCCGTTAATCAAAGAGGTGTGCGTTTCCCGGATCAAGGAGATCGTTTCTGCTGTTCAGATTGCTGAAAGACTTTTTGTAGCCCGGCAGATGAGAAAAATGTACATCATCTACAGCAGACACCTTCACGGAGTCATAAAACGACGTTATCTTCCGTTCTTCTGACCGCACCGCCCTCTCGATGGCAGGAATGCATTCCCTGCTGTAAAAAGCGTGGAGGGGTTCGAAATATCCGCCGATCCTCGGCACAACGATGTCGGCGTCTTCCGTCCCGCAGCTCCACAGGGTCCTGACGACGGCCTCGGAAATCCAGGGCATGTCACAGGCGCAGACAAAAGACCACCTGAGGGAAGCCCGCTTCAATCCCTCCAGGATGCCCGCAAGGGGCCCTTCCCCTTCCTGCCTGTCTTCCACGAGGCGCAGGCCGTACTGAGAGATTATACCCGAGAGCATGCCGGAAACATACGGTGTTTGTCTCGGTGCCACGGAAAGGAGAATTTCACCCGAAAAACGGGACACTTTCCTGAGCACCTTCAGAACGAGGGGAACCGAGTTGACCTCGAGGAACAGTTTTTCTCCCCCCATCCGGCGGCCATAACCGCCTGCGAGGACTATGACTGATACAGGTATCCCTTGCAGGTGCTCCATGTTCGGCCGATCTCCTTTTATTGACATTTTTTGCGTTCTAGTGAATAATGTGAGCACAACACTCTGCCGGAGGTGCCCCCCATGGAAAAAAAAGAGTTTCTGTACGAAGGAAAGGCGAAAAAAGTATGGACCACTGACGATCCTTCCGTGTACGTCGTGGAATATAAAAATTCCCTCACGGCCTTCAACGCGCTGAAAAAAGACTCCATAGAAGGCAAGGGGAGACTCAACAACCTCATCAGCTCGGCCATGTTCGAGCATCTGGGGAAAAAAGGCGTTCCCACCCATTTTATCAGCAGGATCGACGAGCTCCAGCAGCTTGTCAGGAAAGTCACCATTATTCCCATCGAGGTCGTGGTGAGGAATATCACCACCGGAACCCTCTGCAAACGCCTCGGAGTGGAGGAAGGCATGGTGCTCCCCCGACCCCTGGTTGAACTCTACCTGAAGGACGACGCCCTGGGGGATCCTATCATAACGGAGGACCATGCCCTCCTTTTCGGCTGGTCTACCCCGGAGCAGTTAAATAAAATAAAGGAAATAACCCTCAAGGTCAATTCTCTTCTCTCCGAATATTTCCTCGCCCTCGGAATCATCCTGGTGGATTTCAAGCTCGAGTTCGGAACCGACATGAAAGGGAACCTTGTCCTCGCGGACGAAATTTCTCCCGATACCTGCCGGTTCTGGGACAGGGACACTAAAAAACGTCTCGACAAGGACCGTTTCAGAAAAGACCTCGGCGATGTACTGGGCGCCTACGAAGAAATCTGGAGACGGATCTCCTCAGCGGAGGCCCTGTGATGCTCCGGCACGTCCATATTTTTGTCCAGCTCAAGGACGGCGTTCTCGACATCCAGGGAAAGGCCGTGGCAAATTCGCTTGTTTCCCTCGGCCATGGATCCCTGGGATCAGCAAAGGTTGGGAAGTACATTCAGCTCTGGATCGATGCCGATTCGCCGGCCGACGCCAGGAAAGAAGCGGAAAAGATGTGCGACGACCTCCTGGTCAACCCCATAATCGAACAGTACCGCATCGAAGTGGAGGGAGAGTAGGTGAAGACCGCCGTCGTCATTTTCCCGGGAAGCAACTGTGACCGGGACGTCATTCACTCCGTACGGGACACCCTCGGATGCGAAGTGGAATCCGTCTGGCACAGGGAAGAACGGCTCCCCGAAGAAACCGATCTCGTCATTCTTCCGGGCGGTTTTTCCTATGGAGATTACCTGAGAAGCGGCGCCATGGCTGCCCGTTCCCCAGTCATGGGGGCGGTAAAGGAGCACGCCGGACGGGGCGGCCTCCTTCTCGGCATCTGCAACGGCTTCCAGATACTGACCGAATCCCGGCTTCTTCCCGGGGTGCTGCTGCCCAATAAAACCCTTTCATTCATATGCAGGCCCTGCTTTTTGTCGGTGGAAAACACGGAAACCCCCTTTACGGGTCTTTTCAGGAAAGGACAGGTGGTGCAATTTCCCATCGCCCACGGGGACGGTCTGTTCTTCCTCCCCGCAGACGAGCTCGATGACCTCGAAAACAGGGGCGGAGCCGTGTTCCGTTATGTCTCCCCGCGGGGGGACAGTGGCGATGAGTGGAATCCCAACGGGTCTGTGAACAACATCGCAGGCATAGTCAATCCCCGGGGCAATATTCTCGGCCTTATGCCCCACCCCGAAAGGGCGGGCGAGGCCATTCTCGGAGGAGAGGACGGCCGTCTTTTCTGGCGGTCCGTCGCTTCTTTCCTTGAAAAAGGAGGCAGGCGCCATGGACTTCAGTAAATACGGCATAAAAAAGGAAGAATTCGCCGCCGCCGAAGCCGCCCTGGGAAGGGAACCCAATGAATGCGAACTCAGGATCCTTGGAGTCATGTGGTCTGAGCACTGCAGCTACAAGTCCACGAAACACCTTCTGAAGCATTTTCCGACCAGGGGACCGAAAGTCGTCCTCGGACCCGGTGAGAACGCGGGGATCGTCGACCTCGGAGACGGACTGGGAGCGGCGTTCAAGGCTGAAAGCCACAACCACCCGTCCGCCGTGGCCCCCTACCAGGGAGCCGCCACGGGAGTCGGCGGTATCATACGGGATATTCTCGCCCTTGGGGCCAGGCCGGTGGCTTCCATGGACGGACTCTTCTTCGGAGACCCGGAACATCCGAGAACCGGTCACCTTTCCGCGGGAATCGTGAAGGGAGTGGGAGACTACGGGAATGCCGTCGGCGTCCCCACCATCGGAGGAAAAACGGCCTACGATCCATGCTACAACGAAAATCCCCTTCTCAACGCCTTCTGCATCGGCCTCGTCGAACTGGATATGATTGTCAGCTCCCAGACTGCCCGCCCGGGGCAGCTTGTCGTCCTTCTCGGCTCCAAAACGGGGCGCGACGGCATCGCCGGAGCCGCTTTCGCTTCGGTCGAACTTTCGGAGGACGCGAAGGAAAGCAGGCCTTCCATACAGATCGGCGATCCCTTCGCGGAAAAAATGCTTATCGAGGCCTGCCTTGAACTGAAGGAGAAAAATCTCATCGTCAGTATGCAGGATATGGGTGCTGCCGGCATCACCTCCTCTTCGAGCGAAGTGGCGGCAAAGAGCGGTGTCGGAATGAAACTCCACTTCGACAGGGTGCCTCTTCGGGCTGCGGACATGGAGCCTTGGGAGATCGCCCTCTCCGAATCCCAGGAGAGGATGCTTCTCATCGTAGAGCCCGGGAATATGGATGAGGTCTCCTCGGTTGCGCGGAAATGGGAACTTGACTGCGCGGTCATCGGTGAAACCGAGGAGGGCGATGACTACTCCATTTTCTTCCACGGTGAAAAAGTCGCCTCCCTTCCCGCCACGCTCATCGGGGACGGGTGCCCTCCCATTCACTGGCCGGCGGAAAAACCTGCAGACTTTGAAACACGATGGGATTTCGACCTGGACGGGCTTCCTGTTCCCGGAGACTGGAACACCGCATTGCTCACCCTCCTCGGGAATCCTTCCATGGCTCCCAAACACTGGATTTTCGAGCAGTACGACTCCATGGTGCAGCTCAACACGGTCATGGGACCGGGGCATCCGGTGAGCGTTCTCAGGATCAAGGGAAGAGAATCTCTTATCGCCCTGGTACTCGATGCGGATCCATGGAAATGCGGCCTCGATCCGTTCGGCGGAGGAGCCGAAACGGTTGCCAGGACCGTGCGGACCCTTTCGGTTGCGGGGGCTGAATCCCTCGGGCTGACGGACTGTCTCAATTTCCCGTCCCCTGAGGTTCCCGGGCAGTACTGGGCCCTTGAAGAATGCATCAGAGGAATGGCGGCTGCGTGCGAAGCCCTTTGTTGTCCCGTGGTTTCCGGGAACGTGAGCCTCTACAACGAAACGAAATCCGGCGCCATCCTGCCCACTCCTGTGGTGGGAACCGTGGGGCTCATTCCGAGCTCCGGGGATTTTCTTCCCTCCGGCGCCTGGGAAGAAGGAGATGTCCTCTTCCTCGTTGGCCCCTGCAACCCCTCCCTCGCCGGCAGCGGGTACATCCGGTCCCTCGGGCTGCCCCTGAGAGGGCGCCCTCTCGTGTTCTCCGGTGAGGCCGAGAGGGATTTTTCTGAAAGGGCTGTCAGAACAGCCCGAAAAAAAGCGGCCCGCAGCGGGCGGGCTCTTACAGGAGGGGGACTTGCCGCCGCCCTGGCGAAGGACGCTGCGGAAAGCGGCAGCGGAGCCCGCATCGCCCTTGGGGTCCCCACGAGGAAAGACGTGGTTCTTTTCGGCGAGGGAGGAGCACGGGCACTGTATTCCGTTCCCATGTCCAGGGTACCTCTCTTCAAAACGATCTGGAGCGGCTATCCCTGCCTTGAACTTGGTCGGGCGGGTGGTGACATCCTTTCCGTCGAGGGGGCTTTCAGCCTGGAAGTTTCACGACTGCGGGAAATCTGGAGGAATCGTTGAATGTGCGGCATTTTCGGCGCCTACTCCCCCATGGGGAAAAAGGTCCTGGAAGATGTCTACCTGGGCCTCTACGCCCTCCAGCACAGAGGCCAGGAGGCGGCGGGAGTGGCCTGGGTCAATACCCAGGGCCGGATTTCCTCGATCAAGGGAGCCGGACTCGTCCACCTCGCCCTGAACCAGGCGGAACTTGCGGCCGTGGAGACTTCGTGCGCCATCGGCCACGTCCGGTACTCCACGGCAGGAGGATCGGAACTGGCGAATGCCCAGCCGCTCACCGCCAGCACTTCGAAAACCTCCCTCGCCGTGGCGCATAACGGAAACCTTACCAATGCGGGGGGAATCAAGCTTTTCCTTGAAAACAGGGGAGCCATCTTTCATTCGGCCACCGATACGGAGGTCATTCTCCACCTCATGGCCCACCAGCCCCACAAGGAGTCCCTGGACGCATTGCTGGATTCTCTCACCAGACTGAGGGGGGCCTACTCGCTCGCCATGGTGGTGGGCCAGGATCTTGTGGCCGCCAGGGACCCATGGGGATTCCGGCCGCTGGTCATAGGACAGCGGGACGACGTATTCTACGTCTCCTCCGAAACCTGCGCCCTGAACCTCGTAGGCGCATCGGTGGTCCGGGAAGTGGAGCCGGGAGAAGTTGTCATCTTCGGCCGGAAAGGCATGGATTCAATCCCCATTCCTTTGGAAGTGAAGCGCCGGTACGGATGCGCCTTCGAGTTCGTCTATTTTGCCAGGCCCGACAGCGTCATCAGCGGCCGCTCGGTCTACGAGGTCAGGAAGGAACTGGGAAGGAAGCTTGCCGACCGGGCGCCGTGCCCCGAAGCCCATCTCGCCACGGGAATGCCGGACAGCGGCACCATCGCCGCCCTCGGCTACGCGGAGAAAAGCGCCACTCCCTACGAACAGACCGTGGTCAGGAACAGGTATGTCGGCAGGACATTCATCGAGCCCACCCAGCGGGTCCGGGAACTCGGCGTGAGAATCAAGCTCAACCCCATCACGGAGGTGCTGTCGGGGAAAAACGTCGTGGTGGTGGACGACTCCATCGTCCGGGGAACCACGTGCCAGAGGATGATTTCCATGATAAAGGCATGCGGCGCAACCCAGGTCCATGTCAGGATTTCGTCTCCGCCTGTGCGGTTCCCCTGCTACTACGGCATCGATACGCCGAGCAGGGTAGAACTTGCGGCGGCCAGGATGAATCTCCGGCAGCTCGAACGGGAGGTGGGGGCAGATTCCCTCGCCTACATCACCGAGGAGGACCTCATCGAGGCGATCGGCCTTCCCTGCGGCGAGGTCTGCACTGCCTGCTTTTCTGGCCAGTATATGGAGGGAGGAGAAGATCATGAACCTGAACTATAGGGACGCGGGAGTGGACATTCCCCTTGCGGACCAATGGGTAGGAACCATCAGGAATATCGTCCGGTCCATGCCGCCCGATCCGAACGTTCTGGGAGGCATCGGCGGATTCAGCGGCCTCTACAGGCTTCCCGGCGGGCTTGTCCTCGCTGGATGCTGCGACGGTGTGGGAACGAAGATCGAAGTGGCCAAGGCGGCGGGAAATTTTGACGGGATCGGCCAGGACCTGGTGGCCATGAACGTAAACGACCTTGTGACCTGCGGTGCCCGGCCTCTCTTCTTCCTGGACTATATCGCCTGCGGAAGGCTGAAACCCGAAATTCTCGGCCCCATCGTGGAAAGCGCTGCCCGGGCCTGCCGGGAGAGCGGATGTGCCCTCCTCGGCGGGGAGACGGCGGAAATGCCCGGTACCTACACCGAAGACGGGCTGGATCTTGCGGGCTTTTCCGTCGGGATGCTCAGGGAGGAGGAAATTATCGACGGAAGCAGGATTTGCCCCGGCGACGCCGTTGTCGGCATTGCGAGCTCGGGAGTTCACAGCAACGGGTTTTCCCTCGTCAGGAAGGCTTTTTTCTCTTCCGGAGATCCCTGCGGTCTTTCCGACACACCGGAAGCGCTGGGGGGGAAAACTCTCGGCGAGAGCCTCCTCGTTCCCACGAGACTGTATGTCTCCGTCGCCCTCGAGGCCGCCCGGTCGGGACTTGTGGGGGGCATGGCCCACATCACCGGCGGGGGGCTCTATGACAACATCCGCCGGGTCGTCCCAGGCAGCCTTTCCCTGGCTATTGACTACGACGCCTGGCCCCGTCCTCCCATATTCTCCCTTCTCCGGGACCGGGGCATCGACGAGAGGGAAATGCGTAAAGTCTTCAACCTGGGCATCGGCTTTTCCTTCATCGTCGGGAAAGAGAAACTGCCGGAGTTTCTTTCCCTTCTTGAGGGGCTGGGAGAAAAAGGTTACGTCATCGGCGGGGTTTCGGCATGACATCCTTTGCCGTCCTCATCTCCGGACGGGGAACGAACATGGCCGCCATCGCCCGGGCCGTGGCCCGGGGAAGTCTGAATGCCCGCCTGAAGTTCGTCGCGAGCGATAATCCCGAGGCGGCCGGACTGAAGACCGCACAAAAAATGGGCTTTTCCACCGAGATCCTTAACTACGGAACTGAAGGCAGGCGGGGGGCTGAACGGCAGCTCGACAGCCTCTGCTCACAGAAAAAGGTGGAGTGGATCGTCCTCGCGGGCTTCATGCGCATCCTCTCTCCAGAATTTGTGACCGCCCACAGAGGCCGAATCGTGAATATCCACCCTTCTCTTCTTCCATCTTTTCCGGGCAGGGACGGCATCGGGGATGCTTGGAGATACGGGGTCAAAATTACCGGGGTAACGGTCCATCTGGTGGACGAAGGCGTTGATTCCGGCCCCATCCTGTCCCAGACGGCTGTTCCTGTTCGTGCCCGGGACACTCTTGAATCCCTGGAGAAGAGAATCCACAGGTCGGAGCACGGGCTTTACTGGAAAACCCTTGCGGCGCTTTTTTCCGGCGTCACCGTATCAGAAAGGAGCTGAAACAATGAAGGGTAAAAAAGCGCTTTTCTCCGTTTTCGACAAGGCAGGAATCGTCCCGTTCGCGGAAGAACTTGTTTCCCTTGGCTGGGAACTGATCTCAAGTTCCGGAACGGCCGATCATATCAGGAAAGCCGGCCTGCCCGTCACCGAGGTCTCCGACGTCACTGGGTACCCCCACATTCTCGGGGGCAGGGTGAAAACCCTCCATCCCCTCGTCTTCGGAGGTATTCTCGCCCGGAGAGACGTGGCCGATGACATGAAGGAAACCGGACAGTTCGGCATTCCCCTGCTCGACATGGTCGTATGCAACCTCTACCCCTTCGAGGAGACGGCCCGGCGCTCTCCGGAGCTGGACGAGCTTCTCGAGAACATCGATATCGGAGGAGTTTCCCTGCTGAGGGCTGCCGCCAAGAATTACCGGCAGGTCGTCGTGCTCACTGACCCGGGTGATTACGACAGTATCGCGGCCGAACTCCGTTCCGGAGGGGATGTTTGCCAGGAAACCCGTCAGAAGCTTGCGTTGAAAGCCTTCCGCTCCACCTCTGCCTACGATGCCGCCATCGTCGACGGACTTGCTGAGGCGACCGGCTGCAGCACCCCCTCTCCGCTGACGGAAAAAATGTCCCTTGCCTTTGTGAAGAAGCAGGATCTCCGGTACGGAGAAAATCCTCACCAGGAAGCGGCCCTTTACCTGCCCTCCCTGGCAGACCTGCCCTGGGAACAGATATCCGGCAAGCCTCTTTCCTACAACAATATCCTCGACACCGACTGCGCCATGAGAGGATGCGCCCTCCTCCAGGACTGCTGCGGCGCGCTGGTGATCAAACACACCACCCCGTGCGGCATGGCCTGCGGATCCTCGCCCCGGGAGGCCTACGAGAAGGCGGTGGGATGCGATCCTGTTTCCGCCTTCGGCGGCGTGGTGGGCATATCGAAAAAAGTGGACATGGAAACGGTGCTCGCCATAACGGACCGCTTCACCGAGGTCCTCGTCGCCCCTGATTACGACGATGAAACGGTGGAAATCCTCCGGGAGAAGAAGCCCTCCCTCAGGGTGCTCCGCTGGAGGGGCGGCAGGGTGTCGCCCCTCCAGTTCACCGGAACCTGGAGCGGCCTCCTGGTCCAGCAGGACAGCCTCCCTCCACTCCCCCTTCCCGACAAGGGCGAATGGATTGGGAAACCGCGGCCGGACCTCTGGGAAGACCTCCTCTTTGCGTGGAAAGTGGCGGCCCTGTCCAAGAGCAACGCTATCTCCATAGTGAAGAACCGGGAAGCGGTGGGTATAGGGAGAGGTTTCTGCAGCAGGCTGCACGCCGTTGATTTTGCTGTGAGACAGGCGGGAGAAAAGGCACGGGGAGCCGTCCTTGGCTCCGATGCATTCTTCCCCTTCTCCGACGGCATCGAGGCCGCTGCGGACGCCGGCATCCAGGCGATCATCCAGCCCGGCGGATCGGTACGGGACAACGAAGTCTTCGCATCCGCCGAGAAACTCGGCATCTCCATGTTCATCAGCGGATGGCGCACGTTCCGTCACTGAGGAGGCAGGGACGATGACAAACGTCATGGTCGTCGGCAGCGGAGCCAGGGAGCACGCCATCGTGTGGGCCCTTTCAAAATCGGGGGTCATTGGAGACGTTCATGCAGCTCCCGGAAATGCCGGCATGGCATCTCTCGCCATCCTTCATCCTACTGCCGACCTTTCCGCGAAGGCGCTTCTTCCCATTCTCCGGGCTCATTCCATCAGCCTCGTGGTCGTCGGTCCGGAAGTTCCTCTTGTAGCCGGCCTCGCCGACGACCTCCGGAACGAGGGCATTTCCGTATTCGGTCCCGGAAGGGCGGGAGCCATGCTGGAAGGCAGCAAGCTCCACGCCAAGAAATTTCTGGAGAGGCACGGCATCCCCACCGCGCAGTGGGACCTTTGTTCCACCGTGGATGAAGTTCGGGCAGCCCTTGGAAAGCGCCGCCCCCCCTATATCGTCAAAGCCGACGGACTGGCCGCGGGCAAGGGGGTGGTTGTCGCCTCTTCCATGGAAGAAGCGATGAACGCCGCCCGATCGATGATCGAAGAGGGCATCCTCGGAGAATCAGGCAGGAAGGTCATCGTTGAAGACGCCCTGGAGGGAGAGGAACTGACCGTCCTCGCCGTAACCGATGGCCGGACCTGGAGAATGCTGCCTCCGAGCCAGGACCATAAAAGATCGTTTGACGGTGACAGGGGGCCCAACACGGGCGGAATGGGCGCCTACGCTCCCGTACCCTGGGCTGACAAATCCCTGCTCGACAGGATCCACAGGCGGATCCTCGAACCCACTTTCCTTGGCCTGCAGACGGAAGGCATTCCCTACTGCGGCATACTCTACGCGGGATTGATGATCGGTCCGGACGGAATGCCCAGGGTCATCGAGTACAATGTCCGGTTCGGAGACCCCGAGGCCCAGGTCGTGATCCCTCTACTTGAGGGAGATTTCGGTGAGATGGTCATCGCCTGCTGCGAGGGACGGCTGAGCGATTTTTCGTACCGTGAGCCCGCTCGCTGGGCTGCGGATGTGGTCCTGGCATCAGGAGGGTACCCTGGCCCATTTGAAAAAGGGAAAAGGATCTCCGGCCTGGAAGAAGCGGCGAAAAAACAGGATTTCGTCGTCTTCCACGGGGGGACGGCCATGAACTCCCAGGGATACACCGTCACCTCCGGCGGCAGGGTCCTCAGCGCCGTAGGGTTGGGAAACACCCTGGAAGAGGCCATCGCAAAGGCCTACGATGGAGCTTCCGGGATCAGCTTCGAAAACATGCACTTCAGGAAGGACATAGGCCGAAAGGCATTCCGGCAGGGGAGGAAGTGAAGAATGAGAGACGAAGAGAAATCAACACCCGAAATCGGCATTCTGCTCGGTTCAAAATCCGACCTGGCACTGGTGAAGAAGGCGGAGGACGTTTTTTCCTTCTTCGGCGTGACCTGGGAAATTTCCGTTGCGTCGGCCCACAGGACCCCGGAGGATGTGGCGCGCTACGCCTCAAGGGCCAGAGGACGGGGAATCCGTGTGCTTGTGGCGGCTGCTGGGCTTTCCGCCGCCCTTCCCGGGGTGGTGGCAGCCCATACGACCCTTCCCGTGGTCGGAATTCCGGTAAATGCCGGGTCCGTCGGAGGGATCGACGCCCTGCTGGCGGTTGCCCAGATGCCCCCCGGCGTTCCTGTGGCGTCGGTGGGCATCGACGGGGTGAAGAACGCCGCCCTTTTTGCAGTGAGAATACTCGGACTGCACAGGGATGATATCGCTGCGAGGCTCGAGGAATGGTCCGAAAAGGAAAAGGAGGCGGTCCGCTCGGCAAGGAAGGATCTCGGCGGTTTCCCCTGCCCTCCTGAAGACGTCTTTTCCTGACGGACCCGTTTTTTCGGTTGCCTGCAAAAAAACCGGAGCCTCCCTGCACAGGAGAGGCCCCGGTTTTTCATGATGTCCTTTTACTGGGCTGGGATCTCGATGGCTTCCTTCGACTCGTGGACCTGTCTCCACGTCTTGATGGGAAGCCCCCAGATCTTGATGAAGCCCACGGCGGCGCTGTGGTCGAAGGCGTCTCCCTCCGAATAGGTGGCGAGGGTGTGGCTGTAGATGGAATCCAGAGACCTCATGCCTCTCACTACCGCTTCTCCCTTGTACAGCCTTACTTTCACGAGCCCGGACACGTACTCCTGGGTCGTTTCGATAAAGGAGTTGATGGCGTCCTTCAGGGGTGAGAACCAGTACCCTTCATAAGTCAGCTCGCTGAACTTGACCTCCAGTTCTTTTTTTGCCGCAATGACCTTTTTGTCAAGGGTCAGGGTTTCGAGGGCCCGGTGAGCGTTGATCAGGGTAATGGCCGCGGGGCACTCGTACACTTCTCTGCTTTTGAAGCCCACAAGCCGGTCTTCAACCATATCTATCCTTCCGACTCCGTGCCGTCCGGCCCTGGCGTTCAGTGCCTCGATGAGGGTCGGACCGTCCATTTTCACGCCGTCAAGGGCTACCGGTACCCCCTTGTTAAAGGCAATTTCCACAAACTCGGGTTCGTCCGGCCCTTCCCACGGGTCAACTGTCAGCGTGTAGGCGTCAGAAGGAGGTTCATTCCACGGATCCTCGAGAATGCCGCATTCGATGGACCTGCCCCAGATATTGTCATCGATGCTGTAGGGCGAAGCGGCGGTCGCCAGGACGGGAATACCGTGAGCCTGAGCGTACTCCATCTCGGCTTCGCGGGTGAAGTGCCAGTCACGGACGGGGGCGAGCACCTGCAGTTCGGGATTGAGCGCATTGGTGCAGACCTCGATACGGACCTGGTCCTGTCCTTTTCCTGTGCAGCCGTGGGCGACGGCCACGGCGCCCTCCTTCTTCGCGATCTCCGCCATGACCTCTGCGATAAGAGGCCGGGAAAGGGCCGAATTCAGAGGGTAGGTGCTCTGGTACATGCCGTTGGCCTTCAGGGACGGCCAGACGAATTTTTCCACAAAGACCTTCCTGAGGTCAAAAACGTAGGCTTTCACAGCTCCGCTACGCAGCGCCTTGTTCTTCGCCGCCTCGAGATCCACCGCCTGCTGGCCCACGTCGGCCGTCATGGTGACCACGTCGTACCCTTGTTCCGTGAGCCACATGACGGCTACGGACGTATCAAGACCACCGCTGTACGCCAGAACTACTTTACCCTTTTTCGACATGAAAATCCCTCCAGGATACTCTAAAAAATAAAAATCCCGCCCCGGTAAGGGGCGGGCATTTGCCCGACTGCCACCCTGCCTTGCGCTCCATGCGCCCGGTATCCGTTTCTACTTGGCCGGAAGCCTTTCTTCGAAACAGGCTCGGGGGCCCTCTTCCTCCCTGCCGGAGCCGGAAAAGCTTTCAGCCTCGGCTCTTCCTCTCTGTTGCCCTCACAGGAGTACTCTTCCCCGTCATCGCCTCTCAAAACGCTGACGAAGAAGATTATACAGAGGAATAAACAAATGTCAAGTAATTTGGGATCAGTTACTTGAAGTTTATTTTTTCCGCGCCGTCGGCTGTGAGTGTTTCAATGGAAGGGAAATGAGTCATGTCCATGTGCACGGGAGTCACCGAAACGTACCCGTTCGCGGCCGCCCAGACGTCGCTGCCCTCCTCGAGCTGGTCCTCCGGGCGTCCCGCCACCCAGTAGTAGGTCCTTCCGCCGGGATCGGTAAAGCGGGTCACCTTTCCCTCATACAGGCGGACACCCTTCCTGGTGACCCTGACGCCCCTGAGCAGGGACAGGGGAACATTGGGAACGTTCACGTTCAGAAGGACCCCCCGGGGAAGAGGATTGGAACGGATGAAGTCTATCAGGGCCCCGGCAACTGAAGAGGCGGTTTCATAGTGCTGCTCCTGGTCGTTTTCATGACAGTCCAGGGAGAACGCGATGGCGCCCAGTCCGAGAATGACCCCTTCCATGGCTGCCGACACCGTTCCCGAATAAGTCAGGTCATCGCCCAGGTTCGGCCCCCTGTTGATGCCGGAGACCACGAGGGCGGGATCTGCCATGACCTCCTCCATACCCAGGACGACGCAGTCCGACGGGGTGCCGTCGCAGGCGAAAACTGCGCATTCGGGAGGATAGGGCCCCGGAGGTGTTTTCCAGAGCCGGAGAGGACGGGTCAGCGTGATGGAATGGCCGACGCTGCTCCGCTCACGGTCCGGGGCGGTGACGGCACATTCGTGCCCCAGCCGGCAGAGGGCCGAGGCCAGTTCCACGATGCCCGGGGCGAAAACGCCGTCGTCATTTGTAATGAGCAGTTTCATGACGGAACTCCATCTACAGGAGGATGAGCCTGAGGAAAAACATCACCACTGGCCCCATGACAGCCTGCACCACGCCGAGTGCCACCAGGATCATGAGGATGAAGAAACCGTACCGTTCAAGCCAGAAATACTTCTCCAGGAGTGCAGGCGGCAGGATGGGGTACAGCAGCTTCGAGCCGTCGAGGGGCGGTATGGGGATGAGATTGAAGACGGCGAGGCCGATATTGATGACGATCATCAGGAAGATGAACTGTCTCAGTGCCGGAACAGCGAGGAACGGGTACGGAAAGAGTCTGGCGACCATGCCGAACAGGAAGGCCGTAAGGAAGTTTCCGCTCACTCCCGCGATGGAGACGAGGAACATGTCCCTCCGGGGGTTCTTGAAGTATCTCGGGTCCACAGGCACCGGCTTGGCCCACCCGAACCTGAAGAGAAGGAGCATGAGGGCTCCGATGGGGTCGAAATGGTGCAGGGGGTTGAGGGTCAGCCTGCCCATCCGGGCCGCGGTCGGGTCTCCGAGCCGGTAGGCCATGTAGCCGTGGCAGAACTCGTGGAACGTGATGGCCCATAAAACGGCGGGAATACTCAGCAACAGGTCCGCAAGTGCGGGCAAACGCAACATTGTTCTTCACTCTCCTTCAAAAAAAATCACAGGGGAAAATTATACCGCACGTAGCTGACCTCATCATCCCGATTTTCAAGGATGCCGTCAAGCTTGAGGATTTTTAGTTTCTCGAGGATGACCCCGATTCTCGGAGTTGTCCCGTACCCGAGCTCGACCAGGTCCCTACCTTTCAGCTCGGCAGAGATACGGTGGAGCCTGGTCAGGTACAGAAGAATTCTCCTCCGGACTCTCCATCGCCCGGTAGCGGCGCTCCAGAAGAGACACGTCGCAGGATCCGCGTCCCTGAGAAACGCGTAAATCCCGGAATTCGAAGGTCCGGAGCGGCCTCCAAGTTCATGCTCCACCGCTCCCAGTTCGGAAAGTGACTTGATCACGATCCCCCGTTCCGACTCGGGAAGGTTCAGCCTGTCCAGAGCGGCAAGGCGAATATTCTCAGGGGATTCCATGAGGAGGGCGGAAAAGAAGGCAAGCCACTGCCTGCCCCGAAAATCCGGAAAATCCCTTGAAATACGGCCGAGAAAGGCGCCGAGGCGTCTGAAAGTCCTCCTTCCGGTTTCGCCGAGGCGGAGCCCCGGGAACAGCACTTCCCAGACTCCCAGCTCTTCCATCCGTTGCGCCGCCGGGTAAGGGAAACGTTCCTTGAAGGACAGCTCAAGCTCGCTCCTGAGACGGAAACCCGAAAGGCGCACCAGAAGGCCACCCCTGACGCAGCTTCTCAGGAGCCTCAGGGTATTGTCCTCCAGGGCAAGGCCGAGCCGCTGCTCCAGCCGGATCCCTCTCAGGACCCTGGTGGGGTCTTCCACGAAACTCAGGTTGTGGAGGACCTTCAGTATTTTTTTCCCCAGGTCTCTCCGCCCGCCGAAGAAATCGACGAGGATACCCCACGTGGATAGGTTTATGGAGACGGCCATGGCGTTTACGGTAAAGTCCCGCCGGTAGAGGTCGTGCTTCAGGGAATCGGTAAACACCTTCGGCTGGGCGACGGGAAACTCGTAAAACTCCCTCCGTGCGGTGGCCACATCGACTTTCTTGCCTCCCGGAAATACCACCGTGCCTGTCTTGTACCGTTCGTGAACGGACACCCGGAGGCCGTCCTTTTCCCAGCTTTTCAGAAAACGGGGGGCGTCCCCCTCCACCACGATGTCCAGGTCAAGATTGTCCCGCCCGAGAAAAAGGTCCCGCACGATACCGCCGACGATGTAGGCTCTCATCCCGAGCTTTTCCGCCCGTTCCCCCAGTGTTCTCAGCAGGCCGATAGCTTCCGGGGCGAGGCTTTTCTCAAGAAGCCACGAAACATCCTCCGTCCAGGGAAGTTCCGGAGCCCCGCTTCTCTCCTCCCTTGGAAGGGACAGGGGATAGAGGGCTTTCACGAGGTCGGTCCGGGTGATGATGCCCGCAATCCGGTTCCCGTCGGTGACAGGCAGGCGGCCGATGCTGTGGGTGACGAAAAGCCTGTGGGCCTCGTGCACCGAGGCTTCCTTCGAAATGCTGATGACTCCCTCGGTCATGAATTCCCTGATGATGGTCTTGCCGAAACCGTGGAGGTGGGCCTTGTCGAGATCTTTCCTCGTAATGAGGCCGAGGATGGCCTTTCCCTTCACCACGGGGAGTGCCGAATGGCCGTACCGTATCATGATCCTGTAGGCGTCATCCACGGAGGAATCGGGCGGTATCACCATGACGGGGGATGTCATGATGTCGCCCACGGTCAACGAAGGCTTTACCGCGTCGGAAAGCCGGAGTTCCATTTCCTTTACGAGGGGAAGAGGCTTGACGTTGTGGAGGGTGACCGATGCGGCCTGGGGGTGGCCGCCGCCTCCGAGGGGAGACAGAAAGGCTGCCATGTCGAGGATATCGTCATGGCTGCGCCCGATCAGGTAAGTGCGGGTATCCATCCGGACCGCCGCGATGGCGATATCGGCGTCGAAATAGTCTCTCAGTCTGTGGACGAACAGGGAAAGGCCGTCCACGTACCCGGGGGAGGAGACTGCGGAAAAAACGGCTTTTGCTCCGTTGATGAACCTCACCCAGCTGTTTTCAATGAGGCTGTCGAGAATTTTCCTCTCCGGAGCGGAGAAAGTCATTTCGATGAACGTCGGTATGCTTGTGAGGTCGGCACCGAGCTCCTTCATCCTCGCAACGGCCGTGAAGTCCCTGGGGGTCGTTCCGCTGAAGGTCAGGCCGCCGGTGTCCTCGTAAATGCCGGTGGCGAAGAGGGTCGCCTCGCTTGAGGAGATGGGTATTCTCCTTTCGAGGAGAATTTCCACGAGAAGAGTGGTGGTCGCCCCGACCGGTTCGATGGCGATGAACTCGGCGTCGATATCGTCGGAGGAGGGGGGGTGATGGTCGTAGACGTGGACCGGGATTGTCTTTTTTCCGATCAGGGAGGCAAAGGGGCCGATTCGCGAACGGGATCTCGCGTCGACCACGACGAGCATGGTGATCTCGTCAAACTTCACCTTCTTCGGCGTTGCCACGGACCACCGGTTGCCGTGTTTTTTCAGGAACTCCCTCACCGTGCGGCTTGCGGAGCCCGACAGGCAGAGCATGGCGTCGGGATAGAGCTTCTGGGCCGCCACCATGCTTGCCAGCGAGTCAAAATCGTTGCCCATGTGGCTGGTGATGACTTTCACTGCGCAAGTTCCTCCGAAAGGGCAATGCGCCTTTTGTAGGGCATCCGCCGTATGGCGGCCATGTAGGGTCCCCTGGCTCCGTCCATTACATGGGGACGGGAAAGGCCGGCAAAAAAACTCTCGCGGGAAATGAAGGAAAAGAGCCAGCTTTCCGTGTTTTTCTCCATGGTTTCGTTCCTGAAGCAGTTGAAGTCGCTTCCGAGCCGTTCCTTCCTGAGAAAATCACGGTACAGAAGGGCGTC
>ENA-UOXR01001736-UOXR01001736.1-bioreactor-metagenome-genome-assembly--contig:-NODE-1736-length-21914-cov-10.045428_pt1 | contig 21914 bp, 23 predicted proteins | sample MGYA00238164_ERZ764825 | MGnify/ENA primary metagenome ERZ764825 (study PRJEB28920, sample SAMN05720171) | bioreactor metagenome | isolation source: Anaerobic biogas reactor | place: USA:Washington...
GCGCCGGACGCGCTGACCGACGAGGAGATGGGCTACGCCGCTCCGCCGGACGCGCAGGACGCTCTCACTGATGAGGAGATGGGTTACGCGCCGGACGCGCTGACGGATGAGGAGATGGGCATCATGCCGGAGCCTTCCGCGCTGCGCAAGGCGGGCACGATGCTGCTGGACATCCCGCGCGGGCTGGCGCGGAGCGTGCCGCAGACGGGCGCGATGATCTATGACACGCTGGCGATGATCGCCCCCGGCGAGACGCCGGGGCTGGCGAACCCCGGGGGAAGGGGCATGGCAGGCGCGCTGGCGAAGACGGCGGATTACGCGCGCCCGGACGGCGATGAGTGGTACGCGCCCAAGAGCCGGGGCTGGTGGGCGGTGCCGGGAGAGGCGTTCTCCAGCCTGGGCACGAGGTGGATGGCGACGGCGGCGAAGGTGCCCGCCGCGCTGCCCCTGCTCTACGGCGCGAGCCGGGCGCAGGAGATCTTCCGCGACCTGCGCGACCGCGCCACGCGCGACGGGACGCCCTTCCGGCCGTTCGCGGCGCGCGCGCAGGCGGGGATCGGCGGGGCGCTGGAGGGCGGGCTGGAAATGCTGGCAACGCAATTCGGCGCGGCCAAGGCGCTGCGGGACGCCGCGCGCAAGGGCGGACAACGCGCGGCGGTGGAGGCGGCGCGCCAGACCGCCACGGGATTGCGCGCGTGGGCCAAGGAGATTGCCACCGAGGCCGGCACCGAGGCGATCCAAGAGGGCGGCGCTGATATCCAGAACCGCCTGTTGGGAATCGCCGAATACATCGACGGCCGCCCGGAGCGGCTGGCGGAGATCGACTGGAAGGCCGTGGCCGAGCGCGCTGCCATGGGCGCCGCCGCCGGAGCCCTGGCCGCAGGCGTGGCGGGCGGGCTGCGCAGCGCGGTGCAGCGCACGGGGAGGCCCGGCGACGCCGCCGCTCCGGCCGACCCGGACACCGCGCCGCCCGCCGATCCGGCGGCAGAGACCGCTGTTCCGGCAGAGCCAGCGGCAGAGCCGGTGCCCGCAGTACCGGCAGATCCGGCTGTTCCGACCGTTCCGGCGGAGCCCGTGGCAGAGCCGGTGCCCGCCCCACACCCACAGCCTTCCCCCAGTCCGCTCGCGGCGCAGGCCGCGCCGCCCAGGCCGCGACCCGCGCCCAAGCGCCGTGTGCGCACGGCCAGCGACAGGCTGTGGCAGAGCAATCCCATAGCAGCGGCCGTGATCGAACTGGGCGGAATCCGCGCCAGCGGCGAGGACACGGCGGGGCTCCCGCTGGTCTTCCGCACATCCAGCGAGACCGCCGACGCCCCCGACCAGATGCTTGCCGAGCTTCAGTCCATGTTCCCCGCCACCGCGACGTGGACGGTGGACGACCTGATCGGCGCGCTGCAGGGGCGCAGCTACAAGCTGGACGCCGCGCCGCATGTGGACCCGCAGGAGCGCGCGTGGCTGAAGACGGCGCAGCCCATGCAGCCGGAGAACCTGGAAGAGGGGATGCTGCTGGCCGTGCGCGGCGTGCCCTACCGCGTGCAGGGCATGGACGCCGAGGGCGCCGTGCTGGCGCGCGCGGACGGCCAGCCCGGCGATTCCGTGCGGGTGGCGCCCGGCGGGCTCTTCTACATCGACAAGGGCTCGCTGGCCCACCCGGACGGCACCGGCGCCGACCCCGCCGCCGTGCGCAGCCCCCAGATGCTGGACGCCGCCGAGGCCGAGCGCATGCGGCGCGACGCCGAAGCCCGCCGCGAGGCGGAGGAACTGGGGCTGCCGCTCGACGACGCGCCTGCGCCGGATGATGCCGCGACCGCGCCGGACGATGACGAGGATCTGCCGTTCCGCAAAGAAGTGCAACCTGCTGCGGCCGTGAAAACAAAAGGGCCCATGTGGATAGTATCGGATTCGGACGTCTCCCTCTACGAAGAAGGCGCCCCCCTCAATTCACTCCCGGTTATTGACCGGGCGAAAAGAGTAGACCCCGCCCCCGCACGGCCTCAAAGTCTTACAGCCCCGCAGCCCTCCCCCCTTCCGGCGGAGCCGGAGGCCCCGCGCGGCGTGACGGTGCTGCGCGGCTACCAGGAGCCCGCCGCGCCGCTCCCGGCCGACGACCCGCGCTACTCGCGCTTCCCCGTGGAGCTGCCGGAGCTGGTGCAGCTCGCAACCGACCTGATGGGCGGGCGCACGCCGCGCGTGGTGAAGAAGGTGCGCGGCAGGGAGAACGCGCTGGGCGCGGTGATCTTCCGGGGCGGCCGCGCCGAGGGCATGCTGCTGAAGGCGGCGAACTACCAGTTGATCGAACAGCGCGAGGCGCTCGAGATCCTTGAACGCGCCCGCGCCGCGTTCCCCGCAGACCCCGCCGCCGCCGAGGCGCAAGCCGCGCGCGAGACGGAGGCGCTGCTGAAGGAGCGCATGAAGCGGCAGCCCGCGCTCGCCGCCGCTGTGATCGCGCACGAGATCGGCCACATCGCGGACCGCATGCCGCGCGCGGGCATGCCGCGCTCCAAGAAGGGGCTGAACCTGCTGGGGCGCATCGCGGGCATGATGGACTACGCCCGCACGATCCTTGCCGACGATCCGCGCGGGCGCACGCTGAGCACCAAGGAGCTGAACGCGCTGCGCCACCGCGTGATGAAGGAATCGCGCGCCCGCGAGAACGCCGCCGATCTGTGGCGCGCGCTGGTGAACGAGTGGGCCGGCCTGCTGCGGGCGCACCCCGAATACCGGGGCGTGGTGAGCGAGCATGAGTTGATGGCGACGCTGGAGTATGTCCGCGACAGTTACCCGGTGCTGATGGAGTGGTGGAACCTCTCCGACGCCCGCGAGCGCATGGAGTATGTGCGCCGCGCGCTGGAATCGTTCACCCGCCCGGCCGACCAGCGGCAGGCGCGCAACCAGGGCGGCCGCTTTTGGTTCCGTCATGTTTTCGCGCAAGAGCTGGAGGCATCCAGGCAGTTGCATCTTGAGACGATGCGCCGCGAGATGGGCAGGCTGGCCGCGTGGTGGTCCACCGGCGACGAGTCCACGCTTCCGGAGTATTTCAAGCGCGACAGCGAGCTGTACGCCGAGTGCTGGGGCGCGTATTTGAACAATCCCGCCGCGACCAAGGCGAGGGCACCCCAGTTTTTCAAGGCGCTGGAAGCCTACATGGAGCGCCGCCCGCAGTTGCGCGACCTGCTGGAGCAGCTCCACGCCACCGCCGCCAGAGGGCGCGGCGACGTGCTGGCCGAGCGCGACGCCCGCCAGCGCGAGATGCTAGGAGAGGAGCGCCAGCGCCGCCAGCAGCGCGTGTACGACCGCGCCAACAAGTCGGCTGGCAGGCGCACCGCGCTCGACGCCGCGCGGTTTTTCGGACTGGGGCAGTCCGATCCGCTGCGGGCCGTGGCCCGCACCCTCGACGCGATCGGCGCGACCAAGACAGCCGACCGCGTGCTCGCCGCCGCTGACCGCATGGAGAACGTGCGCGGGCTGGAAGAATTGTTCAAGACCATGAATCTGGAGGTGGCGAGGATCCTCGACAAGGCCGACCTCACCATCACCGATTTCGATGTGTGGGCGCTCAACGATATGATTTCGCGCAGCCCCGCCTACCGGGACAAGGCCGCGCCCGGCGGCATGCACCCCGCCGCCGCGCGCGAGCAGTTGGCGTGGCTGGAGAAGCGTATGGGGCCGGCCAAGACCGCCGCATTGCGCCGCGCCGTGGCCGCAAGCCAGCGCATCTGGAATGAGCGCGTTATATCCATCCTTGAGGAGCTGGGCGGCTATTCGCCCGATACGATCAACTACCTGAAGTCCAATCCCGTTTATTTCACCCTGCAGGTGGGCATGGATGAGGCCGACCTGAAGGCATGGGAGAAAGCCCTTGCCAGCGGCAATCCCGAGCAGGTGAACGCCGCGATCATGCAGAGCATCGGGCGCTTGGGGATGGGGCAGGGCTACGATGGCGAGATACACGCCCGCACAGGCACCCACAGGCCCGCCGTTTCGCTCTTCGGCGCGTCCCTGATCAAAGGGCAGGCCCTCATCCGCGCCGCCGTGCGCAACGATTTAGCGCGGCAGACGCGCGCCCTGCTCGAAGCGTCCGGCGATCCGCTGTTCCGCCTGCTGGACGCAGACGAGCGCGCCCGCGGCACGGCCATGCAGACCGTGGTCACCTACCGCGAAGGCGGCAACGATATCCGCTACCTCGCGCCAAAGTATATCGGCGACTTCGCGAGTGGCAAGAACCCCATGAGCGCCGCCAACCGCTGGATGCAAGCGTCGAAGATCGGCGTGGGCACCCGCTTCCTGAAGTTGTGCCAGACCCTCTTTTCGCTGCGCTTCATGCTCACTCAGCCATGGAGCGACCGCAAGAGCTGGAACCAGTTCATGCCCGGTAGCCGCACCCCGGCCGGCGACATCGTGCGCGGCGACCTGCGCGGACTGGCGCGGCTCATCCCGGCGGGTACGTGGATCCTTCCGCCGTGGATGTTCCCCAAAGGCAGCCGCGAGCGCATGATGCGCGACGCCCGCAGGCAGGCCCGCGCCTACTATCGGCGCGGCGAGATCAGCGCCGACATCCTCAAGCTCGTAGAGCGCGGCATGTACGATCTGGGCGGCGCGTGGCAGGGCGTGCTCACAGACCGCGCTGCAAGCGCTGCCCGCGTCATGGGCGGCAACCCCCTGGCCGAGATCCCGCGCGAAATGGCGCGGCGCCAGGCCGCAGAAACGACCCGCTTCACGCGCGCCCTCCACAAGCTCGGCCGCGCCACCCGCTTCCACTGGGCGCAGGAGCAGATGTGGGTGGAGAACCTGGCCAACAAGCTCACCGGCATGCAGGCCATCGACGAGCGCCGCCCCGACTGGAGCGAGCGCCGCAAGCGCGACGCCGTGCTCATGTTCGCCGGCAACCCCAACTTCGCCCGCCGCGCCGGCGCGGACACCTACATCGACATACTCGCGTGGTCCTTCTACAACCCCGCCAAGGAAGGCTACCGCAGCGCCGTCGAAGCCGCGCGCGCCGACCCGCGCGGCTTCATGGCCCGCACCGCCATCTACAACATAGCGCCCAAGGTACTCGCATTCGGCGCGTCCTACGGGCTCCTCTCCCAGATGCTGCGCCGCGCCATCCCCCACGGCGACACCCCCGACGAAGAAGAGCGCCGCGAGGCCTTCCTGCTGGCCTTCGAACGCTGGGAATCCCTCTTCGGCCGCATTAGCAGCTACTTCGGCCGCCGCCACATAGCCATCCCCATCGTGCCCGTAGGCCAAGAGAGCGCACTGGTCATCACCGTGCCCCAGTCGCAATCCCTCGCCCCCCTCAACGCCACCATCGACGCCGTGCTCGACGAAGCGGCCGAGCTGGCCGGGCTCAAAGACCCCACCAGCCGCGCCCCCGAAAGCATCATGAGCGCCCTCCAGGCAGACATCCCCGTCATAGACGCCATCACCGGCGAAAGCCGCGCCATGCTGTTCAACCTGGTAGCCCCCGCGCTGACCCTATGGTGGAAAGAGGATCGGCACAACTGGTACGACAGCTTCTACGGACGCAACCTTCTCGACCGTCAGGAAGAGGCCGTCATGCGCGGCGGGCACTTCACCTCCGAGGCGCTCCCCGTCTGGGGCAAGGTAGGCAAGCACGCATGGAACACCGCCTTCGGCAGCGCGATCTTCCGCTGGGACATCACCACGCCCCGGGCCGACCGCGAGAACCGCACCATAGCCCAGCGCCTGCTCACCGCCACACCGCTATCCGGCGGCTGGGTGCGCGTGGTGAGCGGCGGGATCAGCGAGCAGGTCCAGGACGTACTGGCCAAGCCCACCGCCGAGCAAGCCGCCGCCGACATCGAAGCCCGCCGCGCCGCCGCCGCCGCGATCAACAACCGCGGCATACTCACCGACGCCGACGCCGCCCGCATGCAAGACGATCCGCATTTTGCCGCCGCCGTCTCCCGCTTCATAGCGCGCAACGAACACTACGCAGATTTAAGCGTTAGCGACCGGCAACTGCTCAAACGAACCCTTGGAGAACGGCAAATCCTGCTGGAATCTAAGCTGTGGAAGCGTTTGAAGCAGTGGGAGCGCGTCCACGACCGCGAGCGTGCCGACTAATCAGCCGGGCAACGAACGCATCCCGCGATAGATCACCGCGCGCCGCATCAATAGCCGCCACCGTATCCACGCCCAGCGAGACGCTGTACCACTGTTTTCCCGGCCTCCTTTTTTTTGCAGCATTCCGCGCGCCTTTTTTCCGGGCTTCCAAAGCAGCCCGCGACATGGTGTATTTTTTCTGCTTCATGCGGGTAAGATAGCATTTTTAGGATTACCTGTGAAGGGCTAAATTATTCCGCCTAGTGAGTGGTGCTTATAGTGGGGTTCGCGTCGTAACTCGTTGCAAATCAACGTTATTTTTATATTTGAGGGACATATGCCGAGAGGTGTGGGGGTTCGAGTCCCCCCCCGAGCACCATATTGATTTGAGGCCCGTTTTTGCTGGCAGGTTACAGCGAGAACGGGCTTTTTTATTGGGGTTTTTGAAAATCTTAGATGAATGCGGCACTTGATTTAATTTGGAAGTTGGCAACCTTACCGTTGCGTTCTGTGGTTCTATGTGGTAATGTTGCGGTGGTGTAATGAGTGGGGTAGTTATGGGCATCAAACGGAAACGGATAGCGCGCAACTTGGTTTTGGTCGGCGATCTGGTGAAGTGCCGGATTAAGAGGGGGAGGAAATACCATGAATGGACCGCGCCAGTTCAAGGCAAGCTGGCGTATTCCACGGCCGCAGATGGTACATTGAAACCCACCGCCAAGCTCACGCGGTGGCTGGCGGAGATCGAAGCGGCAGTTGATGATCGACGTTTCGATGCTCTGCGACAAACGCATATCCGGCGGCGCGGGCTCACGATCGGGGAGCTGCTGGCGGCGTACCGGGATGCGGCCGAGGCCAGGCGCACGAGCTTCGATGTGCCCGCCGAGCGTTCGCAGAGGCTGGTGGAGTCGCGCCTGCTGCTGGTGGCGCGCGGGTGCGGGCTGGGCGAGCGTGATCTAGTGGAGCAGCTTACGCCGGATGCGATCGCGCAGTGGGTGGAGCGGCGCGTGGCGAAACGCGCCGCAGCCGGTACGCCGCGCGAGCGGGCACTAGCAACAGCGGTAGCCACCTTGCGCAGCGCGCGTGATATATGTTCGCGGTGGGCGATGGATTATTATCGCCGTTCCGGTATTGATGTGCCGCCGTGCATTTTGGAGTGGCCGCATTTCAAGTCCAAGCACAGCCCGCAGTGGGAGGATCCGCCCAAGGCGCTCAAGGACCGGCTGCTGGCCGAGGCGCGGAAGCTGCGCGCCGACAATCCGGCTGTGTGGGTGCTGTACCACGTCCTGATTTCGTTCGGCTGCCGTCCTGTGGATGCGCTGGCGTTGCGCATGGAAGATTTTGAGATGCTGCCGGGCGCAGACGGGAGCAAGCGCAGGTGCTTGGTCTACACGCCGCGCAAGACGCGCAACAGCAGCGGACGGCGCGTGGTGGTGCCCGTGGCGGACAGGGTGTGGCAGGAGCTGGCAGAGGGCCGCAAGGCCGCTGGGTGCGGTCCTGGCGGGCTTTTGGTGCCGTCCGTGCCCGGGCACCGAGGCCGCGAGCAGGTGCTTGAGGATTTGAATGCGTGGATGCGCTCGATAGGATGGAAGCAAGAAGATTATCACTATGCCGCATATAATTTGCGGAAGCTATTCACATCCGCAGTGCTCACCGAGCACGGCGAGCAGATAGCCAGCGACCTTTGCGGGTCAAGCGTGGCGATGGTGCGCCGCAGTTACGGCGCGTTTTTTCACGAGCGGCTCCCCACGGTTGATGTCAGTTCGGTGATTTGCCGCTAGTTTTTTGCTGTGTGCCCCTGTTCTTCTCTTGAAGCGTCCGCCGTCTCCGTGCGGGCGCGTGCCGCTTCCTGCCGCCCTTGCCGTTGTCCTGCGTCCACCGTCCCCGCGTGGGCGCGTGAGTAGTGACGGTGTGGAGTATCCCGTCGGTGCCCGTCCGGCGGTGCCGCCTTGCCGATCTGCGCCGCCCCGTCCGGCGGCGCGTCCATGCGCCCGGGTGTGCGCGTGAACCGGTTGGAAGGGAGAGCGGGAAGCGGGTTCGCGTGAGGGCCGCGCGCGGGTCCGGCGGATGCCCGGCGCGAGGCGCGTGACCTGACGGCGTATGTGAATTAAACATATGTGGCAGTGCGGAATAACGCCGGATTCATTGGGGTTTGCGCGGGATGTTCCACCCACTGCCCCACCGATGCCGCCGGATGCGATGCCGGAGCGGTCCGGCGCGTGGGCGCCCGGCGTGAGGGGGGGGGGGAGGGGGGGCGCGAAACCGGGGGGTGGGTATAAACAATCGGTTGGCGGCCGTCAGCGCGTCCGGCGCGGCGGGGGCGTGTATCCCATCTCTTCGTCTGTCAGCACGTCCGGCGTGTAGCCCATTTCCTCGTCTGTGAGAAATTGTTTGGCGGCTTTGACCTTTATCTGTGCGTCCATAGCTCTGTCAACAATTTCCTTGTTCAGGTAGAAGGCTACATCGTAGCGCTGGTCGTAGAAGCGGACACGCTTGGCCCAACTGAAAAAAATGGGGGCGAACAGGCAAAAATAGGCGGCGGCATATGTGAGGCGTGACCAGCGGGAGCGGTCGCGGCGTTCGCCGCGCGGGATGAAGCATTCTCCGATGACCCACCCCCAGAAAAAAACGGCGGCGCAGCCGTGGACGATGATGAGTGGCAGCAGGCTCTTGGGCATGAGGATAAGCGGATTCATGGCGGGCTCCTGTGGTTAGGGGGTGTAGGGAGCGTTGGTTTCGGCGGCGGCGGATGGCTCGTCGTCTTCGGATGTGTCGGGGTAGGGGCGGTGGCCGGCGCCGCGCTCGACGAGCTCTGCGATGCTGCTGATCAGGTCGGCAACGTCGGGATCGTGGATGTAGCGGCGGATGGTGTCTAGGTCTTTATGTCCGGGGGCGGCGGAGCCGTCCGGGAGCACAAAACAGACGGCGCTCTCGGGGTCGTAGCCTGCGGTGGCTATCTCATCGCGCAGGTGCGCCACGAGGATGCGCACGTTTGCATCGGGGTCGCACCAGCAGTGGGTGATGGCCTTGAGGGTCTCGGGCGTGGGGCGCGCCTGGCCGCGGGTGAGACGCCACACCGAGGTCTGCGTGATGCCGCAGCGGAAGGCGAGCTCGCCTTGGGTGATCTGCTCGTGCTCCATCTCGACGGACAGAGCGCGCATGAGGTAGTTTCGTTTCATGTCGGTTTATCCTTTCGGCGCGTATTATACGCAAAAAAAATAAAAACACGCAATATGTAATTTTGCGGTTGACATTCCATCGGAAGTAAAATAAACTCGCGGCGTGTTATCAAAAAAAGGAGCGTTTGCGATGATGAAAATTGCAGATACGATTGCGCGTGAACGCGCAACACAGGACCTGGTGGACAGGGCGCGGGAGCGGGAAAAAGACGACGGGGCGGCGCAGCGGCGCAGCGGTCTGGAAGTGGTGGCGCGGCTGCTGAGCAAGGAGGCGCGCATGCTATCTAAGGTGGGGAGCCCGGAGGATAATGAGGCGGCGCTGGCGCTGGCGAAGGCGCTGAGAGACCCTGAAAGGGTGAGGGCGTTTGTGGGCGCGTGACGCACGGCATGCCGTACGTGTATGGAGGTGCAGGATGTACCGGAAGGGGAGGGCGAAGGGATGAGCTACGGTGAGTATGGCGGGAGGGTGTACCGGGACGGGGTGCGGATACGGAGCAGGGAGGATGCGCCGATCTGCGTACAATGGAGCTGCCACGCGGTACTGGGCGACGGGCCGGTGAAACTCGGGCTGTACAAGCAGGCGGATGTGTTTGTGTTCCTCGACGGGAAGAAGCTGGACGTGCTGGATCTGCTGGTGGACCCGCCGGAGGGGGCGGTGATGCAGATCGGCACCGGGGATGATCCGCTGGACGTGCTGGACACGGAGGTGTTCAGGCGTAGCGGGAGGCCGTGCGTGATGGAGGCGGGCGGGTGCCGCATGGAGGTGTTCTTTACCGATGAGGACAATTATTACCAGTATGCGCGGCTGACGCAGCCGGACGGGATGGTGTGGCTGGGCTGGAGCGGGTACGGCGTGGGCACGGGCGACGACGCCTATTACGGGGACTACAGCGCGGCGGAGCGGGACAGGAGGCTGATGGAGCTGTTCGGGGTGAAGGAGCTGGAAGGAGGCGGGGAATGAGGGCGTGGATGAGGCGGTGGCTTGGAGGGGGCGGGAGACCCGGACACGGAGGTCCGGGCTCACGGGAGGGCGCGGCGCGGGCTGAGGCGGCGACGGCGGCGGTGAGGCTGGATGAGCTGCTGGAGCTGAGGCGGCGGGTGAGGGAGGGTGAGGGGCTGGCGCGGTGGATCCTGGCGGAACTGGGGCGGGGCCGGGACAGGGCGACGCTGGCGGAGGTGAGGCGCAGGTGCGGGGCGTATCTGGAGGACGGCGGCGGGAGCGCGTGTGAACACGCGCCACAGGACGGAGGTGAGGGATGATCGAGTATCTGACGGTGGAGCAGGCGGCGGAGAGGATGCAGGTGAGCTGCAAGACGATGTACGGGCTGTTCCGCGCGTGGCGGGCGAGCGCCGGGCGTGACGGGGTGCGCCATGCGTATGTGGGCAGGAAGTATGTCTGCACGCCGGATGACCTGCAGGAGTATTACAGGCGGAAGAGCAAGGCGGTGAAAGTATGACGATCACGAAGATGTGGAATCACGGCCGGAGATTTGAACGGGTGGCGCGGAAGGAGGACGGGGCGGATCCGTGCCGGGAGTGCGCGGCGTGGAACAACCGCGCGCTGTGTGAGTATCTGGACGATTGCGTGGATGATGAGGGGGACCCGGTGTGGGTGTGGAAGGAGATCAAGGGGTGAGCGGGGCGCTGCCGATGACGACGCTGGATACGATCGCGAGCCAGCAGGAATTGCCGCTGGAGGGGTGCTGGGCGGCGGAGGTGGCGGAGATCGTGGGATCGAGCCGGGAGCACGGGAAGCGGTTTACGGGGCAGAGGCTGGCGAAGGGCGACCCGGAGAAGTATATGCGGATCGTGAAGCTGCGGACGTGCGGGATGACGGTGCGGGAGGTGGCGGCGATCGAGAAGGTGAGCCCGCAGACGGTGACGGCGATCATGCGGGTGGAGGCGGCGAGCCGGACGGCGGATGAGTACCGGGGGGAGATGGCGGCGGATCTGGCGGTGGCGGCGAAGATGTCGGTGGAGGCGCTGCTGGAGCTGCTGGCGGATGAGGAGCGGCGGGCGGCGCTGAGCGGGCGGGATCTGGCGTTTATGCTGGAGAAGCTGACGGAGAAGAGGGAGCTGCTGACGGGCGGTGCGACGCACCGGAATGAGCCGGTGAAGAGTGAGCAGGAGAGGCTTGAGGAGGCGCGCCGGCATGTGAGCCAGGCGCGGGAGCTGCTGGACGGCGGCGTGATCGTGGATGTGGAGTGAAGGGGTCGCGGATATGAATCTGATGGTGCCGGATGTGATATGGGAGCCGCTGGAGCGGCTGAGCGACAGGGATTTCAGGCGGGTGATGCTGGCGATGAGGGCGGTGAATGAGGGGGAGGAGCCGGAGGCGCTGGAGGGGGAGGCGGCGATCATCTGGATGTTTGCGCGGCGGTATGTGGAGGATAACCGGAAGGCGTACCGGGCTATGTGCGCGCAGAATGCGCGGAATGCGCGGAAGCGCTGGAAGATGCGGCCGCATGCGACCGCATGCGACCGCACGGGGGGCGAAACCGACGAAGATGATGCCGGATGCGAGCGGGATGATGGATGCGACCGGATGCGACCGGATGCGACCGGATGCGACCGCACAGACGGCGCGAACAGCGAAGGTGATGAAACGCGGGAAAGCGCGGCGGGGCGCGGTGAAACGGGACTTGAGGCGGATGGATGCGACCGGATGCGACCGCATGAGGGGGATAAAAAAGTGTGTCCGGCGGTGGCGGCGGATGCGACCGCATGCGACCGGATGCGACCGCACCCTAATAATAATAATAATAATAATAATAATAATAATAATAATAATAATAGCAGAGCCTTTGGCTCTGGCGCGGGCGCGCGCCCGCGCGCGAAGGATGGACCTGTCTCTTGGGATCCGGCGGCGGGGTTTAAGTTCGGGGCGGCGGACATGGAGGCGTGGCGGCGGGCGGCGCCGGGGCTGGACGTGCAGGGGGAGCTGGACCGGATGCATGCGTGGCTGCTGGCGAACCCGAAAAACCGCAAAAAAAATGTTGCGCGGTTTGTGGTGAACTGGCTGGTGAGGGAGCAGGGGCGGCGGGGGAACCCCGGACACGGAGGTCCGGGGCCACGAGAGGGAGCGGGGCCACGGGAGGAGGCGGCTGGCGAGGGCGGCGGCGGGGTATTTAACGCGCGGATGGAGCTTGGAATTTGATCCCCGGACACGGAGGTCCGGGGGGACGAGAGGGAACTGAAACACGGGAAAAAGAAAGGATGGGGTTATGGCGAAGGGTGAGAAAACGGGCGTTGAATGGGCGAAGGCCGAGAGGAGCCTGCTGCTGTACCTGGAGACCTGCGCGGTGGATTATGACGGGAGGGTGTGCGGCGCGAGGATGAACCGGGAGGATTTTGAGATCGCCGAGCGGTGGGACAGGTTCGGGTATGTCCGCTTCGGGCGGATCGAGGGTGGGCTCGCCGTCGTCAGCCAGAGCACCCACTGGTGCGAGCTGGGCGAGGAGGCGTGGCGGGACGCCCACGCGCTGCGGCGCGAACGGGCGGGGCGCGGGCTGGCGCGGCGGAATTACCGGCGGGTGGGGGAGGTAGTGAAGTGAGGGAGCTGTCTATCCTGGTCAACACTGAGATGGTGCTGGCGATTCTGGAGGGGCGCAAGAAGATGACGCGGCGGGTGGTGAGGCCGCAGCCGGATTTGAGCGCGATGCGCTGGAACGGCGAGCGGTGGGAGAGGTGTTATGGCTATCCGGCGGGGCATGACGGCATGGAGCATGAGTGCCCGTATCAGCCGGGGGACCGGCTGTGGGTGCGGGAGACGTTTGGGTATGCTCATGCCGACGGAGAGGGCGGGAACCCTGTTGACTGGGTTATCTACAAGGCGGACGGCGATTGTGACGAACGCTGTGGACGCTGGCGGCCGTCGATCCACATGCCGCGCTGGGCAAGCAGGATAACGCTGGAGGTGGAGTGGGTGAGGGTGGAGCGGCTGCGGGAGATCACGGAGGAGGATGCGAGGGCGGAGGGGGTGGGGGATACGGCGCGTGAACGCGCCGCACAGGACCGCGCGGGCGGGAAAGATACGGCGTTCTCGTACCGGGCGGCGTTCGCGCGTCTGTGGGACGGGATCTATGCGGGGCGCGGCTTCGGGTGGGACGCGGACCCGTGGGTGTGGGTGATCGGGTTCAGGGTGGCGGAGGTGAGGCGGTGAGCGGGCGGGAGGATGTGAATGAGGCGGGGCGGGCGGTGATCGCGGCGTGCCTGATGCGGCCGGGGCAGGTGCTGCCGATGGCGGTGGACGCGGGGGTGGATGAGGGGTGGTTTGAGGAGGCGGAGTGCCGGGCGGCGTGGCGGGGGCTGCGGGGGATGTTTGACGCGCGGCAGCTTGAGGGGATCGACGCGCTGACGCTGAGGGACAGGCTGGGGGGGGGCGCGCCGCCGCTGGCGTGGTTTGAGAGGATCGTGGATGAGACGCCGACGGCGGCGCACGCGGAGCATTACCTGGCGATCCTGCGGGAGCGGGTGACGCTGGGGAGGTGCCGGGGGCTGGCGCGGGAGTTTGTGCGGTCGCTGGAGACGGTGGGGGCGCAGAATGCGCTGGCGGCGTTTGCCTCGAAGCTGGCGGCGGCGGCGGACACGGGGCGGGCGGATGATGACGCGGGGGCGGCGCTGGAGGGGGTGGTGGCGGGGTGGCGGGAGGCGCACCGGATACGGATCGTGGAGGGGCGGATGGATTATTGCCCGGGGGTGCCTGCGGCGTGGCCGGACCTGACGGCGATGTACAATGGGCTGCAGCCGGGGCTGCATGTGGTGGCGGCGCGGCCGAGCACGGGGAAGACGGCGCTGATGGTGAATCTGGTGCGGTTCTGGTGTGAGTCGGGGCTGAAGGTGGGGTTTAATTCGCTGGATATGCAGCCGGGGCAGTTGTTTAAGCGGTTTGTGGCGGAGCTGGCGCGGGTGAGCTTGCCGAAGGCGGAGTTCGGGACGACGAGCAGGAGGGACCTGGAGCGGCTGGAGGGGGCGGCGGCGGCGGTGAGGGGGTGGCCGCTGCGGGTGTGCGTGAGGCGGGACCTGGACGCGCTGCGGGCGTGGGCGGTGACGCGGCGGATGAAGGGGGAGCTGGATGTGCTGGTGGTGGATTTTTTGCAGCTCATGCAGTTCGAGGGGTGCTGGCGGATGGGGGTGGATGACCGGGTGGGGCGGATCAGCGGGACGCTGAAGGCGATCGGGAATGACCTGGGTATCCCGGTGGTGGCGCTGTCGCAGCTTAACCGGCAGTGCGAGGAGGACGGGGGGCGGGAGCCGCAGTTGAGTGACCTGCGGGGGAGCGGGAGCATTGAGCAGGATGCGTTCACGGTGCTTTTCCTGCATGCGGACAGGCCGCTGATGGAGCTGTGGCGGCAGGTGCCGCCGGTGCAGTTCGCGCCGGGGGGGCTGACGGAGAGCGCGAGGCAGTATCTGGCGAGCAGCTTGAGGCCGGTGTGGCTGATGCTGAAGAAGAATCAGAACGGGCGGACGGGGAATCTGCCGTTTGTGTTTTTTCCGAGCTATTTTCTGTTTATGCTGGGTGATGCCGCGGCGCAGCCGTGGTATGACGAGGAGGATAAAAGGCGGAGGCCGAAGCCGAATTTCGCGCCGCTGTTTGCGAAGGTGGCGCGGGACTGGCGCGGGGACGCGCTGGAGGATGAGCTGGAGAAGAACGGGGCGCTGGTGGCGGAGGCGGAGGCGGAGGTGCGGGGTCACGAGAAGGAGGGTGAGGCATGAACACAGGCACATACGATATCGATGATCGCGGCAATGTTGTTGACTGCTACCGGCTGAACGCAGACGGAACGTGGGAGATTGTCGCCCGGCTCGACCGGGAAGCCGGTCCGCCGCCGTGCAACCAGCTCGCATGGGATAACGAGACCGGCGACGCAGGCATTGAGGATTGGCTTCGCGCCAACGGATACGCCGACGAGCTGAATGAGGCGATGAGGAATCAGCATGAACTCGAAGCGGAGGGGGAGGATTGAAATGCACACACAGGCGAATGACGATTACGTGCCGTTCGGCGACGAGTGGCGGCGGGAGATGATGCGGTGGCGCAAGGCGGATCTCGTTGAGTTCCTGCGCAGGCAGTTGATCGTGCTCAATGATCTGCAACAGGAGCAGCGCGGCGCGTCGTGGCTGGCGGAGCTGGAGTGGGTGATCGCGGGGCCGGAGACGGGGCCGGGGGCGCGGGAGTGCCGGGCGGAGTGGGTCGAGGCGCTGGCGGCGGAGTGCGCGTCGTCGGGGGTGCCGTTTTTCGACAAGCGGCGGACGGGGTGGATCCGGCGGGAGTGCCCGGCGGTGAGATGAGGGCGGAGGCCCCGGACACGGAGGTCCGGGGCCACGAGAGAGGGAGGCGTGTGAACACGCGCCACAGGACCCGGGAGGTGCGGAGATGGAGAGGCGGGAAGAGGACAGGGCGTGTCATGTGAGCGCGATGCTGTGGAGCCACGGGTTTTATCTGGGCTTTGAGTGCCACGGTGAGGACAGGTGCCCGGCGGCGCAGTGCGTAGCGAGCCCGGGCAGGTGCCTGTGGCGGGCGGGGTTCGAGTGCCATGAGCGGGGGACGCGGAAGGCGGCGATGGAGAGGCTGCGCGACCGGCTGCAGGCGGAGATCGAAACGCTGGAGAGGGAGGGGGTGCGGTGAAGTGGAGCTTTAACGGGTTCCGGGAGTGGCCTGCGGGCGAGGGGCAGTTGGGGCTGCTGGAGGGGTTTGATGTGTTTGCCGCTTCGGATGTGGCGGCGCTGGGGCGGGAGTTCTGTGAGCAGTGCGTGTGCTGGCGGGTGTTCGGGACGTGTGTGACGGTGCAGGTGGAGGACTGGGAGGAGGACGCGCTGACGAAGCAGGGCGGCGGATATGAGGGTGTGAATTTTTGCACGGTGTACCGGAACTGCTGCCCGGTCCTGTTTTTTGATTTTATCGGTGTGAAGCTGCCGGTGCTGGAGACCGGCGGCGATGAGTGAGCCCCGCACACGGAGGTGCGGGGGCACGAGAGGGCGCGCGGGGTGCCCGGCCGCGCGCCGTGGAACTGTGAGGGCGTGGAGGAAGGATGATGATGAGAGAAATGGGTGGTGGGCCGCTGGCGGATGCTCCGGCGCGCGTGACGCAGGTGGACAAGCAGACAATCAGGATGCATGAGGAGCTGAATGCGCTGGCGGACGCGCTGGATACGCTGGAGAACCGGCTGGTGAAGGTTCTGCGGTGTGATGGTGACAAGCCGGGAAAGGATAATGAGGTGGAGGCGGCTGAGCGGCTTGCGCCGCTGGCGGGCGTGATGTGGCAGTTTAACATGCGGATCAATGGGTTGGTGCGGCGGGTGAATGATCTGACGGAGCAGCTGGAGGTGTGAGGGGAGCCCCGCACACGGAGGTGCGGGGCCACGAGAGGGATGGGAGCCACCGGACGCGGAGGTCCGGGGGCACGAGAAAGGAGACGGTGATGAGGAAGTTTTTTGAGCGGGAGACGAAGGAGCAGGCGCGGGAGCGGGCGGTGAGGGCGGTGTACCCGGGGGGGAGGCCGTGGGATCCGTTTGTGGATGACGCCCGGGCGCGGATCATGGGCCAGCGGGAGGACGCGGGGGAGTGGCTGGCGCTCTTTGATGATACGCTGCGGCGGATGGCGACGGGGGTGTTTATGTCGATGGCGGAGGGGAGGCTGACAGCGGATGATCTGCGGGAGCTGAACGGCCGGGCGGCGGCGCTGGTGGAGGCGGCTGAGCGGCTGCGGGAGCGGCTGGGGGTGCTCACGGCGTGCCGTGAGTGAACCAACCCCGGACGCGGAGGTCCGGGGCCACGAGAGGGAGGGGGGAGATGGGTGTGACGCTTGACGCGTGGTATTGTCTGCCGACGCGGGCGCAGGTGGAGCGCCGGGCGGCGCGGGACGGGACGGGGGAGGCGGAGGCGGCGGCGGCGCTGCTGGCGGAGCGGGAGGCGCTGATCGGGCGGAGCCGGGCGGACCCGTACCGCTATGCGGTGGAGCCGGGGATCTGGCTGGTGTGCGATGCGCTGCTGGACCTGCCGGGATGCGGCGATGTGACGCGGGCGTACCTGTGGCGGCGGTGCGCGGGTGCGCCGTGGATGGCGGGGGTGGATGAGGGGGGGGTGTGGCGGGCGTTTAAGCGGGAGATGAGGCGGGTGCTCGGGTTTGAGCGGCCGGTGAAGCATCTGCTGATCTCGGGGACGAACCGGAGCGGGAAGAGTAATTATTGCGTGAGCCGTGCGGTGCGGGTGGCGTGGGAGTATGACTGGCGGGCGGCGGGTGAGCGGGATGTGCGGGTGTATTTCATGCATGAGAACTATAAGCGGGTGGTGGAGGACCAGATGGCGCTGATCTGGCATTATCTGCCTGCGGAGGCGCGGGAGGCGGGGGCGCTGGCGGGGGAGGATGCGTATCTGAGCTATCGGCCGGCGACGGGGTTTTCTAACCAGATGCTGCTGACGCCGAATGAGGTGCGGTGCTTTTTTAGGAGCTATGAGCAGGACGCGGATAAGGCGCTGGAGGGGTTTACGGCGAAGTTTGCGGTGTGTGAGGAGAATGTGCCGTTGCAGTGGGCGGAGCGGATTTTTACGCGCCTATCGGACAAGCGGGGGTGGTATGTGCAGCCGTTCACGCCGATCCACGGGTGGACGCCGTGCGTGGGTGTGTTTACGGAGGGGATGGAGGTGGTGCGGTGGATCCCGGCGTACGCGCTGCCGGAGGACGGGGGGCCGGTGGAGATGGCGGCGGCGCTGGGGCTGACGGAGGGGGAGCTGGAGCATGTGCGCTCTTGCGCGGAGGCGGACCCGCCGAGGCAGGCGTGCTGCCCGAGGTCGAGGCCGGAGGACTGCGTGGCGTGGGTGCTGGGGGCGGGGGAGCCGCGACGGGGCGGGGATCTCGAGGGGCGGCGGTTTGAGATGATGCCGCGTGTGGCGCGGTGCGCGGATGACCGGAAGGCGGTGGTGTGGTTCAGCCCGATGGACAATCCTTACAGCAATGCGGCGGATGTGATCCGGAATAACCTGGCGGGGGGGCGGGAGGCGGTGCTGCGCCGGGTGTACGGGGTGGCGACGAAGAGCTGGAGCGCGCGGTTTGCGCGGTTTGACCGGACGGTGCATGTGGTGCGGCGGGAGGATGTGCCGGCGGCGGGGCTGAATGGGTTTGTGGCCGACCCGGCCGGGACGAGAAATTGGGCGATGGCGTGGTGGCGGGTGTGCGGGGACGCGGTGTATTTCTACCGGGAGTTTCCGAGCCAGCGGCATCCGGTGCCGGGGGCGGGTGTGCTGGGGGCGTGGGCGGTGCCGGATGACCGGAAGGGGGGGCAGAATGACGGGAGGCGGGGGCCGGGGCAGGATCCGCTGGGGTGGAGCTATCTGAGATATAAGGCGGAGATCGCGCGGCTGGAGGGGTGGGCGGATTATGAGGCGTGGCTGGAGGTGGCGCGGCTTGACCCGGCGGCGTACGCGGGGGCGGAGGGGCTGGTGCCCTCGGATGATGAGGTGGCGGCGTGGGATGAGGATAACGGGTGCCCGGAGGCGCCGGACCGGATCGGGGATGTGAGGGCGCTCTCGACGCCGAGGCAGGAGCGGGACCGGTTTGAGACGATGCAGACGATGCTGGACGATGTGGGGCTGCGGCTGGATTTTACGGACGGGGTGGACATCGAGGAGGGGGTGAGTGAGATCAATCACTTGCTGGATTTTGAGCGGTCGGCGGACGGGGAGGGGTTCAGGCGGCGGCCGAGGCTGTTTTTTTCTGAGGACTGTGTGAATCTGATTGAGGCGATGGAGAATTGGAAGGGGTGCGACGGGATGAAGGGGGCGTGGAAGGATTTTGTGGACCTGGTGCGGTATGCGGTGCTGCGGACGCGGCGGCCGGAGTTCCGGCTGCGGGAGCGGCGGGCGGTGGATGTGATGGCGCGGCGGGCGGCGGAGCCGGGCGTGGGGCGCCTCCCCGGACACGGAGGTCCGGGGCCGCGAGAGGGCGGGAGGGCGAGGATGAGGAGGCGGTTCAGGTGAGAGCGCCCCGCACACGGAGGTGCGGGGGCACGAGAGGGAACGGGAACCCCTGCACACGGAGGTGCGGGGGAACGAGAGGGAAAAGGGAAAGGAGCGAGGGATGAGACTGAGGGAGCTGATTGAGTGGCTGGAGCGGCAGGATGCGGAGAGGACGGTGATGAATGGCTTTGGCGAGCCGCACAGTGACCGGGGGGATTATAGCCTGCTGGCGTTTGAGCCGGTGAAGGTGACGACGTTCGGGGAGATGCTGGCGCATGCGGCGGCGGCGGAGGGGCGGACGTTTACGGGGTGGAAGGGCGGCGAGTATGTGATGAACGGGGATACGCGCTGCCGGATCGGGAAGTGGGGGGAATGCGGCGAGGATATTACGCGGGCGCATCTGGAGCTGTGGCTGACGGGCGCGGCGCTGACGGATGTGCTGAAGGAGCGCGCCAGGCAGGATGCGAAGTGGGGGGGGCAGAACCATGATCCGCAGACCTGGGTCTCGATCTTGGCGGAGGAGGTGGGGGAGATGGCGAAGGAGGCGAATGACCTGAGAAGGGCTCCCGCGGGGGAGCGCGGGGGGATAAGCGCGAGGCTGTACACGGAGGCGGTGCAGACGGCGGCGGTGGCGCTGGCGATCGTGGAGTGCCTGGCGCGCGGAACCTGTCAAGGAAAAAAGTGAAAAATTTTTTGTGGAAGTTGGCGGGCGGTGCGCGGCGGCGGGTGCCGTGGCGCGGAGTCTGGCGGCGGCGCGGGGGAGGGATGCCGGGGATTCTCGCGCGTGTGTGTTATGATGCCGGTGTTTGGAGGATGAGTGATGGAAGCGAGTGACACTGTTGAGAAGGTTGACGGGGCGGAGGCTGACGTCGTGACTGATGCGGCGGCGCAGGGCGCGGGGGCGCCTGCGGGCGGCGGCGAGACGGTGGACGTGCAGGGTGCGCCGGAGACGGAGCCGGATCCTGAGGCGGGGGCGCGGCCTGAGCTTGAGGCGAAGGTGGCGGGCCTGGAGAAGGAGCTGGAGGAGCTGCGGGGCAAGTTCGCGGCGGATGATGTGATGCGCGCGGCGCGGCGTTCGGGGATCTTCCCGGAGCTGATGGGCGCGGATGAGATCAAGCTGGTGGACAAGGCGGAGACGCTGGCGGAGCAGGTGGAGCGGCTGGAGGCGATGGTGGATGATTACCCGGATGGGTATGAGGACGCTTCCGGGAAGCTGGTGACGCCGCAGGAGATGAAGAAGTGGCTGCGGTCGGCGCGGAAGGATCTGCGTAAGATCGAGCCGCAGGCGCTGAGGCTGCGCGAGGAGAAGGGGAAGGAGCTGCGGGAGCTGCTGGACCTGGGCCGGAAGGCGAGGAAGGCCGGATGGACGGGGGAGGCGCCGAAGCAGGTGAAGGTGACGCCGAAGGCGGGGGCGCCGAAGCCGGTTGTGACGCAGCCGGGGGCGCCGCGACGGCCTTCGACGGCGGCGCCGAAGGAGGGCGTGGGGTCGTTCGCGGAGGTGAAGAGCGCGGGTGACTTTGTGCGCCTGATGGCGGCGAAGTACAAGGATAAGAGCGGCGGCGCGTGAGGATGCCGCCGGAGGTGGCTTATGGCTGGACTTTTTGAGTATGACTTGGACCAGACGGATCTGGCGGCCCATGATGTGGGCGATGCGCTGATCCGCGTGGTGGATGTGAGCACGCCGTTTACGCGGATGGTGCGCAAGGGGAAGCCGCTGAAGACGGTGGAGGCTTCCTGGGGCGCGTATTTCCCGTCTGAGACGGGGGACGTGGGACGCCGGGAGGGACAGGACAAGACGAGCTTCGGCGCGAACAAGCCGGTGACGCTGCGGAGCGTGGCGCAGCCGTGCCGTTCGACGGGCTGGATGGTGACGGATATCGCGCAGCACGTTGAGACGGGCTACGCGAAGAGCGCGGCTCAGCATATCGCGCAGCAGAAGGCGAGCGACGGCGAGGGTTATCTGCTGAAGCGGGAGAAGGTGATGCTGAGCGCGCAGCACGCGGTGTACGCGGGGGACGCGGCGGACGGGATCAGCCGGACGACGGGTGTGTTCGGGTGGTTGAATCCGACGCAGCCGGATGATATGTGGGCGGTGCCGCAGGCGTGCCGCCTGGGCGCGGCGCAGTGGATGACGCAGGTGCCGACGCTGAAGGAGTTCCGGGACGCGATGCTGGCGGCGGGCGAGCGGGCGGCGAAGATCGGGAAGTGGACGGGTCTGGTGGGGCCGAAGCTGGCTTCGGCGATGAATGACTGGGTGCTGGACGGGACGACGGTGAGCGATGTGCTGAAGAGCATCGTGGATGAGCAGTTGAAGGCTTCGGTCTCGACGTTCCAGTTCGCGGAGGGCCTCGTGGACTTTATCATCCACTTCCGCCTGCTGGCGAACCAGAACGGGGAGAGCACGGCGCGCTCGGCGTATTCGGGGGCGTTCCTGCAGCCGGACCTGTGGCGCGTGCGGCACATGGAGCCGATCACGGACAAGGACGGCACGGACGAGGGCGGCGGCCCGCGCGGCTGGTGGCAGGATATTTTTATGCTGCAGTGTTTGAACCCGCTGGGGCAGTTCGCGGTGTACGCGGAGGCTCCGGCTAATCCGTAACCCGACGGGGCGGCGCTGAAGGGCTGCCGGAGGCGCCGCCCCTTTTACCCCGGACGCGGAGGTCCGGGGCCACGAGAGGGAAGCCCGGACACGGAGGTCCGGGGCCACGAGAGGGA
>ENA-UOXR01001745-UOXR01001745.1-bioreactor-metagenome-genome-assembly--contig:-NODE-1745-length-21815-cov-4.368796_pt1 | contig 21815 bp, 15 predicted proteins | sample MGYA00238164_ERZ764825 | MGnify/ENA primary metagenome ERZ764825 (study PRJEB28920, sample SAMN05720171) | bioreactor metagenome | isolation source: Anaerobic biogas reactor | place: USA:Washington...
GCGATCCGGCGCTAGCCTACCGGATCAACGCCCTGGGCACCCAGAACGTGGCCCTCGCCTGCCTGGAAGCCGGGGCGGCGCTGCTGCACGTCAGCACAAACGAGGTGCTTGGCGGCGACAACCCTGCCGGTTATGAAGAGTGGATGCCGCTCAAAGCGGGGAACCCCTATGCCCGCTCTAAAGCGGCAGCCGAGCTTTTTGTGCGCAGCCTTCTCCAGCGGGCGTACATCGTGCGCATCGCCTGGGCTTTTGCGCCGGGCGGGCGCAACTTCGTCCACGCCATTCTCAAGCGGGCCCGCACGGCCGGCGCCCTGCGCGTCGTCGCCGACGAGATTGGCAACCCGACCTATATGAAGGACGTGGCTGCGGCCATTCGCCAGCTCATTGCCACCGGCCAATATGGCACGTACCACTTCGTCAATCGCGGCGCCTGCTCTCGCTGGGCTTTCGCCAACGAAATCCTGCGCCTGGCCGGTCTGGAGCACGTGCCCAACGAGCCTATTCTGGGACAGGACTATCCACGCCTCTCGCCGCCTCCCCGGTTTGGCGAGCTGCACAACATTGCCGGCGCCGCCCTGGGCATTACCCTGCGCCCCTGGCAGGAAGCGCTGGCCGAATATATCCAGGAGTATGAAAGACAGGAATGACTGTAGAACAATTGCTCAGCCCGCCCGTGGCGGAACGCCGGCCCACCGAAATCACGACCCACGGCCATACGCGCGTGGACAACTACTACTGGCTGCGTGAAAAGGAGAACCCGGAGGTCATCGCCTACCTGGAGGCCGAAAACGCCTACACGGCGGCGATGCTGAAAGAGACCGAGGCGCTGCAGAAGACGATCTACGAGGAGATGGTCGGCCGCATCCAGGAGACCGACCAGTCGGTGCCGGTGCGCGTCGACGACTACTTCTATTACACGCGCACCGAGGAGGGCAAGCAATACCCGATCTATTGCCGCAAGCACGGCAGCCTTGAAGCGCCAGAAGAGATCCTGCTGGACCTGAACGCGCTGGCCGAAGGACACGACTACCTGCGCCTGGGCATCTTTCGCGTCAGCCCGGACCACCGGCTGCTCGCCTACTCGCTGGATACGACAGGGGCCGAGCGGTATCTGATCTCCTTCAAGCGGCTGGACGACGGCGAGCTGCTGCCGGACCAGATCGCCAACACCTCCTACTCGGGCGAGTGGGCGGCGGACAATGCCACCTTCTTCTATACGACGAAAGATGCCGCCATGCGCGATTTTCAGGTCTGGCGCCACCGGCTGGGCAGCGACACGAGCGCCGACGAGAAGGTCTACGAGGACCTGGACGAGCGTTTTTTCGTCGGTCTCAACAAGAGCAAAGATCGCCGCTACCTCTTCGCCACCAGCGAGAGCAAGGAGACGAGCGAGCAGCATTTCCTGCCGGCCGACCAGCCGGGCGGTGACTTCACCCTCTTCTCGCCGCGTGTGGAAGGGGTGCGCTACCATGCGGAGTACCGCGACGGCACTTTTTTCATCGTTACGAACGACGAGGCCCCGAACTTCCGCATCATGACGGCGCCGGCGCACGCGACGGCCCGCGCCAACTGGGACGAGCTCCTGGCGCACCGCGAGAAGGTGAATATTGACGACATCGACGTCTTCGCCCGCCATCTGGTCGTCTACGAGCGCGAAAATGGGCTGCGCACGTTGCGTATCGTCGATCTGCAGTCCGGCGATTATCATTATGTCGAGTTTCCCGAGCCGGTTTACACCTACGCGAGCGACGTGAATCCCGAATTCGACTCTGACCGGCTGCGCTTCACCTATACGTCGATGACCACGCCGAACTCGGTCTTCGACTACAACATGAGCACGCGGGAGCGGGAGCTACTCAAGGAACAGCCGGTGCTTGGCGGCTTCAACCGCGAGGATTACGTCACCAAGCGCATCTTTGCTACGGCCGAAGACGGCACGCAGATTCCGATCTCGCTGGTCTACCGCAAGGATAGCTTTCACGGCGAGCCGGTGCGCTGCCTGCTCTATGGCTACGGCTCCTACGGCTTCAGCATGGATCCCAGCTTCGACAGCAACCGAATCAGCCTGCTCGACCGGGGCTTCATCTATGCCATCGCCCACATTCGCGGCGGGCAGGAGATGGGCCGCTACTGGTACGACCAGGGGAAGTTCCTGAACAAGCGCAACACCTTCACCGACTTCATCGCCTGCGCGCGCCATCTCATTGCCGAGGGCTATACCGCGCCGGACAGGCTGGCGATCATGGGCGGCAGCGCCGGAGGCCTGCTCATGGGCGCCGTCCTGAACATGGCGCCGGAGCTTTTCCGCGCGGCGGTCGCCGCCGTGCCCTTCGTGGACGTAGTGACGACGATGCTCGACGAGACGATCCCGCTGACTGTGCCCGAGTTTGAAGAGTGGGGCAATCCCAAGGAGCGCGACTATTACGAGTACATCCTCTCCTACTCGCCCTACGACAACGTGAAGGAGCAGGAATACCCGCACCTGTTGATCACCGCCGGTCTCAACGATCCCCGCGTGCAATACTGGGAGCCGGCGAAATGGACGGCCCTGCTCCGCAGGCGCAATCGCGGCGACAACCTGCTGCTGCTCAAGACGGAGATGGGCGCCGGGCATGCCGGCCCTTCCGGGCGCTATGAGTTCCTGAAGGAGCGGGCGCTTTACTACGCCTTTCTACTGCACGCTCTGGAGCAGTAGTTGGCCGGCAGACCGCAACGGGCGCCGCGCTTCTCCATCATCATCCCCCACTGGAACGGCCGGGAACACCTGGAGAGCTGTCTCACGGCTCTGCGACGGCAGCGCTACCGGGACTTTGAAACGATCCTCGTAGACAACGGCTCGACCGACGGCTCGCAGGCAACCGTCCGCGAGCAGTTCCCGGAGGTGCGCCTGCTGGAGCTGGGCGAGAACCGGGGCTTTACCGGCGCCTGCAACGCCGGCTATGCTGCGTCGCAGAGCGAGTTCGTCGTCTTGCTCAACAACGACACCGAGGCCGACCCCGGCTGGCTGGAGGCGCTGGCAGGGGCGTTTGAGCGCCATCCCGACGCCGGCATCCTGGCGAGCAAGCTCCTGCTCTTCGACCAGCGCGACCGGTTCCACGCCGCGGGCGACTATTACCGGGTGGACGGCATACCCGGCAACCGAGGAGTCTGGCAGCAAGACGTGGGCCAGTACGACCGGGAAGAACGGGTCTTTGGCGCCTGCGGGGCGGCGGCGGCCTATCGCCGCGAGATGCTCGCCGATATTGGCTTTCTCGACGACGACTTTTACTTCTCCTGTGAAGATGTCGATCTGGCCTGGCGCGCCAACCTCGCCGGCTGGGAGACGATCTATGTCCCCACGGCGGTCGTCTACCACAAGCTCAAGGCGACGGGCGGCAGCGTGACGGGCAGCTACTACGACGGCCGGAACTTCCTTTACCTGATCTGGAAAAACTACCCCGGCCCTTTACTGCGCCGGAACTGGCGGCTGATCCTGCGCGCCCAGCTAACTATCACCCAGGAGGCGCTGCGGGCGTGGCGCGGCGAGGCCGCGCGGGCCCGGCTGCGGGGCCAGATTGCGGGCCTGCTCGGCCTGCCCCGCATGTGGCCGAAACGGCGGGCGATCCAGAGGCGCCGCCGCCTGCCCCTGGGCGAATTAACGGCCCGCTTAACACCGGTTGACGCCTCTGGAGAGCGCCGTTAAGATTAGGTTTCCGTCCCGCAATCGCCAAGGCGGTGCAGAAGGCGGGCCATGCCTATGAGCGATAAGCAGCCCTATCTCAGCGTCATCATCCCTGCCTACACGGAAGAGCACCGCATCGGCCATACGCTCGACGTTGTTTGCAGATATCTCGAAGAGCAGCCTTATACCGCAGAGGTCCTCGTCGTTCTGGATGGCCCCAAGGATCGCACGCTGGACAGGGTGCGCGACTTTGCCGCCAGCCACCCGAACGTGCGCTGGATTGACCGCGAGGAAAACCGGGGCAAGGGTTTCACCGTGCGCCAGGGCATGCTCGCCGCGTGCGGACAGATCCGGCTCTTTACCGACGCCGACAATTCCACCGACATCTCCCACTTCGATCAGATGAAGCCGCTGTTTGACGGCGGAAGCGAGGTCGTCATCTGCTCGCGCGACCGGAAGGATGCGCCAGGCGCCCGGCAGGCAGTGCCGCAGCCGGCGCTCAAACGCTTCCTGGGCAACGCCGGCAATCTATTCATCCAGCTCGTCGCCGTGCCCGGCATCTGGGACACACAATGCGGCTTCAAGGCGTTCACCGCCGAGGCCGCCGAGAGGATCTTCTCGGTGGCGACTATCGACCGCTGGGGTTTCGACATCGAGGCGCTGGCCCTGGCCCGCTACTTCGGCTACCCCATGCGCATCGTCCCCGCGAACTGGATCGACGACGCCAACACCCACGTGAGCCTGCGCAACTACCTGGACACTATCCTGGAGACGCTGCGCGTGCGCTGGAACCTGATCACAGGAGGCTACCGGCGGGCAGCGCTGGCGCAAAAAGAGCAGACCTGATGGGAGCGACGCTGCCCACGCTGGATCTGGAGCTGGCCCTGCGGGACGAGACCGGCCTGGACGCCATCGCCGGTCTGGACGAGGCCGGACGGGGCGCGATCGCCGGCCCTGTCGTCGCCGCCGCCGTCATTCTGCCCCTCGACGATGCCGGCCGGCTGGCCGAGCTCGCGGGCGTCGCCGACTCCAAACTGCTGACGCCCCAGCGGCGGGAGGAGCTATACGAGCAGATCGTCGCTAACGCGGTAGCCTACGGCATTGCCGCTACCTCCGCCCCGGCCATCGATGAGATGGGTATCCTGCCGGCGAACATGCAGGCGATGCGCGCTGCCCTGGGTCAGCTCCGACTCCCCGCGGAATTCCTGCTGGTAGACGGCCCGCTCCGGCTCCGCCAGGTCGTCATACCCCAGAAGACGGTCGTGCGGGGCGACAGCACCTGCCTGAGCATCGCCTCCGCCAGCATCCTGGCCAAGGTCACGCGGGACCGCTACATGGTTGCGCTGCACGAGCGCTATCCCCACTACGGATTCGCCCGGCACAAGGGCTATTGCACGCGCCAGCACGTCGCCGCGCTTGAGGCCCACGGCCCCTGCCCGGAGCACCGCCACAGCTTCGCCCCTATCTGCCAGCGCTTACTCTAGGGCGGGCCGTTCCAGGATCAGGTTCAGCCAGGTATCGACGGCGGCTCCCCACCCCGGCGGCACAATGGTCGTCGTGTCGTACTGCACCACAATCGCCGGCCCCACAAAGCGGTGTCCTGCCCGCAGCCTGTCGCGCCGGTAGAGAGCAGCCCTGTGCGGCCTGCCGCCGAACCAGACTTCTCGCTGCCCGGCAAGCGCATCGCCCGCGTCCGGCGGGCCCGGCTCCTGGTGAGGTAAGGCCGGCGGCTCGAAGCCGGCTACTGCCTGCAGCCGCAGCGTGACGATCTCCATCCCGGCGCCCACCTGCTCGTAGCCGTAGCGCTGGCGGTGCGCTTCGTGAAAACGCCCGGCGACCGCACCCGGCTCGTAAGGCACGGTCAGCTCGTGGGACTGCCCGGCGTAGCGCATGTCGAGGCTGCGCCGGAGAATGGGCTTACCGTGGCCCTCGGCAGCCATCTCTGCCTCTGCCTGCTCGACCAGCGGTGCGAAGGCCGCTTCGAGCCAGCGAGCGATCCCGCCATCGCCCGGCGCTACAGCGCGCAGGACCGTCCGGGTATAGTCGCGCGTGGGCGCTGCAACCACCATCCCCAGCGCGGAGAGGACCCCCGGCACGGCGGGCACGAGCACCCGCGGAATCTGCAGGCTCTCTGCCAGCTCGCAGGCGTGCAGCGGTCCGGCTCCACCAAAGGCGACCAGGGTGAAGCGGCGCGGATCGTAACCTCGCTCGACGGAGATGCGGCGGATAGCCCGCTCCATCGTCGCGTTGGCGACCTGAACGACGCCCCAGGCGGCGGCTATCGCATCCGCAGCGCCCAGCTTCTCGGCAAGGGCCGCCAGCGCGCGCCCGGCCGGCTCGCGCTGCAGGGCCATCTCGCCGCCGAGGAACTGATCTGGCTGCAGGCGGCCCAGCAGCAGGTTTGCGTCGGTCGTCGTCACCCAGAGCGGTTCGCCTCCCTCTGCAATGAGGTGCGGCTGCGGGGGCGCGCTGCCCAGGCCGTAACAGATGGGGCCGGGATCAGCCCCGGCGCTCGCCGGTCCTACCTGCAGAGCGCCGCCTGCATCCACAGTCGCCAGGCTGCCGCCGCCGGCGCCCACGGTGTGGATGTCCAGCGTGGGCAGGCGCAGCGGCAGGCCGATCACCTCCGCCGCGCCGGTGAGCGGCAGCCGGCCGGGGCAGAGGGCGACGTCGGTGCTGGTGCCGCCCATGTCGAAGCTGATAATTTCTGGAAAACCTGCCTGGGAAGCGACGTAGAAGGCGCCTACCACGCCGCCCGCCGGACCGGAGAGCACGGTGCGCGCAGCCTCCTGGGCTGCCCGTTCCGCGCCAATCACGCCGCCGTTGCTCTGCATGACAGTAAGGGGGCGCGGGGAGAGGCCCGCCTCCAGCCGCCGCAGGTAGCGGCCCATGACCGGCGCCACGTAAGCGTTGATGGCCGTCGTCGCCGTGCGCTCGTACTCGCGGTATTCGGGCAGGATCTCCGAGGAAAGGGAGATGTGCTGCAGGTGCGGCAGGTTGGCCGACAGCAGATAGTCGCGGATGGCCTGTTCGTGGTCCGGGAGCAGGTAGGAGAACAACAGACAGACCGCCACCGACTCAATCTCTGCCGCAGCGAGCGCCGCCACGACTGCCGCCAGGCTCTCCTCGCGCAAAGGCGCCAGCACCTCGCCGGTCGCGCTCAGCCGCTCGTCCACCTCCAGTCGCCACGGGCGAGGCACGAGCGGCGGCGGCTTCTGCGGCACGAGCGCGTACAGCTCTGGCCGGTTCTGCCGCCCGATTTCCAGCACATCGGCAAAGCCGGCCGTCGTGACCAGCGCCGTGCGCGCTCCCCGGCGCTCCAGGAGGGCGTTCGTCGCCACCGTGCTGCCGTGCACGACCGGCGCTTTGGGCGCTGCGCCGAGCCGGGCCAGCCCGTCCAGGACTGTTCGTGATGGATCGTCGGGCGTGCTGAGCTGTTTGTGAATCCGCATCCGGCCGTCCTGCAGCCAGACGAAATCGGTGAACGTGCCGCCGGTGTCTACGCCAACCGCTCTCATCAGGCGCTCTCCTGCGCTGCCATCTGCCGGTAGGCATGCGTCCAGCCGAGGCCAAGAAAGGCAAAGAGGGCCGCGCGCGGCGCCCATTCCACGAGGGCCAGAAGGAGCTGGAGCAGCAGGTGCGGTCTGGCAAAGCGGGACGCCGCCACTCCCGGCAGGGCTATGACGAGGTTAGCTGTAAGAAAGACGGCGCTCAGCGCAGCGCCGGCTGTATAGGCAATTCCCCAGAGCAGGAGCGCGGCGAGGGCGGCGCTGCCCGACGCGCCCCGGACCAGGGCCCAGGCCCGGCGCAGGGCGGGCCGAGGGCCGCGTTCTTCCAGCGTCGCCGCGCGAAAGGCCAGCAGCCGGACTACCAGGGTTAGCAGCGCCAGGGGAATGAGCAGCAGCATCAGCGGCGTCACGCAGAGCAGGGCCAGCGACCAGCCGCCGAGAAGGGCCGCGCGCGGGTCGGCGCTCTCCAGGGCGGCGAGCGTGCTGCCCGTCAGCAGCGCGACCAGCACAACCAGCGCCGTCATCAAGACGACCAGGAGCGGGAGAAAGACGAGCGTGTCGATCACTACCAGGCGCAGCAGCCAGCGCCGCGCCTGCCGCCACGGGCGCTCCTTCCCGGCCGCGATAGCGATCAGCGTACCTTCGCCCACCAATGCCAGCAGCCAGGCGAGCAGAAAGAGCAGCAGCGCGCCGCCGCCCCAGAAAAGGAGCTGCGCAACGGGAATCTGCTGGCGCTCCCACCAGAGGCGCAACGGCTCCCGCCACAGCTCGGGCCGCGCTGCCTGCCGCAGCCAGAGGCCGAGCAGCAGGTTGCCGGCAACGCCGAACAAACCCGCTGCCCACGCCGCGCGCTCCCGCCGGAGCTGCCGCCAGCTATCGGCCAGCAGCGCCTGGAGCTGCACGACCTAGGCCTCGCGTTCCTGCCAGAGGCGCAGCAAGGCCACACAATTGAGCAACGCCTTGGGCACGAGGCTGTCGGGCCGGACGTACTCCTGCTCCTTCAGCCCGTCCTCACTGCGCTCGGAGCAGTGGGCGTTGCCGCCGTTGGCTCCCAGCCCGTCCAGACAGGGCAGAACGTCCCAGAAGTAGTTGCCGTCGCTCAGCCCGCCGCGTTCCTCGGGGACTACTTCCATATCCAGAAGCCGGCCCGCCTCCTGCCAGATCGCCAGCAGCCGGTCGGTCTGCGCGTTGCGGGGCCACGGCCCGGTCTTGCGCAGCACCTCTACCTCCAGCCGGCAGCGGAAATTGCCATTTGCGCTGCTCACGCCGGCCTGCTCGGGCAGGCTCAACATCTGCCTGATCCCGTCTTCGTAAACCTCAGGGTTATAGGCGCGCATCTCCACCCTGGCGTGGGCTTCGTGGGGCACGCGATTGACGACGCTGCCCCCGGCGAACGTGCCGACGTTAAAGGTCAGGTGCCGCTCGTAATCGGTCAGGCCGGCGATCTTCACTGCCGCCTCGGCGAGCTGAACGATGGCGTTGGCGCCCTGCTCGTGCGACGTGCCGGCGTGGGCCGCCCGGCCCTCGGCCCGCACGTGGTAAACGGCCATCCCCTTGCGGGCGACGACCACGCGCGCCTTCCGGCCCTCAATCAGCCCGCCCTCGAAGATCAGGCAGGCCAGCGGCGACGCATCGACCAGCCGTTCCTTGCAGAGATCGCCAAAGTCGCTGCCGTCGGTCTCCTCCGACGCATCCAGCAGCAGCACCCAGTTCACGTCGTCGTAGAACGCCGGCACGACGCGGCGAAGGGCGTCGAGCATCATATACATGACGACCGTCCCGCCCTTGATGTCCACTGTGCCAGGGCCGTAGATCCGCTGGCCCTCTTCCCGCCAGTAGAAGTCGTTGGCGATTTCCTCGGCCGGGGGGAAGACGGTGTCGAGGTGCGAGACCATACCCACCGTGTGCCGCGTCCGGCCGGCGCGCGTCAGGACGAGGTGGTTGCCATGGGCCGGGTTCGCCGAGGGGATGAACTCGGCCCGGAAGCCCAGCGGCGCAAAGAGATCGGCCGTCAGCCGGCCGAGCGCGTTGACGCCTTCGACGTTCGTCGTGAAGCTGTTAATCGCCACCATCTGGCGGAGCTGCTCCATGTAGAACGGCAGCCGTTCCTCAAGGTGGCTGCGCAGGGCTGCAATCTCGTCCATCGTCCTCTCCATCTCAAGCCGGCCGTTTGCGACAAGTGTGGGGATCGTACGGCAGAACGGGAAAATCGCAACCGCAAGGCTGATTACAGCTCCTGCACCTCGAATGCGGCGATGGCGCCAAGGAGGGCTACGACGATGAGCACGGCGGATGCCGCCAGCGCCCCGGCCTGTGGGGGAATATCGGCCAGCGGCGCCTGGCTGGCCCAGCTAACGAGAGCGCCCGGCACAAAGGCGGCGATCGTCGGGATGTTGCCGGCCAGCAGCAGGACGACGGCGCCGACGAGGGCCAGCGCCGCAGCCGCGCCGGTGCTGCCGGCCAGGGTGCTCGCCGTGATGGTCAGCGCGGCGAAGACCAGCAGCCAGACCAGCAACAGGAAGGTGCTGAGGGCAAACGCGCCGGCCGGCAGGGCCTCGAAGAGCCAGAGCGTGTAGTAGTAGGCGCCGATGCCGGCGAGGAGGAAGCCGAGCAGATAGACGGCGCTCTGGGCAGCGAACTTACTGAGGATGAAGGCCCAGCGCGGCAGCGGCTTGCTGAGCACTATCGCCGCCGTACCCTGTTCCTTCTCGCCCGCCACCGCCCCCATGCCCAGCAGGATGGCAATGAGGAAGCCGAACTGGGTGATGTTCTTCACGTATTGCGCCACCGCGTCGGTCGCCGTGGGCTCGGGGATCAGGTCGGCGAACTGCTCCGCCCCTTCAATCGACTGCAGGAGCTGCGGCGTGAAGTTGGCGAGCAGCGGCGAGCCGAGGCCAAAGAGGGCAAAGACGGCGATGACGACCAGGAAGCGCCGCGTGCGCACCTGCTGCAGGAGTTCTTTGCGCAGGGCAAGGCCAAAGAGCTGCCATTCCCGGCCCAGAGGGGGCACAGTCGGGGCGGGCGTTGTTGCCGCCGCCCGGCGCGCCTCCCGGGCGAGCCACAGCCAGACGGGCAGCGCCAGCAACACGACGGCGCCCTCGACCAGCCAGGGGCTTTCAATCTGCTGGACCACGTAGACAAGAACCGCATCATAAGCGGCGTGCAGCAGAATAGCGAGAAGCACGTAGGCCGGGTTGCGCCGCCGGAACGCCTGCCAGACGATCAGAGAAAAGGTCACGTGCAGGCTGATCGTCACGGCGCGCTCGACGAGCGGCAGCAGGGCCAGGGCCGGCGAGCTGCCGAAGAGCGCGAGCTGCCGTTCCAGCGCTTCAAGCTGCGCCGGACTCTCGGCCAGGAGCGACAGGTCGGCGCCCTGCAGGCCGGCCATCGTCGCGGCGGTGGCAGCGACGATCACGGCGACGATCATGGCCTCGACGCCGCCGTGCCCCAGGCCGAGCATGACCGCATCCGCCCAGCCCGTATCCCGACGCCGCCAGGCCAGCAACCCGTAACCCGCCGCGCGGACCAGCTCTTCGCAGAGGCCCGCCGTCAGCCCCAGGATGATCGCGTTTTGCAGCAGCGCCCGCCCTTCCATCTCCTCAGTGAGCAGCCCGAGGTCGCCGAGCCAGTTGTTCAGCGGCAGGTGGATGGCCTGCGACAGCAAAAAGGTCGCCATGCCCAGGCAGAACAGCCACCAGGGCGCGGGAAAGCGGCGCCGCAGCGCAGCCGCAAGCAAAAGCGGCAGGGCAATCATCGCAAGAACCGAGAGTGTGTATGCCAGTGTCATCGTCGTACCCATCGGCAGCGTAGGGCTGCCGCCTCAAGAGCTTATAGCCAGGAAAACTTCTTCCAGGGTCGGCCTCACCCACTGGTAGCGGCTGAGGACGACGCCCTGGTTGACGAGGCAGGGCAGCAGCGCCTGCCGCGCTGTCGCCAGATCGCTGACGGCTACGCGCAGCAGCCCTCCCTCCTGCGTGACGCCGTTGACCCAGGGAAGCGCCTGCAGCTCTGCCTGCAGGGCAGGCGCCGCCTCGCGGCTCGCCGCATCCAGCTCGATTTCGGCGACGTTGGTGGCGTACTGCTCCAGCAGCTCGTCATGGCCGGCGACGACGAGCAGCCGTCCCTGGTGGATGATGCCGACCGTATCACAGATGCGCTCCACGTCGCCAAGGATGTGGGTGGAGAGGAAGACGGTTACCCGGCCGCGCAGCTGGTGGATGAGGTCGAGGACGGCGCGGCGGCCGGCCGGGTCCAGCGCGCTGGTCGGCTCGTCGAGCAGGAGCACGGGCGGCTGGTGAATCATGGCCTGGGCAATCCCGAGGCGCTGGATCATGCCGCCGGAGAAGCCGCGGATGCGCCGTCGCGCCGCCTCGGCCAGCCCCACCTGCTCCAGTACCTCGTCTACGCGCCGCCGGCGGGCGTGCGGAGGCCAGTCGAACAGGCCGGCCACGTAGTCCAGATATTCGAGCGGCGTCATCCAGCCATAAAAGGCCGGCGACTGGGGCAGGTAGCCAAAGACGCGCCGCGCGCCGCTGTCGGCCCTCGTCGTCTCCACGCCGTCTATCCACGCTGTGCCCGTGGTCGGCGCCGCCAGCCCGGTGAGCAGGCGGATGGTCGTCGTCTTACCGGCGCCGTTGCGGCCCAGGAAGCCGAAGATAGAGCCGGTGGGAACGACGAGGTCGAGCCCGTCGAGGGCGACGATCTCGCCATAACTCTTGCCCAGATTCTGGCAACGGATGGCGATTTCGTTCTGCGGTGTAGCCATTTCGACCCGTCCTGCCGGCCTATCTCTCTTCACGCCCAATCGTGAAATAGAGAATCGGGCCGATGATGTTGACGAAGATCACCACGACGAACCAGAGCCAGCGCGGCCCACGGGTCACCGGTTGGTGGAGCAGATCCCAGAGCGCGAAGATCATCAGCGCGAGCTGGATGATCAGTACGGGGATGAGCAAGGGTAGATATTCTCGTATGGCGTCCAATTTAGTCTCCTGTCAGATGGGCGATCAGGGCCATCCGGTAACGGCGCCGCCCCTCTGTCTCCTGGTTGGTAATGAGCGGCAGCAGCGCGGCGTGGAGCGCCTGCTGGAACTGCTGCAGCTCCTGCTCGTCGGCATAGAAGTTGATCTCCGTATAGCCCGCGTAGTCAGCCGCCATATCAACGTGCCCATCTTCGTCCGCGTTCGCCTCCAGATAGGAAGCGTACGCCTGCAGGAGGCTGACGACATACGTAGCGAAGTAGCTCAGATGCTCTTCGACCGTCAGCTGCGCCATGTCCTCCTGGCTCAGGTGAGCCCGTCCGATCACGGCGTAGACCTTCTCTTCGATGCCGTGAACGAGGCGCTTTTCCACCACGTCCACCACCTCGCCCTGCCGCAGAAGCCGCAGATGGCGATAGAGAGAGGACTGGGGCACGTCTGGGAGCCGTTCGGCCAGCTCCTGTGTCGTCAGTCGCTCCTGTCCGAGCGCCTGGATAATGCGCAGCCGTACCGGGTGGATGATCAGCTCGGCGCGGGTCAGAGCCACTCAAGACCCTCTATTACTAATACTGGTAACATTCCCAAGAATGATAATACACCGCTCGCTCACTGTCAATCAGGCTGTTTTCGCTCCTAAGCGGCCTCTAAGCTACACTTAGAGGGAGATCCAGTTCCAGGAGTGGCAGCTCGATGACAGGTGTAATTGCTGCCGGGAATCCCCAGACCGCCCTGGCCGGTGCGGAGATGTTGCGCCAGGGTGGAAACGCTGCCGACGCCGCCGTCGCCGCCGCCTTCGCCAGCTTCATCGCCGAAATTGGCGTCGTCCATCTCGGCGGTAGCGGTCTGGGGCAGGTCTACGACCCGGCGCGCGGCGAGAGCACGGTCTACGACTTTTTCAGCGCGATGCCCGGCCTGGGCCGCACAGAGCCCCCTGCCCGGCTCGACTTCGAGGCGGTGGAGATCGACTATGGGGCGACGACGCAGCGTTTCTACCTGGGGCGCGGCTCGGTTGCGGTGCCGGGCAACATCGCCGGGCTCTGCCGGCTGGCGGCCGATTACGGGCGTCTGCCGCTGGCGACCCTGCTCCGGCCGGCCATCTCGCTGGCCAAGGGAGGGGCGTTGCTCGACCGCTTTCAGGCCGATACCTGCGAGCTGTTGCGCCCGCTATACACGCATACGGAGAGCATTCGCACGATCTTCGCGCCGCAGGGCGAGATGATCCGCGCCGGAGAGCGGGTGGCAATCCCCCACCTGGACGAGACGTTGACCGCTCTGGCCGAGGAGGGGGAGGCGCTGGCGCGCCACGGCCCGCTGGCCCAGGCGCTGCTGGCCGATCAGGAACAAAACGGCGGCCTGCTGACCCCGGCCGACCTGGAAGCCTACGCCGTCTACCGCCTGCCGCCCTTGCGCGTCGCCTACCGTGATTTTGAGATTCTGCTGCCGCCGCCGACCTCGACCGGCGGCGTCCTCACCGCCTTCTCCCTGCTCCTGCTCGCCCACTTCCCCGTCGCCACGCTGCAGCCGAACGACGCCGACCACCTACGCCTGCTCTACGAGGTGATGGCTGCGACGGCTCGCGCCCGCGCGACGTGGGAAGAGCTGGCCGGCACCGGAGATTCCGCGTCCGCCGTCGCGGCTTTTCTCGATGCCCGTTTCGTCGAGAGCCACGTCGAGGCCGTCCGGCGTGCCCTGGCCCAGGGACGGGCCTCTCTGCCGGTATCCGAGCCGCCGGGCCCGGCAAACACCAGCCATTTGAGCGTCATCGACGGCGAGGGCATGGCCGTGGCCCTGACGACGACGGCCGGCGAGTCGGCCGGCTACGTCGTGCCCGGCACGGGGATGATCCCCAACAATATCCTCGGCGAAGAAGATCTCAACCCCCGGGGCTTCCACCGCTGGCCGGCCGGCGCGCGGATACCCACGATGATGACTCCAACCATCGTGCTGCGCGACGGCACGATTCGCCTCGTCACCGGCAGCGGCGGCAGCAACCGCATCCGCAGCGCCATCCTGCAGACGCTGAGCAACGTGCTGGATTTCGACCTGCCCCTGGAGGCTGCCGTGGGCGCGCCGCGGGTCCATCTGGAGAACCGCGTCCTGCAGTGTGAAGCGGGATACGATCCTGCGGCTGTAGCGGCTGTCGAGGCGGCAGGTTACCCGGTCAACCGCTGGAAGGCGCGCAGCATCTACTTCGGAGGCGCCCACAGTGTCGGCGCGACGCCGGCCGGCCTCGTGGCAGCCGGCGACGACCGCCGCGGGGGCGCTGCGGCGACGGTCAGCTGATGCCTACCGGGCGTAGACGCGCAGGTCGTCGAAGGAGACGGTGACGCCCTCTTCACCCAGCGTCTCGACAAAGAGGCCAACGTCCCCCCGGCTCAGCGTGCGGTCTACGGTCGCCCCGACCTGCTGGTCGTTGACATAAAAGCGAAGCTGCTCGCCATCGGCGACGACCCGCAGGCGGTTCGTGGCGCCCGGTCCCCGGTTGACAGCTTCGTGGGCGAACCAGCCTTCTTCAACGAGGCTGGTCATGGTGGCGCAGCCGTCTGCGCAGCGACCGATCCAGACGTAGCCGTCGCCGCTGATCTCCAGGACGTAAAAGGAACCGGTTGCGGCATCGGCCCGCAGGAGCAGCCCAAAGCCGTTATCCAGCGGCCCCTCCTCCTGTGTAGCGCTGACCTCGTAGACGCCATCCACCAGCGACGCGCCGGCCGTCGTCCAGATGAAGGCCTGCGGCGCGGTCACGCCCAGCCGGTAGACGCCATTGGCAACCTCGCCCAATCCGCCGTTTTCTTTCCCTGTCCCCCACGCGCCGGCGGACTCAAAATCGGCGCTGTAGAGCAGCTGGTCGCGTGTGGTGGTCTGCGTCGCGCCGGCAATCATCGCCAACAGGACGCCATCCAGCAGCTCCGCAACCTGTTCGGCCGGCGCTTCAGCCCAGGCGGCATGTTCCAGCCCGTCGCTCACCGTCAGCATGACCAGCCCGCGCACCGGTATACCGTCGCGCTCGTAGGAAAAGTCGGCGCGCACCCAGCTGCGCCCGGCCAGCAGGAAGGTGTACAGCTCATCCTGGTCGAACGCGGTCACCCCTTCGGCGGCCACGTCCAACCAGTGCTGCACGCGGCCGGCCCGGCTCTGCCCCGTCGCCGGATCGCGGCGCAGAGCCACAAAGCTGCTAGCGTCGCGGAACAGCTCCCAGCCGTTGTCCAGTGTCTGGTGCTGGAACCGTTCCGGCACGGGCACGGCGAGCTGCGGCAGCTCCTGCAGCCGCCAGAGGCCCGGCGCCACGCCGAGGCCCACGGGCCGCACCGTCCAGCTCGCGGCGATCTGCTCGGCAATGGCGAGGGTATTCGCCTCGGCAGCCGCCGGCCCGTCCACGTCCACGACGTAGCCCACCTGCTCGTGGACAAAAGCGAGGAAGACGCCGGTGCGCGGCTCGCCGTCCCGGTCGTAGCCATAGGCGACGAACTCGCCATTCGCCGCCCCTACCGGACGGCTCTCTTCAAAAAGCAGGTCTACGGCGCCAAACGCCGCCAGCGTGTCGGCTTTCAGCGCCCCAGCGCGCCGCCCCTCGTCGGGATAGCGCCGCACGGCGAGTGTCGTCGTTCCGGCGGGGTCGCTGCCGGTCAGTAGCTGGCCCTCATAACCGGGCATCGCCCATCCGGCGGGCAGGTTGAACTGGAAGCCGTGGTAGGGATCGAGATAGGCGACGGCGCTGCCGGGATCGTCATTCTGCACGGCAACAGCGGCGTAGGCAGTCGTCGGCGTCCCGTTCTCTACCCGGGCCTCAAAGCCCAGCTCGTATTCCCCGCTGGGCAGCGGCTGGAGCGAATAGGCCGGTCCCTGCTCGCCGAAGCGCAGGGCAATGCCCGGCTCCGCGTTCAGGGCGCCCTCACTGTTCTGCCGGTATACGAGAGGGCTGAAGAGAGCATCCGGCGACGGCGCCACGACGCGCAGCGCCCCGGAGGCGCCGGCCGGACGGGCCAATACGCGGACCAGCGCGCCGCTTCCCCGGTCCAGCAGCAGCCACGCGTCCTGGGCCGAGGAGCCATCCGGCGCCGCGAGCTGTCCGGCGATGGTGTAGAGGCCGTCGCCGGGTCCGGCCGGCCACGGGATGACAAACTCGCCCGCCGCGCCATCGCTGAGATGGGGGCTGCGCGTGTCCCAGACGTAGAAGCCTTCATGGACACCATCAGGCCAGAGGCGCAGAGGCGTGCCATCCGGCAGGCGCTGCACGTCCGGCAGTAATACCTCGTTGGCCACCAGGCGCGCGCCGACCTCCCCCGGCTGCCAGACCAGCGCCCTGACTTCGCCGAGCGCACGGCCGCTCAGCTCGTAGGCGGCGAACACAGGCCGGGTGGTGCCCCCAGTGCTGCCGGCGACCTGGGAAAGACTCAGGACAGGCGCAGGCGGACCGTTAAGCCGCTCTTCGTAATAGGCCTGCAGCGTCTCGCGCCAGCCTCCGGCTGCCAGCTCGTCATAGCGCCCGTCATACTCTCCTGCCGTCGCCGGAAAGTAGAGGGTGAGGGCGGCGTTCCCTTCTGGCGCGAGAATGGCTTCTTGTACAGCTTCGTGCAGCTCAGCAGCGGCCTCCGCCAGCGACGGGTCGGGGCTGAGCTGGGCCAGGATGGCGGCAAAGCGACCCAGATCGACCACGGCGAACTCGCCGGAGAGCGCCGGGTCGGCGGCGGCAAAGGGCCGGGCGCTGCGGCGCGCATCGGCCATCGCTGCAGCGCCGAGGGCCGGCTCGGCCTGCAGCCTATCGCCGAGCGCCTGCAGCGCCGCCAGCAGGGGCGCCACGCCCTGTAGATCGACCGCCGTTACGGAAGCCAGCGGCGCTGCCTCGGCCGGTGGCAGATGCTGGGCCATGGCGGCTGCCAGCGCGCTGCCGTCAGCGGGCGACGTCGCCTGCAGCTCGGCCAGCAGGGTTTGAAAATGCCATCCTTGCTGCGGCGGCAACCCGCCTGACAGCAGGGCGTATCGGGCGTAGGGCTGCAGCCGCGCCAGCGCCGCAAGCTGGTCTCCATACCCGGTGTCGAGCGCCACGAGATCGAGCTGCGGCCCGCCAGACAGGGCGCCCGCGAGCGCTTCGCCCAGCTCCAGCAGCGTGAGCACGTCGGCGCCGGACTGGTCCGCCGTCATATTGCGCCAGTCGCCGCCGTAGCCCCACAACCAGAGGGCGACATGTTGGGCCGGATAGCTTTCACGGCCCCACCGTATGAACGCCTGTAGCGTGCGCGGGTCGCCCATGTTCACGGGGCCAGGCTCCTCCAGCAGCGTCGAGCCGATGCGCTGCGGCTCCTGATCGGCAGCCAGCAGATAGCGGCGAGCGCCCGCCCAACTTTCGCCGGACTCGTCAGCGCGCTCGCCGCGGTCAATCTGCAGGACGATGTTCATCCCATCGGGCGCGCCCGCCGCCTCCAGCTCGTCCAGGTCTTCCAAAACGCGCTGCGCTAAGTCGTTGTCGGCGCCGGCATAGACCAGCACCGTCCACGAACCGGACGCACCGGCCGGCGCGTCCGCAGTAGGGGCCAGAGGCGTGGCCGTTGCCAGGGGCGAGGCTTCCTCTTTGCCCTGCCGTTGGGGCACGGGCTCGCTCGTCGGCACCTCGCCGACCGGCAGCGTGGGCGTTGGCGATGGGGTGCCCGCGGGCTGATCGGCGCAGGCGACGAGCAACAGGAGTAGCACCGGCAGCAAAAGACGACGAACCATAGCGACCTCGCACAAGAGTTGGGCAATGAAGCAGAATTGTACGCCACTGCCGGCATCAGTCTACCGTACCCGTTGGCGCGCGTCTATGGTTGGCGGCCCGACACTTCAGCGCGGCCAGTTATCCGCGCTGCTGTGGGGATCAGGTTCTGCGGCTGGCCGCCAGCGAACTGGAAACCAGCCCACCGGAGACAAGGCCGCACGCACCACCACTATGCTGCGAGCGACCTGTTATGTTATAATGCCTCTGGTTAACCGCCCGTATCGGTTGGCCGCCGCCCGGAGTGGTCAGACACTGCCGGGCGCTTCTGTAAGCGTAGCCTGTCGCCCATCTGTGCTACATTGGCATCGTACCGGGGCGGCGCTACCTGCAGCGCGGCGGCAAACAGGATGGCGTTGCCCGCCGCAGAAACAGAGGAGAGAGGTGCCGTAATTGTTTGAAGCGGTGGGAAATCTGCACATCCACACTCGCTATTCGGACGGCGAAAAATGGCACAAAGAGCTGGCGCACGACGCGGCTCGGGCCGGTCTCGACTTTGTCGTCGTGACGGATCATAACGTGTGGGTGCAGGGGGTAGAAGGCTACTATGACTTCCCGGAAGGGCGCGTCTTGCTGCTTACCGGCGAAGAGGTGCACGACCCCCGCCGCCGCCCCCAGGCCAACCATTTCCTGGTCTACGGCGCAGAGAAGGAGATGGCGCCCTTCGCGCGCGATCCTCAGGCGCTGATCGACGCGACCAACGACGCGGGCGGCTGCGGCTTCCTGGCCCACCCGTATGAGGAGGATCTGCCTCTTTTTGCCGAAGGGGGCAACCTCGGCTGGAAGAACTGGGAAGTAGAGGGTTACACTGGGCTGGAGATCTGGAATTACATGTCCAGCTTCAAGAACGAAGTCAGCCGCTACCTGCGCCAGCGCTCGCTGGAAAATGGCCTCTATGCGCGGCTGCGCGTTCTGCCCCTGGCCCTGCATCCCGAGCGCTATATCGTCGGCCCGGAGCCGCAGGTGCTGGCACGCTGGGACGAGCTGCTTGCCGAGGGCCGGCGCATCGTCGCCGTCGGCAACAGCGACGCGCACGGCACGCCGATGCACCTGGGCCCGATCACGCGCGAGATCTTCCCCTACGAATTTCTCTTCCGGGCCGTCAATACACACGTCCTGTTGCGGGAGCCGCTCAGCGGGGACGTAGCCCAGGACAGGGCAAGCATTCTCGGCGCTATCGGCCGGGGCAATAGCTGGGTTGGCTATGACATGCCCTATCCGACGCGTGGCTTCCGCTTCAGCGGGCACGGCATCAACAAAGGGATCGTCGGAGATACCGTGCGGCTGGACGCCGGGGCGACCCTGCAAGTGCTGGCGCCGACCCGCGCCCATATCCGCCTCATTCACGACGGCTGTGTGATCGCCAGCGAGCCCAGCGGGCAGAACCTGACGGTGACGCCGATGGAGCCGGGCACCTACCGGGTCGAATGTCTGTTGCCCTATGAAGGGCGCGAGCGCGGCTGGATCTACAGCAACCCCATTTTCCTCGAATAGGCGTCTCCCTTACCGGGACCGTTCACGCATTTCGTCACCCGAAACCGTTACAAATGGCACCCTGTACCCGCTGACCACCTGTGCTAGAATTTGATCCGGCTGATCACCTGACAGGACATAGAACATGACATCACACCCTTTCGGGCAAGAACGCCCGTTACATCCAGAGACCAAAACAATACTCGTCGGCGCTTCCTCGGGGATCGGCGCCGCGCTGCTGCAGGAATTGGTGCGGCGGGGTCATCGCGTCGCCGCTCTGGCTCGCCGTGGCGACCTGCTGGAAGAAAACTGCCGGCAGGCAAACGCCGCAGCCGGGATGCAGCGCGCTGTGGCCTACGAGCACGACGTGACGGATTTCGGCACTGTGCCGGCCCTCTTCGAGCAGATCACCGCCGACCTTGGCGGCCTGGACCTCATCATCTACGTCGCCGGCGTTCAGCCACCGGTCGCTGCTCATGAGTACGACTTTGCGAAAGACCACGAGATGGTGCAGGTCAACCTGTTGGGGGCGATGGCCTGGCTGAATGAAGCGGCGAGCCGCTTTACCCACGTGCGGCACGGGCAGATTGCCGCTCTGGGCAGCGTCTCCGGCGACAGGGGCCGGGTCGCGTTTCCAGGCTATCACACGAGCAAAGGCGCTCTGGCCATCTATCACGAATCGCTGCGCAACCGTCTCTCACGGCGAGGCGTCACCGTGACGACCGTCAAGCCCGGCTTCGTCGATACTCGCTTGCTGGCGAATGCCGCCAAGACCTTCTGGGTGATCTCCCCGGAAGAAGCGGCCCGCCAGATAGCCGACGCGATTGAAGCCCGCAAACAGGTTGTCTATGTGCCGGGTCGCTGGCGCTGGGTCAGCCTGATCATCCAGTTGATTCCTTCCTTCATATTCCGGCGGCTCAGCATCTAGCATGGGCCTGCCCAAGAGCTTCTGGCAGGCCGGCCGGCACGCCAGACTAGGTGAGCAATGATGAAGACAACAACACCGTCCTCCACGGACATGACCGGCAACAGCCGGCGTTCTGCGCAGGCGACCGCGCCGCCCCATATGCGGCTCTCTGACGACCACCTCGAACGAGTGTGGGCCTGGGGCCTTGCCAGCGACAGCGTTAGCTACGTCTACCGGCCGGCTACCCTCGAAGACCTGCGAGCGATTTTCCGCCTGGCCCGGGAACAGGGGCTGACCGTCGGCTTCCGCGGCGGCGGCAACAGCTATGGCGATGCTGCGCTGAACGACGAGAACATTCTCGTCGATTTCCGCCGCATGAGCCGCGTTCTCGACTGGGATCCGCGCAGCGGCCTGATCCGCGTCGAGCCGGGCGTCACGCTGCGGCAGCTCTGGGAATACATTGTCGAGGATGGCTGGTGGCCCCCTGTGGTTACGGGCACGATGAAGATTACCATGGGCGGCGGCCTGGGGATGAACGTCCACGGTAAGAACGCCTGGAAGATGGGGCCCATCGGCGACCATACCATCGACTTCGAGCTGATGCTGCCTGACGGCGAGGTTATTCACTGCAGCCGGGAGGAGAACGCCGACGTCTTTCACGCTGCCATCGGCGGCTTTGGCATGCTTGGCGCCTTCACCTCCATCACGCTGCAGATGAAGCGCGTCTATTCGGGCCTGCTCAACGTCGAGGCGGCTTCCTGCGGCAACCTGGGCGAGATGATGTCGTACTTTGAGCAGCATCTCGACGAATCGGACTACCTGGTGGGCTGGATCGACGCTTTTCCCGGCGGCGACACGCTGGGCCGTGGGCAGGTCCACCGGGCCAACTATCTGGCGCCCGGCGAAGACCCGGCGCCCCAGGAGACGTTAGCCCTGGCCCGGCAGCAGATACCGGACACGATCGCCGGCCTGGTGCCCAAGGCGTGGCTGCCCCCCTTCATGGGCCCCTTCTACAACAACCTGGGTTGGCGCCTGGTATGCTGGGCCAAGTACATGAGTTCGCGCATCAAGGAAGGGCCGTCCGGCGCGCGCTACCAGCAGCCGCACGCCCACTTCCACTTCCTGCTGGACGCCATCCCGTTTAAGAACGCTTATGGACCCGGCGGCATCATCCAGTACCAGGTCTTCATCCCGGCGGCGCGGGCCGGGGCCACGCTGGCGACGCTGCTGGAGATGGGGCGCGCCCACGGCATGCCCAACTACCTCAGCGTGCTCAAACGCCACCGGCCCGACCCGTTCCTGCTGACACATGGCCTGGACGGCTACTCGATGGCGATGGACTTCCACCTGAGCGACCGCAACCGCGCGCGGATGCGCCAGCTGGCCCGCGAGATGGATGAGGTCGTGCTGGATGCCGGTGGGCGTTTCTACTTCGCCAAGGATAGCACGCTCCGGCCCGAGGTTATTCGCGCATTCCTGGGCAGCGAAGCCATTGCGCAGTTCCGTGCGCTGAAGCAGCGCTGCGATCCGACGGGCCTCA
>ENA-UOXR01001751-UOXR01001751.1-bioreactor-metagenome-genome-assembly--contig:-NODE-1751-length-21789-cov-5.787752_pt1 | contig 21789 bp, 12 predicted proteins | sample MGYA00238164_ERZ764825 | MGnify/ENA primary metagenome ERZ764825 (study PRJEB28920, sample SAMN05720171) | bioreactor metagenome | isolation source: Anaerobic biogas reactor | place: USA:Washington...
ATAAAGCGTAAAGATTTTATTGATAAAAAAATAATGGAAGAGGGCTTAACACAGGAAGAAGCGGAAAAGGAACTGGGAAAATTACCAGAGCTTGCTTTTCATACTGAAAAGCCCGCTACATGGCATTTATACGATAACCCGCCAGAAGACCTTAATAAATGGGAAATATTACAAACTGGGGACTTATTCGAGTACTACCCAGCATTAGAGGGCAATGGTACAGACGAAGAAGAACTAGCAGACATTGAAGCCTTTAAAAAGGAATTTCCAGAGGTAGTAACTACTCTCTTAAAGGATATGGAGCGATTTATAAAAGGTATTAGCTCTATACCTACTAAAGAATGGCTTACTACTTGTTATATGTGGGAAGACCTTTATAAAGTTGATTTCTACGGATTTAGAAAAGATTATGTAGAGAGAGATACTACAATTTTTGACGGAAACTACAGAGCTATTTTTAATGGAATTGCAATACTAAGACCTAGTGACTTGCTAAGCAAAAGCCCTTGTATAAATGAAAAAGGCTACTACGAAGCCCCAGCCCCTAGAAGAGCTATTTTAGCCCTATCTCTTGAAACATTCTTTACAGAAAGTGAGAACTACGCAACAGAGGTAGCTAAAGTAGAAGAAGAAAGAGCGACTTTTAAAGAGAGTATTTATTATCTTTTAGGCTATAACAAGGCTCTTGAGCTTATAGCGGAAAAATACAAAGTAGAAGAAGTACTAGTAGCCCAGATACCTTTTAAAGGAATGATAGACAGGCTAAACGCTTTTAACGGACTTGTAAGAAGCCTTTACACCCAAATTAAAGATACTCACTATGAAGACACAGAGCTACAGGAAAAGAAGCTGGAAGTACTTAAAGATATACTCTACCCTATAGACGATAGCTTTTTAGTAATACCAGAAGAGAGAATAGTAAGAGCTAAACAAGCTATGAAAAACTTTAATTCCTTTAAAGATAGTAGCTATGATTTATGTAGTATACTTTGTACTATTCCAGAGGGGGTGTAAGCTATGACAGAATTAAATAACATGGTAAACACTTCACACGAACAGCCAGAGAGCATTATACAAGATAGAAAAATATCTGGAAGTACTTTTATATCCCAGCTAAAGCCAGTAACAGAGAAAGAGAGCTTTTTACCTATGCTACATGGTAAAGCTACAGACGCTATAGCGGGAATGAGTGGAAGCAAGATAACAGAAAACAAACTTAATAATACTGGAGTAATCGAAGCTGGAGAAGTAAAGCTAATACTTAATCAGTTTACAGAGCTTAGCGGAACTCTGGGAGTAAGCACACACAAGCTATTAAGCACAGCTATAGCCAGCTTTACAGGAACTAACCATACAGGAAAAGCTAAAGACCTTAGAGCATTAAGAGTATTTATACCTTTAAAGGAATATGCTAAAAAGTGTGGGTATGATATAGACCCTCACTTAATAGAGAATATGACACCAGTAGAGCAAGAAAAGGAAATAAAAAGAGCAGATAACGCTTTAAAAAACGCTAGAAAGAAGATAAAAAAAGACTTAGTACTTCTTACTTCCAGCTCATTATACTTTGAAGAGAGCGTAAAAGGGAAACAAGGGGACTTTACTATAGCTAACATACTAGGTAAAGGCTCAATATCCAAAGGGAATATAGTAATAGAGTTTACTCTATCTATGGGCGAATATCTTATACAACTTCCCTTAACACAATATCCTATAGCACTTCTTAGCATTGATGAAAGAAACAATAACGCTTATATTATGGGCTTAAAAATGACAGAACATTATAATATGGATAATAACCACATAATGAAAACAGCCCAGCTACTTAAAGTAAAGACGCTCTTACAGCCTACTACATTTCCTACTATTGACAAAGTAAATAAAAATAAAAACCGCTGGGAAGACAGAATAAAAGAACCTTTTGAAAGAGCCTTAGACGCTCTTACACAATGTGGGCTTTTAAGTGATTGGAGATACAGCTTTAGTAAGGGTGTAGAAATGACAGACGAAGAAGCCACCAGCTTTACAACTTATGAAGAATGGGAAAATACTTTAGTACACTTTACCTTAGAGGACGCTCCAGACCACACAGCAAGACTTGAAGCAAGGGAAGAAGAGAAAAAAGCCAGACAAGCTAAGGGAAAGAAAAAGACCACCAAAAAGAATTAGAAGACATTGAAGCCTAAGCACAGGGCGGGAGCTATAAAGGCTACCCGCTCTTTTCTTTTAAGCCCCAGCTAGGCGAAAGAACACAGTATATAAAGCTATGCTTTGTGTAATGGGTGTATTTCGCTCTTACCAGAGGGAATATAAATAAGCCTTTAAATAAAAAGGGGTATGTTACTGTCGAAAAAGGGGTATGTTACTGTCGAAAAAGGGGTATGTTACTGTCGAAAAAGGGGTATGTTACTGTCGAAAAAAATTTTTTAAACCCGCATAAACACTAGCTTTTTGAGGGGTCGAAAAATCCAGTACTACTAGTACTCCTAGAACTACTAGCTACCCAGCCCCGCATTAAGGCGGGCTGGGCTATGATAAAATATAAAAGGGCTACCCAGAGTTTTCTCTTTTAAAGGCTCTAAAAACTAACAAAAGCCAGCCCCAGAAACGGAGCAAAGATAATATGACAAAAGAAGATTGTATAAGAAAAGGCTTACCCACAGAAGACGAAGCCTACAATAATTTAGAATATAGCCCAGTAGACGGAGAAGCCCTAGACGCACTTATAGAGGGTATGGAAGTAATAGGGGCAGAGCCTACAGACTACCCGCTAACAGACGGAATAACAATATATTTAAGAGCAAGTGACGGAAGTATAAAAGCTCTGGATATTGGAACGGATATATACAGCACAGACCCAGAAGAAAACCCTTTTTATGTGAGTGTAGCTACTTTTCCTAGATAACAGGGGGTAGGGGGTGTAAAAATCTCTACATAAAAGAGAAATGTATAACCGATGCCCCCTATCACACACAAAAACGCATATTCAAAAGGGATAAGCTAGAATTTTTGAAATTATGGAGAGTTACCAACTCTTCTTTACAGGAAAGAGGTATTTTAAATGGATAGACAAACAGCAAAAGAAGAAGTGAAAAGTAGAGAGCCAGACTTTTTAGAAAGAGCCAGAGCTAAAGTAAATGGAAGAGCTACTTATATATGCCCTAGTTGTGGTAATGGCTCTGGAAGCTCTGGGGACGGAATAGCACTAGACCCACACAGCAAGACACCACGCTATAAATGCTTTGTATGTGGCTTAAGTGAAGATATTATAGGCTTATGGAAGCTCCATAGCGGTATAAGTGATAACACAGAAGCCTTTAATAGTCTGTATGAGCATTACGGAATAGAAATAGACCACAAGCCAACAGCCAGAGAAGACTTTAAGCCAGAGTACCAAAAGCAAGCCAAAAATGAACGATATACACAGGACAGTATACACACAAACACATACACACAAGAAAAGAGAAGTAATAATATGGGATATTATGAAGAGTGCCAGAAGCGTATAAGCTCAACCGACTACCCACAGAAGAGGGGACTAAGTGAAGAAGTAGTAAATAAGTTTATGCTGGGCTATGACCCTAATTATACTAGGGGTACAGGCGGGGGAGTGTGGCAAGCTCTTATTATTCCTACAGGCTCTAATAGTTATGTAGCCAGAAACATTAACCCAGATGCCGAAAAGAAAGACCGATATAGAAAGAACGGAGCAAGCCAGCTATACCACGCTAAAGCCCTTAAAGAAGCTACTAAGCCTATTTTTATCACAGAGGGAGAGCTGGACGCTTTAAGCATTATTACAGTAGGCGGGGAAGCTATAGGGCTAGGAAGCACAGCAAATTATAGACAGCTTTTAAAGCTACTGGAAGCCCAGAAACCAGCACAGCCACTTATATTAGCCCTAGATAATGATACAGACGGAGAAAAGACCACAGAAGAGCTTATAAAAGAGCTGGACAGGCTACAGATATCTTTTTATAGGCTTAACCCTTATGGAGATAAAAAGGACGCTAACGAAGCGTTATTAGCAGATAGAGAAGCCTTTACAAGTGCTATACAGGGGGCAGAGAGTATAGAGGAGCAAGCTCTGGAAGCACAGAAAGAAGAATACTTAAAGAACTCTATAGCGAACCACTTACAAGAGTTTATAAACGGAATTACAGATAGCGTAAATACTCCATACATTCCTACAGGCTTTAGCAATCTGGATAAGATACTAGAGGGCGGACTATATGAGGGGCTTTACATAGTAGGGGCTATTAGCTCTTTAGGTAAAACAACGCTTATAACACAGATAGCAGACCAAATAGCGGAAGCTGGGGAAGATGTGCTTATATTCTCTCTGGAAATGGCAAGAAGTGAAATTATGGCTAAGAGTATTTCCCGCTTAACTATGTTAGATGTATTACAGAATGGGGGCAATATTGCTAACGCAAAGACTACAAGAGGAATAACAACAGGAAGTAGGTATTTTAACTACAGCCAGACGGAAAAAGAACTTATACAACGCTCTATTACTTCTTATGGGGCTTATGCTGGAAACATTTATATAAGTGAGGGTATAGGGGATATAGGCACAGAACAAATAAGGGAAGCGGTAAAAAAGCACATTCTCTTTACAGGAAAGAAGCCAGTAATAGTAATTGACTATTTACAGATACTAGCCCCAGCAGATATAAGAGCCACAGACAAACAGAACACAGATAAGGCGGTAATGGAGCTTAAAAGAATTTCCAGAGATTATAAGCTACCAGTAATAGGAATAAGCTCTTTTAATAGGGCTAATTACTCTGTAGCGGTAACTATGGAAGCCTTTAAAGAAAGTGGAGCTATAGAGTATTCCAGCGATATTTTAATAGGTTTACAGCTTAAGGGAGCGGGTAGTAAAGACTTTGATGCAAACACAGCAAAGAGCAAAAACCCTAGAGAAGTAGAGCTAGTAGTACTCAAAAACAGAAACGGAGCTACAGGAGCTAAAGTAGCTTATGAATACTACCCTATGTTTAATTACTTTAAGGAAGTCTAAGAGAGGGGGCTAATATATGGGGCTTAATTTAGATTTTAGCGGGCTTAATAACATAGCCCTACAAGTAGCCAAAAAGGACTTTACAGAGCCTTTTAAGGTAGAGGGTGTAAAGATGCCTATTGAAGAGGAAACAAGCCCAGAACAGGCTAATTTAAGCCCACAGGAAGAGCTTGTAGGGGGTGTGGCTTTGGCTAGGCTAGATAGGGATAAGGAAGACCACCAGCACACGCTAGAAATGTATAAGGACTACCAGAAAAATATAAGACAGGCTGGACAGCTACAAACGGAGCTAACAAAGGGAGCAAGAGCTGGAGAGCCAGCTTATACTCTTCTCTTAAAGGCTATAAAAGCTATTAGCCTTATGACAGGGAATAAGGCTTTTTACAGCCAGATATACAAAGACATTAAAGCAATCTATGGAGAGGGACTTAAAGAGCAAATACCTATAGAGTGGGAGCTAGACGGAGTAAGAGAAAGCTTAGCAAATATGAGAGAAGCTATAGAGCGTGAAAGTACAGAAGCGGACAGTAAGGAAAGAATAAAAAAGGCTATTGAAGCACACGAAAAAAGAGAGCGTGAACTACTGGAGCTACTAGGGGAAGAAGCTAAGGTAAAGCAAGCTGTATAATGTAAAGGGGCTGGGGCTATATGCTACCAGCTCTTTTTATATGGCTCTATGAATAGAATGTAAATAAAGTGCATTTATATGAAAATAGGTATTGACAAAAAGAAAATAATGAGTATAATTAGAAATAGTAAAACATACACACATACACATACACACTTTACAGAGGGGGCTTTACAATGAATGAAATTATAGTAACAGGGACTAACGAAGTATTAGCCCCACAGACCATAACAGAAGACCTTTATACACGCTTTATAGCTTATATAGATGCAAGCCCAAAAACAGTACAGACATATACCAGAGCTATTAGACAGTTTGCAAAATGGACAGCATTAAAGGGAATTAAGCAACCTACAAGAGAAGATATTATAGCCTTTAGAGAAGAATTAAAGGAAGACCACAAGCCAACTACAGTACAGAACTATATAACAGCAACTAGGCTTTTCTTCCAGTGGACAGCACAAGAAAACATATACCCAAATATAGCAGAACACATAAAAGGGGCTAAGCTGGATAAACAACACAAGAAAGGCTACTTAACCAGTAAGCAAGTAAAGAAAGTACTGGAGAGAGCAAAGGAAGACAGCTTACAAGGGCTTAGAGATTATGCTATATTAGCTCTTATGTTTACAGGCGGGCTAAGAACTATTGAAGTAAACAGGGCTAATATAGAAGACCTTAGAAACGCTGGGGACGATACAGCACTATATATACAGGGCAAGGGACACGAAGAAAAAACAGACTATGTAAAGCTGATGCCAGAAGTAGAAACAGCTTTAAGAGATTATTTAAAAGCAAGGGGAGCTACAGACCCTAAAGAGCCTTTATTTACTTCTACCAGCAATAATAGCAAGGGGGCTAGGATAAGCACTAGGACAGTAAGCGGAATTGTTAAAACAGCTCTTGTAAACGCTGGATATAACAGCGAAACATTAACAGCCCACAGCACAAGACATACAGCGGTAACTTTAGCTTTACTGGGCGGGCAGAGCTTACAGCAAGTAAAACAGTTTGCAAGACACCAGAACTTAGAAACAACTCTTATATATAGCCACAACTTAGACAGGGCTAAAAATGAGTGTGAAGCTACTATAGCAAAAGCTATATTTTAAGAATATACACATATACACATACACACATAAAAATACAGAGAGGAAGCTACAGGGAATGGGTAGAGCCGATAAAGAAAAGAGCATGGAAGTATAGCAACCACAGCGGGAGCGGGAGCAATCCTTAACCCGCTATAAGTGCTTTTATCTTTAAATGCAATTAAGAGAGGTATATAACATGGCTACTAAGTTTGAATTTTATTTAAGTGACGAAGATACAGAAGAGTACCAGAAACAGACGAAGACGGAAACTACATAAAGGGGGCTAAAAAATGAAAGAGTGTATAGCGGTAATTAACCAAAAAGGGGGAGTAGGCAAGAGTACTACAGCCTACGCTCTAGGAGCTGGGCTTATTCTTAAAGGCTACAAAGTGCTTTTTATTGATTTAGATGCACAAGGAAACCTTAGTTATAATATGGGAGCATTAAGCAAGCCTATAACTTCTCTGGAAGTACTCACAGGCACAGCTACAGCACAGGAAGCCATAGTAGCTACAAAAAGCGGGGACTTAATACCAGCAAGCCCAGCTTTAGCTAGTGCTGATGCCTTAATAACTACCACAGGCAAAGAGTACAGATTAAAAGAAGCCTTAGAGCCTTTAAAGAAAAGCTATGATTATATCATACTGGACACTCCACCCGCTTTAGGAATACTTACAGTAAACGCTCTTACAGCTTGTAATAGTGTAATTATCCCAGCACAAGCGGACATATTTTCTTTACAGGGTATAGGACAGCTTAGCCAGACAATACAGACAGTAAAGAGGTATTGTAACCCCACCTTATCTATTAAAGGCATTGCAATAACCCGCTACAGCTCCAGAGCGGTACTTACTAGGGATATGATAGAACTATTAGACGATACAGCCAGACAGCTTAACACGAAGCTATATAAAACCAAAATAAGAGAGTGTATAGCTGTTAAAGAAGCACAGGCAAGCCAGCAAGACATATACAGCTATAGCCCTAAAAGCAACGCTACAGCGGACTATATACAGCTAATAGAAGAAATACTGGAAAAGGAGATATAAAACCATGAAGAAAGATTTTAAAGGAACTAACCCAGCTTTAGCTTTTATGAGCGTTGATACACAGGAAGAAACACAGGAAGTAAACAAGATGCCAGCTACAAAGAAAGAAGCCCCAGAGGGATATAAGCTAAACCCAGAATATATAGAAGTGAAGAGTAAGAGAGTGCAGCTACTTTTACAGCCTAGCACAGTAGACGCTATTAAAGCTCTAGCTAAGAAAAAGGGCTTGAGCATGAATGAAACTATTAACGAAGCTATACAGGCTTATTTACAGAATGAGGGAGTTTAAAACACATGGCAGATATTAAAGTATATACCACAGAAGAAGTACTGGGAATTTTAAAAGTAACTAAGAGAACACTCTATAACTATATTAAGGCTGGACAGATTAAAGCTATTAAGTGTGGTAGAGAATGGAGAGTAACAGAAGACGCTCTTAAAGCTTTTCTGGAGCATGGCACAGAGCCAGACTATTTAGAGAAGTTAAAGTAACAGCTTTTCTTTTACAGGCTATTATAGCTCTTACTTCCGCAAATTATCATTAGCAGAAGTAGAAATATAGGTAAATGAAGTAGTTTTAATAGCCTATAAGAAGTAGCTATATGAAGATATACACATACATTTATACACATACATTTAAGGAAAGGGGGCTTAATACTTGAAGCCAGCGGAATTAAAACAGGAATATATAAAGTTAAGGGCAGAGGGAAGAGCCTATAGTTATATAGCCGATAAGCTCCATATAAGTAAAAGCACTTGTACGAAGTGGGAGAAAGAACTAGAAGCAGATATAGCACAACTTAAGAGAGAAGAGCTTAATACTCTCTATGATGCCTACCACATGAAGAAAGAAGCTAGAATAAAGAAGCTAGGGGACACACTGGAGAAAGTAGAAACAGCTTTAGACGCTACAGACCTACAGGAAGTAGCCCCAGAGAAATTACTGGACTTTAAACTAAAGTACACAGAAGCACTACAAAAAGAGTATGTAGGCACAGAGCCAGCTTTTAAGTTTAGTAGCAACATAGACGCTACAGAGATTGTAACAGCTCTGGGAGATTTACTAAACAGAGTAAGAGCTGGAGAAGTAACCACAGAGCAAGCCAGCAGAGAGAGCTTAATACTTAGCAATCTATTAAGAGCTTATGAAACAGTAGAAGTAAAAGCTAAGCTGGAAAAGCTAGAAGCTATTGTAGGGGGTCGATAATATGAACATAGATAAATTATTAAAAAAGCAAGGCTGGACAGGGGAAGAGCTGGGACGCTTAGCTATTGCTAATACCTTTACAGGCTTTTCACAAGCTCTACAGGGAGTAAAAGACCCTAAGCCCCTTATAAGTGATGCCGATTTCACAAAAATGATAAACACAATTAAAGAGCCAGAAGAGGGAAGAGCTTATAACGATTATTTAAAAATACATGATTGGATAAGAACTACTTACAATATGGCTATAGCACAAGAGCAACAAGCCCAGCTCAACTTTAATAAGCTACTTAGTATTCTCTCTAACGCTATGATAGCAGAAGACCTTTATAAATATATTGAAAAGCTACCCGCTATTATGACAGAGAAACAATACAAAGACCTAGTAGCCAGCAGAACAGAAGAAATACTACACCCAGACGGAGAGGACATAGGCTTTAATGTTTTTAATCTTTTAGAGCAATCTTTATTATTTTATATGGGCTTGCTACAGAAAGAGCCACGCAAAAAGAACCCGCTTAAGCCTTTAAAGAAAAAGCTGGAGAAAGAGCTAGTAACAGACCCTAGAATATTATCCCGCTATAATGAAGTTATGGGAAATGGTTACTATGAAAGAGAAGACGGAACTAGGAGCGATAAAGTACCTAGCGAAGAATGGGGAAAACTTACACCAGTAACCGAAGACCCAGAAGCACAACTAGAGCTTAAAATAAAGTGTAAAGCCTTTATTGATAAAAAGATAATGGAAGAGGGCTTAACAGAGGAAGAAGCGGAAAAAGAGCTTGAGAAAATACCAGAACTAGCTCTATTTATTGAAAAGCCCGCTACATGGCATTACTACGATAACCCGCCAGAAGACCTTAATAAATGGGAAATTTTACAAACTGGGGACTTATCCGAGTACTACCCAGCTTTAGAGGGCAAAGGTACAGAAGAGGAAGAACTAGCAGACATTGAAGCCTTTAAAAAGGAATTTCCAGAGGTAGTAGCTACTCTTTTAAAGGATATGGAGCAATTTATAAAGGGTATTAGCTCTGTACCTACTAAAGAATGGCTTACTAATGTTTATATGTGGGAAGACCTTTATAAAGTCGATTTTTACGGATTTAGAAAAGACTTTGTAGAGAGTGACACTACAATATTTGACGGAAATTACAGGGCTATTTTTAATGGTATAGCCATACTAAGACCCAGCGACTTATTAAGTAAAAGCCCTTGCATAAATGAAAAAGGCTACTACGAAGCCCCAGCCCCTAGAAGAGCTATTTTAGCCTTATCTCTTGAAAACTTCTTTACTGAAAGTGAAAACTACGCTACAGAAACAGCTAGAGTAGAAGACGAAAGAGCAACTTTTAGAGAGAGTGTTTACTACCTTTTAGGATATAACAAGGCTCTTGAGCTTATAGCGGAAAAGTACAAAGTAGAAGAAGTATTAGTAGCCCAGATACCTTTTAAAGGCATGATAGACAGACTTAACGCTTTTAATGGGCTTGTAAGAAGCCTTTACACTCGGATTAAAGACACTCACTACGAAGATAAAGAACTACAGGAAAAGAAGCTGGAAGTACTTAAAGACATTCTCTACCCTATAGACGATAGTTTTCTAGTAATACCAGAAGAAAGAATAGCACAGGCTAAGCGAGCTATGAAAGACTTTAAAGCCTTTAAAGAAAGTAGCTATGATTTATGTAGCATACTTTGTACTATTCCAGAGGGGGTGTAAGCTATGACAGAAACAGAAGAAAAAAACATAGTAAACGCTTCATTTATGGAAGATAGAAAAATATCTATACCAGCCATTCCCACTACTACCCCAGTAGCAGAGCAAGAGAACTTTTTACCTATGTTACATGGAAAAGCTACAGACGCTATAGCGGGAATGAGTAGCAGAGCTGGAGAAGTGAACCCGCTAACAGGGGCTTTAACAGTAAATAACAAAGAGGTTAAGCTACTTGTAATCCAGTTTAACAAGCTCACAGGCACACTAGGAATAAACACACACAAGCTATTATCTGTGGGAGTGGCAAAGTTTACAGCTCTTAATAACATAGGCGGAAAACCCTCAGAAAAAATAAATTATGGGGTAACTCTTTCTTTAAAGGAATATGCTCTACAATGTGGTTATGATGTAGAGGAACACCACAAAGACACCCCAGAAGAGCAAGCTATAGAAGCAAGGAGAGCCAGTAACGCTTTAAAAGACGCACAAAAGAAGATAAAAAAGGACTTACAGCTACTTAAAAACAGTACTATTAGCTGGCGTGAAAAAGTTAAAGGTAAAGCTGGGGACTATATAGACCTTGCTATTATAGGTACTAACGCTATAAGAAAAGGCTATATTTATATGACATTTGACCCAGTATTTTCTCAATATCTTATAAGGCTACCTTTGACCCAGTACCCAGTAGCCCTTTTAAGTGTAGATGCCAGAAACAATAACGCTTATAATATGGGGCTTAAAATGACGGAGCATTTTAATTTAGATAATAACCAGATTGTAGGCACAGCACAACTTTTAAAGGTTAAAACGCTATTAGAGTGTATAGACTTACCCACCATTACTAAGGTAAGAGAGGGGAGAAAAAGCTGGGAAGAACGAATAAAAGAACCATTTGAAAATTCTTTAGACACCCTTACACAGTGTGGGCTTTTAAGTGATTGGAGATATAGCCATAGTAAAGGGGTAGAAATGACAGACGAAGAAGCCGCCAGCTTTACAACCTATGAAGAGTGGGAAAGTACTTTAGTACACTTTACTTTAGCAGACGCTCCAGACCACACAGCCAGACTAGAAGCAAGGGCAGAAGAGAAAAAAGCAAGACAGGCTAGAGGGAAAAAGAAAACTACTAAGAAAAAAGAGGGGTAAACACAGGGCGGGAGCATTTATAGCTACCCGCTCTTTTTTTAAGTACCAGCTAGGAAAAGAACCCAGTATATAAAGCTTTGCTTTGTGTAATGGATGTATTTCGCTCTTTCAGAGATGTTAAGTATAGCAACTACTTTATGGATAGCTAACACAACTTTAAAATTAAAGCCTTTAAAGAAAAAGGGGGTAGTTACTGGTGCAAAAGGGGGTAGTTACTGGTGCAAAAGGGGGTAGTTACTGGTGCAAAAAAAAAATTAAAGCTAGTGTTTATGCGGGTTTGAGGGGGGTCGAAAAATCCAGTACTATTAGTACTATTAGTACTATTAGCCAGCCAGCCCCGCTTTAAGGCGGGCTGGGCTATGATAAAATATAAAAGGGCTACCCAGAGTTTTTTCTTTTAAAGGCTCTGGAAATTAACAGAAGCCAGCCCCAGAAACGGAGCTAAGATAATATGAAAAAAGAAGATTGCATAAGAAAAGGTTTACCTACAGAAGACGAAGACTACAATAATTTAGAATATAGCCCAGTAGACGGAGAAGCCCTAGACGCACTTATAGAGGGTATGGAAGTAATAGGGGCAGAGCCTACAGACTACCCGCTAACAGACGGAATAACAATATATTTAAGAGCAAGTGACGGAAGTATAAAAGCTCTGGATATTGGAACGGATATATACAGCACAGACCCAGAAGAAAACCCTTTTTATGTGAGTGTAGCTACTTTTCCTAGATAACAGGGGGTAGGGGGTGTAAAAATCTCTACATAAAAGAGAAATGTATAACCGATGCCCCCTATCACACACAAAAACGCATATTCAAAAGGGATAAGCTAGAATTTTTGAAATTATGGAGAGTTACCAACTCTTCTTTACAGGAAAGAGGTATTTTAAATGGATAGACAAACAGCAAAAGAAGAAGTGAAAAGTAGAGAGCCAGACTTTTTAGAAAGAGCCAGAGCTAAAGTAAATGGAAGAGCTACTTATATATGCCCTAGTTGTGGTAATGGCTCTGGAAGCTCTGGGGACGGAATAGCACTAGACCCACACAGCAAGACACCACGCTATAAATGCTTTGTATGTGGCTTAAGTGAAGATATTATAGGCTTATGGAAGCTCCATAGCGGTATAAGTGATAACACAGAAGCCTTTAATAGTCTGTATGAGCATTACGGAATAGAAATAGACCACAAGCCAACAGCCAGAGAAGACTTTAAGCCAGAGTACCAAAAGCAAGCCAAAAATGAACGATATACACAGGACAGTATACACACAAACACATACACACAAGAAAAGAGAAGTAATAATATGGGATATTATGAAGAGTGCCAGAAGCGTATAAGCTCAACCGACTACCCACAGAAGAGGGGACTAAGTGAAGAAGTAGTAAATAAGTTTATGCTGGGCTATGACCCTAATTATACTAGGGGTACAGGCGGGGGAGTGTGGCAAGCTCTTATTATTCCTACAGGCTCTAATAGTTATGTAGCCAGAAACATTAACCCAGATGCCGAAAAGAAAGACCGATATAGAAAGAACGGAGCAAGCCAGCTATACCACGCTAAAGCCCTTAAAGAAGCTACTAAGCCTATTTTTATCACAGAGGGAGAGCTGGACGCTTTAAGCATTATTACAGTAGGCGGGGAAGCTATAGGGCTAGGAAGCACAGCAAATTATAGACAGCTTTTAAAGCTACTGGAAGCCCAGAAACCAGCACAGCCACTTATATTAGCCCTAGATAATGATACAGACGGAGAAAAGACCACAGAAGAGCTTATAAAAGAGCTGGACAGGCTACAGATATCTTTTTATAGGCTTAACCCTTATGGAGATAAAAAGGACGCTAACGAAGCGTTATTAGCAGATAGAGAAGCCTTTACAAGTGCTATACAGGGGGCAGAGAGTATAGAGGAGCAAGCTCTGGAAGCACAGAAAGAAGAATACTTAAAGAACTCTATAGCGAACCACTTACAAGAGTTTATAAACGGAATTACAGATAGCGTAAATACTCCATACATTCCTACAGGCTTTAGCAATCTGGATAAGATACTAGAGGGCGGACTATATGAGGGGCTTTACATAGTAGGGGCTATTAGCTCTTTAGGTAAAACAACGCTTATAACACAGATAGCAGACCAAATAGCGGAAGCTGGGGAAGATGTGCTTATATTCTCTCTGGAAATGGCAAGAAGTGAAATTATGGCTAAGAGTATTTCCCGCTTAACTATGTTAGATGTATTACAGAATGGGGGCAATATTGCTAACGCAAAGACTACAAGAGGAATAACAACAGGAAGTAGGTATTTTAACTACAGCCAGACGGAAAAAGAACTTATACAACGCTCTATTACTTCTTATGGGGCTTATGCTGGAAACATTTATATAAGTGAGGGTATAGGGGATATAGGCACAGAACAAATAAGGGAAGCGGTAAAAAAGCACATTCTCTTTACAGGAAAGAAGCCAGTAATAGTAATTGACTATTTACAGATACTAGCCCCAGCAGATATAAGAGCCACAGACAAACAGAACACAGATAAGGCGGTAATGGAGCTTAAAAGAATTTCCAGAGATTATAAGCTACCAGTAATAGGAATAAGCTCTTTTAATAGGGCTAATTACTCTGTAGCGGTAACTATGGAAGCCTTTAAAGAAAGTGGAGCTATAGAGTATTCCAGCGATATTTTAATAGGTTTACAGCTTAAGGGAGCGGGTAGTAAAGACTTTGATGCAAACACAGCAAAGAGCAAAAACCCTAGAGAAGTAGAGCTAGTAGTACTCAAAAACAGAAACGGAGCTACAGGAGCTAAAGTAGCTTATGAATACTACCCTATGTTTAATTACTTTAAGGAAGTCTAAGAGAGGGGGCTAATATATGGGGCTTAATTTAGATTTTAGCGGGCTTAATAACATAGCCCTACAAGTAGCCAAAAAGGACTTTACAGAGCCTTTTAAGGTAGAGGGTGTAAAGATGCCTATTGAAGAGGAAACAAGCCCAGAACAGGCTAATTTAAGCCCACAGGAAGAGCTTGTAGGGGGTGTGGCTTTGGCTAGGCTAGATAGGGATAAGGAAGACCACCAGCACACGCTAGAAATGTATAAGGACTACCAGAAAAATATAAGACAGGCTGGACAGCTACAAACGGAGCTAACAAAGGGAGCAAGAGCTGGAGAGCCAGCTTATACTCTTCTCTTAAAGGCTATAAAAGCTATTAGCCTTATGACAGGGAATAAGGCTTTTTACAGCCAGATATACAAAGACATTAAAGCAATCTATGGAGAGGGACTTAAAGAGCAAATACCTATAGAGTGGGAGCTAGACGGAGTAAGAGAAAGCTTAGCAAATATGAGAGAAGCTATAGAGCGTGAAAGTACAGAAGCGGACAGTAAGGAAAGAATAAAAAAGGCTATTGAAGCACACGAAAAAAGAGAGCGTGAACTACTGGAGCTACTAGGGGAAGAAGCTAAGGTAAAGCAAGCTGTATAATGTAAAGGGGCTGGGGCTATATGCTACCAGCTCTTTTTATATGGCTCTATGAATAGAATGTAAATAAAGTGCATTTATATGAAAATAGGTATTGACAAAAAGAAAATAATGAGTATAATTAGAAATAGTAAAACATACACACATACACATACACACTTTACAGAGGGGGCTTTACAATGAATGAAATTATAGTAACAGGGACTAACGAAGTATTAGCCCCACAGACCATAACAGAAGACCTTTATACACGCTTTATAGCTTATATAGATGCAAGCCCAAAAACAGTACAGACATATACCAGAGCTATTAGACAGTTTGCAAAATGGACAGCATTAAAGGGAATTAAGCAACCTACAAGAGAAGATATTATAGCCTTTAGAGAAGAATTAAAGGAAGACCACAAGCCAACTACAGTACAGAACTATATAACAGCAACTAGGCTTTTCTTCCAGTGGACAGCACAAGAAAACATATACCCAAATATAGCAGAACACATAAAAGGGGCTAAGCTGGATAAACAACACAAGAAAGGCTACTTAACCAGTAAGCAAGTAAAGAAAGTACTGGAGAGAGCAAAGGAAGACAGCTTACAAGGGCTTAGAGATTATGCTATATTAGCTCTTATGTTTACAGGCGGGCTAAGAACTATTGAAGTAAACAGGGCTAATATAGAAGACCTTAGAAACGCTGGGGACGATACAGCACTATATATACAGGGCAAGGGACACGAAGAAAAAACAGACTATGTAAAGCTGATGCCAGAAGTAGAAACAGCTTTAAGAGATTATTTAAAAGCAAGGGGAGCTACAGACCCTAAAGAGCCTTTATTTACTTCTACCAGCAATAATAGCAAGGGGGCTAGGATAAGCACTAGGACAGTAAGCGGAATTGTTAAAACAGCTCTTGTAAACGCTGGATATAACAGCGAAACATTAACAGCCCACAGCACAAGACATACAGCGGTAACTTTAGCTTTACTGGGCGGGCAGAGCTTACAGCAAGTAAAACAGTTTGCAAGACACCAGAACTTAGAAACAACTCTTATATATAGCCACAACTTAGACAGGGCTAAAAATGAGTGTGAAGCTACTATAGCAAAAGCTATATTTTAAGAATATACACATATACACATACACACATAAAAATACAGAGAGGAAGCTACAGGGAATGGGTAGAGCCGATAAAGAAAAGAGCATGGAAGTATAGCAACCACAGCGGGAGCGGGAGCAATCCTTAACCCGCTATAAGTGCTTTTATCTTTAAATGCAATTAAGAGAGGTATATAACATGGCTACTAAGTTTGAATTTTATTTAAGTGACGAAGATACAGAAGAGTACCAGAAACAGACGAAGACGGAAACTACATAAAGGGGGCTAAAAAATGAAAGAGTGTATAGCGGTAATTAACCAAAAAGGGGGAGTAGGCAAGAGTACTACAGCCTACGCTCTAGGAGCTGGGCTTATTCTTAAAGGCTACAAAGTGCTTTTTATTGATTTAGATGCACAAGGAAACCTTAGTTATAATATGGGAGCATTAAGCAAGCCTATAACTTCTCTGGAAGTACTCACAGGCACAGCTACAGCACAGGAAGCCATAGTAGCTACAAAAAGCGGGGACTTAATACCAGCAAGCCCAGCTTTAGCTAGTGCTGATGCCTTAATAACTACCACAGGCAAAGAGTACAGATTAAAAGAAGCCTTAGAGCCTTTAAAGAAAAGCTATGATTATATCATACTGGACACTCCACCCGCTTTAGGAATACTTACAGTAAACGCTCTTACAGCTTGTAATAGTGTAATTATCCCAGCACAAGCGGACATATTTTCTTTACAGGGTATAGGACAGCTTAGCCAGACAATACAGACAGTAAAGAGGTATTGTAACCCCACCTTATCTATTAAAGGCATTGCAATAACCCGCTACAGCTCCAGAGCGGTACTTACTAGGGATATGATAGAACTATTAGACGATACAGCCAGACAGCTTAACACGAAGCTATATAAAACCAAAATAAGAGAGTGTATAGCTGTTAAAGAAGCACAGGCAAGCCAGCAAGACATATACAGCTATAGCCCTAAAAGCAACGCTACAGCGGACTATATACAGCTAATAGAAGAAATACTGGAAAAGGAGATATAAAACCATGAAGAAAGATTTTAAAGGAACTAACCCAGCTTTAGCTTTTATGAGCGTTGATACACAGGAAGAAACACAGGAAGTAAACAAGATGCCAGCTACAAAGAAAGAAGCCCCAGAGGGATATAAGCTAAACCCAGAATATATAGAAGTGAAGAGTAAGAGAGTGCAGCTACTTTTACAGCCTAGCACAGTAGACGCTATTAAAGCTCTAGCTAAGAAAAAGGGCTTGAGCATGAATGAAACTATTAACGAAGCTATACAGGCTTATTTACAGAATGAGGGAGTTTAAAACACATGGCAGATATTAAAGTATATACCACAGAAGAAGTACTGGGAATTTTAAAAGTAACTAAGAGAACACTCTATAACTATATTAAGGCTGGACAGATTAAAGCTATTAAGTGTGGTAGAGAATGGAGAGTAACAGAAGACGCTCTTAAAGCTTTTCTGGAGCATGGCACAGAGCCAGACTATTTAGAGAAGTTAAAGTAACAGCTTTTCTTTTACAGGCTATTATAGCTCTTACTTCCGCAAATTATCATTAGCAGAAGTAGAAATATAGGTAAATGAAGTAGTTTTAATAGCCTATAAGAAGTAGCTATATGAAGATATACACATACATTTATACACATACATTTAAGGAAAGGGGGCTTAATACTTGAAGCCAGCGGAATTAAAACAGGAATATATAAAGTTAAGGGCAGAGGGAAGAGCCTATAGTTATATAGCCGATAAGCTCCATATAAGTAAAAGCACTTGTACGAAGTGGGAGAAAGAACTAGAAGCAGATATAGCACAACTTAAGAGAGAAGAGCTTAATACTCTCTATGATGCCTACCACATGAAGAAAGAAGCTAGAATAAAGAAGCTAGGGGACACACTGGAGAAAGTAGAAACAGCTTTAGACGCTACAGACCTACAGGAAGTAGCCCCAGAGAAATTACTGGACTTTAAACTAAAGTACACAGAAGCACTACAAAAAGAGTATGTAGGCACAGAGCCAGCTTTTAAGTTTAGTAGCAACATAGACGCTACAGAGATTGTAACAGCTCTGGGAGATTTACTAAACAGAGTAAGAGCTGGAGAAGTAACCACAGAGCAAGCCAGCAGAGAGAGCTTAATACTTAGCAATCTATTAAGAGCTTATGAAACAGTAGAAGTAAAAGCTAAGCTGGAAAAGCTAGAAGCTATTGTAGGGGGTCGATAATATGAACATAGATAAATTATTAAAAAAGCAAGGCTGGACAGGGGAAGAGCTGGGACGCTTAGCTATTGCTAATACCTTTACAGGCTTTTCACAAGCTCTACAGGGAGTAAAAGACCCTAAGCCCCTTATAAGTGATGCCGATTTCACAAAAATGATAAACACAATTAAAGAGCCAGAAGAGGGAAGAGCTTATAACGATTATTTAAAAATACATGATTGGATAAGAACTACTTACAATATGGCTATAGCACAAGAGCAACAAGCCCAGCTCAACTTTAATAAGCTACTTAGTATTCTCTCTAACGCTATGATAGCAGAAGACCTTTATAAATATATTGAAAAGCTACCCGCTATTATGACAGAGAAACAATACAAAGACCTAGTAGCCAGCAGAACAGAAGAAATACTACACCCAGACGGAGAGGACATAGGCTTTAATGTTTTTAATCTTTTAGAGCAATCTTTATTATTTTATATGGGCTTGCTACAGAAAGAGCCACGCAAAAAGAACCCGCTTAAGCCTTTAAAGAAAAAGCTGGAGAAAGAGCTAGTAACAGACCCTAGAATATTATCCCGCTATAATGAAGTTATGGGAAATGGTTACTATGAAAGAGAAGACGGAACTAGGAGCGATAAAGTACCTAGCGAAGAATGGGGAAAACTTACACCAGTAACCGAAGACCCAGAAGCACAACTAGAGCTTAAAATAAAGTGTAAAGCCTTTATTGATAAAAAGATAATGGAAGAGGGCTTAACAGAGGAAGAAGCGGAAAAAGAGCTTGAGAAAATACCAGAACTAGCTCTATTTATTGAAAAGCCCGCTACATGGCATTACTACGATAACCCGCCAGAAGACCTTAATAAATGGGAAATTTTACAAACTGGGGACTTATCCGAGTACTACCCAGCTTTAGAGGGCAAAGGTACAGAAGAGGAAGAACTAGCAGACATTGAAGCCTTTAAAAAGGAATTTCCAGAGGTAGTAGCTACTCTTTTAAAGGATATGGAGCAATTTATAAAGGGTATTAGCTCTGTACCTACTAAAGAATGGCTTACTAATGTTTATATGTGGGAAGACCTTTATAAAGTCGATTTTTACGGATTTAGAAAAGACTTTGTAGAGAGTGACACTACAATATTTGACGGAAATTACAGGGCTATTTTTAATGGTATAGCCATACTAAGACCCAGCGACTTATTAAGTAAAAGCCCTTGCATAAATGAAAAAGGCTACTACGAAGCCCCAGCCCCTAGAAGAGCTATTTTAGCCTTATCTCTTGAAAACTTCTTTACTGAAAGTGAAAACTACGCTACAGAAACAGCTAGAGTAGAAGACGAAAGAGCAACTTTTAGAGAGAGTGTTTACTACCTTTTAGGATATAACAAGGCTCTTGAGCTTATAGCGGAAAAGTACAAAGTAGAAGAAGTATTAGTAGCCCAGATACCTTTTAAAGGCATGATAGACAGACTTAACGCTTTTAATGGGCTTGTAAGAAGCCTTTACACTCGGATTAAAGACACTCACTACGAAGATAAAGAACTACAGGAAAAGAAGCTGGAAGTACTTAAAGACATTCTCTACCCTATAGACGATAGTTTTCTAGTAATACCAGAAGAAAGAATAGCACAGGCTAAGCGAGCTATGAAAGACTTTAAAGCCTTTAAAGAAAGTAGCTATGATTTATGTAGCATACTTTGTACTATTCCAGAGGGGGTGTAAGCTATGACAGAAACAGAAGAAAAAAACATAGTAAACGCTTCATTTATGGAAGATAGAAAAATATCTATACCAGCCATTCCCACTACTACCCCAGTAGCAGAGCAAGAGAACTTTTTACCTATGTTACATGGAAAAGCTACAGACGCTATAGCGGGAATGAGTAGCAGAGCTGGAGAAGTGAACCCGCTAACAGGGGCTTTAACAGTAAATAACAAAGAGGTTAAGCTACTTGTAATCCAGTTTAACAAGCTCACAGGCACACTAGGAATAAACACACACAAGCTATTATCTGTGGGAGTGGCAAAGTTTACAGCTCTTAATAACATAGGCGGAAAACCCTCAGAAAAAATAAATTATGGGGTAACTCTTTCTTTAAAGGAATATGCTCTACAATGTGGTTATGATGTAGAGGAACACCACAAAGACACCCCAGAAGAGCAAGCTATAGAAGCAAGGAGAGCCAGTAACGCTTTAAAAGACGCACAAAAGAAGATAAAAAAGGACTTACAGCTACTTAAAAACAGTACTATTAGCTGGCGTGAAAAAGTTAAAGGTAAAGCTGGGGACTATATAGACCTTGCTATTATAGGTACTAACGCTATAAGAAAAGGCTATATTTATATGACATTTGACCCAGTATTTTCTCAATATCTTATAAGGCTACCTTTGACCCAGTACCCAGTAGCCCTTTTAAGTGTAGATGCCAGAAACAATAACGCTTATAATATGGGGCTTAAAATGACGGAGCATTTTAATTTAGATAATAACCAGATTGTAGGCACAGCACAACTTTTAAAGGTTAAAACGCTATTAGAGTGTATAGACTTACCCACCATTACTAAGGTAAGAGAGGGGAGAAAAAGCTGGGAAGAACGAATAAAAGAACCATTTGAAAATTCTTTAGACACCCTTACACAGTGTGGGCTTTTAAGTGATTGGAGATATAGCCATAGTAAAGGGGTAGAAATGACAGACGAAGAAGCCGCCAGCTTTACAACCTATGAAGAGTGGGAAAGTACTTTAGTACACTTTACTTTAGCAGACGCTCCAGACCACACAGCCAGACTAGAAGCAAGGGCAGAAGAGAAAAAAGCAAGACAGGCTAGAGGGAAAAAGAAAACTACTAAGAAAAAAGAGGGGTAAACACAGGGCGGGAGCATTTATAGCTACCCGCTCTTTTTTTAAGTACCAGCTAGGAAAAGAACCCAGTATATAAAGCTTTGCTTTGTGTAATGGATGTATTTCGCTCTTTCAGAGATGTTAAGTATAGCAACTACTTTATGGATAGCTAACACAACTTTAAAATTAAAGCCTTTAAAGAAAAAGGGGGTAGTTACTGGTGCAAAAGGGGGTAGTTACTGGTGCAAAAGGGGGTA
>ENA-UOXR01001755-UOXR01001755.1-bioreactor-metagenome-genome-assembly--contig:-NODE-1755-length-21745-cov-6.362794_pt1 | contig 21745 bp, 17 predicted proteins | sample MGYA00238164_ERZ764825 | MGnify/ENA primary metagenome ERZ764825 (study PRJEB28920, sample SAMN05720171) | bioreactor metagenome | isolation source: Anaerobic biogas reactor | place: USA:Washington...
TGAGCCTCCTCGCGTCCTGTGGCTGTAGCCAGCTCGCTCACATAGTCGATCTCTTGGATGTCGCCCTGCAACAGCTGCAGGTTGGGCAGATCGCTGAGCTCCTGGTTCAGCACCTCCACCATGCGGCTGTCCAGCTCGACGGCCACCACCAAACCGGCCGACTCGGCCAGTTGCCGCGTCAGCAATCCGAGGCCGGGCCCGATCTCGAGCACCGTCTGGTCCGATGTCAGCTCGGCCGCCGCCACGATGGCGTGCATCACCGCCTGATCAGCCAGAAAGCTCTGACCTAGACCCTTGGAAGGCGCAATGTGATACTGTGCCAGCATTCGTCGGATGGATGCCATCGCCTAGCCCGTCTCACTGGGTTGGTTGGGGACGATCCAGAGGATCTGACTCCGGGAGGGCACCGGGCCCAGCAGGTATACGTCGACCCACCGGCGCCAGAGCACGAGGTTATGGTCATCATAGCAGAGGTCAACCCGCCGCCATTTGATGGCGCTGCCGGTATCCGCGGCCAGGCCCTGCCCATAGCCGGGCACATAGAGGTTCTGACCCAGCGGGATGACGCGGGGATCTACCGCAATGATGCCGTACCTGGCACGCAACCCCACTCTGGTGATGCCATAGTAAGGATGATCCATGGCCTTGCCCGCCGTGGGAGCGTTATAGGAAGTGGCCAACATTCGCAGCTTTCGCCAATAGGTGATGAGACCGCTCGAGGTAGACTCGGTACGGTTCACAACCATGGTCCCATAGCGAATGATGCGATCTTGGGGCTCCAGCGCAATCCACTCTTCCTCTTCGGTCCGGTACTGCTCGGTCCCATTCTCAAAGAGCACCCGCACCCGCCGTCGCAGCGCCCCCTCGCGCCCCCAGTCGTCCACTCGCGACTGATCTATCTCTAGCTCGGGATCGGCAACCTGCTGAACCTCGTAGGCGATGGGAATCTCTTCCACATAGTACTCTTCAGAGATGCGCACCACCTCCACCCGCATCTCCGGCTTGAGGTCCGTCTCGACGGAAGGCACCACATAATCCTTGGGGCCCAGCTCGATCCCCGCTTGAGCCAAGAGGTCGTCCACCGTCTGAACGCGCGTCCGCAGTGAGGCCGTCTCGCCATCGGCCTGCAACGTCACCGGCAGTGATCGCTGCAGCTGAATGCTCAGGCCCTCCGAAATCAGCGTCTCTGGCGCGGGTTGCACCAGATCGGCCTCGTAGAGAGTGATCCCTCGCTCACGCAAGGCCTCGCCCACCGTTCGCGCGGCCGTCATAAAGGTGCCGGCCAAGCCGCTCTCGTGTAGCGTGACGCGCACCGGCCGCTGAACCGTCAGGTGCAGCGGCTGTCGCAACTCTGTCACCAACGCGCTGGGGCTGGTGGCCGGGTTGTTCCGTCCTGCCGGCAGCGCCTCTGCCGGATCGAGCGCGCCGTCGTCGGCATACACCCGATCCAACGGCCCAACCAGCACCCCGAGCTCATCGAGGGCGCCGGCTACATCCAAGGATTCGACGAGGCCGGTGCTGGTGTGGCCATCATGGATCACCGTCAGCTCTCGCGCCAGCCGAACGCGGATCGGCTCGCCCTGCAGGAACGCCTCGGCCGCGGGCACCCGGATCTGATCCTCGCTGGCCAGAGGCAACCCGAGCTCGTCCAAGACCTCCTCGGGAGAGCGCAGCCGCGTCTGGTGCGACACCCGCATACCGTTGACCTCTATCCAGACGGTCTCACGGCCGTTCTGTAGCATGCGGATGAGCAGCGCGGCAGCCATGGCGATCACCAACAGAGGCAGCCATTGGCGCAGCGCTACCGCCGGACGTGTCAGGTCCGGCGCGAGGGTACGTCTCCGCGAGACGTCCAACTGACCCAAAAAGCCTTTACCTCCGCCCTACGGCTCGGGCAGCCGACTCGCCGGCCACCCACCCCGTCGAGAACGCCATCAGCAGGTTGAACCCGCCCGTACCGCCGGCCACATCCAGCAGTTCGCCGCACAGATACAGACCTTCGCTACGTCGCGATGCCATGGTCCGGGGATTCACCTCCGAGGTGCTCACGCCGCCCACTGTCACCATGGCCGACCGCAACGGCCCCGTGCCGGTGATGCAGAGGGGCCAAGCACGCAAGCGCCGTACCAGTGCGTCGAGCTCTGGCGTGCCAAGCTGCGCCACCTGCGTGTTAGGATCGACATCGCAACCCTCCAGGAGCGCCATCGCCAGCCGGCGCGGCATCAATCCCCCTATCACGTTGCGGACAGAGCGTGCTCCCTGCCTGCCGCGCTGCTCGGCCACATGGGTCTCCACATCGGTTGCCAGGCTCGGCCGGATGTCCATTTCGGCAACGATCTCGCCCTCTCCCAGGTCGCGGGCGATGCGGACGCTCAGATCCAGAGCCGCCGGCCCCGAGACGCCCCGATGGGTGAAAAGCAAAGGCCCGCTGGTCTCTGCCACACTGCCATCTCGACGAGTGGCCCTGAGGATGACCCAGGGCAAGCTCACACCCGCTAGGCCCGCCACTCTGGCGTCGCTCACCTCTAGCGAGACTAACCCCGGGCGCGGCTCCGACACAGTGTGCCCCATAAGTTGTGCCATGTGCAAGCCGTCGCCGCGAGACCCCGTCTGCGGGTAGGTGACCCCGCCCGTCGCTAGGATGACCGCATCGCCCTCAAGCGCCCGCCCGTCCGCCGCTCGCACCCCCCGAACCCGCTCTCTCTCAACCAGCACCTGCGAGCAGCGCCAACCGGTCAGCAACTCTACGCCTTGGCTCTTTGCGTAGGCAACCAGCGCCTCCACCAGATCGAGGGCTCTCTCACTAACGGGATAGACACGCTGCTGGCCGTCTACCTTGGTGGGCACACCGATCCGCGCGAGGAACTGGCGCAGTTGGGGCACACCCCACCGCGAGAGGGAGTTGCGCAGGAAAAGTCCAGCGGGAGAGTAGTGGGCGAGGCACGCCTCGACATCCAGGTCAGCGGCGACGTTGCCCCGCCCGCCGCCAGCGAGGCTCAGTTTGGTGCCGAGCTGCTGCGTGGCCTCCACCAGCAGAGTCGCCGCGCCCTGCTCGGCGGCGCGCCCCGCTGCCATCAGCCCGGCGGCACCGGCCCCGACCACGATCACACGTTGAGGCATCGTCTCTTTCCGGGCTGCAGCAAGGCGAGAGTCACCTCTCGCCGCTGCGCCAAGAGTGGTCGTGCACCCTCTGTTGTTGCACTCTATGCGAGGGATCCCAGACCGCCGGCTCAGACCAGGCTCCCCTGCGTCACCCAAAGGGATCTGCTTACCGCTGCTTCCTTCCGGACCTGACGGAGTTCGCAGGCCTTTGCCGCGCAGGACCCAATCCTCGTTACCACGTATCCAGGCGTCACCTACGCAAGCAGGCCCCGCGAGAGGGAGTTCGATCCCGCTTGAGCGGGTTGCGGGTATAGGGCACCGCTAGCTCCCCATCTAGCACGACCACACCTAATCGTAGCCCAGCCCAGCATGCCTGTCAAAGCGGGCTCAGTGCGCGAGCAGATCGCGGGCCTCGTCCAGCAGGGCACAAACCCCGTTGATGGAGGCTACCAGCCGCGCCTGCCAACGCTCCGTCGCCTCAGAGTCGCAACCTTCGATGGCATGGCGAAGTCCGGGCAGCGGCCACGTGGCATAGCCGTCCAACGGATCTGGCGCCGCGTACTGCGAACGGTACCAGGGCCGGTCCGGCAACCCTTCTTCACACAGGAACTGCCGCTCCAGCGCAGACAGCCGATCGTTGACCGCCGTCAAGACGACTTCTGACAGAGCCCCGCGCTCCAGGTAGCCGTCGCGCGCCTCCTCCCAGGCGGTGACCGCTTCCCTCAGGCGCCGAATCGCTTCACGAGCTGGCAATAGGTCGCCTGCAAAGCCCAGTGCAGCCGAGCGCGCGTCCAGATAGTCGAGGTGTGCTTCCAGGTCCGTTGGCCAGGCTCCGGCGTCCAGGGGAAGGATATCGGCGTTGGCCAGCCGCAGCGCCAGAAGACCATCAACGGCCGCCAAAGCGGGGCCGCTGGCAAAGTCAGGATCGGCAAAGCGCTCGTACCAGGTCATATTGTCATAGGCGCTGTGGTACACGGGAACTGGGCTGCCAAAAGAGGCCTGAGCCACGGGGATGCCGGCTCGCGCCAGAAAGCCAACATGGTCCGAGCCGCCTCCGGGAATCGACCAGTTGGGAGCATCTCCGCCCGAAGCGGCCAGCCAGCGAGCGTAGGCCGAGCCCTCGCCATCCAGCGCCGGCACGCTGTCGGCAGCCGCGGCCATCGGGCCTCGCAGGGGTGGCGAGGCCGACGCACCAAAGGCGGGGCCCGTGGCGGCCATGTCGGCGTTCAGGTACGCCACAGCAGAGCGCTTGATGCCCGCTAGGTGCTCCTCAACCCACTCTACCGAGCCGATCATGCCCAGCTCTTCGGCGTCCCAATGCGCAATCACGATGCTGCGACGAGGCCGTTTGCCAGCGCGCGCCTGGGCTCCCAACGCCTCGGCCAGCATCAAGAGCGCCGCCGTACCACTATTGGGGTCCGCCGTGCCAAAGGTCCACGCGTCATAGTGACAACCCAGCACGATCCAACGATCTGGCTCCGCTTCGCCCGCCAGCGTGCCGATCACGTTGGCGATGCGCCTCATGCGGCAAGTCTGCTCCACCCGCACCCGCACCATGAGGTCCTCTCCGCCGGTCACCCGGTAGGCGTGCGGCAAGCTTCCCTGCCACCCCTTGGGCACCGCCTCGCCGCTCATTCGTTTGAGGATCTCAACCGCCGAGCCGTACGGCAGCGCCGCCACTGGGATAGCCGGCAGCGCCACTTGCTCAGGCGCCAGCCGTACGGGAGGGGTTCCGCGGTCGGCCGATACGGCCGGCCCGTCGGGTGTTAGCGGATCACCAGGATAGGGCAACGTCTGCAGCGAACCCCTCTGCACAGAGCTATCGTTGAGCCAGCGCCCCTCTGGATACGGCAGCCCACTAGCATAGCCGCCGTCAGCAGGATCCGAATAGATGAGCAACGCGGCCGCCCCCGCCTCCTGGGCATAGTGGGCCTTGTAGCCGCGAAAGTTCCCGCCATAGCGCGCGATCACGACCCTGCCGGCGAGATCCACGCCCATCTGATGTAGCTGGCGGAAATCCTCCAGTCGCCCATAGTTGGCATAGACGACCTGGCCGGTGATATCTCCCGATCCGGAATACGCCAACCAAGCCGGCTCCAGATCCGGATGCGCCGAATAGGGATCATCGGACAGGATATCTTCCTGCTGATTGAGCGGGCGACGTACCGGGGTGATCAGCGCCACGTGCGAGGAGGAAGCGACCGGCAGGTAGACATCATAGGTGGGCATCTCGACCGCCCACCCCGCCTCGCGCATCACCCGCTCCATATACGCCGCCACCCGCTCATTGGCCTCCGAGCCGGCTGGGTGAGGATCGCTGCTGATCGCCTGCAAGTGCTGGCGAAAGCGCTGCGGGGAGAGGTATCCAAGGAGGTCGGCCTCGAGAGATCGTTGGTCTTGCGCCGCTTGGCTAGAGAAACCGATCAGCCGCTGATCGTTGGCAGGTAGCATGCGCGTTCACTCCAGTGCATAGGATGAGACAAGCAACATTGGAGGGTATGATACCCCGCCTCCAGGGAGCCGCAAGAGGGCAAACGTCGAGCAACCAAGGCCACAGCAGCTCGGATGGACCAGCGTCACCAAGGGCATCTCCCCGCTCCCGTACGCGGTGGGAGCGGGTGGTGTACATCCCAGCTGGAATCTGTCGGCGCCGCCCCTAGCAGGCTTGTGAGCCACGCCGAACAATAGCTCTTGGGCGATAGTAGTCTCGGGCAGGCCCAGAGGCGAGACCGCGGGGAACGCGCAAGCACGAAAGGGTTCTTGGCGCAAGGGGTCAGAGGAGAGTTATCTGAAAGAGGCGACGGTCGGACTCGAACCGACGGTGGGGGTTTTGCAGACCCCTGCCTTAACCACTTGGCTACGTCGCCCTAGAAACAACGGTTCCTTGAGAACCCCAAGGAACCGCGTTCTGAGCGGAAGACGAGATTCGAACTCGCGACCCTCTCCTTGGCAAGGAGATGCTCTACCACTGAGCCACTTCCGCTTCTCCGCCGGCTCCCGCCAGCAATATGCCGAAGCCCAGACTTGAACTGGGGACACCTTGATTTTCAGTCAAGTGCTCTACCAACTGAGCTACCTCGGCATCCGCCTCACGGCGAGGCCCATTCTAGCCAAAAGCCGAGAACCTGTCAAAAGTTGACAGCCTAGGCTGGCTGCACTATCATGGCGACACTGGCGCTTATTCTCCCAGTGCTATACGAGTGCGCGACGCCGTGCGATGAGGCTCAGGCCACGTCTCGCGGCGTTGGTCTTTTCCCAGCCCGAAACAGAAGAGGAAGGCATCATGAGGCAGCTATCCAGGACAGTCCGCGGCATTCAGCGCTCACCCATCCGCGCCATGAAGGACGCCGCCGCTGCCTATGCCGATGCTATCCACCTGGAGTTGGGGCAGCCCGATTTTCCCGCACCGCAGCACGTCATCGAGGCCGCCTGCCGCGCCGCGCGCAGCGAGTACACCGGCTATACCGCCAACGCGGGCATGCAAGAGCTCCGCGAGGCCGTCGTCGTCAAGCTAGAGCGCGAGAACGGCTATTCTGCCCCCGTCGACGGGGTGGTGGTGACCATTGGCGCCATGGAGGCCGTCTTTGCGTCCATGGCCGTCCTGGTCGACGCCGGCGACGAGATCCTGATTCCTGACCCCGGATACGGCAACTTTTGCATGGCCGCCAATATCCTCAAGGCTCAGCCGGTCCGCTACCCTACCCTGCCAGAGCGCGACTTTATCCCCGATATGGACCGTCTCGCGACTCTGGTCACCCCCAACACGCGAGCGCTGTTGGTTAACAGCCCCTCCAATCCTACTGGCGCCGTCTACACGGAAGAGACGCTCCGCACGCTCTATGACTTTTGCGTTGCGCATGATCTCTACCTGATCTCGGACGAGACCTATGACCAGCTGATCTTTGAGGGCGAACACATCAGCCCGGCGCGTTGGGATGACGATGGTCGGGTCATCTCGATCTATACCACGTCCAAGACCTATGCCATGACCGGGTGGCGCGTCGGCTTTGTGGTGGCTCACCCGGACGTTGCCGCGGCCATCACCAAAGTGCAGGAGCCCATCGTCTCCTGCGTGAATACCGTCGCCCAGCACGCCGCCATCAGTGCGTTGCTCGGCCCCCAAGACTGCGTCGAGGCCATGCGGCAAGAGTACCGCTTCCGGCGCGACTTGGCCGTGGACCTCGCCCAGCAGGCAGGACTCCAGGTCTCTTTTCCACACGGCGCCTTTTACCTGCTGGTGGATATCTCCGTCAGCGGGCAGGATGCCGTCGCGTTCAGCCAGGGCTTGCTGGACGAGGAACATGTGGCCGTAGCGCCGGGATCCAGCTTTGGATCAATCCTCGACCGCTACGTGCGCATCTCGCTCTGCGCGGGGCCTGAGGAACTGTCCGACGGACTGGAGCGATTAGCGCGGCACCTTCACAGGCTTACAGAAGCACAATCTACCCAGGCCGGCGCCGCGGAGACGCTCCGCGTCTCGGCCTAGGCCTCAGATCTCCCCAGAATCCAAAGGGCCGTCCGCTTGGGGACGGCCCTCTTTGCTTGGTTTCCAGCGACGAGTCCCCGCTCTGAGACCGCAAACTGACACGGGTTCGGCTCCATGCTATAATGCAGCGATCAGAATCTATGCAAGGAGAGATGGCATGACCCTGCCAGCACAGCTAGATATGTACATCTCGGCCGCCCTCTTTGTACTGGGCGCCTATCTGCTCGCTCTGTATGCCGGGCTGGTCGTATGGACCTTTCGCGACATCCATTCCCGAACGCGAGACATCCTGGGCCAGATCATGGCCACGCTCCTGGTGGCCATCTTTACGCTGCCAGGGCTCTTGGTGTACTGGCTGCTTCGCCCCCGCGAGACGCTGGCCGAGCGCTACGAGCGCGACCTCACCGAGGAGGCCATCCTCCAGGATCTCGAACAGCAACGCGTCTGCCCGCAGTGCCGCCGCAGAATCGAGCCCGACTTTGTGCTTTGCCCCACCTGCCGCCATCAACTCCGTGCCGAGTGCGAGAGCTGTGGCCGGCTATTGCAGCCCTCATGGGAGATCTGCCCCTACTGCGGAACGGAACGAGCCATCGAGGATGTGATCGAGGAACCGGTCGCTGAGGCCGTGGCGGCGGTTGATTGGGAGATCGACAGCGACCAAGGGAAGCCCGAGTCCGAGGACTAGGTGCTAGGAGTCGCTCTCAACCAGCTGCACCCAGATGCCCCGAGCCCGTAACCGCTCGAACAGCTCGTCGGCGTGCTGCTCCTGCACGAGGTGGTGCGTGGCATCCACCGGCAGATCCAGATAGGGCTGGATCTCGGCATCTGACCGGAGCTCGCGCATGGTGGCCGGGTCCACCGTCTCTAGCACGATGCGACGCCGCGCCCAGACTCTCCCCAGCCTGCCGCCCCAGGCCAGCAACCGCGCCAAGAGCGGCTGGGGCACGCCCCCGCCCGCGATCCGCTGCAGAAATGGGATCATGTGCGCCGTCTTTACCCCGGACCGATAGCCTGCCGCCACCGTGGCTTCCGTGATGCGGTACCGTGCCGTCTCGGCCTGGCTCTCCCAAGCCGCAAAACGTTCCAACTGGTACCGCGTGTAGCACGTTCCGTCAACCGTGATCTCAACCAGTCCGTCCTCGGCAACCTCGCAGGTGGTCAAAGCGGCGCCTCCCGCCCCGCCGTGCCCGCGCCGCCAGCGAGCGGTCCTTTCAGAGGGGATGCAGAGGCTGGCCATGTCGCCAGCAGCGCCCAGCCCTGTCTCCACAATCCCCAGCCAGCGCAAAGGCCCGTTGACCATGGCGGCGATCACCGATCCTTCGATGCGATCCCACTGCTCATAGCCGCTCACGAGCTGGTGACTGACGGTATCGCGCAGTTGCCACGCGTCATAGTCGCCGTTTGGACGCAATAGATCCGGGCGCATGCGCTTGACCGCCTGCTGCAAGGAAGCCAACGAGAGCCAGGTGTCCAGCGGGGCATGGGCCAGCAACGCCAGCACGATGCCCCGGGCCCGCAATGCATCGTAATCGCGCCGATCGCCTACCAGCGACAGATCAGCCAGTGCCAGCTCATCCCACTGCTCCTGCCGGCGCCAAGCCTGCAGCAGCGCGCGGTAGCGTTCGCTCTCGTTCGCTCGTAGCCAAGCCTGTGCCCGAGGGGCGGGCCCCACCGTCGCTCCGCGCACCGTGATCAGATCCGCGCCGAGCGCCACGGCGCCCAAAAAAGTCAGCCGACCCTCGTCACCCTCGCCCAGCAGCCGGCCACGCTCTCGCAGCGCGATCAGCGCCTCCGTCACCAGTTGTGGTACGGTTCCACCCGGCTGGATGCGCGGGCCATGGTTCCGAAGATGGACCAGGAGCGCCAGCAGATCCTCCTGGGCAGAGGCTCCCCCATCACCCAGCACGCGCGCCGGCGTCTGCGACGCTGCTTTGAGCATCACGCGTTCAGGCTCCAGGCCCAGATCGCGGACGTGCGTCAATAGCGGCTCTGGCACCTGCAGGCCCTCGACGGGACTGCCGGCCACGTCGGCATAGGTGCGATAGGCCAAGCCACGATAGGTGAGCTCCTCCACGGGGTTCTGCGGGCTCTCCCAAGGGGCTTCCCGTCGCAGCGCCGCTGGACCCAGCCGCCGCACGGTGCCATAGTCGCCAGCCAGACGGTGAGCCGGCACCAGGCCACCTTGCTTGGCAAGCTCCGCCAGCAGCGTTCGAGCCCCCTCGCTGAGGCGGTCCACTAGGCCGCGCAGACGCTCGGGATCCTGCATGGCTTCTGCGAGGAGACGAACGCGTAGCTCACGACCCTCGTCAGCAAGCTCACATCGCCAGACAGACGCGATGCCTCGCAACAGCTCATCCGGCTGTTCGTAGAGGGCGCGGTAGAGATCGGGCAACCGGTTGGTACGAGCCTCCATGACGCCATTATAGCCCGCCGCCCATGGGCAACAAGCATTGACTGACACCCCAGGCCCGCTCGTGCGTAGTGTAGGTGTGCGTATGTACTCATAGGATGGAGGAAAGACCGTGACTAGACAAACCGGGGCTTGGTCCTGGCAGGGACTGAGGAGCCTGGCAGAGCGAGCCCGCCTGGCCTGGCGCCTGTTCCGAGATCCCCGCGTCCCGCTCTGGACCAAGGCCATCCCTGTTGCCGCGCTGCTGTACCTGGTCTGGCCGCTCGATATCATCACCGACCTTGTCCCTGGGTTGGGCCAACTGGACGACATCACCCTGCTGCTGGTGGCGGCCGAGGCGTTTGTGCGGCTATCTCCCCGTCGCCTGTGGGCCTCCTCCAATGACTCGGAGCCCTCAGACGCCGATGACATCATCGAGGGCGCGTTTCACAGGGTCGATGATCCCGCCCTGGAGGACGCGAGCCCGAACGACCGAGCCGGCACGGGGGCGCCCAGTTAGGCCGGCCGGGGCTCTGTCGAACGCGACTTGTCACTGCCCAGGCGTCCATATAGAATGGACTGTGCTCCCAGCACAGATCGGGGCGTCGACGAGAGCGACAGGGGATACAGCGTGGTTCGTCCTTTGGGATGGTCGGATCTGCTGACGTTGCGGCGCATGCAGCCCAAGGGCACAACGCTGGACGTTCGTCGGGCCACCTTTGCCACCGCATCGCCGCTGATGGTCGGCGTGCTGGGGCTGCTGCTTCATCAGCCGCTCGGCGCCACCACGCTGGTCGACGAGGCCGACGGCGAAGTGGGCATCGCACAGGCGAGCCCCCAGCAGGGCGGCAAGACGTGGGATGTACGGTTCCTGGCGCCGAGTATCGCCCATAGCCCCACCGCGGCTCGCGTGTGGCAACGGCTCCTCAGCGCCCTAGGAGTTCTGGCTTGTCAGCACGCCGCGGAGCGCCTGCTGGCCTATGTACCCGAGGATGCCTTTACCGAGGAAGCGTTTCGCGGGGCCGGGTTTGAGATCGTGGCGCGAGAGCAGGTCTTTGTGCTGACCTCACCGCCGGCCCCGGCGCCTGAGCCGACCGGATTCCGAAAGCTCGCCGCCCGTGACCACCAGGGGCTACGTGACCTGATCACCGCGGCCGTGCCGAGTCGGGTGTCGGGCCTCGGGGAGGCGACGCCGACACGTGATCGGGCGCCCAAGGGGTTCTTTGCGGGCGCCCCCAGGGAGCATATCTGGGTGCGCAATGGCCATGTGAGTGCGTACGTGGGCCTGTTCACAGGACCCGAGTGCTACTGGCTCGAGATCCTGGTACGCCCCGATCTGCGCGCCGAGATCGCGCCGCATCTGCGCTATGCCCTGTCTTCCATCAACTGTAGCCCACAGGCGCCGATCTTTTGCGCCATCGCTGACCATGTGGCCGGAACCGGTTGGATCTTGAGAGCGTTGGGCTTTGAGCCGTACGCGCGTCAGGCTCTGATGGCATCGCGGCTGGTATCGCGGGTGCAGGTGCGAGCGCCTGTGGTCTTTCCCGGGCTAGAGAGCAGTGTCGACACCAGTGCGCCGTGCCACTTTGGCTGTGAGCGTGGCTAGCGCTATATGCCTGGAAAAGGTGTGCGGATAGGATGATGTCGCTCGAGATAACCGATGATATGCAAGCACTTCTGGCGGTGCTGCCGCCCGATATCGCCGCGGCCCTCGCTGAAGAGGACCGGTTCGAGGATCTCCTCGAGATCGTGCTGGATCTGGGACGGTCGTCCAACGCCCGCTATGTGGATGGCGAGGTGCCCCTCACCCAGCGTGAGATCACTTGGGATGAGATCGATTACGTCGTGTCGCGCACCGGCGCCTTTGGCGAGGACAACCGGGCTGGCATCGAACGCACGCTGCACCGGATCTCGGCCATTCGCAACCGTACCGGGCGTATCGTGGGGCTGACCTGCCGCGTCGGCCGCGCCGTCTTTGGCACCATCGACCTCATCGAGGATATGGTCAACTCTGGCCAGAGCATCTTGCTGCTGGGCCGCCCCGGTGTGGGCAAGACCACCATGCTACGCGAGGTGGCACGGGTGCTGGCGGAACGACGCCGCGTCGTGATCGTCGATACCTCCAACGAGATCGGTGGTGACGGCGACATCCCGCACCCGGCCATCGGCAGGGCCCGCCGGATGCAGGTGCCGACGCCCTCGCTCCAGCATGCGGTGATGATCGAGGCGGTGGAAAACCACATGCCCGAGGTGATCGTCATCGACGAGATCGGCACCGAACTCGAGGCGGCTGCAGCCCGCACCATTGCCGAGCGTGGCGTGCAGCTGGTAGGAACCGCTCACGGCAACACCCTGGATAACCTCATGATGAACCCGACGCTGTGCGACCTCGTGGGCGGCATTCAGACCGTCACCCTGAGCGATGAAGAGGCTCGCCGGCGCGGCACGCAGAAATCCGTGCTGGAACGCAAGGCACCGCCGACCTTTGACATCGTGGTCGAGATCCGCGACTGGGACCGCGTGGCCGTGCGTGACGACATCGCCGGCGCCGTCGACGCCATCCTCCGTGGACAAACCACGCCCGTCGAGGTACGCGTACGCATGGCAGATGGCGAGATCCGGCGCTTCCGGGAGCAAGATAGCCAGACCGCCGAGATCGAAACACACGACCGCGTGGCAGCGGAGGCGCCCGCGCCTGCACGTCCGCGAGACGCCAAGGCCCCCGCTGTGTTGCGCGTCTACGCCTACGGCCTGAATCGCGACCGTCTGCGGCAGACCAGCCGACGCATGAATGTGCCGGTGACGATCGCCGCCAGCCTCGCCGAGGCCAACGCGTTGCTGACGTTGCGCACCTACTACCGAAAGCGTCCTCGCGTCATCGTCGAGGCGGAACAACGCAACATTCCCGTCTATGTGTTGCGTAACAACACCTCCGCCCAGATGGAACGCTTTCTGGCCGACATCTTTGGCGTTCAGCCCAACGGGGCCGAGACCATGAGCGCCCTGGCTGAGACTCGCCAGGCCATCTTGCAGATCACGGCCGGCGAGCGTAGCTCTGTGCAGCTATCGCCACAGGACGCCCGCACCCGCCGCCTGCAGCATGATCTGGCGCGTGAGGCCAACCTGGCCTCCTATAGCACCGGCACCGAGCCGATGCGGAGTGTGACGGTCCATGACACGCACTGACGCCGCGAACCGGGGCCTGTTTATCACGCTCGAGGGGCCCGACGGCGCGGGCAAGACCACCCAAGCCGCCCTGCTGGTGCGAGCCTTGCAGGAGCGTGGCATCTCGGTGAACGAGACGCGCGAGCCTGGTGGCACGCGTATCGGCGAACGCATCCGCGACATCCTGCACGACCTGGGCCACCAGGAGATGCTCTCACCCACCGAGGTGTTGCTCTTTGCCGCCTCGCGCGCCCAGCACGTCGGCGAGCGCATCCAGCCCGCGTTGGAGGCCGGGCAGACGGTCGTGTGCGACCGCTTTGCCGAATCCACCCTGGCGTACCAGGGATACGGCCGAGGCGTCGATCTCGATGCCCTACGGCGCATCACCCAGTTCGCCACCGGCGGATTGCGCCCCGATCTGGTGATACTGCTAGACCTGGACGCCAGCGCCGCCATGGAGCGACGCCGGCGCGACGAGCAGTCCAACGGCATTCTGCGTAACCGACTTGACCGCTTGGACGCGAGCTTTTACGATCAGGTGCGCAGGGGATATCTGGAGATGGCCGACCAAGAGCCAGACCGCTGGCTGATACTGGACGCCATGCTTCCAATCGCTATGCTACATCAGGCCATCTGTGAGCGGGTGGAGAAGCTGCTTGCAGATCACGGCACCGTTGGCGACCTGGACTAGAAGCGAGGGGGCTCAAGAGACGATGAACATGAAACTGCTCGTTAGCATCGTGCACAGCGACGATGCCGATCAGCTTACGTCCGCCTTGAGGGACGGGGGGTTCTCCTCCACCAAGATCAGCACCACCGGCGGTTTCCTCCGTGAGGGGAATGCCACCATCCTGGTGGGCACCGAAGAGGCCAAGGTGCCCAACGTGCTGGATATCATCAAGCGCAACTGCCACACGCGCACCCAGTACGTGAACCCGCTCCCACCTGTGATGGAGCCGGGGGAGCTCTATATGCCCAACCCCGTCGAGGTGCAGGTGGGTGGCGCGGTCATCTTTGTGCTGGACGTAGAGGAGCTGATCAAGCTCTAGCTCGCTCCGTAGGCCAACGCCTGGGAGGTGGCGCTCTCTGGCATGCCCATACCCATGAAACTCGGCAATCATCGCCCTGAGGCAGGCCATGAGCACACACGATACGCAGTACCATGACGATCCCATTCGCCGCTTTCTAGAGCCACCGCCGCTGCTCCTGATCATTTCGGGGCCGTCCGGCGTCGGCAAGGATACGGTCTTGGACGCCATGCGCGAGGCCGGCCTGCCGTTCCACTTTGTGGTCACCAGCACATCGCGGCCGCCGCGGCCCGACGAGGTCGACGGCGAGGATTATGTCTTTGTAAGCCGCGACGAGTTCGAGCGCATGATCGCCCGCGACGAGCTGCTGGAATACGCACTCGTCTATGACCAGTACAAGGGCATCCCCAGGGAGCACGTCCGGGCGGCCCTAGCAAGCGGCCACGACGTGGTCATGCGGCTGGATGTGCAGGGCGCCGAGACGGTCAAGCGCCTGGTTCCTGGGGCGATTAGCGTGTTTCTCGTGGCCTCCTCTATGGGCGAGCTCGAGCAGCGGCTGCGATCGCGCCAGTCGGATACGCCCGAACAGATCAGGGTGCGCCTCGCCAAGGCGCGCTCCGAGATGGAGGCCCTGGCCAGCTTTGACTATGTCGTGCCCAACCGAGACGACCAGGTAGCGCGCGCAGTGGCCGATATCGACGCGATTCTGCGGGCGGAGCGGTTGCGGGTGGGCCGCCGCCCCATAGAGCTGTAGGCAACCGCCCGACCAGCCTGGGGCGCCCCAAGCCGTGGGAGGTTTGCCATGACGATCCGAAGTCCGTCCGTTGCAGGTATGTTCTATCCGGGCGATGCAGCGGCATGTCGCCAGGAGCTCGCCCGCTACCTCGACAAGGTTCCTCCTGGGCGGCTCTCCGGACCTGTGCTCGGAGGCGTCGTGCCCCACGCGGGTTGGGTCTACTCGGGGCCTACGGCGGCACACCTCTACGCTCGCGTCGATCCGGCCGTCGAGACCGTGGTCTTGCTGGGCGCTGTGCATCACTGGGGCGTCGATGCGCCGTCGGTCTACCCCGATGGCGCCTGGCGCTCCCCGCTGGGCGATTGCCTGGTGGACGGGGAGCTTGCTGACGCCCTCATCAGCTCGCCGGATAGCGTCGTCGGCTCCTCCCGAGAGGCGCACGCCCACGAGCACTCGATCGAGGTCCAGGTTCCCTTTGTCCAATACCTCGCGCCCGAGGCCCGCATCCTGCCGCTGGCTGTCCCACCTAGCCGACTGGCGCTGACCGCAGGACAGCAGCTCGCCAGGGCCATCCTCGGCCTCAACCGACGGGCCGTGATGATCGCCAGCAGCGACCTGACCCACTATGGCCCCCGCTACGGCATGGCCCCCGCGGGCCTGGGCGCGAAGGCGTTGGCCTGGGCCAAGGCCAACGACCAGCGCTTGATCGACGAGGTCGTGGCTCTGCACGGGAGCCAGGTGCTGCAGGTAGCAGCCGAGGACCGCAGCGCCTGTGGTGCCGGCGCCATCGCAGCGGCCATCGCCTGCGCCCAAGCGCTCGGCGCCACTGCAGGGAGACTGCTCCATCACACCACCAGCCACGACGCGCAACCCATGGGCCAACCCAGCGACTTTGTGGGATACGCCGCCATCGCGTTCCTGGCATGAGCGAGGCCGATCGCGCGCCATCTTCTGGAGCCTCCGTCGGAACACGTTATGCCGTCGTGGTGGTGCGTACCCATCTCACACCCAAGGTAGCCGCGCCGGAGGAAATCCCGCCCGAGGACGAACCTGACCATCTCACCCGCGCTTTTCACTATGACGTCCCAGCCGAGATCGAGGACGACGTACAGCTCGGGCAGCTGGTGTGGGTCCCCTTTGGGGCCCAGCAGCTCCAGGGCGTCATCGTCGGGTTCGACCATGCCGCCCCCGTGGAAGAGACCCGCCCCTTGGATCGGATCGTCGATCCGGAACCCGTCCTTACGTGGGCGCAGCTCGAGCTGGCCCATTGGATCAGCCTCACCTACCTAGCCCCGCTGTCGCGCGTCGTGTGGTCGATGCTGCCACCGGGCCTCACCCGATCGGTCGAGATCGTGATTGACCGCGCAGCGGGCGTCGCCGCGACCGATGCCACCGATGCACAACGCGAGATACTGGACCTACTGGACACGCGCGGGCCGCTGATGCTCCGGCAGATCGGGCGCCTCACCGATCGTGGAGGCTGGCGTTCCACGGTGGACAGCCTGGTGCGCCGCGGTTGGGCCCACCGCGACGTGCAGGTGATGCCGCCCGCCGCCCGCCCCAAACTGGTGCGCGTGGCGCGGGCGCTCCCCGATGCCGACCCAGGCACGCTCTCCAGCCGCGCCACCAAACAGCATCAGGTGCTAACGTATCTGCTGGAACATGCTCGCGGGGACAACTGGCTGCCGGTCACTAGCGTCGCCAAGCGTCTAGGGACCTCATCCAGCGTGTTGACCGCGCTCGAAGAAAAGGGCTTGGTGGAGATTCGGGAGCGCCAGGTGTGGCGCGACCCGCTGGAGGGGATCTCGTTCGTCCCCGATTCCCCGCCTCACCTGACCAGCGCGCAAGCCGCGGTGTGGGAGACGATCCGCGCCGACATGCAACAGCCGGCCGGCAAGCCGTTTCTGCTGCAGGGCGTCACCGGCAGCGGCAAAACAGAGATCTACCTGCGGGCCACCGAGGAGGCGCTGGCACGAGAGAAAGGCGTCATCGTCCTGGTGCCAGAGATCGCCTTGACGCCGCAGACCATCCGCCGTTTCGGGGCCAGGTTCGCCGGCACCTTGGCGGTGATGCATAGCAAGCTCTCGGCCGGCGAGCGATACGACCAGTGGCGCCAGATCCGCTCCGGCGACCTGCGACTCGTCATCGGATCGCGCTCCGCCCTATTTGCGCCCCTCCAGGATCTGGGCCTCATTGTTGTGGATGAGGAGCACGAGAGCTCGTACAAGCAGGACCAGACCCCCCACTATCATGCCCGTGAGACGGCCGTCGAGCTGGCTCGGCTGACGGGCGCTACCTGTATACTCGGCAGCGCCACCCCCTCGCTAGAGTCCGCCTACCTGGCGGAGCAGGGCGTCTACCGCCGCCTGGAGATGCCGCGGCGCATCATGGGGCATCGCCAGGTCATCGACGAGCAAGCGCGCACCGCGGGACGCACCAGCGAACGGTACCGCCCCGCCGAAGAATTCGCGCCGGATGCCGTCCACACCGACCTTCCGCCGGTCGAGCTGGTGGATATGCGGGCCGAACTCAAGGCCAGGAATACCAGCATCTTTAGCCGATCCTTGGCGCATAGCCTAAAGGAGGTCTTCGCGGCTGGAGAGCAGGCGATCCTGTTCATCAACCGACGAGGAAGCGCCACGTTTGTGATGTGCCGGGATTGCGGCCACGTCTTGGCCTGCCCCAGCTGCACGGTGCCCTACACCTACCACGGCGATCGTGGCCGGCTGGTGTGCCACCACTGTGGCCGCACGGTGACTCAGCCCCAACGGTGCCCGATCTGCGATGGGCAGCGGATCAAGCACTTTGGTGCGGGAACCCAGCGGGTGGAGGCCGAGGTCTTGCAGCGGTTCCCAGAGGCGCAGGTTGTCCGCTGGGACACCGATGCCACGGCTGGCAAGGGTTCCCACGATCGCCTGCTCACGCGCTTTGTCGAGGGACGGGCGAACGTTCTCGTGGGGACCCAGATGATCGCGAAAGGCCTCGATCTCCCGCGAGTCACGCTGGTTGGTGTGGTGGCGGCGGACACGTCACTGCACCTTCCTGACCTGCGTTCCCACGAGCGAACCTTTCAGCTCCTCACCCAGGTGGCCGGCAGAGCCGGCCGTAGCATCTTGGGCGGCAGGGTCATCGTGCAGAGCTACTCGCCCGACGACTATGCCATCCAGGCCGCCTCTCGCCATGACTATGACGCGTTCTATAGCAGAGAGATCGCCTGGCGGCGTGAGCAGTGGTACCCACCCATCAGCCGTTTGGCGCGTCTAGTGTATGAGAGCACCAGCGCCCGTGCGGCCGAGGAACAGCCTCGTCGGCTTCACGCCCTGCTGGCCCAACGCATCCGTCGCCTGGGCCTCCCCGACGTAAAGCTGGTTGGGCCCGCCCCGGCGTTCTTTGCTCGCGAGCGGGGGCGTTGGCGCTGGCACATTCTGGTGCTGGCTCGCGATCCGGCCGAGCTGCTCGCGCCCATCCGCCTCCCTCTCGGGTGGCGCCTCGACATCGATCCGGTCTCGCTGCTATAGCAGCGGGGGCGCCCGCAGGCGCCCCCCAAGATACCGGCTCGGCGTCGCGGCTACTGCCGCTGCGCCGCCTTGATCCGTTTGAGCCGCTTCATAACGTCATTCGTGCCACGCCCGAAATAGTCATGTAGCGTCACATACTCGGCATATAGGCCCTCGTACACCCTTTGTGCCTCAGGGTTGGGCACATAGTCCACGCCCTTGAGCTGGGCCATGGCGGCGACGGCCTCTTGGATGGTGGCAAATCCCCCCGCCTCGGCCCCGGCGGCCACCGCGGCGTGCATAGCCGAGCCTAGACATCCCGCCTGGGACGTGCCCGTCACCTTGAGCGTGCGACCGGTCACGTCGGCATAGATCTGCATCAGCAGTTGGTTGCGATCGGGTAGGCCGCCGGCCGCCACGATCTCTTGCACGGGCACGCCGTGCTCCTCAAAGGCCTCAATGATGACACGCGTGCCATAAGCCGTAGCTTCGATCAGTGCACGATAGATCTCTTCCGGACGAGTGGCCAGCGTCGCCCCCAGCAAGACTCCGGTCAGGTCCACATCGACTAGCACCGAACGGTTCCCGTTCCACCAGTCCAGGGCCAGCAACCCCGACTCGCCAGGACGCAGCTGAGCGGCTTTGCTCTCTAGCAGCTGGTGCGCGTTGAGACCCGCATCGGCCGCTTCTGCCGCATATGCGGCCGGCATGCAGTTCTCAACGAACCAGGCAAAGTGATCGCCCACGCACGACTGGCCCGCCTCGAACCCAGCCAGGCCTGGGATGATGCCGTCCTCCACCACGCCACACATGCCGGGGACGATGACGGGCTCGTGGCCCATCACCATATGGCAGGTCGACGTACCCATGATCATCACCATGCGCCCCGCCTCGGTCACCGTGGAAGCGGGCACCGCCACATGCGCATCCACGTTGCCGATACAGACCGCCGTGCCCTCTCGCAGGCCGGTGGCGGCCGCCATCTCGGGCGTCAGGCCCCCTGCTCGCGCCCCCAGCGGGCTGATCTGGTGGGACATCTTGGTGGCCACAATATCGCGCATGCGGGGATCCAGGGCCGCAAAGAAATCCGCCGTGGGGAACCCATCGCGCTTGCTCCAGATCGCCTTGTACCCGGCCGTGCACAGGTTCCGCGTCTCCACGCCGGTGAGCTGCCACACAATCCAGTCCGCGGCCTCGATCAAGCGATCGGCCGCGTCATAGATGTCGGGCGCCTCGTCTAGGATCTGCAGCGCCTTGGGGAAGAACCACTCGGAAGAGATTTTGCCGCCGTACCGCTGCAGCCAAGGTTCGCCGCGCTCAGCCGCAACCTCGTTGATCAGATTGGCCTCGGGCTGGGCGGCATGGTGCTTCCAGAGTTTGACCCAAGCGTGGGGCTCGTCGCGAAAAGCATCCAGCATGCATAGCGCGGTACCATCTTTCCGGACGGGCAGCATGGTGCAGGCGGTGAAATCGGTGCCAACGCCGATCACGTCAGCCGGCGAGACACCGCTTTCGCGCAGCACCCGCGGGATGGTGTCCACGACCGCCCGCACATAGTCCTCTGGATTCTGCAGCGCCCAGTCGGGCTCCAGCCGCACCCCAGAACCCGGCAGCCTCTCATCGATGACCCCGTCATCATAGGCATAGATGGCGGTCGCCAGCTCGCTGCCGTCTTGAAGGCTGATCAGCGCCGTCCGCGCTGACTCGGTGCCAAAGTCAATCCCAATCGCGTACTTCATGCCTGTTCCTCCCATATGACGAGTCGACTCCTACATGGGAGCCTTGCTTCCTGAGGCGGGGCGACTATAACATTCGGGTATGGGAACGTCAAGGTCCAGGACCGCCGACAAGACACGTGCGCCGTCCTCGCGGGCAGGCACAGAACAGCGCGGGCCGTTGTGGGTGGCCCGCGCGTGCATCGTGCTCGTATTGGCGGTGAACCTTCAGTGTGCTGTGGCCTTTGTGGTAAGCCCCCACGCCTACGCAGGGAGCTTTCAGCTCACTGGGCTAGAGGGCGCCACCATGGTCCGGTCCATGGGCCTGTTGTTCCTCATGTGGAACGTGCCCTATGCCGTTGCCGCGTGGCACCCCTGGCGGCACCGAGTGTCTCTGGTCGAGGCGGTTATCATGCAGGCCATCGGGTTGATCGGCGAGGCGCTCATGCTGCAAGCCCTACCACCGGTAGGCTATGAAGCCCTAGGCGCCACCGGCGAGCGCTTTGTCCGGTTCGACGCCGCCGGTCTGCTCTTGTTGCTGCTCGCCTCGACCTGCGTGGCTCGGCGACAGGGCGCAGCGCGCCCCTACGCCTCCCGGAAATAGTCCACCGTGCGCCGGAGCCCCTCGGCCAAAGACACCTCTGGTCGCCAACTTAGGTCGCGGGCGGCAGCACTGGCATCCAAATAGACCTTGAACACCTCACCCTGCTTGGCTGGCGCATGCACGCCATCGCCTTGGAAGCCCGTCGCCTCTTTGAGGAGAGCGTACACCTCGTTAATGCTGGTGCCAACCCCCGTCCCCAGGTTATAGATAGCGCCACTGCCGGCCTCGAGGGCCAGTACATTGGCCCGTGCGATGTCGCCCACATAGCAAAAGTCGCGCGCCTGCTCGCCGGTCCCGTTGATCTGCGGCGTCTTGCCCGCCAGCATCTGGTTGGTCCAAATGGCCACCACGCCGGCCTCGCCGTAGGGATCCTGCCGGGGGCCGTACACATTGGGAAAGCGCAGCACGGTATAGTCTAGACCGTGGTTGATCTGGTAAAGGGAGAGGTAATGCTCCACATGGTGCTTGCTGGCGCCGTACGGGTCCAGCGGGTTGATGGGGTGCTTTTCGTCGACAGGCAGGTACTCGGGCTCACCATAGACTGCGCCACCGGTGGAAGCATACACCAGCTTGCGGGTGCCACGCCGGCGCGCCAGCTCTAGCAAGTTCAGCGACCCGATGATGTTGACCTCAGCATAGAGCACCGGCTTTGCCATCGACTCGCGGACGTTCGCCTTGGCCGCTAGATGGCAGATCGCCTCGGGCTGGAAGTCAGCAAAGACGCGGTCCAGCGCCGCCTCGTCTCGGATATCCACTTGATGAAACTCGGCGGCAGAGTTCAGGTTCGCGGTCTTGCCGCTCGAGAGATCATCCACGATGGCGACGACGTGCCCCGCCCCCAGACAGGCGTCTGCGACGTGTGACCCGATAAAGCCAGCCCCTCCAGTTACCAGCACCCTCATCTCGTACACCCTTTCGCCATGCCAAGCCATGCCAGCCACCAACCAGCCGCATTATACCATCGGCCTGGCGCAGGCAGAAGCAGACCGTCTAAGCGTGCCCTCTGGGCCCTGGCGCATCGGG